>TARA_R110002003_G_scaffold279_27_pt1 | contig 13503 bp, 13 predicted proteins | sample TARA_R110002003 | Tara Oceans TARA_R110002003 (sample SAMEA4396441) | marine metagenome | biome: Westerlies Biome; feature: [SRF] surface water layer (ENVO:00010504); material: water (ENVO:00002006), including particulate matter (ENVO:01000060) such as... | depth 5 m | reverse complement strand
TTTTCGAGGGCGGCATGCCTGAGTTTGCACGTGGGCTGCTGTCGCGGCCTTCCCTTCTTTTCGGCTTCTCAGTTTCGCGGCTCATGCCAAAGTCAATCGGAGGCTCCGGCGGACGTTGAATAGTCGTACTAGAACCATGAGACGTCGATCGCGCAGCTACACGTGCGCTCGACTCTGATCGTGGAAGACTCATGATATGCGTCGAGAGGCGCCGAACCCGCTTCGGCCTTGCCGGAGTGTTCTTGTCGCTCGACCGCTCGTTGCCAGCAGCACGATTGGCTAGTCGTCGACGTCGGCTTGCGGGTCTGGCATCCTGGATCTCGAAGTCGGTTGGAAGGAATGCTGCGGGTGCTGTGTGGAAGTCTACTACTGCTGGAGCAGGTCGACGATCCGCAGCAGACCGAGCCCGCAGGTTTCCATGTGAGATCTTGTGCACGCGACTCCCAAAAGAGTCTTCCGAACGAGTGTTGCTTATGCTGGAGAAGCTGGGCGAACGACGAGAGAAATTGCTCGCAATGCTTGCCATGCTGAGCTTACGCATGACTGAATTGGCGGACGCTTTCAACTGGTTCTCCATCCTTCGGTTCGACATGCCGGGGAAAGGTAAGACATCTTTGGTCCACACATCTTCCAGGAGGTTCTCTAAACGAATTCTCTCTGCTCGCCGTGGAGCTAGAGTTGGAACATGATTGGTAGACATGTGCGACTGCGATCGTGCGATGATACTTGGCGAGAAGGTCGGGGGCGACTCGGGTAGCTTCTCTGCTTGCGTGTTCTTGATGATGACTTGACTCGTGTTCGTCTTTGCTCCCAGAGTAGCTGCTCGATGTACCGACATGCGTCGTACCAAACTGTCTGCGTGTCCGAAAACAGGTCCGAGAGATCTGATGTCCAGAGACAGAGACGAGAATATGTCTTGCACTGGAGACTGTCCCTCGACAAAATCATGCGTCTCATACACGATGCGCCCGCGGAGCTGCTTCTTCCAGGCTTCCTCTTCAGAGGAAGAGCACGCGCTCAAGATGACTTCGTGCAACCGATGGCTGTGTTCAAATACGAGCTTCCAAGTATGTGTGGCTGTATGACACTGCACTCCTCGCCCATTGTCAGATTCTTCGACGCTGCCATTCGCAAGACCGATCGATGCGACAACTGTGTACGGTGCATGAAAGCGACCCGCAGTCGCAAGAACAAGACAGGACTTGTAGAGCACACACACCATATACTGTCCTTTGATGCGAGGTTCTGGGGTCTGGAAAGCGACATGAAGGACTCCACACAGCAAGACATGCCCGAGAAGGCGGAACACGAGTGCTCGGGATATCGACTGCTCCTGGAAGGTGAGTCGATCTTGCAATTGCCATGTTATCTCGATCAGCCGCCGGGTTTTCGGATCGTCCTTTGCCTTGTTGACCTCGCGAATCGTCTCTTGAAGGCGAAAGAGGGCCTTCTCTAGTTCGGCGTGTGCTTCGGGATCATCGTAAACAGGCGTCTGGCGGCACAAGTCTTCGAAAAGCAGAGGGTATTTGCAAACCCGTTGTATGGGCTTGATCAGCAAATCAGGAAAGCTCAGCGCCTTCTTGCTCCCAGCTTCGCGGTTGTTGTCCGAGATGACGACCTTCTGCAGGGCTTCCACACCGCGTTCGTATTCTTGCCAGCCGTGCAGTCCTTTGCACATGGTGGTCAAGTCGTATGACATGGTAGTCCAGTGGGCGCCGTATTCCTCGTATGTGAAGAAGCGCTTCATGTGTTTGTTGAAGATTTTCGCAATATTGCCTACTGTCTGCGTATCTGTGATTAGTCCTCGCGGCCTGCGATCTGGAGAACGTCCAATCTCTAGTGAGTGTCGAAGCCTGCGAGCAGCCTTGTGCTCTGCGAGACGCCCCGGCATGATGTCTGCGCTATGAAAACGGATATGTTTTGCTTTCGTAACAGGATATGTCTCGTGATGCGCGCTCTTGGTGAAGTCCGCTTGCGGCACTGTGTGATGAAGCTCGGCTAACAGGTCTTCATGCAACTGTAGGATCTGCGAGATGTTCTGCTGTATGGATGACTTGGTGTGCCCTGATATCGTGGGAAGAGCAGTAAGGATCATGAAGTAGTCCTGGTTGGATCAGCCAGCAGTATGACGCTTGTAGCAGCGCTTTTACTGACATTTATCAAGACTTTGAGGTCGGCAATGTAGCCTTCTTCGGAAGCTATCAGCTCTTCTACAATCTTCCTGCGCTGGACGGACCGAAGCCATGCGCTCTCGTCGATGATGGGACCGAGGGGCCCACGATGACTGTCTGTTGATCTCCTGGCATCAGAAAGGTGGCTGCCGCGCTGACCAATTCTGGTATGTCCGAGGTGGTTAGCATCAGAGTGAGGCGCGATGCTTGCACTCCCCACCGTAACTGAAGCAGACCCGACAGCCGCCACGCAGCCCATGGAGGATGACATTGACTCGGAAGTTCTGCGAAGGGAATCAGCTAAGAGGGCAGGCCGGCCTAGGACATCTGTGTCTCGATGCTCAATATCGAAGGACAGTCGTGCAGCCTCTGTGGCTTGAGAATTTCGCCGTTCGATGTGCCGACGCCGGAGTGTGCTCATCCACCGGCGAAATGGCTGCGAATTGGCGGGTACAGTAGGGGTTGTTGCTTTCTGCTTCTCAGGTTGTTCACTTTCCGTGTTATCCGAGAGACGGCCTTCCGGTAACGGGATATGGATGGCCTCGTAAAGATTGAAGATATCCGACTCCTCGAGATGGCTTTCGTCAACGTTTGGTGCCTCATCGGAGCTCTGGCTGCTCGACGAAGGTTCGCGTACATGCTGCTCTCTGGCACCTCTTGAGTACGGGTTCGAGGGCGCTGTGACAAGTGAGAAAGTCGGTAGTGGTCGATCCAAACGACAGTAGTGCTTCCGTGGGCTCCTGTAATCGGGTTTGAGGCTTGACGAGGTGCCCCCATGCTCCGGCGCAAGATTGAGCAGAGACTGAGTGGCCAATGGTGGATTGTTCTCGTTTCCGCGTGCCCAATTGCCGCTTCTGTTTGAGGCAAGCGAGTACAGCGAGCATGCAGAGGCATTGCGAGCTGTCACATCGCTGAGGGGTCCGAGCAACGGATCCTTCAAGGGTGAGCACTGTTGAAGGTAGGGGTTGTCGCTAAAGGATCGCTTGAGCGGACTATGAGGTCGGAGGGACAGCACGTAGGCCATGCTGGTGATGGTAGTGCCTCGGGCACTCGATCAGGGTGAATATGGGGTCTGGACTGGCATGAGAGATTAATATTACTGCATCCAACGACGATGGCTAAAGGAGAGACGAGTGAGTGGAAGGCTTGGTAGAGTCATGTGGAGAAAGCACTGTATACGAGTACTGATAGACAGCAAGTGAGCAGGCTTGGAGGGAAGCGCGAGGCGCTGTGATGAAGAAGTGAGTCCTGCCGTGGGTGTCATAGATTCACGGGTTGATGCAAGACCTCTGGGTGGCATAGCAACGGCTGAGGACCATGGTAGAGATTGCTTAGCAAAGGACATGAGGCAGAAGCGGGTCCCCGCGTTGTGATCGTGTTTGGAAGGCGCGAGTCGCTATGACGAGGGACAACCAGACATGTGGAAAGAGCGTGGCAGTGGCAGTGGTATCATTGAACATTCGCATCATGCGATGGTCTGCAGATGCCTGATACTAGCATCAAGCTCGATTGAAGCTGAGCAACGTGCGTCGTGTGTTGGAAAGCCAACGTTTACGATATATGAGTGAAGTGTGAGTAAAGGAGGCCCTGGGCATGGTGGCGTACGGCGGAGGCAAACCACTCTGGCGGGCTCTGGCTGCCCCGCCACACCCGCGTCCTTCAACCCCACAATCAAGCGTCCAGCAGCAGGGACACCCTACACAGTGACTAGCACAACGACGTTAATGGGCATACGCATGGACGACCTTCACGCGCCTACCGTGTCGTCGGGCCCGACGTCGGGCGGATATTCAAATGGCATACCAAAGGAGCAGCTGTCACTGCAGGAGCTCATCGCAGAGAAGGACAGGGTAGAGACGGAGCTCAAAGCTCTGGGGCAGGTGTTAGACTCGGTGCGCATCTTCCACTCTGCTGCAGAGCGCAGCTAATCTGAGTCCAAGCATGGCGTGAACATGAATACCGGCCTGACAACCTTCGACGGCTTCCCGCGCAGTGACATTGATGTCGCCCAGAGTATGCAAGAACACGCCATACAGAGAAACTATCGCTGACCAGCGGAATAGTACGGACAACCCGGGCGCGCATCATACGGCTCAAGAACGACTACAAGGACCTCATGCTGCGCATCGAGAAGGGCCTCCACGAGCACCATGCACGATTAGCAGAGCAAGCGCAGAACAACCCGGGTGGGGCACAGGCAGCGCTGGGTGTGGCGCCCGTAGCTATTGAAGCACCATTTGCAAAAGTCAACAGCGTGGTCGAAGGCAGTCCTGCCGACTCAGCGGGCTTGAGGGTGGGCGACACCATAACCAAGTTTGGCTGGGTGGACTGGACGAACCACGAGAGGCTGTCGCGAGTAGCAGAGGCCGTCTCGCAGAACGAAGGGGTGAGTCTCAACACCGCGCTGGCATTGCAGCCGCTGGCCGAAGCTGCGAAAGCGTTGAAAGCTCTGTTGGCAAGGTAGTCTACTGACAGCGCACAGCTCCCGATTACAGTCAAGGCACTGCGACCCAGCACGTCTGGCGGCCCGGCCGAGACAGTACAGATGCAGCTCACACCGCGGCGGAACTGGGGCGGCAGAGGCCTGCTGGGCTGTCACCTACTGCCGCTGTAGGCTGCTGCAGAACTGCAGACGTGGCGATCATAGCAAGATGGCGTGCGATGATCGAGCGGCCGTGGACGGATGCATGTGAATCGAGTGCGAGGGCGTCTCGGACGGGAGCATTGGGCACAAGGCTGACAATGGCAACAACAGCGCTTGCTGCGTGGCGCACTGTATTTGGGCAACAAGCATGATACCCGGCAATGCATCAAAGGCGTAATAAAGGAATTGCATGTTTCTACTGAACAACGAGCGCGCACCGCCTGGTTTCACAGCCAGAGAGAAGCCTGCGGCTGCCTAAAGGCTGCCTCTCGTGCCTGTGGCTGCGGGCGAAAAGTTGGGAAAGTGAGGGCAGCGCCAAGACAGCTCCACACCGCCCGGCAACCTTGCAAACAACAAAACCTCTGCTGTAGACCCAACCCAGCGCACTCTCTTCCCCACTCACTACAAGGTACGCCCGCACCCGCTGCGCACTCAGCACCCCAACACCATCGCACGACCTCAACTGACAAAAACTTCTGGCAGCCCTGCGCACCACATATCACACCTTACCCCGCCACCACAATACTCACACCATGGCCGAAGCTGCCACTCCCACCTTCAAGCTCGTGCTTGTCGGCGACGGCGGTACCGGAAAGGTGTGTACTCGAACATCTCTCTTTGCGCAGCCAGGCGAGCGATGGGCACCGCCTGAGCGCCTGATAAACAATGCCATCATTCCCGCAATCGCGCCAATGCTAACAAATCTTCCCCACAGACGACATTTGTCAAACGCCATTTGACCGGCGAGTTCGAGAAGAAGTACATTGCGACCCTCGGTGTCGAGGTGCACCCGCTCGGCTTCACCACCGTACGTCACCCGCCCCTCCATCGCGCGATATGGCATACTGATAGTCTGGCAGAACCTCGGACCCATCCAGTTCGACGTCTGGGACACGGCAGGCCAGGAGAAGTTTGGCGGTCTCCGTGATGGATACTACATCAACGGACAGTGCGGCATTATCATGTTCGACGTCACATCTCGTATCACATACAAGAACGTGCCCAACTGGCATCGTACGTCCACCAGCAGTACCTTACCGATAGCAGCTACTAACTTGCCCAGGTGACTTGGTCCGTGTCTGCGAGAACATCCCCATCGTCCTCACCGGCAACAAGGTCGACGTGAAGGAGCGCAAGGTCAAGGCCAAGTCGATCACCTTCCACCGCAAGAAGAACCTCCAATACTACGACATCTCCGCCAAGTCCAACTACAACTTTGAGAAGCCTTTCCTCTGGCTCGCCCGAAAACTCGTAGGCAACCAAACTCTGGAGTTCGTCGCCGCCCCCGCGCTTGCACCTCCCGAGGTCCAGGTCGACCAGGCTGTGCTCGAGCAGTACCAGAAGGAGATGCAGGACGCCGCCCAGATGCCCCTGCCCGATGAGGACGATGCCGATTTGTAGATACCGTTAACTTGCGCTCGCCCCAGCGCTGTAATGGGCAGGAACAACACAGGCGGGAACTTGGTCGCGGGATGGACTGGACATGCGGCATCATGCGCTGCGGATATCATTAGCGAAAACGGGGGCAAGACACGACTGGCGGAGGGGATCTCTTCCCATGCGGAGCGCTGGACTAGCTGGCGTTCCGATGAATGAACAAGATTAGACGACTCGGGTCTCGGCCATCTGGCTCCTATCGTGCGCAGTGACATGAGACGGAACAGTGCTTTTCATTTCTATTTTCGTGGCCGGGGAATCTTCGAGTCTCCAACACTTAACCCAAGAGCCTCAGCGCCCAATCATGTCTTCATTAGATCCGTCGTTGCTCGCCAACGTAGCAACGCAACGCAGCGCAGCGCTCCAAAACGCCCGGTTATAACGCCACCCAGAAACGAAAAAGCCAGACAAATATCTTATATGACAACTAATTATGCCAACTGTACAAATATTCCAGCGCAAGCGGAACGAAGCGCACCGGTCGAGGTATGGTCGCGGCAATCGCGCGGTCTAGGATTTCAACATACTGTGGAGAATTAGCACCACCTGGGGAGAAGGAAGGAGGAGGAAGGAGACTCACGGCGCAATCAACTGCGCATACTGCTGCTGGGGCACATTTCCGCCCTCCTCGATCACGCTGCGCAGCACGTCGCCCTGCGCAATGTTGCTCCACAGATGGATGCTCATGGCCTTCTTGCTGTTGAACAGCGTGTGCGCGACGCCGCGCACCTGGCCCAGGACCACATTCGCAATGGGCCAGGTATTGCTGTAGGACTGCAGCGTGCCGACGTCGAGGCGGATCGACTGCTTGATGATATCGTCGTGGCCGTCCGGGACGAGGAAGGACCAATACGACAGGTGGACGACGCTGGCCATGACGACGACGCAGGTGAAGAAGGGGGTGTGGTACTGGAGGCCCGGGCCGGGGAGGCGGATGAGGGTGGAGATGTTCTCCGCCGAGGTGAGGCATTTGGCGGTGTGGATTTCGCGCGTTTGCGTCGGCAGCAGCACTTGGCCGGGCTGCACGCAGATGTTTACGCCTTCGACGCGGCCGAAGCCCAGGTTGCTGCGCGGCCGGTGCAGCATGATGGTGCTGCCGGCGTTGACCATGTGGGCTTGGAAGAGCACTTCGTCGACGGAGCCGTCGTTGGCGACCACGTCGAGCTTCGAGGGCGGCAGGTGCAGCCGCCAGTTGCAGAGGTATTGGTCGACGACGTCGACGGCGTGGTATTCGAAGGTCGAGTCGAGGCGGGCGCATTCGAAGACTTTGCCGAGGATGCGGATGGCGTCGATGAGGTAGGTAAAGGAGCTGAAGATGGGGAGCGTGGGGAGGAAGGCCGAGTCGTCGTAGTCTTGGAGAGTGGAGGGGTAGGGGATTTGCTGTTGAGTGTTAGTGCTATCTGAAAGGGAGGGCATGTTGGTGGAGTAGGATTGGGGCATTGGCATGTCGGAAGTAAGCTAGGACGATGCTCGAGGTGGTGCCCGAGCATCCGGACTGGTGGTAAACATGCGTTCGAAGGATTGGGAAAACGGCCCGAGGACAAGGTAGGAAATGTTGCCAAGGGTAGGTGACCTAGTGGAAGGGATGACTTACGCCTGAGAAGTACTGATCGTTCTCGCAGGGGAGCGGAACGTCAGTAGCCACGTCCTTTAGCTTGAACTGAACGCCTGGATTGACTGCAGTCATCATTCCATTGACCGTGAACATGGACCACCAAGTTCTCCGCCAGCTTTCTTCGAATTGTGGGTCACCTCCTCCGTGCATCAGAGCGAATTCCATACGATGAAGCCCAAGTTCGAGAGTCAGGGCCTGGGCGACGGTGAATATTTGAGCGGCTCGTGGGACCTCATTATGTGCGTGGAGGCCAATGGAGAAGAGCAGCAATGCTTGAACTGAAAAAGCATCTCTGGGGTAGTTGCCATTATTGATGTGTCGGTTCAGCGCCTCCTTGTACATATCCGTAGGCATAGAAGGAAGGAAGGAAGCTCCAAGAAACTGGACGGCATATTCCAGTAGTGGTGCTTGTCGCTCTCTGAAAAGCTCTAGTAGCCGCGGTTCCGGTAAACAAAAAGGATGTGAGTTATAAAAGTAATGGAAGAAAGCCTGAGTAGCGGTTTCGGGTCCTAGATGACCGAACCGATTAAGCCTCGTGGTCCCGTTGAGATTCAGCTGAGCAACTGGAGGGGCAGGTGGATGGACGCCAAGGCCGTTTGGTGGACTGTTCAGTTGGTTCATCACTGGAAGCTCGCCATTGTAAGAGTACTCTGGCGATGACAAATGTCCGTTGGTCATTGGCAGTTCAGAGGTAGATATTCCTGATCATGTTAGACTTCGATGTCGACCAGCGAACATCACGCACCATTGACTGTGACTGGTCCGCCACTCTCATCTTTATTCTTCCTCTTGCCCTTCCAGCCGCGCCGTGACTTGATGTAAGTACAGTCAACGCCATCGGCCCGGCAGCGTGAACATCTTACGCCGCCGTCACATTTGAGATGTCTGCTGCGGCACGGAACGCATGCGACAGCAACAGATGCCCTCGCTTGGGCGCTGTTCGCGTCCTTTTGGGCGTTCTTCGTTCCATTTTGCGAATTTTGTGAGTGCTTCCCGTTGGCCTCGGATGGTGGAGTCTGCAAAGGCGGAGTATTGCCACTAAAACTGTCTGTCGTACTCGTAGTTGGCGATAGATGAACCCCCAATGACGGTGAGATTGGTGATGTGGAGTCTGAGAAGTCGTGACCTTGGCCCCAAAAGGCCGGATCTACGCGACCCGACATGGAAGGAACGCCGTGCATGCCATGGGCGGGCATCGCCATTGCAGAAGGGGGCATCTCAAACTTCAGGACATGCGAAATGATCAAGGCAGTGCGTGGTCCGAGGCGTGCCGGCGGCGCGACATGTGAATTTGAGGTTGGAGACGTCGAGAGTAGGAAGCGCGATCGACAGCGGCTACCCGCAAACGACGTCACGTGCGCGACTTAGCGCTCTCGACTTTTGTCAATGGAGATCGCTAGCTGCTAGCCCCGATCAGTTTCGCGCAACCACGGGCACGCTGTTTGCATCTCCTCCTTGCCTCGTTCTGGGCCACATCTCCTTTGTTGCAGCCGTGCAACCCAGGCGCATCCTCTTCCGCTACAGCTTTGGCGAACCTCATGTCGTGGGACCATCTGGAGATTCTCGGTGGGCCAGCCATTGGCGAGCGGCTCGCAGTCCGTCGCCTCATTGTCCTCTCCTCCGTCCTGCGGCAAACCGTTGGTAGTCTATCGTTTGCATTGGTGCATTTCCGCTTCGCTTGTTTGCTTGCTTGCTAGTCGGCTGGATGGCGTCGAGCTGGCAAGCCATTGCCGCTGATTCGCCGGCACATGTTTCAACTACTGTACGCTCGCCTCCCGCCCGAGGGACAGTGCGCCGATTCGAGGATCTGTCACCGCTTGATCGGGGCCAGCGCTGGTCGGCTACGCGTTCGCGTTCGTTAGGGGCAGCCGGAGGCGAGCCAAAGATCCATTATGACAGAGAATCTGAAAATCGTTGGGCTCAGCTTACAGTACCAACTCTGCTTCGCCGGACGGGCAGATCCGAGATTCAGCTGACCCGAAATCGGCCAATGGTTACACTGAATGCGGACAGTCCGCGTTCGCCAAACCTGCAATCTTCCGCTATCGACGAATCTAATTCGTGTCCATGTGGTCAGCGACTCGTGGACATTCAGACAAAAACCCGGTAGACATCACCAATCCCTAATCTCCCATCTTGCAGGAAACCGCACCCTTGCTGTTCGCCCGTAGCCTCGGTTTCATGCGAGTCGGCCTTGGCTTCTTCAACAGACGCTGTCTTATCTGATAGCATTGATGAAGCCACACAAGCGATACTCCACGTCGTCGTGCTCTGCTCGAAGATCATTGGACAGCGTGTCGAGATGGAAATGCGTCCATTCTAATACGAGAAAGAGAAGACAACATATATAGCTCGCTCGGTGCCATACAGCCCCGCGTTCACATGAGGAAAAAGGCGGACCTCAACGAGCACCTAATCGGTCCATTTTTACCTTCCGCCTTTCATCCGCCCTTGCAACTATGGAAGCTTTACAAGCAGGACAACAGGGACGCATTAGATGACAGCGGTCGGTGGTATGATAACTCTACAAGCAGCTTCGAGCTACAAGCAGGATGCATTGGGTATAATATCTGACACTAACGCTGTCTACGCGAAGATGGAAAGATGCAGTCTTTCACAGACTTGAAAGAAGTCAGACGTCCAGCCACTATTTCCGAATATGAATGGGAAAATGTACGGATCGTCTAAGCAGGAATAACGCTCAATCGAAAATGGCCACAGGAACAACTTTTCTCACGCCGCTAGCAGCTCGTAATATCGGCGGCTTTTGCGTTAGGGCATCGCGCTTTGGTAAAGTTCCACACGTCGCCGGAGCAATCATCGAGGGTTCTCTCTGCTTTCCACTGCAGCTCGGTCTCTGCTCGCCGAACCTCAGCAACACAGAAGCCCACGTCACCCGCTCTGCGTCCCACTTCACGAGCTGGGATTTTCCTTTGCGACGCCTGCTCCAGACTTGCAAGCACTTCACGTACAGTATGGCCCCTTCCTGTGCCTAGGATATGTCAGCGGCTGTTCACGTGCGTCGGTTCCGACCAAGTATGTGGTGGGAAACTCACCTAGATTGTAGGTCCGGAAAGGTGACTTGACGCGACCAGTTGCTGACGCCGCCAAAGCAGCAATGTGCCCTCTGGCAAGGTCAACCACGTGGATGAAGTCACGCACGGCGGTTCCATCGGGTGTGTTCCAATCGGTGCCAAAGATGTCCAGGACCGGCCTCGTACCCGTGAGGACGGTGGCAATCACGGGGATCAGGTTACTCGGCTTTTGACGAGGATCTTCACCTAGGATGCCGGACTCGTGGCAGCCGACCTACGTTACTCATATTAGCTAAGAAGGTTCGTCACCCGAACAGTCATCACTCACCGGGTTGAAATAGCGTAGTGCTGTGATGGACCAAGTTGGATCCGACCGCGCAAGATCAGCCAGGATGGACTCGCACATGAATTTCGAACGTCCGTAGGGTGAAGTGAGACCCAAGACGCCTGGTAGAACCTGCCGCTCTGAACCGTCACTCTCGACGAATGACTCTGGATGATGCACACACAACTCTTCGCGCAGAGGCACGCCGCAATTTGCACCTTCACCGTAGACTGTTGCCGAGGACGAGAAGACGAAGTTCTTGATACTGAACTGCTCGAGCAGTGCTAAGAAGTCGACCAGACCGCAAACGTTGTTGCTATAGTATCTCAGAGGCATGCGAATACTCTCCTCGACGGATTTGTATGCTGCGAAATGTATCACGCCTGATATTCTGGACGTACGTTCCAAGACAGGATCTTGCGGCTCATCTGCGCCCATGTCAATGCCCGAGTCTGTACGCTGCAGCGTCGAGTAAGGATGCCGATTTATGGCCGTTTCAGGTTTGCTGCACATTGTGTACGTCGAGTAGCTGGCCAGGACAGATCGCATTGTTGGGCTGCGGTAATCAAGCTGTCTGAAGTGCAGAGCCGGAACAGTTCTGCCTTGCTTTGTGCAGTATTCCACTGCCAACGTCCGAATTCTCTCCAAAACGTTCTCGTACGAGTTGCTCAGATCATCTATCACAAGGACGTTGTACCCCTCTTTGAGCAATTCCAGGGTGGTGTGCGACCCGATGTAACCGAGCCCGCCAACCACCATGATGAACGAAGCTCCCGTTCCATTGATATCGAGCGGATCGGCGGCTAGGTCATCGTCGAAAAGGACTGATCTTTGTGTTCCTGGAGTATTGACGGTATCGGGCGTGGCAGACAATGCCAAAGAGTACATTGAAGATGATGGCGATACGGTGCCCGAGGTCGAAGAAGCATCCATTGTTCGTAACTTTGTGAGTCGGAAAAGAAGCGTACCAAATGTCGTCTACAATCGCAGGACAGTACGTGCAAAAATCTTTATATGCGCCACAACCTTTCTGAACCTGCGCAGTTGCTGCTCAATTAGGCAGAACCCGTTCAATGGGAGATTTTACTGTACCGTCCAATATTGTTTATGCTTCTTGGCACGATCCGGCCTCTTGATCCCGACTCAGTCATATCCGGAATCTGGTCAAGTCCAGCACTCTCGAATATACTCCCCCATCGCTTAAGATCCCTGCTCAATTTGCATGGCATCGCGCCCAACTACGTACCCCGTACCACAGTCTGTCAGTACGAACGAGTATGCCGGGCTTCTCTGAAGCTTGCTCGCACAAGGGTTCCGGCTTCACTGCAGAGTATCGAGGCTGAAAGGAACTGAGTTGACGCTGCACACCCCGGCCCTCCTCGACCGAAGGCGATGACATGCAGAATGATTCGCGCTGCCGCGCAATCCAAAGAGCCGCCACAAATCCTCGAGCACCACATGGGGATCAACGTGCGCAGTCTAAGATGCTTCTTCGTGCTCGTAACCCGGTGTACAAGTTCGTTCCGTTGGCGCCCAAAACTCAAGTGAACCTCACTGTTACACAACTTCTCGCCGCATTGCAGACATTCTAGCCTTCGAGCCGCGTTCTACGAAGCACCAGCTGTGCGATAGAGTGACACATCATCACCGGTAGACGACCCGCCGCGGCCAAATCAGGATTATGGATGCATCTGTGATCGTCCCGCTCTATGTATACCCTTCCTTAGGCGCGTGGGATCCTGTCTATGACATGTAAGAGGCTGCTCTATCGCACCATTTTGTTGAGTGTTGAGCACTAATCTGATCAGGGCGGCATCGTATCCCCGGGTGCAATTCACTGCCATTGTTAATGTTCACAGCGGGCCAGGCGAAGGCGCTTTGCCGAACGCCGAATACTCGCACGCCATAAAAACACTCAACTCCTTCGCCAATATACGCACTGTCGGTTATGTCGCTACCACGTGGTGCACGAGGAACTTGTCTCTGGTTTTGGATGAGGTCGCAGCATACTCATTTTGGGGTGAATATGACGAATCAATCGCTATCGATGGGATATTCGTCGATGAGACTCCCACACAGTACACTCCGGACTACGCTTCATATTTGCAGACTATCGCGAAAGCAATCCACGAAAGTGAGGGGTTAAGGGATGGCTACATAGGTAAGGCAACCATTTCATCTCGGCACCGAGTGCCTTGCAGAGCCCCACGCAAACATGAACCCTACCGGGTCCTACCGCTCCACCTCTTCATATTGCTTTCCTGGATGGTACTACA
>TARA_R110002003_G_scaffold1048_12_pt1 | contig 13507 bp, 14 predicted proteins | sample TARA_R110002003 | Tara Oceans TARA_R110002003 (sample SAMEA4396441) | marine metagenome | biome: Westerlies Biome; feature: [SRF] surface water layer (ENVO:00010504); material: water (ENVO:00002006), including particulate matter (ENVO:01000060) such as... | depth 5 m | reverse complement strand
TTTTTTTTTGTATCTGCAACTTGCGAAGCAATTTGAGCAGCACACATCTTCCACATCTCCATCCAAGATCTTTAAGCCAATTGCCAACATGGCATCACCATCAAGCACGTACACATTCGAGCACCCTACTCTAGGCTCCATGACCGGGTTGATCTCCCCAGAGACTCCAGAGATAGTTCGATTCCGCGCGATCCCCTACGCCACCATCCCCGGGCGCTTCCAACAATCCATCCTCCTTGACAACTTCAATGCCCATTCACGAGACTTCACTCAACCCGGCCACGCATGCCCTCACTCATTCAGCGTCTACGATGACCAGAGCGGCGGTCCGTACCCCGACCAAGCCCCCATCAAGACGAGCGAATTTGATTGTCTAATCCTGGAAGTCAACGTCCCGCGATCCTATCTCGAGACATCAGAGACAGAAAAACTACCTGTACTCACGTACATCCACGGAGGCGGCTTCTTCCTTGGGAAAATCGATGCCCAGCACAACACCGCACACATGGCCCAACACTCCCTCACCATTGGCAAACCCGTCGTGACAACAGCCTTCCAATACCGCTTCGGCGCGCTCGGCTTCCTCGCAACCCCCGACGGCGGGAAGAATTTTGCCCTACGCGACCAGCAGAACGCTTTAGTCTGGATGCAAAAGCACATTGCCGGCTTCGGCGGCGCTGCAGACAAAGTCACCGTCTTTGGTGAAAGCGCAGGTGCGGTATCGATATGCTGCCACATGCTGTCCCACCCACCTCCAACAGGCCCGCTCTTCCACCGCGTGATACTCATGTCTGGTGTTCTTGGTCCGATGATGCCACCCCAGCCGGCCTCTAAAGCAGAAAAGAACTTCACCACCTTCTGCGCCAGTGTAGACATTTCAGAAACCGGCGCTGCCGCCTTGGAAAAACTGCGCGCCCTACCCGTCGAGCAGATCGTCTCAGCGAGCGAATCCTTCCTGCACCCGGGAATAATCTGGCCACCCGTGCAAGACACCAGCTTTTTCCGCGACGGGAATATCACTTGGGATAATTTCCCCTCCCTCCTGGCCCAATGCGAATGGATCCAGGACATCGTGATCGGCACCACTGGTTTCGAAGGCGCAGCGAACCGCGCGATCATGAACCAATTCACCCCAGCGACGTTCCTGCAGCAATTGAAATCCAGTCTGAGTGATGAAGCTGCGGATAAGGTGATGCGCGCGTATGATGTGCGGGTGGATATGGATCAGAACAAGTTCTTGACAAAAGCGATGAGATGGTGTGGGAATGTGATATTCGACGGTACGTTCCGATCCTGGAGAGATGTGGACTACGCTGATCTGATGGCAACAGCACCGATACATGCGACGATACGCCATCTGACCACACACACGAAGAAACGCGTGTATCGTTACGTGTTTGATATCAGGAATCCGTTTCCAAATGCGCCGTTCTATCAACAAGCGCATCACTGGGTCGATGTTTACTTTGTGTTTCGTGCCATGCAGTTCCGCTATCCGTATCAGTATCTCAAGGACGTGAGTGATAAGCATGCGGAATTGTGGGTAAGGTTTACGTATGGCGAGGAGCCTTGGAGTCGATATAATGGGACAGGGAACGAGGTCGGGAATGGAGAAGGGGTGATTATGTTGGCTGATGAGCGCGAGGGCTGGGTCGAGAAGACGATGAGTGAGTACGAGAAGATGAGCAGAGTAGAGTGGAGCACTCTTGAGGAGCTGTTAGAGGCGTGGGCGGAAAAGAAGGGAGAGGAGTGGTTCCCAATGAATATGGTGGCTTTGAAGCAACTTTCGTCATAATCAATGAGCGAGACGATTATGGCTTATAGCTCCAGTCGGTCATCCCATGTCAGTGGCTCGTCCTTCTCCATCCGTGTCATATTCACCCTGAACGCGCTCAACTCGACAGTTCCAAACCGCCCATCATACTGCTCATCCCAGAAAACAAACTCATTGAATCCAATACCCGCGTACAACGGACCGTCAAGGTTTGTAGAGCAAAAGTCATCCCACATGGAGCCTACTCTTCCCTCGATGCGCTCAGCAGAAGCGACCATACGCCACAACTCACCCCGTTGTTTCTTTTCGTCTCGAAATAGCAATGTCGGGACAAGTTGCGTGTACGAGTGCCCATTATATTTTGTGAAAGCAGCATCCAGAACATTCGTGCCATTCGAAATGAACCGCTCGACTACAAGTCCGCGACTATCAGCAACAAGTGTAACGGAGGAGTTGAGGCTATGGTTCGTGGCGGTGTAGGTACCCACATAACGCTCTTCAAGCTGGCGAATAGCGATGTCCTCAGCAGCACGAACGATTGTTGCGCCAACTGCATCAAGAATGGTTCCGAATATTCCCGGGCTGCCAGCGACAAGAATCGTAAAGCCAAGACCATATTCGGGGATAGTGGATATGATGGACGTATATCCCGGAAGGCCGCCAGCTTTTGTGATGAACCGAACAGTCCGTTTAGAGTCTTTGAGGGCGCGATCAGTGTGGAAGATCTCCCATGGCATTCCGTAGAAAGAATTTAACCCTTCGGCTGGCGAGACGGGATTGATCCAGTTTACGCCAGTCGCGAGAGCATTGTAGTGTGTCAAGATGTAGCGGAGGTACTTGGAGAGATCGGCTGAGGAGCTGTATATCCCACCCGTGGGGTCTTGAATGCCTGGATCGACGTCCCAGTAATGTGGCTGCAGCGGGATCACGCCGGCGCTGTCTGGCGGTACGGCCCATGCGCTATTTGTCATGTCCAAGGGCTTGAAGATGGCATCGTTGATGTAAGAATTGTATGTTTGATTGGTGACACGCGATAATGCGAGGCCGAGGAGCTCGAATGCAACGTTGGAGTAGGTTGATTTCATGTTCGGTGCGAAGAGTGGGTGTTTAGACCTGACCGTGTCCAGCAGATCTGAAGGATGTCAGCCGCGACTCTGCTGTCTCTGCCACGACCCTCACCCCTCGCAGTGCATGGCTTCTCATAGTTCGATGAATACTCGTCACAGTCTACCAACCCCTTGCGTGATACGGGCGGCAGGCCCACGTCTTGAGGACGCTGGAGACCTGAGTTGTCGACATTTATGTAGTCACTCTGGGCGACTGTAAAAGAGATCAGCCTGCATACCTTGTTCTGTGAAGCACCCACGAGTGCCTTTGTCATTGTGTATCCTACATTCGCGTGGTATGCCACTGAGCTGGCTGGCAAGACTGCGCAACGTGATGTCCTTCCATGGTATGGCGCCTCCCTTGTCTCCTCTAAGCTCCTCGATATACTTGTCTATGGGGTCGTCCAGGCTCAAGTTCCCTGCTTCATGCTGGTACAGGATGCCTAGGACTGTGAAGGTCTTGGTTATGCTGGCAATGCGATATAGTGCATCACCATTGACTTCGGGTATATCGTGGCGGGAGGCATTGCGCTCGCGGGCCGTGTGGTGGTATGACCACAGCGATTCTTTGGAGGAGGTAATCTCTACGGAGAAGGACGTTCCGTTGAACACAGGGGTGGCAGCAGCAGCAGTAAGCGCTGCGCTAATGCTCTTGAAAGCTTGCTTGAGCACCGCGTCCTTGGGTTCCAAGTTCGGCAGTGGGTGGGCAATTGAGGCTTCATAGCAACCCGCGCTAGCTACAGCGGCGAACAAAAAGGTATACAGAAGCACCATGGTGGTGTCTGAAGCGCAATGGGGCTACATGGCGGGATGCGATGTGGAACGGGCATGCATTGCGGCACGTCGCATGACGCATGACGCACGGCAGGAAGCTTGGGCCTCAATCCTTTGTTGTTGCGTATGGGCTTCGACGCCAACACCACGAGTTAACATCAGTATCATCAAGCATTCGAACTTGTTTGGGGATACACCTTGTACTAAGTGCCACTTATGAAGCTTCCTTGCCCAGATAGACACGAGTGGTTGCCTCGTACCAGGTATCTTGACGCGTCTTGACACGCTCCATCACCATTTCTCTTCATTCATATCGGGACAACCATTAGATCACTCGTCAGTCATTAATGTTCAGAACGATCATATAGACTCTGTCACTATATCGGCACGTGGTCTCCCAGGTATCTAATATTCGGTCCCCCTTCCTCGTCCAGTTATCGAAGACGCGATGTCACGTGCACCGAGGCCGAAGAGCCCGGGACGGCAATGTGAGAAGTAAATCAAATGGCAGGACTCACCTATCGACTCTACTAAGTCCTTCTCTGGGTACTATATGCACCAGGTGCAATGACTCTACAGCAGCAGCCTCCGCCTTTTCCCACATATGGGGACCTGCCTTTAACCGACAGCATCCATGGATGGAAGCCCCACAAACGCTGACCAGCCGCATCAGCTTTGGTCAAGGGAAGCGTGACCCTGTTACAGCTCAAGGAGGGGATATCACGATACCAAAACTCGAACATCAGAAACGGAACGGTACAGTATCGCACAGGCTCCCTGCTATTGAGCCTGCACTCCAACCACAAGAACGCCCTGGTACTGATTCAAGGCATCGCCAAAATACGAAATTTGTACATAGTTTTGATATGTGCCGGCCTTCGCTCGGCAATGAACCGACCATACGAAGGACGCTTGACTTGTTTTGGACTTTCATATACTAACTGAAGCGACAGCATTCTCTTAGTGGATGAAGTAGCCACCCAGGTGACGCTGATCCATATCGATACACGATTATGCCTTTGATCCGGTGGCACATACGTCAAAAGGTGTCAACCCAAAAGCCTATATGACTTCAGATTTACGCAGTGTCGGTCGCAAACCAGGAACAACCCTCAAAATGCGCGCTGAACTGATCACAGCCCTAAGCCTAGCAGCTAGCACCTATGCTGCACCTCTCGATGATAACAGTCTGGAGCACATCCTTGATCTCCTTCCTCGTCAAGCGAATGTAACATGTCCGCCCACGCCCAATCCTATGCCCAAGGCCGCTGCCTTCCCATCCGTCAAGACGATGCCCGATCCGTTCCTGTATCTTGACGGCAAGACTCGGGTCCAAAGCGAGGACGAGTGGTACAAATGTCGTCAGCCCGAAATTTTGAAGCTTCTCCAAGAGTACCAGTATGGGTACTACCCTGACCACTCGCTTGAGACCGTTTCTGCCACCAGGAGCGGAAACACTCTGTCCGTCACTGTCACTGCGGGTGGGAAGAGTGCGAGCATCGCGGCGACCCTGAACTTGCCAAGCGGCAGTGGACCATTCCCTGTCATCATTTCAATTGGCGGAATGGACACGAATAGTTATACAAGCGCGGGCATTGCGGTCGTCACGTTCGACTACGGGAAAGTTGCGGCAGATAGCAACAGCAAGACCGGTTCGTTCTGGACGCTATACAATGGCAAGGACATCGGTAAGAATCTGCTAAATCGTTCTCTACCGCCCCTAACGTTGAGATAGGTGTTCTTACAGCATGGGCTTGGGGCTTTCACCGTGTGCTCGACGGCATCGAACTCGAAGTTCCCGAAATCGATGCCACTAAGTCCGGAGTGACTGGCTGCTCGCGTCTTGGCAAAGCAGCTTTGGCCGCCGGTTTATTCGATAAGCGCATTGCTGTCACGATGCCCATGTGTAGTGGTGTGCAGGGTGCTGGACCATACAGATACAGTCTTAGCGGGCAGGGCGAGAACTTGGAGAACTCTGTGAGAAACATTGCAACCATCGCTTCAAGTGGCTGTGATGCTAACGTGTACCTCAGAAATCAGGTGCCGGATGGTGGACGTCCTCTCGCATATCTCAATTCGTCAACAAAGCCACTCAGCTCCCCTTCGACGCACATACGATCGTCACAGCCATTGCTCCTCGCGCCGTGGTCCTCGAGCAGAATTCTGGCGATCAGTTCACCGACTCGAAGGGCACTGCCTCTATTGTATTTCCTGCAGCCAAGGTCGTGTACAGTTGGCTCGGCGTGGGTGATAAGCTGGTATGAGCATACCCAGCGGTGGTCATTGTGACCTGAATGGGTATGCAGACGTGTTGCCGTTCGTGCAAAAGGTGCTGCAAGGCAAAGTCACTACGAAGAACTACGATGATTTGAAGACGTGGAAGGCCATGCCTGAGACATATCCGTGGGGAACTGATGTTCCCAAAGGCAAATAAGAGTCCAGTTGAAGCTGCAAATGCGTAAGAGAATGCACAGAGGGTCTGGTGCACTGGTAGCTCGCGACCACGAATGGGCGTCACAGTTACAATCTAAACTTCTCGCTATGTTCTCTGGTACTGAAGAGGTTGTACACTCCTGCTAGCAATATACATACCCTATCTCACTGCCCTTCTGCGACAATTCATTGATACTCCCTTCGCATAGGCCATTTGTTTCACATTGCTTGCTACACAATTGCCGAACACCACCATAACGACCACATCACTGGATCATGTGTATCTGCATCACGGAGTATGATAACATCTTTCCATTCACTAATAGGAGACTTTGCAGTCCGATGCTATGGGTCCAAACTTTTCGTACGAAAGCCGATCTCTCGAAGGTTTGCTCTGACTGCAGCCAATTACTGCCACAATAGATGAAGAACCATGCATCCTTGAGTCTCGGCCACAATACGAAAACACCAGCAAAACCTCCTCATGGCCCAAACACGTAAAATTCATCGCTTGAAGGGTATCGAGACAACTCTAGCCATGTCTTTACGCCGCGTTGCACTGCTTAGCCCCGAGGTCAAGGCCCTTGGCTGGTCTATCAGCGGCTGCGTTTACTCGTCGTCGTCCCTCTCATCCACCGGTGCCTTTCCCCACACGCAGTGTGGCGTTGGGTCCAGTACGCCTACATGTTGTCAGCGTTACTTCACTCCAACTGCCGAGCGACAACTTACATCTCTGGCCCTCGCTGCACTTGCGGATCGACCAGAAGCCTTGGGAGTCGCAGAAGTAGAGGTCGTTGTCGTTCTCGGTATCTACACATCGGACACAAGTTAGCAAATTGATGGAAGGAGGGTTGCAGAGCGGATGACAACGTACTGCACCCGGTTTCTCCTGGCGTGCATCTTAGCGGTGGCTTGTCCTTGGCCAGAATGGCAGGAGTGAAGTACGCCACGATGGCGACGATGTTGAGAACCTTCATTTTGTGTATGTTGTAGCTGACAAGCTGTTGGGTGGGTATATCAGTGCGTGATTGTTGTACGAGGTAGATCAGATTCGACTTGAGGTATAGGGAGAAAAGCCTGGAGGGAGGTCACATTTTATATGCAATTTGGGCGGGGTCCGTGTGCATGAGATTTGGGACAGGACAGTTAGCCTGAGTCAACAGCATCGTTTTCCACTAGAGTAAATTCCGTCCACAGTTCACCTCTATTGCCAACAGCGCGATCGAATAGTCTACCGCTGCAATTGTCCTTTCTGATCTGGTTCGCTTACTTCGGCGACATTTGTACCAATCTAATGGGTTGGATCGAGCGGGGAGAGCCGAGCCATGAGCTAGAATCAGGGTCGAACTCCTCATTCAGTGACCTATTGGTAGCAAAGGATGGTTGCCCTCAAGCGAGTCCGGAACGCCACACGAAGATGCGGAGCGTATTTTCATAATCGACCGGGAAACCGGCTTCCATTCGATGGGCCATTCGTGAGTAGAGTGTAGCTTAGTAAGCGAGGTTGGCAGTGACAGAGCTCATTCAGACTATGAGCATGTTCTTTCTGGTGGTCCTTACGCTGCTCAGCGCTCAAAACCCATATCGTTGTCACCAAAGAAGCAGTGTGATCTAGCCATGACTGCGGGCGGGGTACATCGGTGCTTGCAGCTCGTGATATGCGAGGATGACTCGAAGCTCCGTTGCTATGGTCGTGGTAGGCGAAAAAGCGGTCACGATGTCTGTGACCGGACAAGAGGGGCGAACAGGCTGGTCTGTTGAGGTGCCTTTGGAGGGGCTGAGCGGGGTCGATGCATCGATATGGATTTGTTGGTTCTGCTTGCGCACCGGTGGTGACCCTAGAGCTACCCATCTGCATGGTCAATATTGACGAACCGCTGACTGGGTAGCAAAATCACAACACATATATAACGCTCCCAACCTCGGTGTCACACATCACTTCTCACCCTCTTGCTCATACAGACAAGCAGCGTCGTACCTCACTTCTCGTTGCCATGCTAGAAATGGAGGCCGGGCCATCGCATCTGCGATTCGACGGCAACAATCCGCCGGAGAAGAGACACAGGATTACTGGAAAATAAAAGAAGCGAATCGAGTCACCTTTCCTAACGACCGTGGACGAAAAGAGCTTTAAGTTCCTTTACCAGCAGTTCCTGTCCGACGAGAGCTCAAAAAAGCCTTTACCACCAACCACGAGCAACGAAAGTTTCGACGAAGGCCCTCCGGCGGAAGATACGAGGCAGTCCAAGCGCACACATCCTTGGTCAGCCGTCATCAGCAAGGAAGCCAATTCTCGGTGCTCTTGCGTTGGATGCAAACCTTGCACCCAACCTCGCGAGCCTTGTAGCTTCTGTCAGTTCGGACGAGCCGAGAACCGATTGCTTCTCAAGAAGCTGGAAGGCTACGAGAAAGAGCACGCACCAATGCGACAGCGCAACGATACCTTCTCCTTTACCCTCATGGTCTTCGCCTTCTTCTACTGGCTCTCCGCCACACTCTTTGCTGAGCAGATGTTCTGCCTTGTTGTTTCCTGGGCTTTGCTAGGCTTGGTAAGTGTGGTTAAAAGATCGATGTTCATCGATTGAGCTGACACGAGCCAGGCCTGTTACTTCAGTCTCTTCATCGTCGATCAAGAGTACATCGAACGCGGTGTGCGCTCGGCATGTCTCTGAGCCTTTCCAAAGCGCGCCACACGGGACCGATATAGCCTAAATCCTACGGCTGGCTGGGTGTGGAGATGGTTAGACAGCGTCTGATGGAACCCCGGTAGTAGAAGTCCTGTAATCAATGATAGTAATTCGTCATTTTGCAACCACTGCTCACGTCTGTCTCTTTCATCGTTGTTGCAAACCTCGAATGCCAGCACTCGAATGTAATGCTTTCATTCAAACTTCTCAATCCAGCGCTCCTTCAGAACCTTATATTTGATGCGCTGAGTCCGCGAACGAGGGTATGATGCTGACGTCCATGAGCGACGGAAGAAAGCGGCAACTGTGGCTTGCTTAGCGCGTTATTTTCGTGTTTCCACTTCGAACGTCGCACTCCCACCCAAATCTTCCATCGCACATACTCACGTACGGATCAGACAGGTCCAGGATCGCATCGACATACCCTCGCAGCAACGATGAAGGGCGACCTGGTTCACGGAGCATACTTCGGAAAGCATGTCAGGTGGCGCTAACCCGCGTCAGGAAGCCGTCAAGAAATACCCGCAGACGACTAGACTTCCCACAATGTTCTTCAGACGATGCACAAAAGCCTATTGGTGCAGCCATCGTGTTCCTGTGGACTGCTGTGCTTGGTGCCACTCGGGACAGCTTCGACATATTGCAACTGACATGTCAATCGTGAGGGTGTTCGCGACTATCCTCTATATGAGCTCGATTTCAGTAAGCATGATTTGTAGTCTTGTATATATTCGTCAGTTTTATCGTCTTAATCATTTCCCTCATACAGCATCTTGGAGTTTCTCAAGTGTCATTATTCAATCTTCGCGTGGTATATACAGTGATTTCGCTACCTAGGAGTTGTATGGTGCACCATTCCAATGCTCTGGCCACGTGTATGTACTCAGGCAGAAGCGTCTAGATTCTGATGTCTCTTTCACCTGGGCCCTAGGCAACCAATTAAAGATAAGGGGGTGGTGTGATTGTTGTGTTGCCAAGGAAACTGTTTGCATTTTGTCTGTTTGATACACTTTCCCTCCAAATTTCTCACCACTTCCACGACACACCACACTCAACATGGCGAAATTCTACGCCAGTACCGAGGAAGAAGCGCTCGCTTGGCTGCAGAAGCATTTGGCATCGTCGAGAGACGTTAAATCACCTTCTCGCTTCGAAGAGAAGCCAACGCCGCCGCCCACCGCCGCTTCGCACAGCGCCGGTGTGCGCTCCAAGGACGACAGCCGCCAAGGCACCAAATTGTCGTCAACCACGCTCGCCGGCCCTGCGACACAGCTAACTGCTTCGCAGTCATCCTCCTCGCGTGCCAAACCAGAGCCCAAGCCAGAGCAGACAGTGCTCATGTTCGACAACACACCAGAAGGCATGCGCACTGCTGTCAACGTCGCTATCAAAGAAGGCCTCATCGAGGCGGGCAACAACGCACAGATCCAGAAGCTCATGCAGCTCCTCGCCTCCACCAAGAACAAGAAGACCAAGGGCGACAGCGAAATTGAGAGAAGCGTTGGCCAGGGTGGCGCGGTGCTTGGCAAGATCAAGGATGAGCATGCTGGTGAAGGCGAGGCGTCCGGCGCACAAGGCACGAGTTCTACGGCGGCTACGACGATTCAAGGCGACGAGACACATGCGCTGGGAACCACTGATGACGGCGCTGCGCATACACAGACAAGCAAGGATGTCAACAGGGCTGACGCGCAAGACGACGGCCAGACACAGCCGGTCAAGTCACAGCGGCTGAAGGGCAAGGCGCGCAAGCAGGCAAAGCAGGCGGCGAAGAAATGAAGGCAGGACGGTCGCATCATGGTTTGAACGGAGGATCAAGGGTCAGCAGGGAGCTTCGCATCCGCGGTCGCATACATCAGCTGCGCGACACAACATCACTGGAGGCATGGGATGGAATGATGAGGCTTGGACAGAAGACTCTCGGCGCGCATTGCGGATGCCATTGTATACATCAGACACGACGCAGCGACATTTGGAGAAGCGGCGAGTCGACTGGGTCGAGGGTGGGTGGGACTTCACGTTACTTTGCGGACACGATTGCATACCACACGAACGAAGCTGGCATTTACGTAGCGTCCGAATGAAGACATTCAACATCGAAATGCTTTGTGTGTACCTCCGCTGTATGTGTTGTGACTGATGAATGTGTGCATTGAGGTCTAGCATTGACCGGCCTACATTGCTCCATCATTTCAGCATTTCGCCCAGCCCAATGCACGTGAGACGACGGATGTCAATGTTCCATGCAATACCGGAATGAGATATGTGCAGTGAGACCAAGGGCTTGGGTGTCCTTGGAATAACTTCACGGCTACATTCCCTCCCAACATCGGCCATTAACCTTAACCCTAGGGACGCATAATGACTCAGAGAAGTCTCGGAGGTGCATTGACTGCACTCAAGCTTTGCGGTATTGAGCATCGTGAATACGCACGGAGTCGGACATATGCTCATGGTAAGACTGTTTCCTTGCAGCTACATCCATGAGCTTGCGTAGAGTGAATGATGTCAATGATTAGGTATGGAGTGAACACGACAGGGATTGCAAAAGGTGACGAACGAATAAGAGAACACCGTAAAGCTACAGAATCGAATTCTAATTCGGCCTGAGCGACGACTGCTCATAACTTGAGCCCCCTTGTTCTGTTCACTCGTAGCTGATAGGAGGCAGTATATGGAAGAGCCGAAGTACAACACAACACAACATCAAACATCAAGCACAACATGTCAGAAATATTTCGAGATGTTTTTGATTCAGCTACTTATGGCAGACCTAGTCCACCTCAGATGAATGAATACCATGTCCCAAATTCACCAGACTCGTGTACCGCCAACGCCTTGCTATGCAGCCGGGAAACCAATCATGTCTATGCTCATACCCACAAAAGCCTAAACCCTATCAATGCCATGTCACCAAGTGGCCTTGACGTTTGCCAGCGCTAACATGCATGTACTTAATAAGCTCGAATCTTCTTTCCCTCCATGTCTCCTCCTATATCCGCTTTTCGCTTTCCCAGCACCGAGTCAGGCGTGCCTGGCATCGGAATACCGGCACCCTTGCTATACTCCTCGAAGCAAGTGGCATGGTAAATCTTGCCGCCAACCTGCAGCGCATCCATCCACACAAAGTCATTAGCGTCGACGTTCCACTGCGTTTCGAACTTCTCCTGGCAGATAGGGCAAGGTGCGTGTTGAAGAGTTGGGTCCTGCGGTACGCTAACGTAGCGGTCCTTGGCCTGCTTCTTTGGCTTGTTTGCAGTGGAGGTAGCAAGTTGCTCATTTGGAGGCGCCGTCTCGTCGACTTCCCTGTAGTCAATCCACTCCTTTTCGCCAATATACCAGCTTCGGTGAACACCACGCTTATTCGCGTCGGGGTCTTTGACCTTGAAGTGCCAGTCCATGTGACGCGCCTTCTTCTCCTTGCCTTCGGGAGTAGCATCAAAGCGACGGCCGCAAGTTGCGCAGAGGTTGGGCTTGGCCTCGTAGAGTCGGGTAATGAGGTGAAATCGAGGCTTCTTCATCGACGCGGTGGTCAACTCGATATGGTCCATGACATTCGTAGGTGCCGAAGTCTGGCGGGCCATAGGCTGGGATGCAACTGGCGTGCCATTAGTAGGTAGACCTCGGACACCGCTCAAAGCTTTGAGAAGCCATTCAGCACTACCCATGGCGGGTGGTAGAGCTGGGGGCTGTTGTGGCAACTGCGGAGTTGGTGTCGCTTGCATGGGATTTGCCTGTGAGGCCGGTGGTGCAGCCCCAGGCTTGTTGAACTGAGCAAGCAGAGCAGCAAGATTTGCTGTAGGTGTGCCGGATGGAGCTGGTACCACGGGAGGTGGCGCTGCCGCAGGCGCAGACAAGGGCGCAGGAAACTGGAAGGGAGGCGGCTGGAACGGCACGGCTGCAGGTACAGAGCCTGACTGTGCAGGAGATGATACTCGCTTCAGCAACTCAGCCAAGGACGGCGTGGCAGGAGCCGGAGGAGGCGCTGGCTGAGGCGTACTCTGCATCGGTGGTCTGAAGCTGGCGAGAAGTTGCGCAACATTAGGTGGGGCACTATTTGGTGGAGCGCCAACTGGAGGAAAGGTTGGAGGAAAGTTCGGTGGCATCGCTTGTTGTGGAGGATATCCAGGCACAGGTGTCGACGGAGGATATGTGGTGGGTGGAAAGCCAGCCGGAATCGCGGGAGGAAAGTTTGGAGTCGGTGTGGGCGGAGGTGCCAAAGCTTGTATTTGCTTACGCACGGCATCTAATTGCTGCGGAGGTAGTGTCTGGGTGTCCAATATATGCTTGAGCCCGAGGAGCGCCTCCAAGGTCTTCCTCAGAGAAATATCGGTATAGTTGGTAGCGAATCGGGCTTGCGTGGCGCTGATGAGCTGAGTGATCTCAGCTTTCAAATCAGCTAGATCGAGCGATGACATGGGCGGTTGCTGCTGTGGGGGTGTCTGAAAGTGCATAGGTGCTGTAGCGACATGCATGGGCGGTCCGTATTGGGGTGTGGGTGGGAGGCCCTGCTGTCGAAGTGTTAGCAAGAAACCAAGAATATGTATTGAAGCATTGCATTGACTCACTGTTCGAGTTCGTGGATCATTTGGCGCTGGATATCGGGCCATGTTTTGTGGTGGAGTCGGTGTGTCCCTCCAAGCCACCGTGGTCGGTGGACGAGCCGGCAGAGCATGCTGTGGACGCTGGACCTGTTGCTGAATAGCACTTTGCATCTTAGCAAGAGCGTTTTC
>TARA_R110002003_G_scaffold562_3_pt1 | contig 13553 bp, 12 predicted proteins | sample TARA_R110002003 | Tara Oceans TARA_R110002003 (sample SAMEA4396441) | marine metagenome | biome: Westerlies Biome; feature: [SRF] surface water layer (ENVO:00010504); material: water (ENVO:00002006), including particulate matter (ENVO:01000060) such as... | depth 5 m | reverse complement strand
AAAAAGGCCCAATAACACGATGTGATGTTATCACCCGATCTCATTGTTGCGTGCGACGTTACGAAGATTGTAGCATGATGCTTGTGCCCGCCACGTTGTGAATGGTGCACCGCCACAGCACCGCCAATTGTGAACTGGGCAACTTTTGGACAAGTATGGCTGCCTAACCTTGTCAGACGGCAAGGACAACCGGTTGCAGCTGACTGGCGCCGAGCTGCTACAAAATGGCCTAAGGATACCAAGGCCCAAGCATCAGCTGCTGCGTCATTCCCCTTTCTACGATTTTTACCCCACCGCGGGGCTGTGCTGCATGTTCATCGCCCCTGCGCCTCAACCCAGCGTGCTCAGCCTTCCTGCGTCCTCGGCTGCACAAGCATTTATGAGTCTTTCAAGAAGTACCATTCAAACAGTTTCGACTCTTCCAATATCCCCATCTGCTCTACCTCTTCCATTGTCGCAGGGCAAACGCGCGACTCTACCTAATCACTCCTCCCCAGAACCTCAATCCTCTAGAATATCCAAATTTGACCACGAAGAGAAGCATGTCCTATAACCAGGGTTACGGACAACCGCCACACCACGGCCGTAAGTATCCACTCCTTGTGATATGCACCGAAGATCCTGCATGCTTCGGTGCATTGCAACACTTGGCAGCTGAAGGACTGCATACTAATATCTGACAGCACCCCCACCTCAGGGTTACGGTCAACCTCCACAACAAGGTTACTATCAACAACCGCCAATGCAGAATCAACAGTATCCTCCTCAGGGCCAGTATGGGGCTCCTCCACCACAAGGGCAATACGGCGCGCCACCACCGCAAGGACAGTATGGAGCGCCTCCACCGGGTCAGTATGGAGCGCCTCCACCTCAAGGTCAATACGGCGCACCACCTCCACAGGGACAGTATGGCGCACCACCCCCAGGCCAGTACGGAGCGCCTCCTCCAGGTCAATATGGTGCGCCACCTCCACAGGGCCAGTACGGCGCACCACCGCCTCAAGGACAGTACGGAGCACCACCACCTCAAGGGCAGTACGGCGCACCACCACCACAGGGACAGTACGGTGCACCATCGCCTGGCCAGTATGGCGCCCCACCTCCGGGCGGCGGCTTCGGAGGTCCACCAACTCAAGCTTCACTTGGATATGGCCCACAACGAACCGCCAACATCGACGTGACCCGAGACGTTGAAGCCATCCGCAAAGCCATGAAGGGCTTCGGCACCGACGAGAAGGCCCTAATCGCCGTAATGGCCAAAAAAGACCCTCTGCAAATGGAAACCATCCGCACGCAATACGACCAACGCCTCCTCCGCAGCCTAATCAGCGACCTCGAAAAAGAAACCAGCGGCTACTTCGCCAAAGGCCTCGTCGAAATCGCCCGCGGCCCGCTCGTCTCCGACTGCTACAACCTCATGGAAGCCATGAAAGGCCTGGGCACCAAAGAAGTCATCCTCGACGACGTGCTGATCGGCCGCAGCAACGCCGACCTGACCGCCATCAAAGAGAAATACCACCAGCTTTTCCACCGCACCCTCGAAGCAGACCTGAAGTCCGACCTCAGCGCCGCCACAGAGCAAATGTACATGATGATCGTCGCCGCCCGCCGCGCCGAGGACTCGCATCCCGTCGTGCCGCACGAAATCGACCAAGCTGTCACAGAGCTGCAGACCGCCATGGGCGGCTTCGTCGGCAAGAACACGGCCCAGGTCTGCGGCCTGCTGACCAGCAAGAACGACGCGCAGCTCAAGGCCATTGCGCAAGCGTACCAGCAGCGCTTCCACAAGTCGCTGGATGCGCAGATCAAGGCGTCGTTTTCGGGACACATGGAAGACGCGCTGCGGCTGCTGGTTGCGCGCGCCGTCAATCGCGCCGAGGCGGAGGCCGTGCGGCTGGAAGATGCGATGGCGGGCCTGGGCACGAAGGATAATTTGCTGGTCCAGCGCGTGGTGCGGTGCCATTGGAATGCGCAGTTTATGGCTGCCGTGAGCGGGGAGTATAAGAGGCTGTATAAGAAGGATTTGGTTAGGCGGATAGAGGGCGAGACGAGGGGGGATTATGAGAAGTTGATGGTTGCGTGTGTCAGGTCGTAGGGATAGGAAGACGGGGGACTGGGAGTACGGATGCTGGAAGGTCTTAGATTCGGAGACAGCGTGCGTTGGGTGGATTTGCTTGGGTCTGAGTGGGAGGAAATCTGACGTTTTGGGAAGGGGGTTGCTTTTCTGGTTTTATATCAAGTTGCAGTGTTTCAACAATTCATACGTTTCTTCTGCATTGTAGATTTGGCCATCATATGCACACTTCAACGACAATCTCACATAGTCAGGGACTTGCTTAGAAATAACTGAACCGTCCATGTTGTTTCAACATAAATGTGCAATCTGTTGTATACAAATATGCTGTTAAGTCGCTTGATCACTACACGCTGGTTGTCAAAACGAGCAGATGAGATTTAAATCCAAAAGTGCCTTCCCATGTAAACGCCGTGCTCTAATGCCCATCCGATATAGAGCAGTGAATGTATCCGCCAAAGTGAAGGTATTGTGAAAGCATGCCTGCGCATCTTTTGTCTATGTGGCGCCCTTTTTCTAACGCCAGGGCGATGTGGTAGCGATGTGATAATGATAGGAGTATGTACGAGGAGCGACAGATCCAAAAGGAGATATATACAAGTAGTCAGTGAGATTACCAGGTTTCCTAAATTTGGTCAGCGGCATGTCTGGTAGTTATCTAAGGAGGGAGAGACTCACAGCAATGTACTGGCCATCCTCCTTCTTCTTGGCCCAGAACTCCTTAGCCTGTGCTCTGCTGATGCCACCCTTCTGCATGGCAACATCCATGAGCGACTCTTCGACGCCCTCGCCCATGCCTTTGCTACTTCCACAGACAAAGATGCGTCCATCGAGAGCATTGATGACGAACCAAACGATGTCGGCTTGTACTCGTACCTCATCCTGCACGTACTTGACTTCGTTCGATTCGCCAGTCTTGACCTTGCGGCTCTGAACGACCTTTTTGATTTCGCGTTCATGGTCACCAAGCTCGCCGGAGTACAGCTCGTCGAGCATCGAGTCGCGAACGCCCTGAATCAACCAAATCTTGTTGGCGCAGTTGGCGTTCTTGAGCCTGTTCAAGATGAAGCCACGAAAGGGAGCCATGCCGACACCAGCGCCGATCAATACCATAGGGCCCTCGCCGCCGAATTGCTTGGACAATGGATTGGCCATGAGCCCGCGGAACATGGGAACGCGAAGATCGAGGATGCTCCGAGGATCAATTCCCTCATTCTCGGCCGTGACGAACTTGTGAGCCAATCGCTCCATGAAGCCGCTGCCTACGCCAGTCCGTACGGGACGATCGGGGTGCCAATCGGGGGTCTCATGTATGGTGACAGCCATCTCGATCAATCTGCGGGTGCCAGGAAGACCCTCACGGGCCGACGAGATGTGCGGGTCGTTGGAAAGCGAGTAGAAGCGTGGCATCAGCTGGGTGAGGACAGACAGTATTGCAGGTAGCGGTGGCTTCGACGAAGGGAAGGCGTGAAGAAGCTGGGCGACAGTGAGGTGGGAGGTGGTGCGAAGGTCACAGAAGGCTGCTTGGCCTTGGGCGGAGCAGAGATAGGTGAGGATCTTCTTCTCGTTCGGGGCATCGGCGTACTCGGCCATGACGCGGAGGAGGTTCTTCGTCGGTGGGTGTGACTGCACGTCTACGCACCACGTTAGTAGCTCGCGTCGTGTTGTGATCAGCTCGCGAGCTTGGTCATCGCCCCAGATCGTAGGCCATCGTCCAGTCGTGGTCTTTAGAGTGACGGGCTTGTCGCGGACGAACTTTGGTATGCAGAGCACATCGAAAAGTTCGTCGACAATCTCTTGCGAGTTTGGTGGGCAGATACCAATGGCACCGCCGACCTTGAAGTCCACACCGCCTTCGTCGGGGTAGTCTGTGACATCGATGTCGAAGTGGATTGTCCTCTTCTCGGCGCCCGGCTTGGTCAATTCGCGGGCATGGTACAATGGCGCAGCGTATACCTCGTAAGGCGGATGTGGCTGGACGTATTTGGGCGGTGCCTTGTGGACCTCGGATACGTGCTGGATATCCTTACTGGGAAGGGGCTCGAACGAAAGAGTGACAGGCGGCAGCGGCGTGGTGTCTGTGAGTTCGCTGTCGAGAGAGAGCGGCCCCAATCGCAGATTGAGGCTTCTGAAGGCGACGTTGTCTGGGATGACGACGGGCAAGAAATTTGGGGCTGAGGCGTCTGGGGCCAATGTCTTGAGCAGACAGCATCCGCCGCCGCAGCATTGGCTGATCAGCTTCGTGGCAGTCTCACCGTCACCCAGTATCCGTCTGATGTCGGATGGGCTGTCGGAAATGAGCGTTGTGGAGGCTCGCCTGGGCCGCGGCTGCTCGTTGAAATTTATGGCGGCGGCAGGAAGGTCCTGCAGCTTGTCCACCACTTCGTCGATGGCATGATCAGGCTCCGTTACGGGTGTGCCAACCGACTCATCACTGCTGTTTGTGCTCCATACCATGGATTCGCCAGACGACTTGGGCGACGTCTGCTCGGGGTGTGATTGTGATCGTACCGGGCGTAGCGAGAGTTGGGGAAGCGACGGGTCGGAAGGGATAGGATCGTGCGGGTGCGAGGTTGAGGTGGTGGGGACGTTGTGGTTCGCCATGGTCTGCGCCGACGATGCCAGGGAGCGGTGGTGTGGTGGGGGAAAGCGGAGGAGAGATGGTCCTGAAGAAGGCGCGACAAAGGCGGAGGCTAGTACCGCGGGAAGCCATCGTTAGCAATGCCTTACTAAAGAAAAGTATGCCATGTGCAATTGCGCCCGCTGCAGCCAGAAAGCGCGGCGTCGATGCGCTGTATTTCCGTCCGCTTTCTAAGGACCCCTCGGAGGGCGGAGACAGCCACGCAGGGTAATCATGGGCTTTTGGGCATCTTATCAGATCGAGCGGGCGTTTTCTGCGACTCACCTAGCCTTGGAGGACAACAGCGGCAAAGGAGTGAAAGCCGCGTGCTCGATTGCAGTACTCTGAGGATATACACGGTGAATAATAGATTTAGTTAGGTGCCAAAGCGGTGCAAGAGCGGTGTCTAGGAAATATCACAGAGTTGAAGAGTGACGAAAGCGCGTCGATGATCGCTTGGGGGCGTTCGGCTAAACCAGGAATGGTCCGAGTGAGCCCGCCGACCTGCTCTTAAACGTACACCCGCACGCATCGCCAGTTCGGCACTCGCTCAGCATCTCCTGACCACGGCCGCTCGCCTTTCCATGTCATCTTTGCGCTGAGCTGAACCCTTACCGCCATTCTGTGCCGCGTCTCGTTCGAGACTCTAGTAGCTCCTGAATGTTTGCAGCGTATCGCGTCGATTCGGTTGCGCGCGCGATTTATTTTCGGGTGTCACCGTTCGCGCTTTCCATCTGATTAGACAATCTCCGAAATCGCAGCATCAGATAAGGCGACATCGCAGTGGGCAGTCGCGACTCAGGAGCCCTCTTGCCGATGTAGTCATTGCACGAACGCGGCGGAGCTCATCCGTGAACATCTACATGCACTGTGCACACTTTTTCACGCTGTCCGCATTTGCTCAATGCGCGCCACTCCACATGCAAGCCGCATCCACCTACGTTGTTGGGCATACCTACGCAGTACGCACACGACCACGCGGGTGTCACTGCCACATTTGGACCTGGTACAGCATCACAGCGACGAATTTCCAAAAGAACACGGACTCAATATTTCTTCACTAACTTCTGTCTATCCTCAGCTCAATAATTGCGCTACGTACCCCAACGACGTCCTCGACTGCGCACACGCCAGGGTCCACGTCAGCCTTCAAGTCCCACCAAAAGCACGTTGAGAACTGTCAACGGCGGCCCCACATGCCTGGGCCTGCTGAGTCGATGATGCTCATGCTCACGTGCTCTCCAATGGTGATCTACCAAATTCAGTTACCACTTCGATGCGCATCGTGAGATCATCTTCGATCCCGGAGAAGGTGCGGGGCACTCATAAGTTAGTTCTTACGGACCCCGCGTTGCTTCGCCTTGCTCACCATCAAGACGGACGATATTGCTGCCACTTTTAGGCAAAGTGACGTCGCAGGTTCAAGACGTCGCCTGTCGCTGTCATTGTCGTGAATCATGAGGGAGCTAATCATCCAAAGCCTTGCTCTCCACCTACATCGTTTGCGAGAAGGTTTGAACAGTGCGGACTCCGTTTCGTTACTTGTCAAGTTTTCCAACTTCCGCCTGATCTACAGGCAACCATCCGACCTTTCCACCTCTATTCCTGCTCTTATCCGTCGTGCATCTCGTCCTCGGCAACATTGAGCTCCGCCTCCGTCTGCACCAAGCGAGCGTGGCAGAACGCTTCGCCTTTTTGGAAGGGACATTCCGAGCTGTATTCGAGATATCTACTGCCATTTGAAGGCAACTCATTGAAAAGTAGTCTTGCTCAGTAAGATCCCGGTGTGCTGAGAATAGACGGAAATGCTACTCAACTTTGGAAGGCATTCAGACTATTTATGGCAATCCCGAGGCGGCCAGTCGTACATGTGCTACGATTTGGTTTCCGTCAATGCTTAATGATGTAGCTGACGTGGTATGAAGTCTTCACACGCTAACTTCGGTATCGCCATGACATGGACCTCATGCAACCATTTGCATCTTCCTTCTCCGCAGGACCCTATGCGGAGTGAGGCGTGAGGCGTGAGGCTTAGTCGGCAAGGAGGAAAAGGGAGGGGCATTGCATGCCAACTCAAGGGTGGTCGGGACGGTGCATCTGAGCTGTTGGCCGGGAGGGAGCAGGGCAACGGGGAGACAGGATTCGGGGCGGAGAGCAGTGATACTGAAGACATATATATTCGGTGACATCAGGGGTGATTTTTTTGCATGATTCACGATGCGGTATGGCTCACAGCAGGGTTTGGACATACGTTCAATTCACGTGTCGACATGGCAGGCACTGCAAGTCATGGAAGCGATGTGCTTTCATTGCATTTGGCAATGGAAGTATATATACGAAGCAAAGGGAATATTTACAATGAAGGTGAGTGACTTAGCCACAGCTCGTTCGTTCGTTCCTCAGTAACTCAACTCGAGATGGCCTAGCAGGAGAACTTCGTAGGTCCCGGGATGGTGTAGGTGGCAGCTAAAGCGTGTCAGCAACAGACCCAACAACTGTTGTTGTTCAGATCGACTCACCCTTGTAAGCATCGTAAGTGATGCCGGGATCAGCAGCCTTGTACGCGCCCGGGAAAGCAACGAGGCCGGATGGAGAAGTGCTTCCTCCGCCGGTGACCTTGAGCTGATGGCAGCCGGGGTAGAACTGGGCACCGGGGTACGAGTATGCGGAATGCAGCGCAATGATCTCGTGGCGGACGAGGTAGTAGCCGGAAGCAATGCACTTGGGGATAGTGTAGGTGACGGATCCGCCGGCCTTCATGAGGGGAGTCGTGCCCCAGGTGCTGGAGGTACCCTGGCGACCATCTTCCTGGACCTTGAACCAGACAGCGCTGAGTAGTATTAGCGGGTTTCGTGATGTGGAGTCGTGAAGACGTACGAAGAGCCAGGCATCCAGTTGTTGCAGCCGGTGTCGGGGCACTTGGCCATGTAGGTGAGGGTGGGACCCATGTGGCTGTCGGGCCAGAGCGTCCAGTAGAGCTTGACATCAGTGCCGGCAGCAACTTCAGCATGAAGAGCAGCTGGTGAAGAACCGACGACGCCACCCTCGGTGTAGCCGCCGCACTGGAGGTCGGCGAGGGTAACGTCCTGAACGGGTCCATTGCCCTGGACTGGGCGAGAGACACGATCGACCTTGGGGTTCATGTACGGGTCTTGAAAAGGCTGATAGAAGGTGTAGTCCTTGCCACCAATGCTAGCATTGTTGATGTAGCCATGGCCGGCAACAGTGGTAGCGAGCGCAAGCCCGGCAGCGATGTACTTCATGTTGAAAGAGTGGTGAGGATATACGAGCCTGCGTAACGAGTGATGAACTTGTGTGACGAAGAAGCGAATGAATATAAGCTGGTGAAGAGAAGAACGAATGTGATGCTTCGGTACCGAATGACCTGCAGAGCCGGAATAGATTGAGCCCAGCCTGCTGTTATATAGTCCTCATGTAATTATTCCAGGACTCAGGATGGATTGCGTGGCGTGGGCACCGCATAGTTTGAAACTTCCTTCGTGGCAATGCTTGCCGAGGATCATGAAGGTCGGGGAATAGATTGGACAATGCGCGCTAAGATGCATGGTGTTGTACTTGGTTTCCCCACAGTTTCTGCTTTTGGAAAACTACACATGCACGAGGGTGAGGCTGTCGGAATCCTCAGTTTTCGATCCGGGCCGAACTATGACTGGTGGACATAACAATCGTGAGTTGGCAGTGCTCAAAGAAGCTCTGAGATGTTTCTAGCGGGTGGAAACATTGACAGCAATCAGGCGCTGAGATGCCGGCGCTTGGAACAAGGTGGAGAAGGTCTGAAACGTGGTAGTCGTGCAAAGCTACGGGACCGGCTTTGATCCAACGATTGGTGGAAAGCCACGAGTCTTGGTCGTCGTCTCAGATCGTAGATCCCACGTGACCTCATTTCATGATGCTGTTACCAGGTTAGAAATCCTTGTCTGCGGAGGAAATAAATTAGCCTCATATAGAACGCCACGGTTATGGTCATGCCGCCTCGGAGGGCATCACATGCGATGGTCTCCGGTGAGCCACTTGGCAGTCTAGAGGAGCGTGCATCGGTCTGAGATGTGAAGTGCTTCAGAAGCAGCCTATCAAACCTCTGGAAAGAAGAGACGATACCCTCATGATTAGCCTCGTAGGACTGTACGGTACCCAAAGCTAAACATCACCCGTCAAGTAGCTGTTCGGAGACTATCGGCTGTAGGAGACTCCTACGATGAGGAGTTGTATCGCACGACTGTGGGCGTGGATATTGACATAGGCTGCGGTTGGAAAAAGCCTGGCTCGAGATTGTGCTGCATGAGACAGAACCTGGATGTCGGACCGCACAAGGCGAACCCCGCGCAAGCGAGGTGGTACACCTTCGTCGAACCGAGACGGGTAGGTAGAATCTGTTTCTCCACATCTGTTCGGACTCCATAGGGCCGTGCTTCACACGAGAGAGCGCCGGTCCCTGCTCTGGCGTTATACAGGACGTAGCGTTCAGCTCAAAGGCCCTCTACGTTTTTCTAGTCTGCGGCTACTATTGGCCGCTTTTGTGACAACTCGCTCGCCTATTTCTCATTGCCAAAGTCGGGCTCTGCTTCCCATCTCTTGACACCATCAGGTATGGGCACTACAGCACTGCGACAGAATATGTGCATGGAGCCACTCCAATTGAGTCCCTCTAGTAGGCCGCCTTTCACGGCGACAGTTCCCGGGTTGCCGCCTTCCAGGATCGTCGCATGAATGATGCGACTTCCACAGCTCTTACAGAAATAGCAATGCTGTTTCCGTCCCGAGTCGCAATGGCGGATGAAGAATGATACTGACGGATGATCCGCGACACTGAAGAAGGGGAAGATTGCCGAGGTGCCAAAGGCGCTGGATGATTGCTTTCGACAGTCGACACAGTGACAGTGGAAGAGCATTATAGGGTCCTTGGTAGGTGTCGTATAAGTGACCGACCCACACGCGCAAGATCCATTCATGGTGTAGGCTGCGGGCCGACAAATCTCACAGGCTCTCTGACGTGCTCTTTCTATGACCTCCTCGATGTAGTTCGCGATTTTCCAGTCGCAGACAGCACTGTGATGCCTGCACTCTGATTTCGTGCGACCCTTGGCCGGAGCATGGGATTATGGAGCCTAGGTGTATACGATGTGTTGTATGGCAGCTAGTACGACGGCCTTCTGCTTGGAGCATATTGGTCCTGACGAAGAGAGGAGCGACGGGGGATGAGTGAAGGCGCTCGAAGCTTCTCGATGACGGCGGAGAGCTTGGGCCACGAAACAACATCCCGCCTTGAGCTGCCCCGCAACGCCGTGAAACATTGCGGCCTCGAACCACGAAACAAGTCCACTTCGTCCCAGTACCAGCCAAGATGGTGATCAACTACAGCAAATGGGTACGTTCATATATCCTCTTCCCACGCTGTTCCTAGTCTAACATGATCCAGGATGCCCTCGAGCTCTCTGACGACTCGGACATTGAAGTGCACCCAAATGTAGACAAGAAATCCTTCATTCGCGCCAAACAAGCCCAGATACACCAAGAACGCGACCACCGACGGCACCAAATAAAGACGCTCAAGTACGAACGCATCATCAACGATGGCCTCACGGAGCGCGTCGACCGCTTGCTCACAGCTCTCAAATCGCACAAGGCAAAGCAGGCAGAAGGAAACGGCGCCAACGATGATCAGCTAGTCTTCCAGGCGATGATGGAGAGCATGATGGACATGAAGCTCGACAAGGATGGAGGAAGCGACAGGCCACCGCCACCACCCGAAGGTGTGCATGAGCATGTCAAGGAGAAACCGACGTACCCGCAGATGATGGCGAGCTTGGTGGATTCCGTGAAGAAAGAGATTGACGAGAACAAGAGCGAGGAGCCACGATTCAACCAGTTTATCTCAGGCCTAGAGAAGGAGAAGGCGCGGATACAGGATCTCCAGCGGCAACTGTACGAGAAGTTAGCAGAGCTGGAGAAGGAAGACAAGAAGCACATCACGAGCGATGACATCCACGAAGGCTTCAGCTACTCAAATGTTCGCAAAGGCGAAGATAAACCTCCCGCATCATCAGCATCCAAGAAAGCAGAGCCCACAGTCGAACTCCTCAACCCACCATCCCGCCCCTCAGCGACCCGAACAGACACCGGCCAGTCCTCTGGCGCAGACGCAGACGTTGAAGAGGGCACCACCGCCGACGCCGACGACGACGACGACGTATCCGCCTCACCCCTCGCGCAATCCTTCGCCAAGATAAAGATCGGCGACTGGTACGCCGCCCTCCAATTCCTCATGCAACACCCCGAAGTAATGGCCGAGCGCGAAACCGACGGACTCCTCGTCGAAGCCTTCAACTCGGAAATGGACGGCAAGCCCAAACACGCCCGGCAATGCGTGCACGCCGGCCTACTTCTGCAATACTGCCGCCAACTCGGCGGCCGCCCAGGCGTCGAGCTCTTCTTCAAGCGCATCCAATCAAAGGACCACCAAGCCGCCAAAATGTTCACCGACGACGTCGACAACACCTACCGCAGGATACATACCCGCGCCGCCGAAATCCTCAAGGAACGCGCGGAAAACCCGGCCGCAGAGGGCGTCGAGCAGATCCAACTCCACGCCGTAGACCCAAATACCACTATCAATATACAGGTCCCGCCCAAGACGCCGCAAGCCACGGACCCGGCTGAACGCGAAGCAGAGCAGCAGGCGCGCCAGATCTTCGAAAACTTCCCGCCGGGCTTGCAGCGCGCGCTCGAGTCGGGCAAGCTGGATGAGGTGAACAAGGTACTGGCCAAGATGAGTGTCGAGGAGGCGGAGGAGATTGTGGAGAAGTTGGGCGAGGGGGGCATGTTGAGTCTGGAACAGGGTGTGATCGACGCGACGACGGATGAGGGGAAGAAAGCGATGGAGGAGATTGAGAAGACACATAAGTTTCCAGGGAGTACGCAGGGGGCGGGGGATCCGGAGTAGAGCGGATAGTAGAGAGGTGAGGTGAGGTTGAAAACTTTATCATTGTACGATAGCTTTGGGCCATGGTGGGCCATGGATGACTTGGAATAATCCTACAGAAGCACTACTGACACTTGTCTCGTGTCCGTCCTTTCTTGGTGCGCCGACCAAACAGCTGAGTATGTCCCTGAACACCCTCATTTCGTCCCGACATTTGATTCCTGTACCCGCGCGGACAGATCCATCGGCACATTCGTGGGAACGGTAGCCGACTCCTAAATCAGCTCACCCAGATTATCATCAATACCCTTCATATCACCGTCGCCCGCGAAGGCCGCAAACTCATCTTCTGCCGCACTCCGACTCATCTTTCTCTTCTTGTATGCTTGCTGATATGCATTCTGTCCATACTCGTGTCCACGATCCACCAACGGGTGTTGCAAGCTCTTCAGCAAATCTGCCGGGGCATGCTGGTTCGGCTCACCGATCACAGTGGCGTACGCGGGTTCGGTGGTGTGGTGGCCTGGGGCGGGCGCGGTCTGAGGCTCAACCGGATTTGCAACTGGCTCTGGCATTATGTCGTCGCCAATATCTGGTACAGGCTCGAAAGCGGGTGCGGCAGCTTGCTGGGGAGAGCCCACTGGGGTGAAAGACTCCATTGGTGGCGGTGTCAGTTCCTCCACTTGCGGTCGTTCCTGTGCAACTGGTGATGTCGTGGCGGCTGGCAATGGCGCTGCGGTCGAGATCTTGTTCGTCTCGGCGGCCGAGAGACCCTTTAGTATGGCTTCTTCCACCTTACGCTTGCGGCTCTCGATTGCATCCTTGCGCGTCCTCAGATCTACGACTTGTGCCTCGTCTTGTTCAAGTTTCGCCTTGTTGGACTCCAACAGCTTCTCCAAACCTGCAACCAGTGCTTGTCGTGCTTTGATGCTCTCTGCGACCGCGAGCTTCTTCACCAGTGTCGAGAGGCCAGCGGCGTGCATGGGTGGAGATGGGATGACGTTGTTCGGGTTCGTCAGCTTCTCGTAGTCCTGGTTCGCTGCAGCGACGGCTGGCTTTGTGTTCAGATCAGCCTTCTGTAGAGAGGTCGCGAGCGGTGCGACTGATGTGAGCTCGGGCGGGACCGAAGAGGACGAGAAGAGCGAGCCACCGAGGGTCTTTTTACTGGGACCTCGTGAGCTATCAATCTCTGTTCCATGTTAGCTCACTGCATGCGGGCTTCATTCAATTGTGCCTACCGTTGAGCCGTTTCTCAACGTCCTGCTGCACGGGAAGCGTGAAGATGTTTCGCTGGCGCCAAACCTCGACTACGCGTCGAATCTTGTTCTGTATGTCTGCAGGCGAGCCTTTGTAGGCAATTTGTGTCGCTTCGGCGAGGATGGGTTCGTACGCTCTTAGGAATTCCTCCTTTTTGCGCATCTTTGACGTCTGAGTAATTTCTGTAGTGGCCATCAGATTCGTACGAATGAGCTCTGAAGCCAATGTTACTCACCATTTGCCAGATATATCAAGACGAGCTTTTTTGGCGGAGACGACTCCCTCATGCGTTGGAGCCAGACTTGGGCAATGCGGTCGGCGTGTCGCCTACGTGGAATAATGTGTCAGTATAGCATTTTGAAAACCTGGGATGCATAAGAGATATGCGCCGCCGCACGCATTCACCGGATTCAGCGTTCGCTCGCGCATGTGTGAAGTTGTGGATGGTTGGGGTGCATTACCTGTGAAAGAGAATCCACTGCCCGACAGTGGATATGGCCTCTTGTGTCTCATTCAGCGACGACAGCTTTGCCTTGAGGCTGTCCTCGGTGAAGGCCATTGCGTTGGATATCACGTTTAGACTCGAGTCTGCAAGACGAAGCTACTGAGAATAGGCTGTCACGCGAGCAATGCCGGAATCCTCCTCTAGAGAAACAAAACAC
>TARA_R110002003_G_scaffold9_10_pt1 | contig 13578 bp, 10 predicted proteins | sample TARA_R110002003 | Tara Oceans TARA_R110002003 (sample SAMEA4396441) | marine metagenome | biome: Westerlies Biome; feature: [SRF] surface water layer (ENVO:00010504); material: water (ENVO:00002006), including particulate matter (ENVO:01000060) such as... | depth 5 m | reverse complement strand
ATGATAGGCGACGGAGCCGACTGTGCATTGAGTACATCCCGTGACGATGAACTCGAGGATGAGAAGGCGATCGAGCTTGAATTGTCTGTTCTTGTCAGTAAGGCTCTTGGAGCTGGTATGAGACGGACGACGTACAGTCTGAATTGGTTAGCTTCTGGTTGTTGGACGTGCTAGTCGAGACTCACTTTTCTCAGCTTTCGGGCTGGCACTGCAGCCAGCCAGGAGCAGGGGCGCAAAAAGTGCGACGCGCCTCATCATCCTCAATTCTCCATATAAACGAGTGACGAAACGAACGTTAGTTGCAAAACGCCGCAACACGACAGAAACGGCGAGAGAGAACGAAGGTCAGACCAAGGTAGCAGAACGACGCACGTTATCGAAGGCTGAAGACGGGCGTGATGGGAGATCCCAGTGGCTCCGCTAAGAATAGGGCCCCATGCGTCCCATGCACGCATCCCCTACCAGCATGGCAGCCTCTCGGAATAACAAGGTACCATCCAATTGGTGTCGGTGAGTGCCAGTCATTGTGGCCGTGCTGGCCGGGAGTAGCGACGCCCAGCATAAGCACCACCAGACGTCGCGCAGGCCGGTGAAGTCTCCACTGCTGGCTGCACCGTCGTCGACACGTCTACTGCGCTGGGCTGGGTGCCTTGCAGACTCGTCTGAAGCGTGTCGAGTCTGTTGACGCGAACAGCCGACATGATCTTGTTCCACAAGGCTGAGATGATGGAGGATCGCCTTCCTAGCTTCCGGTAGCACCAGTTGGCGGACTTTGCCCGCTTGCAGCCAGGCGAAGAGATTGCGAGTCCATGCGAGCAGATCGCGAGCCTGTCAGCCTGGCGATCTCGATAGGAGCCGCGCTCCCCTCATGAGATGCGCTGTGGGGGCGGGTTTCATGTTGGTGGCTGCAAGATTAGCTGCTCACCAAGAGACATTGGCAGCGCGGTCAAGTGTCGAGTGCAGGTCAGCGACCAGAAGGCTGACAGCTGCGCGCTCTGACGTGGGGCAGGGTGTCGATCGCTGCTTCCTCCCGCCATTGGCCACGCTATTCCGCGACGCGCATGCCGCCATGCCGGCGTGCCAGCCAAGCAGCCTCTACCGTGCATTCCTCGTATTCAGCTGAGCACGCTCCCTCTCCCACCAGCCACGCCCACGGCGCCGTCGAATCATTTTCTGGCTACGGGCGACCGCCTGTCTGCCGGGACTCGTGGGTCCATTGGCAAGACTCTAGGGTCGGAGTCCAGCGTGGGAACGCGCACGCGAACCGCAGCCGGCCATCGTGCCATCGCAAGAGAACCCCTCTACACTTTTCTCCTGCTTGACAGTGCGGCCTTGCCGAACACCTCCACCCAGGCTGGCACCGTGACGTGAACTGCATATTCTCCGCTGCCATTACGTGCATCATGTGTGGTGGTGTCCTTCGTATCTCGTAGTTCGTCTTCGACCTGGGCGACCGATGCCTGATGCTCCAATCGCTCTCCCTCCGCTCGTTCCCACACCCACTCTCGCTGCACAATGAGGCTCGCTGCGCGAGCCGACGCTCCGGCGCCATATACCGTACCTCCTTCGCAAAAGTTCGACGGCAATGATGGGAGTTGGAGCACCTTCAAAATAAGCGTAGGGACACCGGGCCAGGACTTTCGGGTGCTCCCATCAACCAAAGGCGGCGTCACACAACTCGTCGTCCCAGACGGCTGTCAGGCGGGGATCGATCCATCGAATTGCGCGCAACTTCGAGGTGCCGAGATATTCAACAGCGCACAAAATATTGGCTACCAAGTCAACGTATCGTCGTCGTGGTCAGCGATAGGACAGTACGACGTGGATTTGGAGGAATCACTGAATTACACTGCTGCGGGCCTCTTCGGATTCGACAAGGTGACGCTTGGTCCGGCTGCAGACAGTGGCTCGTTGTCGCTGGATCGTCAAGTCGTCGCTGGGGTTGCGGAACTGGACTACTGGCTGGGCCTCCTTCCACTTGGGCAGGCGGATTCTAGCTTCTCAAGCTTGAGTCAATCCATCGACTCCTTGTTATATCAACTACGGAATACTACAAGAATACCCAGCCTGTCGTATGCCTACACTGCCGGCGCAAAATATAGGCTGAAGTCTGTGTTTGGGAATTTGGTCCTTGGTGGTTACGACTCGACGCGATTCAAACCGAACGCCAACGGCTTTTCCTTCACATTCTCGACAGACCCTTCCAAGCTCTTGACAGTCGGCGTCGAGAGCATCCTGGCCACAAACAGCCTCAAGGGCACATTTTCACTGTCCTCAGGCTCACACTTTTCGGTGATAGACTCGACAGTGCCCCACCTATGGTTACCTACAGCGATATGCAGCCAGTTCGAGGAGGCCTTTGGACTGACATACGATCCGCAGACTGACCTGTACCTCGTCAACGACACCATACATCGGCAACTCGTCTCGAAGAACCCCACACTCACGTTCAAGCTTGTCAATTCGCTCCAAGACACCGCAACGAATTATACCAACATCCAGCTCCCATACGCCGCATTCGATCTGCAAGCCTCATACCCATACTACCCAAATGCCACGAACTACTTCCCCATACGCCGCGCCGCCAACGACTCACAATACGTGCTGGGCAGGACTCTCCTTCAAGAATCATATCTCATCGTCGACTATGAGAGAGCAAACTTCACCGTGGCGCAAGCAGTCTTCCCCGATCCTCTCCCCGCCGCGAACGTAGTCACCATTACGTCCGCCTCAAACTCAATATCAAATCCCGATTCCAGCTCTGGTCTCGGCACAGGAGCCATCGTCGGCATTGCCGTTGGCGCCGCCGTTCTGATCTTCCTCGCAGTCTTCGCAGTCTTCTTCTTCCGCCGCCGCCGCAGCCAGCAACAAACATACGAGCTCGCAAACAACCAGGTCTCTGACGCCGGCTCCGCACAAAATCTACACCACACCACACCAATGAAGTCGCAAGGCCCGTCAGAACTCAGCGGCACGCCGCTGACCGAACTCGCATCGCCAAATCTATCGCACTACCCGTCTGATCAGAAAGCGCCCATTAGCATCAACGATACACCAGCAGAGCTGCACGCAGAGTCAAGAACGCCGATAACCCCACGGTGGCAGGAAGTCCATATGCCGTTGCGCCCACCGAGGAGTCCGTATGACATGGACGGCGATAGCAGCGGGAGCCGGTCCATCAGCCAGGTTCCAAGCGACGATGGGTATGCAAGCAACGACGCGGGTCTGCGGTCTGCGGTGTCGCCTCTAACCGGGCAATTCCATCACCGATGAGGTGCGCCCTGTGACGACCAAGTAAGGTCGTCAGGAGCGATCTAGCTTTGGCACGCCTAGCCCGTGCTTTTCGGAGGTCTGTTCAGTCGGTCAGGAGCATACATCGTGATCGACCAAAGACGCGTCCTTTCCTTCACGTCGCATGCATCGGCAAAGGGCAATACTGGCGTTGGGCGTTGTATATGGCGGGCTTTTGCTTTCTGAGATACCACTTCACATGTACATAAGGGGTCACGAACTGGGTCTGACATCACACGCGATGTACAACTTGGATCTACTCACGTCCGCTAATAATACATTACCGTAATGCCGATTTCAATGGCGCACAAATATATCGAGCCTGCATGTTGCGAGTGTGAAGTAAGGGCGAAAGGAGCACGGCGTCGAATGCACGTGCAGGCCTTGGTGAACAGTGATCTCGCCTTCAGCTTCAAACCCAATTTGCATGAAGATCTCCGTCCGAGGCATCCTTCAGCGCATCGAAGGCGCTTCGCCGCAGTAAGATAAGTGCACGACGGTTCTATTCCAAGAGCATCATATCAGTCATGAAAGATATACACACGTATACTCGTAAACTATGTACAGTACAGAAACCACCAAAAAAATAACGCTCAAATGCCAAACGCGCAGCACAGCACATCGTATACACAAATTCGTATCCACTGCCTCTTTCGACCATGTTCACATGCCAATATGCCCCAAACCGCTCGTCTCGTCATGCCATCGCGTTCCCAGTCCCTTGTCCCGCATCTCCCCGCGCAGCGAACCACGCATTCGGATCCACGCAACGTGCCTCGGCACACGCTTTCGAGCCTACAATTTCGCCGCGGGGGTGGGCGAGCCAACCTGCGAGACACGGTTTAGCTTGCGTTCACATGCTTGAACAGGAATGCAAGAAGGTGCAGTGCAGTGCAAGGTGTATGTGTTTTCTGGAAATCAAGCTTTTGCATTTTGCTTACAGGCTAACTCAAACGGGAGCCTGTTCATGACATGAGAGTGGTATAGTTACAAAACACAGGAAGAGGAAAATGCTAATGTAGGAGCGTCTATAGCTTGGACGCGGACTTGGGGGCGGTTACATTTGTGATTTCGTTGTAGAGCAACCTGGGGGTTGGTTAGCATGTAACGTGCTAGTTGTAATTTAGGTGGACTTACGATGTCAGGAACTCGGCATAGTCCTCGCCAGTGACCTGGCCCTCAAAGTACTTCTCGGCGAGATGGAACTTGTTGCCCTTCGGGGCCTTCTTGCTCAGTTGCTGAGCCTGCTCATGGAGCAGCTTGAGCGCATAGTCCTTGGTGACGTTCTTGCCCTCGGCGGTCTTGACGTTGTGCCTTGTCCATTGCCAGAGCTGACTTCTCGACACCTCGGCGGTAGCGGCATCCTCCATGAGGTAGTTGATGGGCACGCAGCCAACGCCGCGGATCCAGGCCTCCATGTAGCTCAGACCAATGTCGAGGTTCTTGCGGATGCCATCTTCAGTGACCTTGCCGGGTACATTCATGTTGAGCAGGTCGTTGGCGGTAATGTGAACGTCCTCGCGGCGGACAAACATCTGGTTGGGCGTAGGCATGTGGGTGTTGAAGACATCCGACGCAATGGCAGCGAGCGCAGGATGAGCCACCCAAGTGCCATCGTGACCGGCGCGCACCTCTCGGAGCTTGTCAGCGCGGACCTTTGCCATGGCGGCATCGTTCGCTTGCTGGTCATTCTTGATGGGAATCTGTGCGGCCATTCCACCCATGGCGTGTACACCTCGCTTGTGACAGGTCTTGATGAGAAGCTTGACGTATGCGTCCATGAACGGGCTAGTCATGGTGACAGAGTCACGGTCGGGGAGAATGAAGTTGGGGTTCTGGCGGAAGCGCTTGATGGTGCTGAAGATGTAGTCCCAGCGACCGCAGTTGAGACCAGCAGAGTGGTCACGGAGCTCGTAGATAATCTGTATATTATTAGCTTGCAGTCATGTCAGAGATGTCGGCTCTCCATACCTCATCCATCTCGAAAGCAGCTGTGATGGTCTCAATCAAGACAGTGCCACGGATGGTGCCTCGCCTCATGCCAATGTAGTCCTGGGCCATGTTGAAGACGTCATTCCATAGGCGCGCCTCAAGATGCGACTCCATCTTGGGCAGATAAAAGTACGGACCAGTTCCACGCTTGACGAGCTCATGCGCGTTGTTGAAGAAGTACAGACCGAAGTCGAAAAGGCCACCTGCGATGGGCTCGCCATCCACGGTGAAGTGCTTCTCCTCGAGGTGCCAGCCTCGAGCACGGGCAATGAGGGTGGGAAGTGTTCGGTCGGTGCGAAGCTTGTACTCCTTCTCGCCCTGCTTGAAGTCGACTTGCTTGCGAATGGCGTCGTAGAGGTTGAGCTGGCCGTTGATCATGTTGTCCCATGTCGGTGCAGTTGAGTCTAGAATCTGTCAGTTGCAAGGCTCTCCAGCTTCGGCTCGATATGCTCACCCTCAAAGTCGGCCATGTATGTCCAAACATCCGAGTTCAACGCGTTGACGACCATCTTGCGGTCTGTCGGGCCAGTGATCTCGACTCGCCTGTCGACCAGACCGGGCGCTGGTGGTGCGCCCTTCCATGTCGCGTCCTCGCGAATGTGCCTGGTCTCTGGAAGGAAGTCTAGGAGATTGCCCTTGTCGAGCTCAGCCTGTCGGATCACGCGTCGCTGAAGAAGAGCTTTCCGGCGCTCGTTAAATGATCTATGGAGGAGGGCGAGGAAGACAGCAGCATCTTTGCTAAGAATGTGACGGTTCTTGTCGTTCAGCTCGCCGAGGATGTTGACCTCACGGAGGATAGTATCGGGATTGGCTGCCATTGTGGTATGTGAAGCTGTTTCAATAAAGTTGTTTGTAGGCTCAAGGTATGAGAGTGAGGAATGCCGATGATGTATGTGTGCGGAGAGCACGGTAGATATTATAATTCATGCAGACGTCACCCATCTTGGGCCTGAACCTGGACCGAGGATCTTCTTTGTGGACGGACTGAAGCAGGCTAGACCGGCTGCTGTGAATGGTAGACGTCGACCCCTAGTTCGGCGGAGGGGAGCTTCGAGCTTGTGACGCTGCCAAGTCCTGACGATTCCCCGCATAACATCAGTCGATCAGCGCAACATGCTCGGCACTCCTGCCCCTATCTCAACGCTTTCGAGCTTCACATCTTATCCGTGGTGAAAATATTGGTCGCAGATGTTGCGCATATAGGATGTTGCAGGCTTTTCGCGGGCGCAGACGGCAATCCGCGGAATTGGTGATATTTGCTGCTCGCTCTTCCGAGGCCTCGCCGGACACTTCCGTCGGCTGTCCACCATCGCCTCGCCACCAGGTGCTGCAATGATTCGTGCACGTTCCCAATAAGACCTCTACCTTACCGCATCCTGTCGTAGAATCCTGTATAATCTCACATACCTTTGTCTGTATATTGTAGTGACAGCAAAATATGCTGAGGATAGGCAAGCCTACGTATTAGGGCGTTGGCATCTAATGCTGTCAGCTTAATTCCGCAGCGAACGCGCACGAATTATTGCGTCTCCTGGTGCGTCTATCAATCACTCGTGGGAACTTCATGTTTCCACTACTTGTACAAGCTTCTGTCAGCTAGACACAGACATTGCAGGACGCCATCACCAGCCCCTTCACAACCTCTCGGTTCTGCCCGTCGAGCGCATTGTCGACCACTTTGACAAACAAAGGAACGTGTTCTGTTAACAACCACCGCAATATCCAGCCTTACTGGCCAATACAATGTCTGAATCTGCTACAAGGGCTGAATTTTCACCATGGTTCCATCTCTTTCAAAAGTGATTGAGACGAGCCAGCACGCATGGAGATAGTACCTAATGGGCCGAAGCAGTATGGGATTGTAACGGGATGGAGCTGTGCAACACATTGCCTGTGTAGGTCGCACGGAGGTAAGCAGTGAGTTGAAGGAAGGTTGCACATTGCGCTGGCGGCTTCGAGCTTTACTTCAAAATATAGGTTGCAACTCCATTGTAGTGAGAAGCGGGCCCACGGTGTGACTGTTCGTTTCGCTCTTCCATGAGCATCAACAACAATTGACCCGTTTCAGTTAGCTCCACCAACAGCACACTTTCCTTTTCTGTCTTCTGAACTTCGAGTCAACTCTCACCTCTCGACGCGTCCCTCACATCCGATCATTCCGTCGAATGCACCGCGCCATAGCCAAAGAATGTGTTTCCTCAACTATCCACCTTACGACAGCGAAGGGCCTGAGGAGCCGCTACCGCGTGGAGTCCCTCGACTGGCGTGGGCCGTTCCTGTCGACATGGGCAAGCTAGGTGCTACGCTTCAGGCGGTCCGCGACACCACGTCTGAGGTCACAACTCTACGACTCTGTCATCGCTTTAGAGATTGCACACTTTCGAGACTGCCGCAGGAGATACTCGATCAAATCATTGACAGTGTGCGCCGTGTAGCTAGAGCAAAGCTCCGACCTGGCTGGAAGCAAGACTTCATCTGTTTCCAAGGTATGTGTCTTCCAGAAGAGCACTATCACATCTACAACGAGACAACCGAGAAGATGTGGCAGAAGATCTTCATTCAAGACAACCAGATCCGCCACTACAAGCCAGCCAAGGATCCGAAGAATTACTCCGAAGATGAAAAGCTGGAAATGCTACATGATGAAGCCATGTCAAACTGGCCACATCAAGATGAGGAGGGCGGATGGGCACTGCATGTTGACGCTGGTTTTCGCTGGTTTGAGCGAACTTGCATGTGCAAAGAGCGACCTCCAAATCATGATTCGGGCGACTTTGGTCACTTGAACAACGTAAGTCGTAAAGGAACGACATTTGACAAGCCCCACTCACCCTTTAGATGCTTCGATCACATTTTGGTCTCGAGGTGATCATCCTTCACGAAATATTATCGCCGACCATGCACGACTTTCTTCCGAACTCGCACGTGTTGCACAACCAAACCTACTTCACTGCAGCCTATCTCACCTTAGCCTCCCGCTCAGTCGAAGATCATAGTGCCTTCCAACAGGTCATCGAGCCCTCCCAGTTGTCGCTTACCGAAGAGCAGCGGCAACGTTTTGCCAGGGCTATGAAGAGATTGAACGTGAAGCCGCGCTACCAGTTGCGAGATTTGGAACCCCATGTCATACACCCCATCGAGGACGATGATCTCGCCAATCTTTGCAGCTGTCACGCCGCCGATTGCCCAGCCTGCGACATTAAATCATGGGACAAGCCCTTCAATATCGAGGAAGTTCTCCACGCCAAAAGCAAGGGTGAGTGAAGCTTCCGGCATCGCCATAATTAAGGCTAACGACTGCGTGAAGAGCTAGCAAAGGAGTCATGGCCAAAACTGATGCTGATCGCCGCCTCGGATGCTGTTTCGCCGTCGAGCTTCTGAACGTTCTGATTGATAGACACATGGGCGAACGTGAGACGTTTGCACATATCCGTCAAGCATGCCATGTTCCGGTCCGAATGTGACGTGTAATACCGCATAGCATCGCGACAACATGGTCTAGGTAGTTTTTACCTCGGCAAATGGGAATATATACTCAAACCACAAATTTGATCAGAATTGGTAAATCAGTCCTGTGATTCATCGTTACCCTCTCTCATCATAACTTCCTCGTCCTTATCCCAGACCTTCACACCCGCAACCCACGTCTGCAAAACCTCTCCCGCCTCACTTAACACTGTCAAATCCGCTCTCCTTCCCTCTTTCAAAACACCTCTCCCACCCTCTCCATCGATACCCATAAGGCCAGCTATATTTTCAGTCACAGTGCCCACTGCTTCCGCAATTCCGCACCCACTCCACTCCATCAAGTTCCGAACACTCTGTTGCAGCGGTATGCATCCGCCAATCAATGTGTTGGTCCCGCTTATCGTAGCTCGATCACTAGATTTGGTCTGCTGGAACGGTATCTGTGAGTGACCCGGATACGTTCCGTCGGGTAATGAGGCAAGCTCAATACTGTCTGTTATAGTGATTGAGCGTTTGGGATTGGCGCGGTGCAGCAAAGAGACGGTAGACGGGTGTAAATGCTGCCCATCTGCTATCACAGTATAGTACGGTGTGGGCGGTTGGTGCATCTGCGGCAGGGAAATCAAACCAGCTAGCCCAGGCGCTCTCGAATCAAAAGCCGGCATTGCGTTCAACGTATGCGTCAAACACGTCGCTCCTGCATAAACACCTGCCAGTCCATCCTCGTACGTTGCAGTTGAATGACCCATCGATACCCTGATACCCTGCGCGGCCAGGTCTTTGATCAGAAAAGGTGCGCCTCTAAGTTCGGGCGCAAGCGTGACGAGCTTGACGGCATCTTTGAGGTTTGATGAGCCGTAGATAGAGTTAGGGTCGGCGTCGCAAGTTTGAAAGAGAGAGGCGTTGTGCGCGCCCTTCTTGGTGGCGTGCAGGTAGGGGCCTTCGACGTGGGCACCGAGGAGAGAGGCGGAATTGGGGATTGAGCGGGGAGTGAGGGAGGGGAGGATCTGGGGAATATCAGCACTAGTTTCAAATTCATTTGGACGCGATGCACGCCGTTGAGGTGACCCTGTTCTCGAAGAAACACACAAGCATGGCGGCACGTCCGCCGCTACATCACCAAGATGTTCGACGGGAGGAGACTTTCGAACCTTTTGGAATTCATCACTCTTCACTGTGGGTATCGTAGCATAGAAGCCAGTAACGCCTTGAGTAGCATAGTACCTCGCAATATCATCTACCTTCTTGGAATAGCTCTTCTCGTCGTCGAAATGCGTGAAGTGAAACCCATTCGCGCCATTTGTATGCAACTCCAAGAATCCCGGTGCGATGATGTTGTCTTCTAAATCTACAGCCTCACCCCCAATATATCCTTCTCTTTTCAAGATAAGGCCGGTCTCATCGGAGATGACGAGGTGGTCGTCGACAAGCTCGCCGTTGAGGATGTAGCGACAGTTTGTGAAAAGAGTGAACCAGCCTGACATGATCAATGCACAAGACCAAAATCTTGGTAGCGGGAATCTCCTTGGGTGGGACTGCAGAAGATGGGATCGTGGTCGTCCCAAGCCAGTCTAGACGAGTGGCCCCGCGGCGCTCGGCTGATCCAATTGGCCAATGCGCGATGCCTACGTCATTGTCGAGAAAGATCACAGCATGGATGCTTCGATGTGCAGGCCAGGATTGTTTGATAAGACGCAGCCACAGTGGATATGCGGCAGCCACGGCAGCTGCTTGTCGCGCAGAAGCAAGAGCTGAAGTCGGTGCGTTCTTTCGCATTTGGTATCGTGGCGCTCGTCCTAGTGTGAATTGGAAGCTCTGCAGCAGCTTGTATGACGTATTTGTGCCGCGTCGCACATCCCCGCGAACTTCTTTCAAGAGCGCTGTTTTCCCTGCTTTCGCGTCCACAGTGCAGAGCTCTCCGCCTTGCTCGAATCTTCTCATCCCCTCCATTCTCTCCCACGATCTCCTCAATTGCTTGTGAGTGAGGTCTGCGGTAGCCTTCCCGACTCCTCAAGTCCCGCAGAGACGGAGTACTGCCCATCATGGCGTCCCAGCAGCAGCAGAAGGCGCCCGGAGGCCATTATTCAGGCCACAACCCGATACCGACAGTGAGGCAGTTTGTCGAGAACCTGGACAAGGACAAGAAAGAACGAGATCGCCAGATAGACCAGCAAACCGTGGCCGAGAGGCAGGGAAAGACGTCGGGGCAGAAGGCCACCACAGCCAGCGGCGCTCAGCCGCACCAAATGCAAAAGCGGTCGATAGAAGGCACAGAAAAGACGGTCACAGACCCGACAACCGGCAACCAGGTTACCATCTCAGACGTGAACAAGTCTATGATGAGCGAAGTGGAGGATCCACACATTGTGGTACCAAACGCGAACCTAGAGAAGGCTACGGTACGTCAATTGTGCGACAGTACCTGAAGCCATAGACTGACGAGACCAAGCCTATCAAGACAGACCCCCACCAGTCGCTCGAGGACTACAAGTACAACCAGGACGTCACAGCGCCGCCCGACCCGGTCGCCGAGGGGACCACATCAGACGTGCCCATCCATGGCGAGAAGACTAACGTTCTTTTCCATCCGACACCGTCGGTCAGCTACGAGCCGACCTTTGCCGCTCTGGAGAAGAGGGCAGGTTTCCTCTGCCTCGGAATACTCGTCACTACAATTGTCGTTGGCAAAATGTTCGGAGGCGCGCTCAAGGGTCTGATACCACTAGGAATGTGCTTGTCATCCGGCGTATGGCTGTGGATGAAGGAAGTCGTGCGAAGCGGCAGGGAGGTTGAGTGGCAGAGCGAGCAAACTCGCGGACAGGTGGTACGTTTGTCCATCAGCGCTCTTGGAATCTGCTAACATGTATCACAGGCCACCCTCAACTTACTTCCGGAATCGGTCGAATGGATGAACACGTTGCTGGCAATCGTCTGGGGTTTGATAAACCCCGACATGTTCCAAGGTGTAGCAGACATGCTCGAAGACATCATGCAAGCATCCGTACCAGGCATAATCGAGAACGTTCGGGTGGCGGAGATCAACCAGGGTAGCAATCCTCTGCGCATCCTCAGTCTCCGAGCCCTGCCAGACACACACATGGGAGATATGAAAAAGGCAATCCATGAGGAGAACAAGAAGACCAAAGATCCTCAGGAGGCGGCTGCAGACGAGGAAGGTGGTGACTACTACAACCTTGAAGTGTCCTTCGCCTACCACGCGAAACCGAGCGGAAAGCGCGCTTCAGACAAGGCCCGCAACATGCACATGCAGCTGGTATTCTACCTCGGGATTAAGGGTCTCTTTGGTGTACCGCTGCCTATCTTCGTGGAACTGCAGGGCTTGGTTGGCACCGTCCGACTCCGCATGGCCATGACGCCCGAGCCACCTTTCCTCAAGACTCTCACTTTTACCCTCATGGGCGCACCACAAGTCACCGCTGGATGCATACCCATGGTCGAAAAAGGCGTCAACATCTTGAACCTCCCTTTGATCAGCAATTTCGTCAACTATGCCATCAAGGCGGCAGCAAGCAGTGAGTCTATATCGTCCTCCGCGTCAAGATTCGGTTACTAAGGAGAACAGTGTACGTTGCTCCCAAGTCCATGTCCATTGACATGAGGGCAATCCTCCAAGGCGACTCCATTCAGAAAGATACCGAGGCTCTTGGTGTACTCTGGATCCGCATTCATCGTGCTACTGGCTTAAGCAAGCAGGATCGCCGCGGCTCCAAGCATGGCGGAAGCGACCCATACATTACGCTAGCCTTCTCCAAGTATGGAAAGCCAATGTATTGCACTCGTGTCATCACCGACGACCTCAACCCGATCTGGGAGGAGACTGCTGCTTTGCTCGTTGGTCCTGAGTTGATCAAGGCCGACGAGAACCTGAGTGTCGAGCTGTGGGATTCTGACAGACACACCTCAGACGACATCGTAGGCAAAGTCGAGCTCTCCATGCAAAAGATGATTCAGCACCCCGGAAAGATGTACCCGCAAGTCTCAAAACTAGCGGGAATGGACGCCGACAGCGAGATGCCCGGAGAGCTTCATTGGGAGGTTGGCTACTTCAGCAAGCCTCAGTTCCGGAAAGAGATGCGGACCGATGGTAAGAACAAGGCCCTGCCAGATCAGCTCAAGGACGATGCCAGATTGCAAGACGAAAAGGGTGTCATCAACAGCGAGGAGGACGATGCTGTTATGCACACTCCGCCGGACCCACTCTGGCCCAGCGGCATTTGCAGTGTTGTTGTTCATCAAATCGTCAATCTCGAATTGGAAAACATCAAGGGTACCACGGGTAACCACAAGGGCCGCGAATACGAGCCCGCGAAGCCATATGGCGAGGCAAAGGAAGAAACAGGTGGTGACCTACCGACGAGCTACTGCACTATCCTTTACAACGACGAGCTCGTCTATCGCACTCGATCGAAAGCTGTCTCATCCCAGCCCATCTTCAACGCAGGAACGGAGCGCTTTATCCGCGATTGGCGTTCGGCCATCATTACTGTGACTGTTCGGGATCAGCGGAATCGCGAGCACGATCCTATTCTCGGTGTCGTCCCACTCAAGTTGTCTGATGTCCTGGAGACATCGTCGCAAGTTACTCGATGGTACCCCTTAGATGGTGGCATTGGCTTCGGTCGCATCCGTATCTCCCTCCTCTTCCGCAGCATCGAGACCCGCTTGCCTCCTAACATGCTTGGCTGGGACGTTGGCACATTTGAATTCCGCTCAGAGCGCATCCTCGCAACTGGCTACCAGCATGCACCAAAGCTCCGCCTTCGAACTGGTGGCTCCACTGGAAAGATTGGCCGGACTCATGCGCAC
>TARA_R110002003_G_scaffold141_8_pt1 | contig 13583 bp, 11 predicted proteins | sample TARA_R110002003 | Tara Oceans TARA_R110002003 (sample SAMEA4396441) | marine metagenome | biome: Westerlies Biome; feature: [SRF] surface water layer (ENVO:00010504); material: water (ENVO:00002006), including particulate matter (ENVO:01000060) such as... | depth 5 m | reverse complement strand
ATCTAGACTGATTCGACACAACAAGCCTTCGCCCTCGACGCTCTGCGCACTTCACATCCCATCGAGGTGCCTGTATATGACGGCCTCGAGGTTGATCAGATCTTCGATCACATCAGCTATCTCAAGGGAAGCTCCGTCATTCGTATGTTAAGCGCCCACCTAGGCGAGAAAGTCTTTCTACAAGGTGTTGCGGACTACCTGAAAGCCCACCAGTACTCCAACGCCACTACAAATGACTTGTGGTCTGCGCTTAGCAAGGCTTCTGGTCAAGACGTGAACAGCTTCATGGACTTTTGGGTGCGCAAGATCGGTTTCCCAGTCGTCACTGTGGCCGAAGAACCTGGCCAGATTGGTGTCCGTCAGCAGCGCTTCCTGCTTTCGGGCGACGTGAAAGCGGACGAAGATCAAACTACTTGGTGGATTCCACTCGGCCTTCACACTGGTTCATCTGCTTCCACCGCCTCGCTGCACAAGACAACAGCTCTAACCAAGAAAGAGGACACCATTCGAAATGTCGATGACGGCTTTTACCAGATCAACAAGAATCTCACTGGTTTCTACAGGACCAACTATCCAGCTGAGCGGCTGAAAAAGCTCGGAGAGGCTCGTGCACAGCTGACAGTGGAGGACAAAATCGGACTGATTGGCGACGCTTACGCAAACTCCATTGCCGGCTTTGGATCTACAGCTGGTCTCCTTGCCTTAGTGGAGCGTTTCTCAGATGAGACGGATTATCTAGTATGGTCACAGATTCTGACCAACATTGGCAACGTCCGCAGCGTTCTCTCAGGTAGCGAAGACGTCAGCGAGGGCCTCCGAAGGTACCATCTCAAGCTTATTACACCAGCTGTGGAGAAGATTGGCTGGGAGTTCAAGGATGGCGAAAGCTTCCTTGTTGGCCAACTGCGCGCCAGCCTTATCCTGTCCGCTGGTGTTGTTGGCCACAAGGCGACTGTTGACGAGTCTCTGAAGCGATTTGACTCGTATCTCTCAGGAGATAAGTCGGCTATTCACCCCTCGCTCCGAAGGGCGATCTTTGCTACTGCCATCAAGAATCGAGGCGAATCAGCCCTCAAGGCTATCCAGCAGGAATATCTCACAACCACATCCATTGACGGCAAAGAGATTTGTCTCCAATCCTTTGGTCGCGTACAAACTCCCGAGCTCGCCAAGGAAGTTCTGGATTTCGGCTTCTCTGATAAGGTCGCATTACAAGACAAGCACTCTGCTACGATTGCTCTCGCCAACAACAGCAAAGTGCGCCCCGAAGTATGGTATTACATCCGCGACAACTGGGATACCAAGATCCACCCTACGCTAAGTGGCAACAGCGTTGTTCTAGAACGTTTCTTGCGCTTTGGTCTGAACAAGTTCGCCGACGAGAAGATTGCAGATGACATCGCAGCGTTCTTCAAAAACAAGGACACACGTGGGTACGACAAGGGTCTCGAGGTCATCGACGACACGATCAGGTCTTACGCAAAGTATGCGAAGAGAGACGAGGCTATCGTGCGCGAGTGGCTGAGTGCCAATGGCTACTTGTCGTGACTTGGACCGAGACTCTAGCCCGAGTTTCGTGGCCAGCTATCAAGTTAGCAGGGATCACTGGTGCAGGCATGTACGTAAAGTGAACAAATACAGCCATGTAACAAATCGCAAAGATTCTGCCACATATACTTCGCAATAACATCTTTGATGCTCATGCCTCCTGGTTTCTCGCTTATACTACCACATCGACACCGGTGTTCGTCTGCATCGAATCAAGCTTCGACGCCTCGGCAACCAGGATGAATATATTAGTGCAACCACGGAATAAACAATCTAATATAGTGCAAAAATGGGACTGGTCACTGCCAAAAACGTGTGACCCAGGTTGTACTAGCAAAACCTGGGGAAATATAGCGTGGCTTGGCCGGTGCGATGCGCGATTGGTGGGCGATTTGGTACGGCCTGGGCAGAGTGAGGAGACGGAGGGAGACGAGAACGGACAGCTTGTCGTAGTAGGAGGGTCTGCTGTGGCATATTTACGTGGATTTGTAGTCAAGGCTTCTGCTGGGCCAAAATCTCTAAAACACGCCAGTCGACTCTCGAATGAATGGCGGCCATGGCTTCGCTGGTTCGAGTCTTCGTTCGCGCTGTACTGTTGGGGTGCTTCATCCTTGTCCTCATCACTATATCCCTGTTCTACGACGACAAGGCCGCGAAGTATGGTACGCGGAATCGCGAGCTGGCCAGGACACAGGATCAAGCTCGACATAAGAACCATGGACTGAACTTGGATGAACAAGAATGTCGCGCAGCATTTCCAGGCCTCTTCACCGACATCGATGCATGCGTCGCAAGAGGGAAATTCAAGCTCGACAAGACTGCATCGGATTACAAAGGCCTGGTGCAAGGCCGTATCTTGAACAACAATGTACGCTTTCCCTCCCCTTTGTCCACCCACATCCATTCCTTACAGAACATCGATCACTCGACTCACACCCCCAGCTGCACATCCTCACCACCGCCCCCGACACCCTCCCGCAAATGCTCCACCAACGCACCTCCATCCTCGCACAAATCCACCGCGCCCTCCTCACCTCCCCCTCCACTGTACCCAACACGCACTTCGCCTTCACCATCAACGACGTGCCCAAGAACAACTCCTGGGGCTTCGCACGACCGGCCAAACACTCCGGGTACAACACGTGGACCATGCCCAGCTTCGCGGGCTGGAGTTGGGCGAAGCCGGGCCTGGGCAGCATGGACGATGTCATGCGCCGGATCGGGGCTGTCGAAGGGCAACTGGACTGGGAGGAGAAAGATGCGCGGGTGGTGTGGAGGGGGACGGCGTGGTTCAATCCGATCGGGCAGCCTGAGCTTCGGAAGCAGTTGCTGAAGGTGGCCAAGGGGAAGGAGTGGGCGGATGTACAGGCGCTGAACGCGTCGAATGGGCTGATGATTGAGGACTTTTGTCGGTATAAGTATGTCGTGTATGCGGAGGGCGTGACGTATTCGGGCAGATTGCCGTATCATCAGGCGTGTGCGAGTGTGCTGCTTATGGCGCCGTTGGGGTGGATCACTACGACGGCTTTGTTGTTGAGGCCGATATGGGCGGGTGATTTGATGGGGGAGGTTGGTGGGCGGAGAAGGGGGAAGGAAGTCAGGGGTGCGTTGCCGACTGTGTCGTCGTATGAGGATGCGAATGCCATATACGTCGATCCGGACTTCTCTAACCTGGAGGGTGTGGTCAAGTTTCTGGACAAACATCCGGAGATTTCGAAGCGTATAGCGAGGAATCAGCGCAATCTGATGGTTGGTGGTGGGTACTTGAGTTTGGCTGCGGAGACGTGTTATTGGCGTGCGTTGATCAGAGGATGGGGTGAGGTTGCAGTGGTGACTGAAGAGTGGGGTAGTGATGTAGGGGTGAGGTATGAGACATGGTTATTGAATGAAGTCAGCAAGGTGAGGGGCGGCACGAGGGGAAAGAATGAGAATGGCGGTGGAGGTGGGTGATTCGATAAGACCGTAAACCAAATGAAGAATCATGAGTACCTAAATTTATTGTCTCTCCTTGGAAATGAGCTCAGTACTAAGACCAGTTGAGCGTTCTTGGTGCCGCCTACTAAATGGAGGTTACATTGTCCCGAAGAATCACAACGGTGGAGAAAGTAACACTTGGTGCAGTGATGTAATAGCCTGGAGGTATTCAGTTCTCTTGAACTATCTCTTTGATACTCTGTTCATCTGTGCAGGTTAATTATTCTGTTGATGTTGGAAGAATTGCTTCCTTGGGCGCTTCCTACTCACCTCCTAAACCTCAAGCATAAAACGCAAAACTCTCCCTCTCCCTTGTCTCCTCCGCCCATTTCCTTCTCTCCCTCACTCTCTCGACGCACCCCACACCCCATTCTATAACCCCCTCGAGCACCCCAACATGCGCTAACCTCACCCACCTGAACAAGATCATTTGCACTCCTCGCTTCCACATCCCGTAGCTCCAGACAATCGTGTCGCATCCTATAGACATGGGGAATGCGGCCTTGGACGATGGATCGATGCAGGACCGTAGCACATAATGCATCGCCCAAAGACTCGGCATCCACATCGCTTGCACGAGAAAATTATACATGCTGCGGTGCGAGTATACGCACCTCCAGAACGGTAGCTTGGGATCGTTGATCTTGCGTGCTGGCCAGAGCCGCTTGTGCCATTTCTGGCTTGAGATGCCGTAGAAGTATAAGTACTCGGGGTACAATATCTCGCTTTCTTTCTCCGCGCCAGTAGTCCGCCTCGCTGAGCAGATACCACGCGAGTGTGTAGTGTAAGGTGTAGATCTGGGTTGGATTCACTTCGCGAGTGGCGAGCGAGTGATCTTGGAGCCAGGCTGCTAGGGGAAGGGCGATGTGGCCTAGTGTGTATACGGCTAGGAGGGAGGATGCGTTGAAGATGCGGCTTAATCGCGGTGAAGTTGTGTGAAGGTGCGAGAGGAAAGTGAAGGCGGGCACGAGAAGAGATAGCTTGGTGAGTAGGGTCTTGCTATTTGCGCCGATGGATGATATGCGGGAGGTGGAATGCGGCGACAGTGAGGAGCGAAGTGGCGGTGTATGTGAGGTATTGTCGAATTGTGAGGCGGCTCATTGCGCCGGAGGTGGCTGGCTTGTTGAACGTGTCAAAGGCATCATTTTCGTTGCGTACAAGTGGTTGGGTATGGTATGGAGACGGATCAAAGTTGGTATAGCCCTGTTTAGCCATCATTGGTATTGCGAATGTTGGTGCCTTTGGGCATGTCTGTATCCAAGAGAAATGTTTGTGCGATAGGCGTGACAATCCATGCTTTGAATCGAGTGGTACCGAGTACCCTGAACCAAAGATGAGGTGAGGATCAAAACTGGGGCAATTCCCAGGTTTTCGCGTCACCATAGACGATACATCAATTTGAAGAGAATGCTGCACGTCAGCATGCTCATGACAAGCTCGAAAGAGCATATGCAATTCGCGTCATCCAGAGCATGCTGGAGATCCTGTCCAATAGAAACGCCGACCCATATGCACCTTAGTCAAATGCCCCAACCCCAGCTAAACCTCCCCAGTGCATACAGACAGACACTTATTTCGCACCGAAGATCCTCTTGATATCCGCAAACTTGACCGGCTTGACAAGATACATGTCGACGCCCGCATCGCTCGCATCCTGCTGATCTTGTGCGCTCGCGAGACCAGTCAATGCCACAATCGTGCTCCTCTGCAACCCCATCTTTTTCTCGTACGCTCTGATCTGCCTCGTGCTAGTCAAACCATCCATGACCGGCATGCTCAAGTCCATGAGCACAAAATCGAAGGGCTTGACGGGCGGGTCGGTATAGCTGGCTTCGTGCTTGTATGTCTCGAGAGCTTCTAGGCCGTTGGTGGCTTCCGAATAACGCAGTGACTGACGCTTCGCAAACACGACGAGAAGTTTGAGGTTGATGGCGTTGTCATCGACGAGCAAGACTCGCGGACTAAAATACTCACCGCTTCCCGCCTTGCCCGGGCTCGGGGGTGTAATCGTCGTTGGGAGCTGTTGAAATGGTAGTGGAGAGGGCATGCCGGGTTCGTTCGGTGGCGTTGTTTTCTCGTGTGGATAAACTTCGCTCATGCTGCGGTGAGCATGAGCTCGAGGGGCTGGGCCAAGGGATTCAAGGTGCTGGATAGGCAAGGTCGTTTCTGAGCGTATAAGGGGTAGTCGTTCGTTCTCTTGATCATTGGAGGCTCGATTTCTGCAAGCAAGGAGTGCGCGAGCGAGTTTACGTGGACCGCAGCTAGAAGTCTTATTAGTGGCGTAGTCTGAGAGGTAGCAGATTGAACTCACGGTTGTGTAACGAAGTCAACTCTCCAGCCCATTGCGCTCATATGCCTGCCAAGCCTACTATCCACAGCGGACTTCTCTGCTGTGTCTGTGCAGATGCAGACCACAGCAAGCGGTACCTGATCGTTGCGATCAGCGCTCGGCTTTTGCAGCATCTTATCGAGAGATGCCGAGTCTGTCAACAAGAAGTCGACTTCTGGAATGGACGTATCCCGTTTCTCCGATAACTTCATTTCAAAACCCTCACACGCCTTCTGCATGGATTTCTTGATCTTAACACCGCGTTCCCCACCATGAGTATCGACTTCCATCATGATGCGGACGGATAGCCCTCTCAGCTCTGTCACAGCTTGCAGGACTTGATCTTCGTCCCCTTTGCTATTCTCTGCATTTGGTAGTTGCATGGTAATTTTGATTTGCGTGCCAACATTGAGCGTACTTTTCACTTCAATCTCTCCATCGAGAGACTCGACGATCTGTTTCACAATCGACAAACCCAACCCTGTGCCTGAGCTGAATGGATCCTCCTGAGAGAATGGCGAGAATAGCTTCGTTCTTTGATAATTGGCAGACATGCCTCGACCGGAGTCTTCAATAGTAAGTGCCAAGTCTATAGCATGGTGACTTGCCGTCGACTGTTGCAACGCTATTGCGATGAAGCCAGAATCCGTGTACTTCAGAGCGTTGCCAAGGAGATTCATAACAATTCGTCGAAGCGCACCAGGCTGAGATCGCACAGTCCAGCTAACAAACGGTGCTACAATTAGCGAGACGACAACCGAGCCATGTGAGTTCCTCGCATTGATGATTGTGTTTTCGGCTTGATCATAAATAGCACCCCCATTGGCGTTGTGAGTCTTTCTAAAGGTATGTCCCGCGCAAACCGTGTCGCAAACTTCTTCTACCAACTGCGCGAGATCGAAGTCAGCTGTCACCCCAAGGATTGAGTTGTCAGCTGGAAGCCTCTTATGCCCGCGCTGTTTCCGCCGAGCTGTGACACTTCGTAGCTTGTTGATCTTCGCATAATCAAGCACGTGATCGATAGTGTCGAGCAAGGTTTTACCGCAGGTTTCGACAGATGAAACAAGTGACTCTTGGTAAGCCGATGATACTGTATCGCGGAGGAACTCGACCGAACCAAGAATGCCGTGTAGTGGCGAACGAAGTTCGTGGGATATCGAGGCAATGAAAGTAGTTTTGGCTTTGTCAGCCTTTTGAGCACTCAGACGCGCGACTTCAGAAGCGATGCTATTCCCGAAAGCTTGAAGATAAGGGAGCTCATTCTCTGGGCTCATCAGTCGGCCAGCCTGCGTTGTCCAGATGAAGCCGCCCGCCACCCATCGCTCGGACGACGGATCCCACAGTGGCAGAAAGATTAAGGTCCGAACATTAGGCAGGACTTTGAGGAATTCAGTTGGCATGAATTTCTCTCTTCGCCTCCTGGACTTCTTCGGAAGGCCCGAGCTGGATTCCACCATAGTGCGATCTGACTGATCCGTCTCTGATGCTTGTGATTTCTCATCAGAGCTGTTGATTCCGACGCCCTCTTCGTTGTAGTTGAAGAATTTGCCATAAGGGTATCGATGGATGTAACGTTCCATGGCCCACTCGGTAAAGGCGAAGTCCGCATGTACCAAGGCCGTGTTTCCTTTCCGTAGAGACAGTCCCGCAACAGGACATGCCTTGCTGTATGCCAGGGCAGCCTCCGCTGAGCCCGCAGCGACCGTCACATTGTGTCGTCCCCGTTTCTTCGAGGTAGTCGAGTCGCCAGTGTCGAAATCCGTCGTGTTGTGTGTCGCACTTTCGTCGCTGCTGTTTGAATTGCGGCTGAAGTCGTGAAGCTGCCCCTTGATGCTGGCTGTGGACGTATCGAAGAAGACTACACCATCGGCATCGGTGCTTTGTCGCACGATGCGTGCTGCTCTCTGGAAAACGCGAGTGGTATCGGCTTCGTTGTCGCCTTTGCGCTGTGCCTGCTTGACTGTCTTCGCTGGAGTTGTGGCAGCAACGTCTTCGTCTTCGTCCAGCGCCTGGAGGCGAGCGTTCTCAGTTTGTTTTTGCATTGTGCTGGTAGCCCTGGTACCAGCGTCCTCGCGGGAGTCAAGTGCAGACGAACGTTCGATAAATTGAGTTAGCCCGCGGACCATACGTTCGCCTTTGATACGGTCGTCGCTGTTCTTCGCGAGCTCGAGGTGCTCCATGACAGCGGCCGCCACATCCTGCATGAATCGAACGTCGGCGGCGGAAATGCCATGGCGGGGCTTCTCGTCTGAGACAGCATATACGCCAATTCTGTGCCCTGCTTTGGTGATTATGGGAACACCAGCGTAGAAGCGTACGCCAGGGTCTCCCTTGACATAGTCCTTGTCCGCGAATCTGGGGTCCAGCCGACAGTCTGGTATGACCATGCCAGGTGCTTCAAAAGTGTCCTCGCTCGCCTCCTCCTTTGCAATGTACGTCGAGGAGAAGGTATGGTAGCACACGGCGTCGAATTTGTTCAGAATGGCGTTGCCCAGCCAGACCTCGTCCTCTGGCCTCTCGGCGGTAGGCGCGAAGAGGGACGAGGTTCGCGTCGCTTCAGCAAGAATGTACTGTCGATTCGAGTCAATGAGCGAGACCATGGCACGGCGAGTGTCTAGGCGCAGGGCTGCGAGTTGCGCTACCAAGCGACAGGGCACGAAGTCAGTGTAGGTCTCGAATACCCTTGGTCGCAGATTGGCACTCACCAAAGGCCGTCAGGCTCCTATCGCGGCCAGCCTGAGGCCGGTAGCCTGAGGCCGGTAGCCTTCGTACGTGAGCCCTTTGGCGCCACTTCCGTCGGCCCCTACAAGGTTCTGCGCATCGAGCCATGGACGGTAGTATCTAAAGCAACGCATGGTCAGTCCCAGAGCAAGCGCACACCGGCCGCACACTGCCGCATGTCGACGAACCTGTGGAGATCCCGTTCCCTCGCAACTTCTGGGTACGCGCAAACCATGGTGACGTGCCAGCGGCCACAGCTGTGGCATTCCAGACGGCGTTACATATAACTGGTGTGGCGACAATTGGTCTATTTGGAGCCTGGTACAGTGTCGCGGAGAGAGCGGCCGGTACCACTCGACAGAAGGAGTCGACGGCTCTTCCGCGGCCAGCCTTGGTCTCACGCTACAACTAGAGACATCTGAGCTAGACGCTCTGCGACCCTTGCTGGCGACAGGCGACCCACTGCCAAACTTCTTGGACACCAGTCAGGAATCCGCAGCAGGGGCATTCTCGGCGCGGGCAGTCGTCTGGACTGGATCGAGTGCGACCGTTTTGTGCCTGGCCGCGTGCTTGCGGCCGGAGCTAGCAGCCGCGTGTAAACGCACATCATAACATGGCTCCTACCGGAGAGGGTCGGCGGTTCTGCAGGAGATGCGACTGCAGTGGGCGGGCTCGATTTGGGGTACGAAGCGACGTTGCTGCACATCTCACGATACCGTGGAATCGGTCGTGTGCTCGGGCCGTTGGCTAGTTTAGCACTGCCGATCTCCCGCATGACACTCGACGGCCAAAGCTGCAAATTTCTGGCACAGACATTGAATGACACCTGGCTACCCGCTATGTTCGACCTGCCCGGCGCCAAGCGGTAATACGACTCTTCTTTATGAGGCCGCCGTACTGACATGGCCAAGGGTCCGCCGCGAGGCGTTGGAGTCTCCCGCGTCCTCCCCCCGCTCCACGCCAGATCCCGCAATTGAAGAGCTGCTACGCGCGCGTCTGCAGAACGAATTCGTCTTCACCACCACCGAGACTGATATCGCTGGAGACCATGACGCGGAACCTGACGAAGACGAGACCGAGCTGCGGCTTTTCGCCACCTCCGCGAGCGATGCCCCCAAGACACACACGATACGGCTGTCGTCCCCCGGTGCGGGCGACGGCGCGCCAGGTTTCGTGACGAAGAAGCCCCGGAGCTTCTATTTCGCCGACGAGCCTACTAGCGAAGAGGGGTCACGACTGGAGGCAGCTGCCATAGATGGGAGGACCGTACTAGACTTGTCGACGCAGCCATGGCCAGGCTGTGCGCTGCCGTGGAAGGTGCAGAAGATATCTGCAGCGGGCCTGACGAAAGAGGTCCTCGTTGGCCATCCACCAAGACTCGTCGCTATCGAAGACGTCGCACAGAAGCGCAAGAGGAAGGGCAAGAAGACACGCATCGCCATCAGGAAGAAGATGCAGGCGACAAAAGACAAGCGCGAGGAACAAGAAAGGCTCGCAGAGGCCGATCGAGAGAAGAGAACACGGAGGAACCGAGAGAAGAAGCTCAAGAAGAAGGCAAAAGCACAGGTCAAGAAAACCGAGGGCGCAGATGGTGTCGCTGGGCAGACGGGAACGGCACTCGCGGATAGCATGCACGACGCATGAGCTGGCTATACGACGTAGACCGTCACTGACATACAGTACGATCCTACCTGGACATTGTTCTGCTGGATGACCCATCGATTGTCTCATGTGTGAATCATGCCTCTACGGTCACGCCTTCACTCTGGGACGTTGTCTCTCACTCCGCCCGAGTCTTCACTCTCACTTCATATGTAAGGGAGTATCGCTGCCTGACTCGACTATATTTCAACACCCGAGAGCTGCACAAATCAACAGCAAAGCAACTTGTACCTGGCCAATAAGGATCATAGCACCTACAACAACCACCGCGAGAGCCTCAACATGGACACACCCACCAACATGAGTTACACCTCTACGGTGGCAGGCTTCGACCCAAACTATTCCAGCTCTAACGACATGGGCCTCCATCACGATTATCAACAACAAGCAGAGCCTCATGGTGCGGGCCCATACGCGGACGGACATCACTCCGCCGAAAACTATGCTGGTATGGAAACGTCAAGTGATATGGCGTTCGGAGATGCCGACGCTGGTCCTTCTTTGGTGCCAGCACCGTCTAGCCATCGCCAGAACCTCACGGATACCTACATAAGCAGTTATAGTAATCCCGAAACACCGCATTCAACCCGCATGGAGCACGCCAAGACCTTTGCTGTCTTTCTCTTGCAGCGTTACTTTCCCGAACATGAAGGTTATATCGTTCAACCAAGTCTCCTTGGTCCGATCGCGAGGCTCGGTATCAATTTCATGCTCAAAGCAAAGGATGGCATCGATCCAGACTATACACCACTGCCACCCAAGAAATACAAGAAGAAGGACAAGAAGTCTTTAAAGTCGCAGCGAGACGCAGAGTACTTGCGGCAATTCGCTCACTATTGGCCTTTCTCTACAAACGTTGCCTGGCACATGATTGAGCCTGAGAATATTGCCGGGTTCGATGTGCTCAAGAGGAATGCACCAGTTGATGACAGCAGTGATGAAGAGGCCGAATATCGCATACATACCTGTATGGCGATCGTGATCGATGACATGCACAGCTTCCCGCTCTTTGCTGCTACAAACGACGTTCATCGTGGCGACATTCTGACCGATGCCCTGTGCCGGGGTCAGCAAATTCAGTCCGGTCACGCCATCTTGCTGTTTGGCTCCCGTCTCGAATTGTATGATTTCGAAAACGGGCAAGAGACTAAGTTCGGCCATATCGAAGATGGAGAGGATTCCGACGAAATGGAAGTCCACACCAAGGAACCGGCCGTTTCGCTCTCCAAGGATGCGACTGGTAATGAGCTAGCTGTGGATCTGCGTGCTTCGGATCTGCATACGATCGACTACATGTTTAGAACGGTGGCGGCGCGGGAGGTGGTGTATATCGAATCGGGTCAGGAGCATGAGGCTGATCATAGCGAGGAACCAGCTCACGACGGACATGAGCAGGTCGATGTGATGGCGGGCAACGTCGGAGACTGAGTAGACTGCAAGCAGACCTTGACATTGGCATCACACCCTGTACAAACTTCAGGAATGGTAGGGCAAGAAAATGAGTCCTCCAAGTGGCAAGTACAGCCAAATGCGGGGTCGTCATTGACGCACAGGTCACTGCTCACTTCACCACTGGGAAAAGAAATGCATTGTCAATTTGAACCTTTCCATTACCCCAACCTATCTTGCATCGTCACATGTCATCGGGTTACCTGACCGGCAATTCGCAGGTGTGCTGGGTGGTTTCAAGACATCTCGTCAGTCGACAACCAACCTCCCTTCACCAAGTTGTTCGCGTTTTCAGGTGCATTATTCACATTGGCGAAAAGAGAATTGGAGTCCATTGTCGGACATTCGTAGGTGACTGACTTTTCTCAGCACCGCAGTTTGCGCATTCACTGCTCTTGACAAAACACCAACCACTTCACATGCGTTGCTGCGAACACCGCATCCACGCACCATGAGCAATCGCCACTCGACTTCTGAGTTTCTCAAATATGGTCGCAGTCACAGTCACGGTCGCGGAGAGCTGTCCATGGACTATATCAATCGCGCGCTCGACCGTTTCGCTCGCTCGCCACGGCGTCATTATCCCAGCTACCACACGCGGCCGCATTCGTCACCCACGACCAAGCACGTCACGTTTCCTCGATACAGTCACTCCGACTCATATCGACCCCATCGACGCAAGCACCATCGCCGCAAGATGACTTCCTTCAGCGGCCCGTGGTCAACGGACCTGCAGGCATTTAAGAAGTCAGTCCGGTCGATGCCCGATCAGTACAAGTCTTCCTTCGCCAGCACATCGAAGGAAACACTTGAGAAAATCTGCGACGCGGATGTCTTGCATGTCTGGGAGACAGATTCCGATGTCGACAACCTCCTCCAGCTCACATCAATCATCGCGAAGCTGTGCAACCTCGGGACCCGCACAGACAAAGGCGCCAATGCCAACGATGGCAGCATGCTCATCATCGCCGAGGAAAGACCAGGCCGCAACAACTTCGCGCGCATCTGCCAGCTCGTCGAGTACCTGACCTGCGCGAATGGAAAGAAGCACCTGGAAGGCACCGTCGCGGCTTTTGGCTGCATCGCCGTCGTCAAGGGCTGGAACAACTCCATTCGCAGCGAAACCGCAGGCAAAGAAGCCGAACAGGCCGTCAAGCGCATCAACATCGCCATAGAGCGCGTCTTCAAAATCGGCAACTTCACGGCCGGCAAGAAGAAACTCGTCTGGCATCACGGCCCAGCAGTTCACTTCCTCCTGCACTGGATCAACAACACTACCTCCAATCTGCGCTCCGCTCTCCTCGCCATCAGCATCACCGGCTCCCTCGAGCTGACCGACTCTGTCAAGCCGAGCCTGCAGGGTCGCGCCAATACACTCCCCGACCTCTCAACCCTGGAATCCTTTGCAAAGAGACTAGACATTCCAGTCGTATTCCTCGATCCCCCCAGCCAGCTCATCACATTCCACCACCTGGCTACATACATGTACTACTACGCATACTACGTCAACACCTTTCTCCCGCCCTCACTGTCCCGACCACATCTGCACAAAGCACAAGACGACCTCGTCACATTCGCGTTCCAGATCCTGGGCGCGAGCCGCGGGAAATACGGCGACAGTGTCGTCAAATTAGTGAAATCGCACCTGGATCCCGGGAAGGCGAAGAAGTGGGCTAGCCATTGTGTCGACGCACGAAGCTATGAAAAGGGGAGATGTAGAGCAGCAGGAAAAGAAGCGGAGATCCATCGCGCAGTACAAATGGCCGAAGGCCCATTCGCGCGCTTCAACCAAGACACCGCAATCACCGCTTTCGCTCGTCTGGCAGTCGGACCCGCCGCCGGCAACATGGCCGAATACCATATCGCCGCTCCCGTAGCAATTGACTTCAAGACTTCGCGC
>TARA_R110002003_G_scaffold194_4_pt1 | contig 13585 bp, 15 predicted proteins | sample TARA_R110002003 | Tara Oceans TARA_R110002003 (sample SAMEA4396441) | marine metagenome | biome: Westerlies Biome; feature: [SRF] surface water layer (ENVO:00010504); material: water (ENVO:00002006), including particulate matter (ENVO:01000060) such as... | depth 5 m | reverse complement strand
CTTGCTCTCTTATACTGTGGTACGGTCTGTCACTTGAGTCACCTTTGAAGCAGGGCTCAGAAGGTCGTCAACGAGGCAGTCAAAGAGGAAGTCACAGGCGGGAGGATCTATAAAGAGCGACAATGGAAGAATGTCTTAGACCAGTAAGACGGATTCACCAGGAATGACAAAGACTTGAACTGAATGTAGGTAACGAAGGAAGCGTGAAGGCTGTGTTGGAATGAAGGGGCAAACATATGTTATAGGCCAGAGTCCAAGGCATTCCTGAACAGCTCAGCCGTGCTCACTCTCCAGGGGCTGCGGAATCCAAATGCAGGGTTAAAGTCAACCAATCAGGCTGCGGCGGATGTCCGATCAGGGCACGTGATGTCGCGCTCTGGGGCTGTGATTGGCCGCGCTTTCAGGGGAAGTTTGTTCTTTCTGCAACGCCTTTGTTTCGAAACACGCGGGTGTGTCAAAGGTGTCAAGCTTTTGCCAATGCTTCCTGTCGAACCGAAGAGAGCTTGTGATAGTCAATTCGCGGAGTGCCTGGCGTAGAAGCCGTCCAGCGTATTGTTGACGGCGGATCCGTGGTTTGTGAGAGGCGGTGTTCAGTGCACAAAAGGACGACCGGCCAGGGAGAGACCCCACAAAACGGTGCACAGCTGCTTAAGGCGACCCGCAATGCATGCTACGGCGCGGCTACGCCCCGTCAGCGTGTCATGATGCGGTGAGGGCGGAGCGAGTTATTGTTACGCAGGAAAATGTGCCGACAAGATCGTCCTTGACGTTCGGCAAGGACTTTTCCCGCCTGCCACATTCGTCCACCAGCATGACGTCGAGATTTGGAGACGTGCCCCACCCAAGAAGTGACAGCTGCCCGCGGGGTAATCTTAACTCATAACTCCGTTTCGCATTACAACTACAAACCACTGAAGTGCCCCTCACTCCAAGTCTCCTCGTTAAATTACTCTCCGTTCTAATTGAGGTTTGACACCAAAGAGAAACTTACCACACCATAACTCAAGATGCCTGCTGTCGAGTCGAAGTTCGATCCCAAGGACATGGAGTTCCGTACGTGTTCTCGTCAACATACAATGCAGTGAGATAATCACTGACTCTTTATACCAATTCTAGGCAGACTCGGTCCTGCCGGTCTGAAGGTCTCCGTCTTTTCTCTCGGTGGATGGTTGACATATGGAGGAACCCAGAAGGGATCCATTGTTAAGGACTGCATGCAGACAGCTTGGGATCACGGCATCAATTTCTTCGACACCGCAGAGGTGTACGCTGCCGGACAATGCGAGCTCGAGATGGGCCAGGCATTGAAGGAATTGGCATGGCCGCGTGACGAATACGTGCTGTCGACCAAGGTACGTTTGCAGTCTGTCAGGTACCCCGATGATGACCTGACCGACTTTGCCAGGTCTTCTTTGGTACTTCAAGAAAGGAACCCAACACCCGAGGCCTGTCGAAGAAGCACATCGTCGAGGGCTTGAAGAGCTGTTTGACTCGGCTGCAACAGCCATACGTTGATATCGTCTTCGCCCATCGTCACGACCCAGAGTAAGCACGCATCAGAGTATGTCCGCAATCGCTAACACAGCACAGCGTCCCTATGAAGGAAATCGTCGAAGCATTCACGCAAACCATCCACATGAACCTCGCGTACTACTGGGGTACATCGGAATGGAGCGCCGCTCAGATTCAAGAAGCCACCGAGATCGCTGAGAAATACAACCTCATTGCGCCCATCGCCGAGCAGCCTCAATACAACGCCTTCCACCGCGAGCGATTCGAGAAAGAATACAAGCCTTTGTATGAGAAGTTCCAGTACGGAACTACTATCTGGTCACCGTTGGACAGGTAGGTACCCGGTTTCGAGCTCACTCATTAGTCGCGCTGACCATCCGATAGCGGTATGTTGACCGGCAAATACAACGATGGTATCCCAGAGGACAGCCGCTTTGCGAACAACAAGGACTTCTTCAAGAGCAAGATTGAGGCGCTGAAGAGCGACGAGGGACAGAGCAAGATCAAGAAGGTCAAGGAACTGACCAAGATCGCGGAGAAGCTAGGTGCCAACACAACTCAGCTCGCGCTGGCTTGGTGTGCGAAAAACCCGAACGTCTCCACCGTTATCCTTGGCGCAACAAAGCCTGAGCAGATCAACGACAATTGCGCTGCCATCAAGCTCCTGCCTAAGCTCACCGACGATGTGATGAAGGAGATTGAAGATATCCTCGGCAACAAGCCATAGATTGCACAGGGGGTCAACAGGTGATCATTAGACCTACAAACGCAAAAAGCAAAAACTGATGACACAATGAGAAGCCACCAATTCTCTAAATATTCTGTGCACTTGCCGTAACTGTATGGCTCGACGCCTTTCATCGTGTTGTTGTCTGAGTGCTGCAGGGAGTTCCACAAGCCAAAGGCGGTGAGGGATCCCAGCGCCTGACCAAGTTCATTGCTACTGTAGAGCCGAAAATGCATGAGACGTTCCAAGATGCAGTTCTGGGAGACGCTGAAAGGACACAGAATTGTGTGGAGGCAGGTCTAGACTCAGTCTGGGCGTGCTGGGCAGCGGTGCCACGGTCATCACGTGCAGGTGGCTTCGCAATCGGCACAACTTGTGATCTGGCCTGCATGGCGTGCAAATGAATTGCGATTGGTTATCCCCGCATACCGCAAGGCTGCGGGGAGACGGAAATCGGATGCGATCTCAAGTGCAGCAGTTCGCGCATACGTTAGAAGACGCCATGGAAGGACCTCCGAATTCTATCGGACGACGAGGGCGTCCGGCTCTGGAGAAGATCGACGCAGCCGCGCAGATGCGTCGCTCTGAACAAGCCCAGCAGCAGCCACACCTGCCATCAGCACCCACCTCAGCCGTTACGAGGAATCAAGAAAGTGACTCGTATGTGCTCGGCGCAAGTGATTCTTCGGTGACTTCCAGCTGCTGCGTCTTACTTCTTCCCCCACCTGCTCTCGTCCCGCCTCTGAGGCGTCTCATTGATAATCCCCGTCCTTGCTCCAGCTCTAGACCGCAGAGCCGCAGGACACTATTCGTCAACACCATCGGAGGCGACAAGCACTCCGTTGCGCGCACCTTGATTGATCGAATCCTAGCTCTCCGGCTCGTTCCGTGCATTGGCTTCAACGTCCAGCTTACCAAAATTCCAAATCGCCAGCTGGGGCTGTGCTGGGCTCTCATCGATGCCCTCGCTGCGCAGCGCATTACTTTGCAGGCCAGTCGCTGCTGGGAAGTGTTAAAGATCGCACTGTAAGTGTAAGAGCTCTTTCGGAGCATCTCTTCAGATCGCAATCCGTCCGCCCTCCGTTGTAGTACAACCTGCGACGCGGAGAGCACCACCTTTCGTCTCAATTGCTCCTCAGCTCTTCCTACAGGAGCCACTTCGACTGTTCGCCATCTCCATCACAACTGCTCGAAATCGTCCAGAACCGCCTATTCCACTTTGACCGGTATTCCTGCCAATTTCTCGCGGGTCGATTTGGTCCGTGCAAAGGCTCATTCCCTCGCTGCCAGATCTCGAAGTCAGACGCGGGACCGCTGTAGGATCTGTTCGTTTCGGATGTGCACAGGGGTCGAACGTTGACTGACAGGCCTCTAGTGCAGTGTTAACCCCAGAGCAACGGCTCTCTACGAGCACAGCGATCGTGACGAGTCCATTTAGTCGCGAGGTGTACTCTTTGATCAATGCTACTCATATAGCATGGCGAATATCAAGCCCGAGTCCTCGATGGGGGATACAAGCTACCAAAACGGCAGTGGTAAGTTCAGACCGCTTTCTTGGCATTCTTCTTCTGCTTTAACTGCCTTATGTTTGAAGTCGAGTCTGTTTTGCCTGCGCGTCGCGACGGCTTGGCATGTGCCTAAGCTGCGCGGTCATTGGCCACTTTTCGCTTCTCTCCTCCGTACCTCGCGGTTTTCTGGCCAAAAGCACGCTGTAGAGACAAGATGAGTCTCGTCAAGGCAAGATCTGTCGACGACAGCATAATCGAAGCTCACGTGCCTCACGGCGCGCCCGGTTGCCGAACCGTTGGCTGCGATGCATGAACGTTAAGAGAACGTGCCACCAGCGGCCAGCCATGCTCATCGTGTAGTCATGGATGGACTACATATACCTAGCGGTGCTACTGTCATGTCATGTCCAATCCTGTACATCACAATTATTGTAATCTCTCATATTGTTTTTCCTTTTCTTTACCATCCTATACTACATAATGTCGCATAATCGCTACATGTCCTGGCCAGATGCGCTAACGATGGCGCCCAATTACCCTCCATCCGGCGCTGGCACAGACTATCCCTCACCTGCTGCCTCTCGACGAGCATCCGAGTGCTTTTCCGACATGTGTGGCAGCAGGAGAGGGAGTTTGGCTGGCTTTGCGTCGGAGATGGAGAGTACCGGGCAATGGCAATCAATAGGCAGTGAATCAAAAAGCCCACTTGCACAGTTCGGCTTCTTCAAGAACTTGACGGAGAAGAAAACGACACGAGGTTTGTTCGCATAGTAATGCCCCCTACTCGTGGTTAACGGAGCTTCAGATGGGCAACCAGCGAAGAGGAGAGGCCCCAAGCCTGACAGCAAGCCGGCTTTGACACGGCGGCAAGAGCTGAACCGCCAAGCACAGAGGTGAAGTAAATCCCTCGTAGTAGCCAGCAAAGACTAACTCGTTCAAAGGACGCATAGGGAACGAAAGGAAATGTACATCAAGGCGCTTGAGCAAGAAGTTCTCCGCCTGAAGGAGACATTCGCTACTACAACTCGCGAACGCGATGCTTTTGCCGAGGAGAACCGGCGGCTAAAGGAGCTACTCATGGCTCATGGTATCACGTTCGATTTGTCGAGCCCTCCAGTCAATGGCGTACAGCAAATCAGCAGCTCTGCCTATGGAAGCTCAAGCGGCAGCGTATCAGGATACGCTCCAGGATCAGCATCTACAGGGTACACGTCGCCACCAAGCTTTCAGCATCGAGCTTCCCTTTCGCACGATGGTATGAACCAACAGCCGTTGACCCTACAGCACCAACAGCAAGGACATCAGCAAGGCGCACAACAGAGCGGACTCGACTATGATCAGATCGGGATAGACTTCGTCTTAACGTACGACCGAACGCCCTATCTTTCTCCTCCACCCCAACAATAATCCCTTTATTCGCTTCTCAAACACCTACTCTTCTTTCATCTTTTTGATCCTCCCGTACGTTCTCATTTCTTGACTAAAAAGCGCTATTCTGACGAGCACGTCTTCCAGCCTCGAGCGCCCCTGCATGGACCACATGCAGTTCCTTATGGTACGCGCCCACGACGCCGAGGAAACAATCAGCGGGCACGCGTTGATGGCCACGGCGCCACCGGATTCGCACATTGCGAATTGCCCTCAAGAGAAATATCCGCATCAGATGCCGGATATCACGATGCCGGATCTGATGAAGCTGCTGGATCTCAGCAATCGTCTCCCACTTGATGGGGAGATTACGCCAATCATGGCATGGGCGAAAATCATCCAAGACGACAGCTTCAAAGAACTGACCAAGGAGGAGATTGAGGTCATCAAGGCGGAGCTGCTCGCCAAAGTGCGATGCTATGGGTGAGTTGTGCCATGTCTTGTCCATGCGCAGTGCTGACTCTCGCATAGCTTTGGTGCCGTCCTCGAAGAATTCGAGGTCAGCGACGCTCTGATGACTGTGCTCGCCGGGAAGTACTCGAATGGTAATCCGACACCTGTGGCGTAATATATATTGGGATGGATGCTTCGTGGAGTTGGACTATGTTTGTGGCCATGATTTATGCTATGATGGATTTACTGCTTTTGTATAATACTTAATGTCGCTCGCTTTGGACAGAATCATGTCGGAATGACGCATCAGATTCATTCTCTATTGCCTGGAACCAAGGTACGATGGCACATTCCTCATGTGGCATGTGAAGTCGACAGGGTCCATGGTCATAGCTCCACCCCGCCGCAGGGTCCCGCATGGCGACCACTCTCGTCTGAGACCGTTTCACTTGCCCTTACAGTACACTCGCCGTTCCATAGCGCTTTCGCACTCTCCTTTGGATACCGTGATTACCTTTCCACAAGAATCTTACGCAAATTGCCAGCTCTGTCCTTCTACGTTGACCCTCCACCACCATGGCCGAGCTCAAGGTCTGGGATACCGACCCGGCCATCTACCTCTTTACGTCTTTGACGGCAGGCTCCTCGCACATCATCACGGCTACGTCGCGGATAGAGACGATACTCAGGGCGAACAAGATCCCGTTCAAAGGCGTGGACACAGCGACAAACGAGTCTGCAAAGAAGCTGTTCCAGCGGAGAGCAAGCGGGAAGAAGCTGCCCTTCATCGTGAAGGAGGGATATGTCCTTGGAGTGTGTGGCACAGGCTTTGTCTACGAGAGAATGCGCTGACAGCCATGTAGGGCATCGAGGAGATCGAAGAATGGAACGAGTACGACGAGATTCGCGAAGCGCTCGGGGTCACCACCACCTTCACACCACTGAACGCGAAGCCCTATGCCTCGCCAGCGGCGTCTTCACCCTCGACCCCGACCGCTACCACAAAGAAGGAAAATGTTGCACAACCAAGTCCGCAGCAGAACCTTGCTATTCGCCAACTGGGCGCCGAAGCTGCGAAGGCGGCTACCGCGAAGAAGCAGGCACCGGCCAAGATTTCTACCACAAATCCTCTATTAACTGAGAAGACGAATACACCCACATCCGCGACGCCAGCGAAGAGCCCTGCAAAAGCCGACTCTAGCATCCTGTCACCTCGATCGATACCACTGCCCCAGACTCCGACAACCGCAACCACTACCATTTCAGGTGATAAGGCTAAGGGTGCCATACCGAACCTCGCGAACCTCCAGAAGCCCGTACACGCGCCACCGTCCATGCATACTGATGCCGCGGATCCAGCCTTGAGCGCTGGGCCTGTTTCTGAGACACAAAAAGGGAAGGCCGAGGCAGCAGAGGAGAGCAGCGAGGAGGACAGCGAGGACGAAGACGAGGAGGATGACGAGGAAGAGGAGGATGAGAGCAGCGAAGAGGAGAGTAGTGAGGAGGAAGAAACAGAATTAGAAGACAGCAAGGCCAAAGTCCCCGCAAAGACACAAACTCAAGACCCCAAGGACGCGTCCGCAGCCGGCGAAAGCGTCAAAGAAGGCGAGCAAGAAGCCAGCAGTTCCGAAGACGAAGAAGACGAAGAAGACAGCAGCGAAGACGACTCAACGCCAGAAGACAAGGCCGCACCCGCACCCACCGATTCCAAAGAACCCACCGCCCCAGAGCCCAAAACGGCCGACAAATCCAAGGTAGCAGGAAAAACAAAACCATCTGACAAGAAGACGTCGGCTAACAAGAAGATGACCCTGGCAGACAAACTGGCGGCAGCGAATAAGAAGAAGCTTGCTGAGAAGAAGAAATTGGCAGAGGAGAAGAAGCTAGCGGAGAAGAAGAAGGCGGCGGATAGGAAGAAGGCGTTGGAGAAGAAGAAGACTGCGAGTTCGAGTGCGGGCGCGAAGAAGTCGGGTAGTGCGAAGAAGGCGGAGGCGAAGGAGGGCAAGGAGAAGGAGAAGACGCAGGAGCAGAGTCCGACGGACGCGGCGAAGGCGGGGGAGAGTGTGGAGGATTAGGAGTAGGATTGGAACGCAGATGCATTATACCAGAGTCTTGGGGACAGGCTGTAGTTGTTTCTTGGAGCGAGCGAGCGAGCATAGCATGTTGGATTTGCATAGTCCTAGTCAGTTTCTTACCGCACGTATGCTGAAGCGCAGCACATCTCATATCGGAGTCTTCGCATATACACACTCGTCGTTCCTCACTCACATCATGGCGAATTCGAACAAGAATCTTTCGAGCGTTTATTTTATTTCCTGTTGCAGCCGTATGCTCTGCTTTGCTCGCTCGCTCATACACAACGCGACGAGCCCTAGTCTAGATGTGCAACGCCAACGCTATGCTTATACAAAATAACACTCTCTGTCAAAACTCCCTCGATATCCGAACCAATCCGAACGAAACGGCAACAGCGCGGGAATCCAAGCACATCCAATCGCGCCATCGCAAAAGCCTATGCTTCGCCAACAAGATGTACAAACCGCGCCTCCTACTCGGCGATATTCACACCCGCTTTCTTCAGCCCGTGCTTGAACAAGTCCTTTACATCCTGGTTGTTTTCAGCACCAGGCTCGAGCTGCTCCAACAACATATGCTCGACGGCCTCGAGGCCCGCTTCTTCCGCCTTGCTGAGCGTGTCCGCGGAGTCGGCCGCGTCTTTTTTCTTCTTGCCCTTAGCCTCGTCGTCGGGCTCTTCGCCCTGGACCATCTTGTCGAGCTCGAGCTTGCTGACGCCAAGAGCATAGATCTGCTCCTCGACCGTGTCGCGCGTAACCAGCCGGACAACCTCGACCTCCCTTGTCTGGCCGACGCGATGGGCGCGGTTCTCCGCCTGGATGTCGTCCTGTGGATTGAAGCTCGAGTCGAAGATGATGACTTTGTTCGCGCAGGCGAGGTTGATGCCTGCGCCACCGGATTTCGTGCTGATCATGAAGACGCCGATGGATTCGTCGGCGTAGAAGTCGTCCATAAGGGACTGACGCTCGGCAATGGGCGTCGAGCCGTCCATGCGCATGAAGGCGATGTCGTGGTCGTCAAAGACCCAGCCGAGGATGTCCATGACGGAGGTGAACTGCGAGAAGACGAGGACGCGGTCGCCGTTTTCTTTGTACTTCTTCAGGAGCGACAGGAGAGTGGTGACTTTGCCCGAGTCCATCCATTCTTGGTTTTGCAGCTCGAATTTCTTGAGGGCGCCGGGATACTTTGTGGCCAGCGAGTGGCATTGGTAGTCCTGGTAAAGCTGCAGCTCTTCGAAGATGATGTCTGGATCACTCAGCGCAAAGGCCTCTTCCTTTAGACACGCCTTTGCCATCTTCCCGATCTTCTCGTCTGTATAGTGGTGACGGAAGAGCAGGGGATGAATGGCGGCTTGACGCAGCTTCATCATGACATTCGCATGGTCCTTCACAAGCACACCTGCCGCACGGTCTCGCAAGATCTTCCGCTGCTTTTCAAGCTGCTCGGTGTAGAGCTCCTTCTGCGTGTCGGTGAGGTCGCAGTACTCCACGCGCGAGGTCTTCTTCGGCAGGTGTTTGAGCACTTGTGCCTTCTTGCGTCGCAGGATAAACGGCGTCAACATCGTCCGCGCTCGCTGAACACGTTGTGCTGACAACAAAGTGCTGTGCGAGTTGACATCGGTCGTTTTGACCTTATGCTTGAAAAGGATCTGTAGCATCTCTCCCACGTCATTATCCTTGCCTCCGTAGAAGACGTCAGGCATAAGAAACCCGAGAATGGACATCAGCTCCTGCAAGCTGTTCTGCAGCGGCGTGCCAGTCAGCAAGATTCGACACTGTGTGTCAATTCGCATCAAGCTCTTGTAGCGAATCGTGTTCGCGTTTTTCAAGACATGCCCCTCATCGAAGATGCAGATCTTAGGACGGCATTTCCGCAAGAATGCATTGTCATCCTTTCGGAACGTCAGATCGTACGTCGTGATGATCACATCGCACTCGCCCCGGCTGATGTTGTCCAGGATTGTGTCTTGGTGCTCGTACCGCTGAGCTTGTCCGCCGTAGTAAGGAGTAAAGTTGACCGTCTCGGAGAAGCGTTGGAACTCTCGACACCAGTTCTCAAGGGTTGAGCCAGGTACAACAATCAGCGTTGGCTTGCCGTCCGAACTTCCTTGCTCTTTCAAGTGAGAGAGAAACGCAATGACCTGGCAAGTCTTACCCAGACCCATATCGTCCGCAAGAATGCCCGAGATTCTGTTCTGCCAGAGAAGGTTGAGCCAATTCAGACCTACCACTTGGTAGTCTTTCAGCTCAATGCCCTCATTCATGATGGAAGGCTGCTTGAGCAGCTTCGCCCGGTTCGCTTTGCGAACGTTGGTGGTTCCAGCATCACTACGGGGAGTATGGTATCCAGAATCGCGACTCGAGCTGGCATCGCTGTTATCATCCAGACTCGTCGCGTCAACTCCATCCTCGGTCGAAGCGCCGAATATGTTGATGCCCCAGCGAGCCATACCCGCGATCATTGGCTTTCCAAGGTTCTCGCATTGCTTGACCACCGAGTCAATCGTGGAGTATGCATCCCACATGTCCTCAGCAGAGTCCACGAGCCGTGCGCCAAAGGTGATCCGTGGCTTACGAGCCTTCTTCTTGCCCTTCTCCTTGGGCTCTTGTGAGTCGACATGTAGCTTCTTTACCGCAGCGAGTGAAGCAAATGGCCGTTGGTCCAGAAGCTCGCGGACATCCTCCTCCTTGTGACCGGACAAATCCACCATGGCCTCGACCGAACACTCATTGAAGAAGTCCAGGAGGGTGGTCTCCGAGAAGGCGTGCTCCACGACAGAGCTCTGTGTGGCCGAGTCATCGTCCGAGATCTCGACGATGCCCTCGTCGATATCCTCCTCGTCATCGTCGACCACCTTGGGTCTCCTCGCAATTTGCGGTTGCGGTCGAGGAGGAGTGGCTTCCGGCGAGGAAGGCGAAGGGTTTCGTCGGCCGCGGATCAGTCGTCGCTTCGGTTTTTGTTGCTCGATTTCGGGACTCGCGATCGCAGTCGGTGTGACCTGTGATGCTGGCAACTTGGTATACTTGTCCAAGATGCTCGTGACTGGCTGCTTCAGTGTTCGCTGCGCCGTATGCTTCTTGGCCGCAATATCGGTATTGCTGCGTGCGAGGCCGATCTGAGGTGACTTGAGGAGCTCGTCGTCCGAGTCCTGGTCCGCCAGATAGTCGCAGGTGTCGTCGAAATGACCCTTCTTAATGAGCAAGGCATCGTACACCTGCTGGACCGACTTGTTTGGGAATATAGCCTGGACTCGAGTGGTCTTACGCCTCAGGTCAGAGTCGAATATATCGTCCACGGTCATCGGGCCATCCCCCGTCAAATCGACCGGCATGGCCCGCGACGGACCACCCTGTCGCGGCGCGACCTTCTGCTTCTTTGGCGGGGTTCCTGAGAGCCCTGCTGACGGCCGTTTCCGCTGGTTCGTGTCTTGGCTGCCATACGCGTACTTGGACAAATCCAATGTCGGCTTCTGTGGCGTCTCTTCGACCCTCGATGTCCGCGAGCCCAGCTCTACTTTCGATAACGGTATACTAGTTCGATACCCGGCCTCTTCGAATGGATCGCGTTCAACAGGAGGGTCGTCGGATGTAAGATCGACAATCGGTTTGCGCACTGCGTGCGGAGGCATGAAGCCTGTACCCGGCGGTGCCATGGGGTTGTTGTAACCAAACGGGCGCTGTGATTGCGAGTTCGATTGCGACATGACGGGTGACGAGTAGCGCTCAGCGGCCGGTGATGAGCACGGGACCTGCAATTGCGACGAGGGCGGTTGATACTGGCGGTGTGCGCGCGGTGTAAGTGGGAGCGTGGGCTGCGTCGTGTTGTTGGGCAGCGCGAAGAAAGGCGAGCGTGTCCCCAGCGGTTGTGTAGGCTGTGTGACATAAGTAGCTGGTAATTCGTCCTCGCTGGGCGACGCGGCGCGCGCAGGAGACGAGGAAACTATCGGGTCGTCGCGGTACATTGTGCAGTTGAGGCGTCCAGTTGGTTGCGATTTTGGTTGAGGCGGAAGTGCATATGTAGACTCTGTGCTGTTCAGAGAGTGACGCGGAGAACAATGGGGCACTCAGGGTGACAAACAAAGGCGCGAGGGCGTCGACAAGGCGCCAGGCATGGTGGAGGCGCGGTGTGAAAGGGAAGGAGCCTGTGGCGGGGAGCACCAAAAAGTTGCTGCCGGGGTTCACCTCGACGCGGCGCGCCTTCCCTCGCGTTGTGCGCTTGGACCAACAATCCCATTACGTTACTGCTTCCGGTCAATCGAGTGCCATCAACACGAATAACTCAACTACACACAAACACAATGACGAGCAGAAGAATAGTAGGCGAGGAGAAGACATTCCTCGAGAACGACCCTCGAGGTCCTCCCGGGCCTTCGAATATCTCGCCGGCGGTGCCCGCGTGAGTTGTTCCTGTACAATGTGCTATAATAAGTGCTCATGCATTGAACAGCTCCGTTATCTGGAAGCTGATGAGCTTCACTCTGGCCATGGTAACGCTGCCTATTGGCACGTACTTCTTCACCGTCAATTTTGTGTTCGGCGGCAAGTCACTTCATCCATATTGTAATCCTCGTCACTGACCTCGTGCAGGCAACGCGACGTATGCAGGCGGCCTGGCAGCACTCATGGCGAACGTGGTACTGATTGCGTATGTTGTCATGGCCTTCAAGGATGATCAAGCAGAGCAAGCAGAAGAGGCAGAAAAGTCGAAGAAGGAATTGTAGAGTCAGCAAATAGTCCACATTTCACGATTAGGTGTCAAACACGAAGCATATCATAACATTTGGCGAAGAAATGAACGGGTATCAGACACTCATCACACATTACAGATTACTACATCAGCAGCTCATCGTCTCAAAGAAAGCTTCAGTAGCAGAATCTCTGCTGAAGGAGTAACATTGCCTGACTTTCCAATCCTTCGCAAATTCCAAAACGCCCGTGTAACTCCATCTAGTTATCCTGTCCCAGGCGAATAAGAATGACCCGGCCACAGGGCTCCCAAGCCCGAAAGATATCCTGTCGTACCGTCATGACCCAGTAGTCCATATGGGCGCGTCATTCGTCGTGTCCAAGACCGGCTTCTCAGGATCCGGTCCATCTCAATCTCTCACACTATGAGCGCTTCAAGATTTTTCTGCCTCATATATTCGTATATGTCGTTTCTCAAACGAGGGCCCCAGGTTCGCGCACCATTTAATCCTTGCTAAATCGCCTCTTGAACCAGCTCCTCCTCTTGTCCTCACCGCCACCGCCACCGTTCTTGGTGAGCACATTCCCTCGGCCTGCGTCCGCAGGAGGTGATGCTCCACTGCTGTTCAATTTAATCGGTACGGGTTGGGTGACATGCTTCGGCGGAGGCGGAGGTCCATTTTGCATGCCGTTTTGTAGTGGCGGTAAGTATGCATTCCCATTTGAAGGGCCTTGGCCATATGTATCCATGTGATGTCCCTGCCCAAATCCGTTGAAACCATATTGTTGGCCCAGATCCTGTTGCGGGGGCGGTTGGGGTCGCTGCACCGGAACAGCGCGCTCAAAGGAGGAGTTGTCGCTGCTGGGATCGTTCGAGTATGGACCGTCGCTGTGGCTGCCGTTCGAGCCGTTCGTGTTCACAGTGTCGCGCGACTGTTGAAGGCCATTGATGGGATACACATTGTGGCCCATGTGCGAGCTTTGTCTATTATTCCAACCAGGATCAGACTGCATCCGGTTGCCGTATCGCATGCGCTGTGGTGGCCCTCCGACAGGTCCGCCCATGCTGTCGCCATGCTCGTAACCGCTATCGCGGCCATGTTGGCCTCGCCCATAGTAGCTGGCGCGGGAGTAGCGGTTCTGCTCGTGTCCGTTACCGTAATAGCTGCTCCTACGGCTATTGTATCCGCTCATGATATCGGTCTGGTCGGCGCGCATGGACTGCGCTCGGCGTCTGTATTCGCCATCAATGGCTG
>TARA_R110002003_G_scaffold198_13_pt1 | contig 13597 bp, 6 predicted proteins | sample TARA_R110002003 | Tara Oceans TARA_R110002003 (sample SAMEA4396441) | marine metagenome | biome: Westerlies Biome; feature: [SRF] surface water layer (ENVO:00010504); material: water (ENVO:00002006), including particulate matter (ENVO:01000060) such as... | depth 5 m | reverse complement strand
GGCTGATTTTGGTCCCCTATCCCAAGATGAACATGGGGAACTTCTCAAATGGTCGTGTGGGCGGTTTGAACAGAGCTGAAAAGAAGTCTAAGTACGGGTATATACGATTGTGGTGGTATGCTAATCGTAGTTGATCTTCATACGCCAGTCACTCCGTCTTTCCAATCCACTTCGGTTTCGAATTCTTTCTTTCATTCCAGCGTTCAAAGCGTTCTCGTTCTTCAGCCATGAATTTCTTCCCCTCAGCGCTTCGACCACACAGTCGCGATCACGTTCCCGATCCAGAGAAGGAGGGCATATCAGCGAGCACACCACCGTTTCCTCCACCACTTTTGGCGCGTCCGACGGTGCTGGAGCCTGAAGCAATGAATCAACTCAACACCTTCAGGCACATGGTCGGCATACACAGCACCAAAGGCTTCACACCAACTATCATGAACAAAACCGGCTTGCTGGGTGCAGGCATCTCTCACAATGATCTGCATTTTGACGGTCGCGCAGCGCCAAATCTTGGAATTGTACGTTAATTGCAATGTGCACGTGTTGCAGCAGCTCAACACAGGATCTAATTCACATCAGTACAACCGCGTCTGCCACCGCGAAGCCCAGGCCAAGCGCGGCTACAAAATTGCCGCAATGCTCATTAACGGCTGCCTTGGAGTCCAAATCGTTGTCGCCGCCGCTCTTACCGCCATGGGTGCCGCAAACTCCAACCACAAAGGCATTACGGCATTTGGAGCCCTCAACACGGTCATCGCTGGTCTCCTTACATACCTCAAAGGCTCAGGCTTACCAAACCGCATCCGGTACTACGAAAACGAATGGAAGCGCGTCCGCGAATACATCGAGCAGCGCGAACGCGACTTCAGCCGGCCTGACTGCAGACTAGACGTCAACGAGATCGTGAGCGCAATCGAAGCCATGTACGAACAAGTCAAGGCCGACATCCAGAGCAACACGCCAGACAACTATATCAGCGTCACGGACATTCGGGCACGAGCTTCGGCAGGAATGGCGCAGACACCGCATTTGAGTGGAAGCTCTACAGCCACAACGGGACGGAACAAGCTAGAAGAACTCGAACTGAAGTATGGACACAAAGTCACAGATCTCCTGGAAAGTCTGGCGCACAAGGAGCAAGAGCGGTTGAAAGGTCTAGAAGGCGACATCGAAATGAGCAAAGCAAAAGCTCTTGCACTCCTGCAAAACGGTAAAAGTGCGGGCAAGCAGCACTTGGAGCGCGAACTCGATGAGGCGAAAGTCGCCGCTCGGGACTGGGGAAACAGCATGCAAGATAAGGGCACAAGGATAGCTGAGCGCGAACTCGACAACGTGCGTACCGGCGTGCGTGATTGGGAGAAAGATTTTGAAGCAAAAGGCGCGCGCGCTGCAGAGCGAGAACTCGAGCATGCGAAATCAGGGCTCCTGCAACGTGGATTGACTCTGGCGAAGCAGCTTGAGCAACAGCGAGATGACGTGTTGCAGCGCGGGGACGATATCACACGGGATCTAGATGCTGCTAAGGCATCTGCGCTACAACAGGGACGAAGCTATGAGAAGGATATTGAAGATAAGAAGGCGATATTTGCGGAGGTAGAGCGCGATATAGAACGGGAAGCGGAGCGGACGAGAGACGCGGCGCAGAGAGCGGGGGAGAGTATACATCATGCGGCTGAAGATTTGCAAAGAGCGGGTGCTAGTATTGGGAGAGTTGCGAAGGCGGTGGAGGACGAGATACAACCACACAAGAGGGCCTGAGGAGAGAAGGAGCGTATACCCAATATTCATAATCATCAAGTTCGTTTCACTAACAAAACGCCCGGCCTTGATAGCCATCTATTTACCACGTATCATGCAGTTTCTACTATTGGAATCTTCAAACTCAAGTCCACTAAAACCGTTTAGATCGGCTCATCCCTCGGCTCAATCAACACCTCGTTCACAGCAACATGCTCCGGCTGCTTAAGCGCGTATACGATACTTCCCGCAATATCCTCGGGATCCAATACCTTCGCACCACTGGGCTCTCCATACTTCTTCAGAGCCTCCTGGTCCGTGCTCATACCCAGTAAGTCGGTTGCGACATTACCCGGCTGTACGCTGGTGACGCGCAGTCCGGTCCCAGCGGTTTCGAGACGCAAGCTCTGGAGCGTGGCTTCGACGAAGAACTTGGATGCCGAGTAGACACCCAGACCTGGGAAGACTTTGCGCCCTGCGTCTGAGGAGATGGCGACAAGGTGGCCTTTATTGCGCTTTAGCATTGAGGGAACGATACTGGAAATTACGTTGAGAAGGCCCTTGCAGTTGACGTCGACGGTTTGGTTCCATTGGTCAGTTTGTGTGTTGGCCATCATAGTGAAGTACATGACTCCTGAGACGGAGACAAAGATGTCGACGGGACCGAGTTGCTTCTCTGCTGCGGCGACGAGAGCCTCGACTTGAGCTTTGTCGGTCACATCAGTCTTCTGGGTGATCACCTTGCCTTCGCGGATCACGAGACGCTTCTTGAGATCTTCCAGGGCGTCGATGCGGCGAGCTGCGAGAGCAACGTGGCAGCCTTCCCGTGCGAGAGCCGCAGCTGTCGCAGCACCAATGCCAGACGATGCACCCATGACAACAGCGACTTTACCAAAGAGTGGACCGCGCTGGGGAAGTCTGCCAGAGCCGCCGACAGCGTCGTTCTGGGAAGGTGGCTTGGGCAGCCAGCCACGAGCATACCAATGGCGGGTATATGTCTCAAGAAGGACTTGGTCGACTTTGGGACGCTCGACGGCTGAGCGCAATGGTCTGGTCTTGCTGTTATCGAGCACTACAACATCTCGCAAGAACTCGATACTTGGCATACCGCTTCGCAAAATGTCGACCGTGAAGGCTCCATCACCTCCCTTAGCAGAACCTCGCTTGTCGTCCCAAAGCGCAACCCACTTTTCAAACTCGACCGGCTTCGTAGGATATCCGAGGGCGTTCAAATCATCGAAAACTTGGCTGATTTCGACTGGGTCCGGATCACCAATATGGAAGATTGTCTGCTCGGCGTCCATCTTATTGCTTAGATGCAGAATTGCCTTGCTGACGAAATCGACAGGTGTCATCTCTGCGCGCCATCCCTTCACGTCTGGATAGTGGCCAATGCGAACGGATTCGACGATCAATGCCGTCAATAGATCCCAGGCATTTGCTGCGCCAGTTTCACTGTGACCGCTAACCGTACCAAGACGATGGATCTTGATGGGTACGCCTCGCTTCTTGGCCTCCAAAGCAAGCTGCTCAGCTACCCACTTGGTCTGACCGTATCCGTCCGCGAGCTTGGTCGGCACGTCATCAACAGGAAGGATTGTGTCCTCTGACCAACCCTCACGGCCGGGTGCTGGTGGGAGAACTCCATTTGTGGAGATGTACTGCACTGTCGCGCCACCCTGTGCAGCAAGTCGCAGAACTTCCCTCGTACCTCCAACATTAGGCTTCTGCAATGCAGCATAAGGATAAACCAGGTTGACAGTTGCAGCAGCGTGAAGGATGACATCGGTACGCTCTGCCAACTGCTTGAAAGCGTCCGGCGAAAGACCAAACCGCTTGCGAGACAAGTTGGCTGGAAGTATCTCTACGCGTTCCATAATGGAATCATTCCAGAGGCCGAAGTCCAACATGTTGCGACGGATCCTGGCGATACCAGCGGGGATGTCGTCTTGTGACGAGTCGGCGAACCGAACCATGCAGACAATCGTTGCTGAGGTGTTCTCAAGAAGATCTCTCAGCAGGAACGCGCCCAAGAAGCCTGTAACACCAGTGAGGAATACCGTTTTCGCATCCTTGAGAGCGCACACTCTTGAGTTCGTAGGCTGTATATCTCTGTCGAGAACAGCATCGGCGCGTAACACTTGTGGCAAATTTTCCTGCACTTCAGCGGTGTGACCATCACGGATTGCTCGAACTGTGTCTAAATGCCCATTAAGTGTTGCTGGGTTGGCGAGTCGGGCGACTGGCACGCGGAAACCGAACGTGTTGGACAATCGCGCAGCCAAGTCCGCAAGCAGAAGCGAATGGCCACCAAGATCGAAGAAGTTGTATTCCGGCGTGATCGTGCTGGCGTTGACACCAAGAATTGAAGCCCAACTCTCGGTAACTTGCTCGATGGTGATCGGGCTTTGTTCGAATTTGCGTGCGCTTCCAGTTGGTGAGGTCGGCCTTGTGGGCGGAGGGAGGTTCTTGAGATCCACTTTTCCGGACACATCGCTTGTGGGCAACTTGTCCAGCTCGACCCACATGGATGGTATCATGTAGTGCGCCAGATACGGCATCAGCATCCGTCTTGCGGTGGCGCTTCGACCAGTCTTGTCAATTTCCACCTCAGGACGCTCCGCTGACGACTCCTGGTCGCGAACGAAGTATGCAACGAGTTGTCGATCAATGCCCTCACCAAAGGGTACAACAGCGCAATGCCTGACTGATAGATGGTTCACAATGGCGCTCTCGACTTTTCCTGGCACGACCGAGTACCCGCGGATCTTGATCATGGCACCAACACGTCCAGTAATCTCAAGCAATCCATTTGGCAGCAGTCTTGCCTTGTCACCGGTCCTGTACATTCGAGCACCAGTTTTCGAGCTGTATGGATTCCGGATAAAGGCCTTGGCGGTGGTCTCTGGACGATTGAGATATCCTCGGGCGAGCAGGTGGCCACCCACGAAAAGCTCACCATTCTCTCCTTCGTCGACCTTCTGACCACTCTCATCCAAGATATAGATGTATTTTGAATCAATCAAGGGTGGTCCAACTGGGCAATAAGGAGCGTCCTTGTCAAGTTTGTCAAGCATGTCCTTGATGTCACCACAAGCAATCTCATGCGTCTCGCAGGCGCTGTAGACATTGAGAAGTCGTGTGTTCGGCAACGCTTTGATGCCACGGCGGGCAAGATCGGTGGTCACCACCTCGCCATTAAGCCAAACAGTTTTGAGGTTTGGCAGACGAGTGCTCAACGCTTGATGTCGGGCTAGTACAGCAGCGAAGAGTGTGGGAGTGAAGAGTGTCTCGGTAATCCTTTTGTTTGCAAGTAGATCCACGAGCATGCGTGGGTCGTAGCTTGCGTCGTCCGGAACAGCAACGACTGTTGCGCCTCGCAGGAGTGGGCGTATTATTTCCCATACAAAGAAGACATTGCAGGCTACTCTATCACCAGGCTGGAGATCTGAGAGGGCAAATCTCAGGTTGTAAGACAGAACAGCTGCCCTGTGTGGGTTCGCGATACCCTTTGGTTTACCAGTCGTACCACTGGAATATGCGACAAATGAGAGTCTGTCTAGATCGGTCTCCTCGGGAAGTGCTGGGAGCTCAGATCCATCCACGTGACCATTCGTGGTTGGTGATTCCTCGTCTAAGACAACGAGCGGTGTGCTTCCCTTGATCTTGCCGACCTCGGCGCTGATTGTGACGACAACAGCGGGCGCCGCATCTTCAAGAACATCCGCAAGCAAGTCCGGAGGATACGCAAGTTCCAAGACCAGGAATGCACCACCCGCACGCAGGGCAGCCAGGCATGCAATTACATAGTCGGCGGATCGGGGTAGTAGTACGCCAACTAATGAATCACGTCCCACGCCAATGGCTCGCAGCCGATCAGCGAGGGTAGAAACCTTGTCGTGAAGTTGCTGGTAGGTGTAGGTGACCTTGTCGTCCTCTAGAGCAACTAAATCGGGTGTTGCCTTGACCTGTTGCGTGAAAAGTGCGGACAGGTCTTTTGTAGTGTCGATGATCGTCATCGTCTGTAGTTGTTGAGGCGGGGAGTTTGAGTAGGAATTGGCTCGGAAGCGACAGGCAGCGGACGTCTATATAGTGCCCGAGTTGTTTCCATGCACACGACGTCTGGATCCGCAGCTAAGATAGAGCAATTGCACCGTGCAGAAAATTCGCGTTGGTTGGGGACAGACTGGACGGCAGCGTGAAGCTTCGCTTAAGTGTCCTATCCTGTGCAACTTAGCGCAACACAACAAGGAAGCTACGAGGGCGCCGAGCCTTGTTGCCGATGACGTTATTACTAGCGTGGGCCTACATGTCCAGAACCGCATCTCATTGCTCGACAGCTTTCCAAGAATGCTGTGGGAGGCGGCGCATGCTGTGGCCCAGATGCCCGCGCAATGGTCAGTTGTTCGCCGCTGACATGTCGGTGCCCCGGAGCATCGCGCACTAGCGTTGTTTGTCGGAACGTCGCATTGGGAGAGGAATTGCCGCACACCATCACTTCCGGTTGGATGTGAGGGTAATGATGGGTTCCTTGTAGAACAATAGCGGTTGGAACAAACGGGACAACCAGGCTGTTGCAGTTGCCACAAGGACCACGTCAGGCCGTACTGCGAACGGAAGGCTTTTAGGCATATGCCAAGGAATCTTGAGGGAGTAAGCAATAGAGAAGGCATCGGCGTCTCCCATCAACGAGAACGGGAAGTTCTGAATGAAGTTGTACAATTGGCAGAGCTTGCGCCGATGAGATGTGAGTCTGGTCGGTGTGAGATACTGTTTGGAAGTCGTGCTGTCTCTGGACGGGCACGTGAGGCCAAAGACAACTAGACAGATCAAACCATTACAGGGGTCGCATTAGGGTAGCGTGATGCTGGAAGTGCTTCGGAGCCTTCAGGTCGAGCTGGGAAGCAGGACCGATGCAGGACTACTTCGATCTGATCGTGGGAACCAGGTGACTGCTTCGCGAGACGTGGCGCATGGTCTCTTCAATCACATTGGCTTACGAGGAGTGACTGAACAATCTTCCAGTGCTCAAGATTAGTGCTCAGGTTTGACGCTAGAGAGCGGCGTCATGCTGCTGGTTATCCAATGAGTTGGACCAGGTAGAAATGGGCTTGAAGGTAATTATCCTCAATCACATATGAAATGTGGAAGGTCATGTGTGTGCGTTCATGTGACGTTCCCCCAGCAACGGTTTCGGCAGTGCTGTCAACACGGACACGGACGCGTCCACAAGCCGTCATCTCGGCTAGCGCCAACGGCTCAATCTCGACCTCCCTTGGACAACCTTGGAAGCAGAGAATTTCACTATCCTATGCGCCGGCGCCCAATACTCACAATAACTACATAACATCATGCACCGATACGCGGCAGGCACACCGTGCCCCGCGCCAAACCTATCTTTCCCGAGTAATCACTACGAACATGGGCGACGCTCGTCTATTTACGCGCCGAGCTACGGGGCCGACGATACGACGGCGAACATCGAATACACAACAGAGTTGAAAGCGAGCCTGCGCAACGCGAGACCACGCCGTCCGATGCGCAACATGCACAAGCCGGCTTTCAACCCGTCGCTTGACATCTTTGAGGATGTCGCACAGGAGGAGGAACAGCACGGAGCTTCGGAAGTCAAGAGGAGGAGTCGCGCTTCCATCATGCCCGAAGGCTCGAGAATCAAGCGGACGACTATGCTCGCACACCCAGCACAACGCATACCCAAAGTTGCGCCTCCGGTCCAAGAACCACAGTCTCTGAAACCTCACCGGAGACGCGTCTCGCACTTGCCCACGGACAGACAAGCCCACGATGTCGACGCGACTGTGCAACTACAGGAGAACGTGCTGGATAAGCGCGAACTCCGAAAACAGGGCCCTAAGAAGGACCCGCGCCGAAGAACAATCTATGTACCGTCCGACGACACTACCATAATGACCATACATCCGGGACAAGCGACGCATGCTCCCCGTAACCCAAGGGAGAACTCGCCAGACATTGGTCTAGACTTAGTGACCCTTTCAGAAGAAGAGAACAATCTAGTGCCCGCACTTAAGAAAGCGATGAGAGTCCCGAGAAAGTCACTGGCTGCACCACCGAAGCGTGTTCCGCTGATCTCCACAACGCGATCGCTGCAGAGCGTGTCATTTGCGAGCGACGTAATCGGTTCGGGCGACGGGAAGGAGAACCTCCCACCGGGCGTGGAGATCATCGAAAAGAAGGGTTCGAGCACGATCATCGAAGTAAACTTTCCCAAGGCGGAGACTAGGAAGCCTGTCACAAAAGCTCCAGCGAGGGTTCACTTCAACACCAACAAAGCTCCCGAAACCGCATCGCAAGTTAGGACTAGGTTGACAGGCTCGCAGAAGCGCCCGAGATCACAAGTGAGCTATGACGAGTCGCCAGCGAAGTCAATCAAGGCCAGGGCAGATGGGACTGCCTCCATGGCAAGCAGCAGAGCATCTCTTAAAGAGACTATTAAAGCAGCAAAAGCGAAGGCATCCAAGTCAAGTCGAACACCCTTGTCCTCGTCGCCATTCCACACAAACAAGTCGCCACCTACCGCGCTGCGCCGCCAAAGAATGGAACGACCACAGCCCACCGTCAGCATGATGTCCATTGTGGGTCAGCCTCAACAGGCAAAAGAGAAATATCCAGTGCTTGCGGAAGACCTCGCTCGTCCAGAGATGTATGAGGACAATTGGCTCACATACCAGGAAGTCGCCATTACCCAGCTCCTCAACTCAGTCTTCGAGTCAGCAAGCAAAGATCCAAATGCCGAGCAGAGTCCTGAAGAACTACGCAAGAAGTTGTTAGCGCTGTACCACGAGCCGTCGATGCCCCTGTTACACAAACGACTACAAGCCTCCCTACACTACGGCGCGCTCAGCATTCCGAAGGATCTGTTAGCTCAGACACTTAGACTGAAGGATGATGTCGGACTACGCAAGAAGTTCCTGAACCTGTGGACCAAGTCATACGACCTCAACGCACTCCGTGCTGCAGCAGAGACTGTCATCGGCCGACAGATTACGACACCTTGCCGGCTATCAACGGGGTCCACCAGCTCTGACGACGGGTCGAGGATGTTTCGTGCTGAGCGCCGCGCCATCGAGAAGTTCCTGGATGCTTTCCTGATCAAGAACGAGGACGCTGTTCGCGTAAAGTCGGGAGCAGGTAGCATCGCTAGCATAGCGCGTGGCGACGATGACTTTGGCTCTCAAGGCTGGTCCTGGAGGCGCACGGCCCTTCGCAGTCTAATGCTGGTGCTGGTGCTCGACAAGGCGAAGACTACGGACTGTCTCCCTGGATGTCTATTTCAGACAACCTCGCCACATAAGACTTCTGTAGAGGTCTTGCACCAGCTGTCCAACCTTCTTCTTCCCTCGCTCGGCGACATCACACGTCCGCTGGGTCATCTCAACTTCAAGGTCGAGCACGCTCAGTATCCTCTTCAAGAGTACGCCTACCATATCGACAATATCGCCATCGATCTTCGCGATGGCATAACCCTTACTCGACTTGTAGAACTGCTACTCTACCCACGAACGACGCTCGTCGAGCAGCAAGAAACATCCGTCACTATATCCTTACCTACCGGTGAGCTCCTGACAAGCGACTTCGACGTGACAGACACAGCGGATTGTTGGGTTCTCTCGCAACATCTCAAGTATCCCGCCATTGGCCGCCCACAGAAAGTATACAACGTCCAAATTGCTCTATCCGCCCTGCAAAGCGTCCGCAATCTGCCAGGCCAAGCCATTGATGGTATCAAGGCCGATGATATCGTTGATGGACATCGCGAGAAAACACTGAGCCTCTTGTGGTCCCTTGTTGGAAAGTGCGGCCTCGGGAGCTTGGTAGACTGGCCACAAATCGTGAAGGAGACGGACCGGTTTCGAGAGCAGTGGTACAACAGTCGCGACAACTACAAAGATCGTGATCTCGACTCGGACGACGATGAGTCTACGACGGAGCTATACGGCATGGAGTACCACAAGCGATGCCTTCTGTCCTGGTCGCGTTCTATCGCCCGTCTGCACGGCATGCGCGTCACGAACCTTACAACATCGTTCGCTAACCCCAAGGTCCTTGAGGTCATCGTGGACACGTATCTCCCTCCCGCCATGATGACCACAATGGACAATAGTCGCGTTGGTCTAGCAGCAAAGCTCAAAGCCGTCGGATGCTCAAACTCTTTCATCGCGCTGTTCACGCCACAACACGCATCCGCTAGGTCCATACCATCGCGCGACTTCACACTCCTTACGCTCTCCTTCCTCGCCTCACGCCTCCTGCCGCTGTGTCTCACACATCGCGCCGCTTCCACAATCCAGCGTGCTTTCCGCCAACATCTAGCACGTCGCAGGATTAGTCAACGCATCGCTCTGCTCAAGATGGCGCATGACTGTGCTCTTGTTGCACAGACCCGAGAGCGACTTGTCAATGCTGCTACGGTCATTCAAAGGCGGTGGAAGGGCGTCCTTGAGGCGAGGAGAGAGCAGTTGGAAAGCGATGTTCTAGCATTCCAGGCGCTTGCACGTGGTTGGGCGATACGACGGTGGGTGCGACGCATCACTGCTGGTAGGATCGGAGGGAAAGAGAAGGTCAGGAGGGTCAGGGGTGGTTGGTGATTGTGCGGTAACGTTTCTCCGTTTCAACTCGTCGTGGTTTGGAGGTGTGGCAGATACTCTCACAACGCTTGTTTTCAGATTGGAAGTTTTCTTGGCGATGGTGTTTGTTGGGTTGTTGTGAATTCGGACTATCGCGGAATACCATTTGACGTTTACTGCTATCGCAAATTCAATCACTGATACGATTCTAAGTCTGAAGGTTTGAGCATCTGAGTCGTTGTACGAGATTCTCCGAAGTCACCATTGTGAAAAGTGTTGGCACGTCGTGAAGCAGGAACGGGCTGTCCACCATGCCCTGACACGCTAAGCTGGAGCAGTGACGCACCACGCCGGTTGAATCTCGGCAAGTGGCTCGGGTTGTTGATGCGAACAACTTCACACCAACGAAACATCGTGCCATGCCCGCAACTCGTCGAGACCTGCGACGCTCGAGAGGATGATTTTGACACTTGGCCCGCGACTCAGATATGGCATTTGAGGTGTCGTACAACCTCGACAATGAGCAGCAGTTCTGGGATGGTGAGAGCGCTTGCAACCCCACCACCGGTTCACGGTCACGGTCACCAGGGCTAACCAGCGACACAGAGCTAGACGACATTGTCTCGACGCGCTGCCAGGAGCACGAGATTATCGACAACTCCCTACGCTCCTTCCTCAACGTTACCACCAGCTACAAGTGTATGTTGTCGCCACTAGTGACCCGAGTCGTCATTGACGGAGAGCAGCCGAGTACCTCCAAACAGACTATAGCGTCGCGAAATGCATCTTCCGCCTGTTGGAAGGTGACCTCTATGTCGCCCACAAGGACTATGTGCGGCGACAAATAATATACTGTCTGCTACAGGTACGACACCCAAACGTGCGGCTGCTGGTTCAACGCTGATTGTAGGCTAGGAAGAGGACAACCCCACGCTTCACATCGTCGCCGCCTTTCTCCTGTACGATGGCCGCCACAGCAACGACGATGCCATCTTCGAGATGATGCAGTCCGAGAGCACCTTTCCGCGACTGGTCGAGCTAGTACAAATGAGCAGCGTACAGGAAGACACGAAGCTCCACCAGATGCTACTTGAGCTTCTCTATGAGTCGTCGCGGGTCCAACGTTTGACCTGGGAAGATTTCAGTATGTAGAAACACATTCAGCCGCCGAGCGCCCGGCCTAGGAGAATGCGCAGAACTGACTAGGCATCTCTATAGTGGCCGTCAACGATGACTTCATTATTTACCTTCTCGACATCATCGAAGGCGCCTCCGATGACGCGGATGACCCCTACCACTACCCCGTTATACGCGTTCTGGTCAGTAGATTCTTCAAGCTCTGTACGTGGTTTAGCTGACCGCGCGATAGTTGGTTCTTAACGAGCAATACTTGGTCGCTTCCACCACCCAACAGAACGATGGGCGACGTGGAATCACAAATCGAGTCATCAAAGCCATATCGACTCATGGCATGACGTACAAGACCTTTGGTTGCAACTTGATCCTGTTGCTCAATCGAGAGTCTGAGACTTCCCTTCAGTTGCTGATCCTAAAGCTGCTCTATCTTCTTTTTGGCAACTCGTCCACAGCCGAGTACTTTTACACCAATGATCTGCACGTTCTTGTCGATGTCATTCTTCGTAACCTCATCGATTTACCACACGATTCGCCTGCCGCGAGTGCATTACGACACACGTACCTTCGTGTCCTGTACCCGATATTGATGCACAGTCAAATCAGCAAGCCTCCACACTACAAGCGCGATGAGCTCCTGCGACTGCTCTACCTTCTTGTCACGAGCGGCACTCACTTCGCACCCGTGGACGAGACCACGCAACGGCTAGTGACACGTTGCACAAGCGTGAAGTGGTTGCAGCCGGCTGCTAACGATGACTCGGGCACAAACGGCAATAGCAGTACAACTTCACCGATCGATCAGGCGGCCAATGGTCAGAAAGAGCTTGCGCGGCGCGCTCTTGGTATGAGCGTACAGGGTGGCAACGAAAGCTCAACGAGTGTGCTCGAGATCGCCGGCCATACTGAGAAGCCTGGTGTACAGACTCCAAGCATTGGGAAGCTCGCACAGTGACGTGGGCCTCAAATCCTGGGACATGCTTCCATATTCGGCTTATGCGTTTTGAGCGTCCAGCCTGCAATTTTTTTTGGAAGTTCAGCAACAGCTGGAGCCGGAAGTATCTGGCGTTCTGCTCATTCGTCCATTATGATATCACTCTTGATTTCCACGCGCGCACGGGCATGCATGGCGCTCTGGGATTTGTAACGTTTCATCGTGTCAACTGTGTTTGGCCATTTGGCAGTCTTAATTGGCGTGGACTTTGGAGATTCTTCCAGCGCTTCTAAGGTTTTTCTGAACGAGCACGATAGCATCGGCATTCATCGATACCCTTGTTCCATCTTTTCACAGAACAGCGTCCACAAGTTGACTAACCTTGTTTTGGGATCAAATCTACTACCCGTAGCTGCCAAGGCGATCGGGCGTTGTCGTGATGATAGAACACAGCGGGAGCTCACAGCCTCAATCTGGTAACTCATATATGCGCGTCGCACACCACGATAACGGTCCGGAACCGTGCGTTTCACTCAGCGTGACCATCTCATAACGACAACGATCGGCATATTTGAAAGCTGCCAAGCCCGCCGAGGGACTTGGGGGAGGTACATCAGCACGTACAATTCACATTCTCGAGAACAGGCTGAATCGGGCGCACTAAGCCCATCTACTGACACGACAGCTTGATCACATTGTTCCGCGGACGCCGCCAAGTACTTCCGGACCATCGCGCCACAGTGTACGTATCCCCACATTGGACAAGGCGCCAAAGGGATGTGCCGCAACGAAGCTGCGCGAAGCCCAGCGGAGTCTTGGCTTCCGCCAGCTAGATGAGCCACATCCGTCGTCAGTGCAACCCAAGACTTGCACAAGCCGGAACGCAAGATTGTTTGTGCTTCTTCTGGGTACCACTACGGAGGCTGATTTCTGGCCGATAGTGGGTGACAATATGTTTGGTCGAACGCACTGTGATGGCGCCAAACCTTCCAAGCACCAAAACCCGTACTTTGGCTCATGGCGAGAATGTCAGGCATGGTGAGGACCAGATCGTCTGACCGCTCTGAGACGGAATGGTTGACAAGGTGTATCTCCCAACTCGGTCAGCCCACTTGAGATCGTTACAGAGTGACCAATAGCGGAGGCTACTTGTTGCAAAACACAATATCCGCGGAGGACTATAGTC
>TARA_R110002003_G_scaffold3185_2_pt1 | contig 13600 bp, 14 predicted proteins | sample TARA_R110002003 | Tara Oceans TARA_R110002003 (sample SAMEA4396441) | marine metagenome | biome: Westerlies Biome; feature: [SRF] surface water layer (ENVO:00010504); material: water (ENVO:00002006), including particulate matter (ENVO:01000060) such as... | depth 5 m | reverse complement strand
CGAGGACCGTGAGGGTGGGGAAAGACCAGGAGTTATGCAGTTGTCTGATGCAATCTGAAGGCGAGTAGTTGTGAAGTAATCCGCAATGGACGGTTGTGGGTCAATCAGTTGTTGTTCTGGATGCTGCAATTTGCCCTGAATTACACGGTCGATATTCGAAATGAAATCTTGGAGCCATATGTCACGATCAGCGCCTCTCAATTCCGAGACTGCTTCTTTGAAGGAGTATGTAAGCATCTTCCCGCGCACAACATTGTCAATCTCTGAGGTGAAAGCTGTGAGCCATGTGTCGAGATCAGACCCACTCAAGTTGAGCACTGCTTCTTTGAAAGAATACGAGAATGATACAGCGTTGTCGTTCTGCAAAGCAGGTCGAGCCGTCCGATAAGCGGCGTCGCTAAAGATATCGTCGTCGGCTATCACACCCTCTTCCTCTTTCATGTTTGGCTGGAGCGGTGAGGCGACTTTATTCGAGACAAAACAGCCAGTGGCGGAGTTCGTAGGGCTCGATGCTGGGTCTGAGTATACAGACATAGCGCTCTGGTGTTCGAGGAAATATGAGATCGGAGAGATGGCCACCATCTCGTCAGAAATGATCATGTTATCGCCATCGAGGGAAACTGGAACCAAGACGTCCAAGTCAATTACTGCACCATCTTCGACGACACTGGAGCCCGTGGTTGAAGGACAGGGAAGTTCTGCTGCATAGTGGAAGGCGGAAGCTGGTAGCTCAAAATATGTAGGATACCTGGGCACATCATCACCGGGGAGCTCAGCGATTGATGGAGATATAGAGTCTGCTGGGAGCTCCGAAACACGACGATGCTTTACATCTCCGCCTGCAATCATGGTGTCTATCTCGAGGGTTTGTTCCGGGTCAAACTTGGAGCGTTGGAATTTGAGAAATCTCTTGAGTCTGTGACGCAGGCCCTCTAGACCATGCAGCTCAAACGACATCTGCGGATCATGTCGCGACGGTGCGCCATTCAAGCGCTGGGAAGCGCGAGGGTAATTCATCGGGACAACGTAGTCTTCGTTCCAAGTATTTGTGCAGTAGTTTTCGTTCGAGTCGATTGACAAACCAGACCTGCTCAAATACATCTTGTACTTTAAGGGCGGCGAAATAACAGTTTGCCTTGTGGCGGGCCAATCTTCTGCCTTTTTCAGCGATCTATGTTGATGCGTTGTGACTGGCTGCTTCATTTGCAACTTCCCCTCACCGGTCAGACCGCGCCGTGCTCAGCCTGTCGCAGCAGCCTAAGATTCAAATACAGAACACCCGTAAGAGTATGTGGCAATGGAGTTTTGCTCATCATGTGCGGCCCTGAGTATTCAGCTCAGACACTTCCTCTCGCATCCAGGATCTGACGATAATCCACGACTCAGGGACCCGATTCGCTCCTTAGGCCGTTTGAATGAGATCCGGAACAAGTACAAGACATGTCCACTGTGTCGTTTAGTGTTCGCCACATTCCGTTCAGGACCAATTGCACAGATAAATAGGATCAATGATTTGGGCAGCATCGCGATCTTCGCAAAATGGATCAATGCTCTTGGCCCAGGCAAGGCTGAACGTTTGAGAAGCCCATCCACAGCCATCCTTGTTTGGCCTGAAGCTCCTCATGTCCCGAGCGACACGTACAAGATCGTCATTCGAGCCGTATCAAGCCTACTTCCCCAGCCGCATTTTGGCTCCATCTCGCCGGTCAAGACTTCTCGGCTGAACTTTCCGCAGATCAAAACTTGGCTGAATCACTGCGAAAGAACGCACAACGAATGTGCAAAACTACAGAATGTTAAGCCGACCAAGCATTTCTTTGTGATCGATACTCACTTCAGGTGCATCGTCGAGCCTCAAGAATACTGCCGCTATCTGGCACTCAGCTATGTCTGGGGAGGTGTGAGCCAATACATGCTGAGCCAAGACAACATCGACAAAATGAAGGAGCGATTCAGCATCCAACCACGGCATCTTACTGCGACGGTCCGCGATGCCATAGCGTTGACCGAAAAATTGGGGGAGCGTTATCTGTGGGTCGATACACTTTGCATCATCCAAGATTTCAAGGCGGTCCGACAATCGACCTTGCAGGATATGGGGTCCATTTACGCACAGTCGGTGCTCACAATTGTTGCTGGGTCAAGTTCCAGCGCAGATAGTCCCCTGCTCGGTGTGACGGAAGAGCGAAGCTGGATTCAATGGTACCAAAAGGTCTCCGCCACCCTTACGATATCTGCCCATTTCGATTTCAAAGACTACCTTGAGCATGCTGTGTACAGCTCCCGGGCATGGACGTAAGTAGTGTCCAGATTCATGCACCATGCGGCTAATCATTCAATCGATTGGTTGCAGATATCAGGAGTACCAGCTTGCGAAGCGCATTTTGGTATTCGCATCAAACGGCCAGGTGTACTTCTCCTGCGATTGTGCAGTCTATTCGGAAGAGGTGGTGACGGGATCAGCTTTAGATTCAGACGCGGCTTTGATTCAAGGAGCACAATTGATCAAAGTGCGACCGGATCCAAATCGCTTATGGACCACGTATAAACGCGCAGCAGAATCGTTCGCGGCACGCCATCTCTCTCACCAGAGTGATGTCGTTGATGCATTCTCTGGTATATTGAATACGTTATCCGCTGGAAGGTGTGTCGAGGGTATCCCGGTCGAAGTTTTTGAAGTTGCGCTGTTGTGGCAGCCTCGTGAACGTATGCTTCGTCGCAATGACTTTGCTAGCTGGTCTTGGACCGGTTGGAAGGGCAAAATCTGTTGGTTGGATGATGTCCATCTAGCGGTTGACAACGGGGATGGACAATCCGAGAGCGAGGGTTTGAAGAATTGGAGAGAAGCTAGAGGATGGATTGCGTGGCACAGTTCCTTGGGTACGAACTGTCGCTCCCCGGCCTTTCGCGTCGATGGGCCGCCATGGCTGACCGGCAGCGAGCCAGAAACGGTCGCCCAGAACCAGCGATTCCCCGGCCTGCCACAGAACGTCTCGCCAACTCCGACTTTCCTGCCGGACAGACTGGATGCGCTGCCAGACCGTTCGCGTGATGTTCGATATCTTCAGTTCTGGACGATCTCAATGCGCTTCGCGATCGAGTTAGAGACGACTGCAGTCCTGCGCTACACCAGTCTTGAGGCCGAGAACACTGGAAACGGTTTGCGACGCTTCATTTTACACGACAGCGATGCACACGACAACGGATGGGTGCTACTTGATGAGACGTGGATCGAGCTTGTCGTTGGCCAAAAAATTGGGACACAGGAGTTCATTCTGCTCTCCGAGGCTAGCCAGCGAGAGGGGCAAATCGATCGTGATCGACGCGAATACAATGCGATGATGATCATCTGGAGAGATGGTATCGCTGAGCGTGCCGGGCTGGGTCGAGTTGTTACACGTGCGCAGTCGAGGAAAGTGATGGAATGGAAAGAAATACTGCTCGGATGAGAAGGGGCAGACTGACACGCTCATGCCTGAATCGGCAAGGACGATACAGGTCTAGCTTTCGATAATCAGCAAGTATTATGACTACCACTCTCCTATTATCCGTTGATTCCGCTTTGCTTGAAAAGTTCCATGTTTAAACCTACACAATGTCCATCAGCAGTCGATACTGGTTAATCAGCATCTGTAATAACTATTCTTCTGAGCCAACGCAGTCAGCCATTCAGTCGACTAACAACGTTGAAATTCCCATCGAATGTTCACATCAAGTCTTGTCATTAGATATTACTACTTATCATCCCCATTGCCCAATCACATCAACAATTTCTATCGTCTGGGACGGCCAGTCGAGTTATCATGCCTAGAAGCCGTCGACCTAGTTAGCTTACCCACACCCTGATGTATATAGCATTACTCAAGCCGAACGAGAAATAGCATGGAATAAAATAAAATCAATATCTCTACACTAGACACCTCTACATTGCAAAAGAAAGAAAACCAGCAATATTGATCCAAACCTTGCATCTACTTCTTCCCTCCTCCCCGCCCCCTCTTCTTCGCCACCGGCCTCTCCTCCCCATCGCCATCCCCATCCTCATCAGCAGCTCTCTTCCTCCCCATACCTTTCCCTCCCGCCTTCACAACCCCTCCCCTTCCTCTCTTCCCACTCCACGCAACCCCTTCACCCGGAGCATACTCCTCCTCATCTCCCATCTCCTCCTTCGCCGTCACTTTCCTCTTCGCACCCTTCTTCCCGGTTCTGCATAATTCATCGCCGGCGTGCCGCTTCTCGATCGCGTAGTCGAACGCAATTCTCGCCCACTCCTACCTAGCGTGCTCATATCGATGACCGGATCGCGGCGATTACGCACGATCGCGGGGCGTTTTGGTGCTTGTTTGCGTGGCGTCGGATCACTTGGTGGCACCGGTTCTGTTGGTGGAGCTGGGTCGGGTTTGGGCTGTTTGGGAGGCGTGGGCGGATTTGTTTCAAGCGGCGGTGTCGGATCTCGTGGGGGCGTGGGTGTCTTTGCTCGCGGAGATGGTTCTCGCGGCTCTTCTAGCGGAAGCGTAGTGTCGCCGAATAACGAATCTAACGGAGATGTTTGATCGTCTTGGGGGCGCACAATGTGGACTTGCTCGACTTCCGTCGTGACCCGCACGCTTGTTGATGCTGTGGTGCCACTACCAACCTTGGTTTTGACTTCCATCTGCGAGGTACGAGTGACTTGCTCAACTTCGATCGACTGCTGGACATGGTTGTTGGGAGCATCGATGGGCTGCTCAGTGCTACCGCCTTGATTCCCCTCACCCAGACTAGACGTCTGATCATCCTGCTCTCCGCGCTTCCGTAGTGGCGGCGTAGGATCAGCATATAAATCTGTATTGTCGCTTCCTTCGTCCCCAACAGCGCCCGCCATTGTAACATCTGGCGCTTGACTCTGCGTCACGTCCTCCACCGCATTTCCACCTGTTAGACCGCGCCGTTTGCTCTCCTCCGCTGCATAATCCCTCTCATCTCTTATCAAGCCCAGCCCATTTCTGAACTCCTCATCGGCTCCGTCGCGCATCGCAAAAACATCTGTGGCGCGAAAGTGATTGATATGGTCTTTCAATGCCCGTCGAGTTGCGTCCAGGATGTCTCTCGCATGGTGTCCTACTTTCTCAGTTTGATCAACGGAAGTTCTCAATTCCTCGATGTGGTCTTCCATCCGAGAACGCCACGCCGTCTGTGCAACACGTCGAATCCGCCTTCCATAGAACCCAATCAACTGTCGTTCAACATCGTCGTTCACTGGGTCAGGTGCGGTGTCTAGTGGTGGGGATGTGTCTCTAGGGGTTTTAGAACGACGCATCTTAAGTTCTTGTTCGAGCTCCGCTTCTGCACGGGCAGCATGTTCAGCTCGTTTGATCGCTTTCTCAAGCTCTTCTCTTTCTCGCTTTGCGGCCTCAGCCTCGGCTTTGGCACTAAGCACGTTGTCTTTTGGAAACCTATCACTTCGATTTAGTTCCGTGGTTTCTATCCGTGGAGCAACGGAGGGATCTCTTCGAATCCAGGTCCGGCGTACGAAGCGACCAGCTGGCCAGATCCTAGCTTCGGGCAAGTGGCTAAATTTGCTCCCTCGCTTGGAGCCAGAGTAAGTGCGACGCAGGTCCAAGCCGGTTTGCATGTGTTGCCGCTCGCTCGCATGAGATCTCAGGGTCCAGCCATCCTTCGGACGAAGTAGGCGTGCGAGTCGGGCGCTGCCTATGCCGTCAAAGCAATGCGGCATGCGCACACGAAGCTCAGTGAGGTTGGCCATCTCCTTTGCGTACTCGCCCCAAAAGCGTTGCCAGCCAACAGCTTCACGCTTGAAAGCAGCGTGTCTCGCGCGCTCATGCAGAGTTGCGTTGTCGTCGTGCTCTGCATCTGTATCAGAACTGCCTGAATGATAATCGACAGCATACTCCCCAACCAAAGGGCCCCCGGGTAGGTTACTCGCAAGCTTTTGCGTGTACGTTTTGCGGAAAGGCTTTTCTTGCCGCCGTAGTGGTCGAAGATCCTGCCCGTTTGCCATCTTTTGACCTCCAGTCATCTCGGCTTCTGTCTTTTGCCGACAGAATGGACACTCCACATCCATTGCAGCCCATGGACAAACCGGACGAACACATCTTTCAAAGGAATTACCACGTCCGAATCCTTCTTCGCCGGATCCACATAGTTCGTCGATGGCTACTAGGCGATCGTCATCGAGCGGATTGCGAAGATCGTAGTTAACCGTCAGGGTGTCGACGAGAGGTGCGATGGTACGTAGACTCGCATCGAACGGTGTCTCGAGCCACTGTGACCATTTCTTTGAGTCGTATGGCCAGCCCCAGTATAGGCTTGACCCGTCTCGGTGACGGCGGCCAATGAGAATGTTTATGGGTATGCGGGCTTCCTTCAGAACCTTGAACCAGTTCGCAAGAGCAACAACGAGCTTATCATAGTGAGGGCCTGCAGTAGATAGAGCTTCAAGGCTCCATTCGTTTCTTAGCACGTTGTAGGCAGGGTACAGATTCTGCTCTGCGTTTGCAGGGTCGGGCTTGACAAACCAGTCCCAGTCAAACACAGGTCGCCAGTTGAATGTCTCATTCAGCCATTGGTAAACCCTCTGCTCCGAAATTCTCGAGGAACTGAATGCGAATGTTCGATCAGGGAACTTTTGCTTCGACTCAAGCTGGAGTAAAGCCAAAGGGTGCAAAGGCTCCTCGCTCCGGTTCTGCCATTCTGGCTTCAGTGCAAACATCTTGAAATCCTTCTGCCGTGATACCATATCATACAAACTAGTGCACATAGTATTCAGAGTCATAGCCGAGCCCTGGTCGAGATACTGAGTCGTTTGGTCGTGATGGAGATCATTATCATTCAATGGGCAATTGACTGCCAACTCGCGGGGTGGACGGATTTGGGAGGACAGATCTAGTAGGCGGAATGATTCATCGTTACAGAAGAAGTCTTGCTCGAACTTGTGCTTGGCTCCATCAGCGCAACTCATTTGCTTCGAAGAGACGTCTTTATCGGATTTGGTTGTCTCCGCACGTTTACTCGAGTATGGGTCCTGGACGGAGGGTGACTGAGGCAGCGACCATGCAGTCTCCATGTTGAAAGTCTGGTTGTGGTTTTTCTCATAGATTTCGAATCTGAGTCTACGTGCGGCGAGGTGAGCTGCATCCTCCACATCGGCTTCATTGAGATGTTTCCCTATTGCCTTCCCATAATGACGCGTCTGCACCCAAGCTCCAAAATCAATGCCAATCCTTTGAATGGGTGACTTCCGAGCCTTGAGCGTATCGATGAGGCAGTTCAGGTAGGGATATATAAGGCGTAGTTCGAGTGTTTTCACGGTCTGCGGCGCGTGTTGCACAATTGCATATGGCAATTTGCAAACACAATCATGACAGTCCTTGAAGTCGGGTTGGGCCTGACCATTATGTCTAGACCGTATAGAAAGAGTCTCTAGACTTGTGCATTTAGGCAGGACCCGTTCCAGGATGTTCAATGCAGGGCCTCCGTGAATATCACGAAAGTCTGGAAGACCGAGCCAGGATAGCCTGGGTAAAAGGCGATACACCTTGCCGCCTCCTGAAAGCATCTTATCAATGAGCAAGTCTGGCCAAAGGCCGGTGGTTTCGTCGCCCTCATCAGGTATGTCGCTCAAGTCGAGCCCCTCGAGCGCGACGAGATGCTCGGTAATCCTGACAGTCTTGCATCAGCCCACATATGTTTACTCGCAACAGCTAGGCATACGCACCAAGTGAGATCTTGCGTCGACATCCAATGCGCGATAGCAATCCTCTTGACCCACTGACTTCTTTCAGGTGACTTCTCAAGCTCGGACTTGAAAGCCTGCCATCTTGCCCTTGACGTAGGATAACCGAAAGCCTTGGTGTCATTGACAATGAAGCCCCGCTCATGCTCCCAGAAGCGCTGCCGTTTCACCTCCCGCGCGAAGTCATCGTCGGGAGCAACACCGTGCCAGTCCCAGTAGTTGAATGGCTCGTAGAATGTCGCTTCGTGTGCTGCAGTGGATCCGGTGTGCCTCCCCATAGCCAGAGCTATGCAGAGAGCGGCGCTGGCCTCGCGACCGGCAAGAAGACATACTGTTTTTGTGACGTCTTTTGGTAAGGACCACGGCTGGCTTTCGCGTTCATACGGCTTTATCCTGGTAAGGTTTGCCATAGAGGAGAGGACGTAGTCGGCTTGGGTTGGTGCGGGCGCTGTTGGTAGGATGTTGAGTACTGTCGGTGTGCATACAAGGCCATATCAAGGGCTGATCCAGATACTCGTGCACTCAACAGTGTTCAGCCATGTCTTGTTAGAGAGAATCGCCTTTGTTCTGTTGTGACATGGCTTAGGCCGCCACAATTACTGTTTGCAGATAGAAAGGGATATGGAGACAATCGTCCCGTTTCTGACCAACCACGACACGCAGAGGCTCTTGGTGTCTTTGCATGACAAAGGACGAGAGACAAAAGCGACACAAAGCGAGAAGATAAAAAGCGAAACCTCTTCTGGATACACGGTGCGCCCAAAGCCCGCGGGACAAGACGCGCACTACACAGAGGCTGCACTTTAGCGGTGGCCCGAAAGAATCGTACTAGTTGCCAGGGCCTGAGCAGATCGGCCTGTCGCAGACATCTTAGACCTGACGGTCCATGTGGTACTAGCGTTTCCAGGCATGATACAAGGTGAAGAAAAGAAGCGTAGCATAACTCATGTCTCACAAGTGTTGATGGACAGGAGGGCACCATTGGGAACCAAGAGCAAATCGTGAGGCTATTCGGCTCGGAACATTTTCGGCCCCACAAGCGCGTTGGCGCTGTGCAGCATGACCGCGTCCGGCGATCCTTCCCCAACACCACATTTCTCTCCAGCCGCGCCCATACATTCCCTCCATCTTACCAGCGGCCTCGGGTACTCTGCCATCCACAACAGCTTGCGGACCCCGCGCAGTCAACCAACATGCCTCAACAACGTACGCCCGTCCTCCCTATCCCATGCCCAACTCGCAGTGCTCAGCATCTCGCGCCGCAGCCATCAACTCCACGATTGATACTAACCCACCCCCAGCAGCCCGCGCCCACTCGCAAAAAGACCTGCCGCCGTCCGTCGAAGCCGCCTACTACCGCAAATGCATCGATCTCCGGCGCCGCATCAACGACATCGAAGAATCCAACGACAGCACGCGCCAACGCATCCTGCGCCTCAACCGCGGCGTCCAAAAGATGCGCCTCGAGCGCGCCTTCCTCCTCGAGCAACTCAACAAACACATGGAATACAACATCGACGACAGCGACCGCAGCAGCTCGCCGCCCCCGACGCCCACAGACAAGCCACTGAGGAGCAAGCGCAGTCACAATCGCAAGGGCACGCCGCCTGCGACTGGCGGCGGCGGAGGAGGCGCAGGAACGCACCAAAGTCCGGGCAGCGTGCAGCATCAGGTGTTGCATCAGTTGAATCCACTGAGCAGTGCGCAGAGCACGCCGGATCCGAGCCGTGCTGGGGGAAACTATTTCAGCGCCATGGGAGCGAGCGCGACGAGCCCGCATGGCGTCAATGGGGCGCCCGTGCTGCCGCCGCTGCATTCGCTGCCGCCGCTTGTGCCGTTGAGCCAGCGCGCGCCGGAGCCGTCGAGGCCGTATTTTGACCCTGCGTACGATGAGCAGAGGCCTACGCCGGCGGCTGAGCATGAGGAGGCGGCGAGGAGACGCGCGTATTCGGGCGCACAGCAACCGGCACCGCAAGCGCAGACCGAGAGTGCGCCGCCGCAGAATGGAGACACAGAGATGACGGATGCTGGGTTCACGAGCGTGAACCGTTAGCCGCGTGTGGCAGTCAGTGCCGTGCATTTAGCCGTCGTGCTGCATGTTGGACTCCTGCTCCATAGGATGGGTGCGATACAGATCGCACGTTGCGGGAATTCTGGACATACTGGACAGCAAGGCGTTATGGGTTGGGAATTTCAGTCTCTGTAAAGACGTAAAGACATTGAAGAGCGTGAAGAGTGTGCTTCACCCTTTGCTTAGGCCATGCATGCATCAAGAGGGTTGTGTGTTAGTATGTCTCATCTGATCTTCAGCACGATATCAACGACGCTTCGTGCGGCTATTCTTAACAAATTGAGGGTTGCAACTAGACCCGCAAGCTAATCAAAGCTTATGTGCACAGCCATAGACCCTGCAGATGAAAAGGCCTTTATACCCACCCGCCCACGTGTCCAAGCCACATGTCAATCAACCTAAAAGTTCGCGCACGCATATGTAGGCACAGGAGTTGGATTGAGGATATATAGCCGTCTTCCGAGGAAGCCGGCAAGGAGAAAGCAACCAAGTCTTCAACGTTTGCTTCAAGAAGCCTCAAGAAGTCACACCCGCTTCGTCACTCGTTGCAGTCAAATTGCAGCCATGTCGCCGTCATCATGTGTATATCATCCGTAACCAGAACCAAATCTTTACTTCTGCATCATCAGCTGGACGAACTCGTTGTCTGTGTCAATCATGTTAGTCGCGCCGTGGGGTCAGAATTCTGCTGGGTCTTACAATCGATTCGGCCATCACCATCCTGGTCAGCCTCCCGGATCATCTCGTCAACCTCGTCGTCGGTCAACTTCTCGCCGATGGAGGTCATGACGTGGCGGAGCTCGGCAGCAGAGATAAAACCATTGTTGTCGCGGTCGAAGACCTTGAAGGCTTCGCGGATCTCCTCCTCGGAGTCGGTATCCTTCATCTTGCGTGCCATCATGGTAAGGAACTCTGCCGTCGTGATCAGTCACTGCGGTTGCAATCGTTCTCGCCGGTTGGACGTACCTGGGAAGTCAATGGTGCCGTTGTTGTCGGCATCGACCTCGTTGATCATGTCCTGCAGCTCAGACTCGCTGGGGTTCTGGCCGAGCGAGCGCATCACGGTGCCTAGCTCCTTGGTGGTGATCTGGCCTGTGACGCATCCTCGTCAGTGACTGTGTCCTTGGGGAGTATTGCGGTGACGCGGCTGCCACTGGCGCTGAGGAGCACCCCGGCCGCCAGCTCATCTTGAGCTGCCATGCTGCCGAGTACCTGGGCAAGTATCGACGGTCGCGAAAATCGTGTCGTGCGAGCATCTGGGAAGAAATTACTGACCATCGCCGTCCTTGTCCTGTTGCGCGGCTTCTGTCAGTAATCTGGCTAGACCCGAGCAAACACCCTCAGGCGCTAGGCAGCCACTCCCGAGCAGGAGAAAAGGGAGCACTTACAAACAGAGAGAAGGCCTCCTTGAACTCGGAGACTTGCTCCTCGGTAAGAGAATCAGCCTGCGGCGGCCTGTCAGCGGTGCGCAACAATGGGTGGTGAGGCTGTTGTGATGTTTTGCAAGGCGGGGTATGGAAACAGGACAGCGCGGGGTTGACGAACCATGGTGGGCGGTGTGTGTGCGAAGGAAGAGTGTGGGAGATTGGGCGTGGAGTCTCGACAAGCAGCGTCAGGCCGGCTTTTATAGGGAAGCGCGGTGTGGAGCGTGTGAAGTGTAAGTGTTTGTGCGGCTGGAGACGACTTGGGTTCTGGTGGAGCAGCTGGGGCTCAGGCGTCAGCGCTGCTGTTGGGAAGGGGCCCTTAGCGGCGCCCAAAGGGGGAAGGCGTGCTCCGCTGCAGCCAGCCAAAGGCCAGGCCGCTGCTGCCACAGCGAAGTGCGCCGTGAACCAGAGGTCGACCGTTACCAGTGCCGCTGTCACGCCTCGCTTGCTCCTCTAACACACCGTGGACCCTCCGTCTACCATGAGATAGCGCCATTGCCTCTCGCCAACCCAGCATGTGGCGAGACCGAACCAATCTGTACGCCGCAACCGACACCCTGGCCAGTTCGCGCTGACGTAGCTTTGCAGCTTTATATCCTACCGGCAGTCCTACTCGCACCACCCGCAGACGAAGCCGCGCTATGGCGGGCCCGGCGCCAATGGCTTCGGCGACAGCAGGCGCATGTCGGAGGAGCGCCAGGGACTCATGTCCAGTGGTGCCTACGAAGACGACGGCGATGCGGTCATCGAGATGGACCTGCTGCCTCCGCGCTGGCTCGACGTGCAGGACGAGATCACCGAGCACCTGGCGCAGATCGCGAAGCAGACGCGGAAGCTCGACCAGCTGCATCAGAAGCACGTGCTCCCAGGCTTCGACGACGAGGACGTCAAGAAGCGCGAGGAGCGCGAGATTGAGCACATCACCCAAGACATCACACGAAGCTTCCAGCGGTGCCAACAGGCCATCAAGCGGATAGAGTCAATGGTGCGCGAAGCGAAGCAGCAGGGCAACATCAACCAGGGCGAGGAGATCATGGCGCAGAACCTCAAAATCTCCCTAGCTTCCAGAGTGGGCGAAGTGAGCGCCATGTTCCGCAAGAAGCAGGCTGCGTATCTGAAGAGTGAGTCGTGCGCCCATAGTAGTTGAAGCTTGTTGCTGACATCAGTGAAGAACTGCGTGACCTCGGCGGCTTCGCCTCGCCATTCCGCTCCGTTACGCCCGTTCAGAACCCGTACAACGACCCTGCCATGCAAGAATCCGATGCCGACCGCTCCTTCTCGCAGTCGACACTGCTACAAACAAAGCAGCAGCGCATGCGTCATGACCCAAACGAAGCCCTGATCGCCCAGCGTGAACACGAGATCGAACAAATCGCCCAAGGCATCATAGAGCTAGCGAACATCTTCCAGGAGCTCCAGACCATGGTCATCGACCAGGGCACCATGTTGGACCGGATCGACTATAACGTCGAGCGTATGTCACGAGACGTGAAAGAGGCGGACAAGGAACTAAAGGTGGCTTCGGGGTACCAGAAGCGGAGCATCAAAAGAAAGATCATGCTGCTACTTGCCATTTTGATTGCTGGGGTCTTTATCCTCCTTTCGCTAAAGCTGAGCAGAAAAGGCGGAAATGTGCCTGTGCCAGCAGCTCCAGAGCTTCCCGATGTTCCGCCGGCAGCCATTATCAACACGAGACGCCAGTCGATGGCGTCGAGATCGAGTCGCAGTTGGCATCGTCGGAAGAGACGGATATGGCAAGAGCGAAAGGAAGATCCGCCGACATTCTAGGCAACCACGCGCATGATAGAACACGTACTAATGGAATATTATTATATAAAAAATCACTTCTTACCTGTATTGCAGCGCTTACACCGAAATAGAGATGTGCACGGAGCACAACTCACCATCATCGCGTATGTCTCCTGTCCGCATTTTCAGCTCGTGCAAATCGGCAATAGAGATGATATCGTGACAGGGGAGGATGGATTACTAGGACTGGACTGGAAGAGTTCTGCACACGGTTCCTGGCAAGGTGAAATGCTATGGATGCGGCGTAGGAATTGGCATCGTCGCCTTAGCGCGGATGGGCATTTGAATATTGGATCTGGAGATCGACCTCATCTTGAGAACGTCGAGGTACATGAAGTAGAGAAAGGAAGCATCACCAACGGCACGCCACCCGCTCATAATCGTACGCCTTCTCACGGGAGGGACGGGAATTCTAGTGCACCACATAATACGAAGGCTTGCATCCGTGAAGTACTTGCCCAATCGCTGTGACGTTGTGACTGGGACGATCCCAGACCCATCCACGTGCCATCCAATCAGGCTGCATAAGCGAGTCCAAACTCGCGGAAGACTTCCCAATGA
>TARA_R110002003_G_scaffold9_33_pt1 | contig 13617 bp, 14 predicted proteins | sample TARA_R110002003 | Tara Oceans TARA_R110002003 (sample SAMEA4396441) | marine metagenome | biome: Westerlies Biome; feature: [SRF] surface water layer (ENVO:00010504); material: water (ENVO:00002006), including particulate matter (ENVO:01000060) such as... | depth 5 m | reverse complement strand
TCAATGACAATAACGCGGTTGATGCGCCAGTTGTCCTCCCCAGGATCTTCAGCTCCTACTCCGTAGAACCCGCTGGAACTCTGCAATTAGTTTGTTCTGTCGATATGTTCAGAATTGGTCAGTCTGAAACGCGGCTCTCCCACTCGTTGGGACTTGGGATTGCGATTCCCAGATGAAACTAGCGTCGATATCTCGGAACCCCTTGCCGGTGCAAGCTATCCCCACGTTATATCTCCCCAACTCCCACGCCACTAAACTTACTGACAGCCAGCTGCGCGGCATGCGACACCGCAGCCAGTCGCACTCGCCTGATGTCCGCGGGCATGAAGCATACGGTGGGTGCAAGCGAGCTTGATGACGCTGCATGCTGGTCTCAGCTCTGTTGTGCCGTGGTGTCGGTATCGTGACGGCAACGTCGCGCACAGGACTCGAACTACGCATCCCTTGATTGCCAACTCCCTTCTCCATTGTGAAATCTTACGCGAAAGTTATGACGAAGGGAGGTGGACGCGGCGAGCAAGGGTGGGATTTCAGGAGTGCCCTGTGCAACAAGGGGAAGGTTGCGTTCCTGTGCTGCCTTTGCTTTTTTGCGGAACGAGGAATAATTACTACGACAAAGTTTCTTGGAAGGTGGGTTGTTGCTTTTGGATAGTTGCTGCTCCCTTCTCATTTCATCGTCTCTGCTGCTTCTCCTTTACATCTCATCCCTCCGTGTGCTTCGTACTTGCAATTGCGAATACATTCCAGGCCACTCGCAACTCGATATCGATATTTACGGGCAATAACCAACGCTCTTCGTTGAACGACAAAAAATCAAGTTGGCATGCTCTAACGCAACACTACGGATTTGCGCGGCGTAAGAGGTGGTTGTGTGGTGGCATTCCATGGTCACAGAGGTGACATTTGCGCTGTTCGAAATCTACGTTCAACCGCAACGACACTCGCGAAGACGGCAGCAGAAACGGAACGTGCTTCAGAGGGCAATTGATCCAACCGAGTTCCAACTTCACGCTATTGCTTTGAATACGAGCGCGAGAACGCCTCGTTACGTCACACCGACCCCAACAAGAGCATCGCCAGAGCTGAATTCGACAATTTCGACCTGACGATGTGCTACATCATCTACACAATTCATGTATGCAATCACTGGGTACCGCAGCCTCAGACGAATAATGGCCCGATACTACGGATCTGCGATGAGGCTGAGAAGCTGCGGTTGGGTCACCCGTGCCCGGAGACACAAAGAGAGCACAAAGTAGTGAATCGAAGTCAAGGAATGTGCAATGGCTGTTTATGGAAGAAAGTTGTCAAGTAACGAGGTGGAAGATGGATCGGTGATTAGCGGGAAAGAAGCGAAGAGGAATGCAGATTGGACGCAAGAGCAGGAATCCTTTTGGGGCGTCTGAAATAAGCCCTACTAGATACGGCGGATGCTCAACTTACCCGTCGAACGATTTACAACAGCACGGTATTCCCCGAAGAGCACGAGACTGGGTTCCATGCGGGAGCCCCGACATCTCCATCGAAAGAGTTGAAGAGGACCAGTTCGAACATATCGCCCTCAAAAATCGCGCATAGAAACAGGGAAGGGCAAGTCATTGAAGTGTAATATTTTGAAAGGGAATATGGAACGGCGTTTGGGCAGGCAGCATATACCCCAGTGTTTTTCATTGCTTCAATTACTAAACACTTAGAGTCTAGCGCTACTACCTGTACATTTATCTTAAACTCTAATACAATACTCTAGTACCAGAACGAAATTCACTCGACAAATTCGCAAAGGTAATGCATCCGCTGTCACGCAGCCCGAATCACAGACTGACAGCGCTTTCATTATGCCAGCATACTCCGCGCTGGAGGCGAATTCTCGCCACCGGGCATGTGCGCTGGTCGCACAAACAGCCTGCGAAGTGATGTACTAGCAAGCAGACAGCAAAACACCTCCGTGTTCACTTCCCAACAACCTCGCTCCCCCTGCGTCTTTGGAGCATTGATCAGAAAATCACACCTACTATTCCTCGCCGCAATACAACTCCCACACACCAAGAACTCTACCAGCACCACCAAACCCCACTTCTTGCCATTTTCCAACATGTGCATAACATACTACGCCCTCTTCATCAGCTGCAACCACAAGTGGACCGATCCAGCCGAGTCGACCGATTCGTGCGACGCCGCCGAGCATGATGGGCAGCCGGGCGACCGATGCGGCACCGTCACTCAGCGGCTGAAATACAAGATCCATGGCTTGTGCCCACCTTGTGCGTATGATGCGGTCAAGTGGGAGAAGCACGAGCAGGAGAGGAAGGAATGGGAGGCGTTTGGCAATATTGAGCGGCAGGAACGGAAGGCGCGTGAGGCGATGCGGGATAAGGGAAAGGGTGGTGAAAGAGAGGACGGAGGGCGTGCGGGAAGGGACATGCCCGCTGAGCGAACTTTGGCATGCAGCTTGGGGGCTGGAGATGAAGTGGGGAGCGAGGGTGGTGGGGATGATGAGGAGGCGGAGGACTTGTGGTTGGCGACGGGGAAGGAGATGAGAAAGTCGAATATCGGAGAGGGTTATGATGAGGATGAGGGTACTGAGATGGATGAGCTGCTGCAGAGTGCGATTGAGTCGCAGCATATTGCAGTCTCGTATGGGCGAAGACTATCCCGAAGCCTCGATTGAGAGAAACCGATATGTACTTGATGACCTGGAGGAGTCGGTCATTTTGTGTGATGTGAGTGGTCTGATCATTTGCAAAGAATGAGTCAAACAATCAAACTGCGTGAGTCCGATTGTTGACGTAGTCACGCCCGTGGTTGGTTGGGTGTTTAGCGTGAATGGGTCATGTTGGATCTGCATTCACAAATAGACTTCCCGATGAACATATCTCGGGCACACAAGCCTCGACGCTCAGCACAAAATCACATCAACTCCGTGGTCGGCTCAACTTGCGCGCAGACTCTCAAGCGTCAGCCTGGTGAAAACGCTACCCGCGCTAGAACACCTCATTCATCACGTCGCACCCAGTCATAGGTCACTCCAATACTGCCCAGCGCAATTTGACCATCACGCGAGAACTTGTCATGCCCACCTCGGCGAGCGGCGAGAGCGGCACTGACACCAACATGGTGGATGTCGCAAGCAGTCATCGCACAACGGGCTCCAGGCAGGAGGAGATCCATGGAACGACTGAGGCGCGGATTCCAGTCCTATTGCAGTGGAAGGATCGCGAGATGGCGGACGACTTGTCCAAGCTCATGATGATCGGGATCGCTACTTCAAAGAAGGCGAACGCGAAAGGAGGCGATGTGGAAATGAAGGATGGATGAGGCGTGGGCTGAGCGGCGAAGTTGACGGCGATGGCAATCAGGCCGAAGTTGAGGTCCACGGCCTTTGTCGCGAACAAGGCGACGTATGACTTGCGCACCTCTGACAATGTGGTCTTTCTCAAAAGGTCGAAAGACAACGTTGTTTGATTAGTTGCGACAATGATGTGTCGCACAAACGCAGGAATGACTGTGGCGGGGTGAAGAATTGACCATGACTACACTTAAGAAACGCCTACACCATGTGCACCCATTTCTTTTCGTGTATGCAGCTTTACCTTCATAATGAGCAGCGAGATTGTGGCAGAGATCGATTCTGAACCCTCGTCGCCGCATGGCAGCGTTGCGTCGACATATCCATACGTCTTCCGGCGGGTCTACCTTTGCGGCCATCCGGATGAACTAATAGCAGTATCACAGCTGAACAGTCCGAAGCGCATAACATATGCTCCAATATCGCTCGATATCGACTGTCCTTCTGTTGGGAGTCGGCAGAGCTACTCGCTAGAGCGATGTCGTAGTTGCGCGGAACGGTACTTTGGTGAAGACAATAGAATCAGTGAATACGATGAGATGCGAAACAGACCGAGATCCATGGCTGCATACCAGGGAGCAGCTATACGGCGAAGCGACAGCGTGTCTTCGGTCAATGATGGGTTTGGGCGCGTGCTAAAGCGACTGCATGAAGCAAAAGGAGCAAGGCACAATCCAGCATCATGCGAGGGCGATGTGGGACACGCCGCACATGCGGGTGCGCCAGAGGGCAACATGGACGTGAAAGCCTTGGGAGTGGTGAGCGATCTTGCAGGGCTGTTTGGCGATGGGCGTCAGCCAAGACAATCCTGCGCCGAGATGGACCCTGCGACAACCCAGGATCACGATGTTAATGTTGCGTGTAAAGTACAACAGACTGAGGTTGCGCAAGTGAGCGGCGGATGCGGCGACGCCAGCGACCCACGGACTTGTGAAACCAACATTGCGCTACGCCACTGTGCAGCATCTGTTGGTTCTACAGCATCCCCGGACGATCAGAAGAATAAGCCCCGAAGGATTTATGCTCTGGCAAATGTCCAACTCTGTCAGAATGATGACATTCAGCAACATTCTAGCAGGCGTATCGCATATGACCAGAAGACGATGAAGCCTGCAGCAAGCGCGGCAACTTTCAGGCCGAGGCTCCAAGAACACGACAACAGTACAGACCTCAGCACTTGTGGAATGCTCGACGCAACACACTTCCTAATGGACGGTCACAAGAGATGTGTTCTGCATGTATCAGACGCAGACGAGAGCGGTGTAGTGATGCATTCGAAAGACACAGCCATGGGCAGCACTGGCGCGGCCACACGCTGGTACGAGTCAACACCTGAACTGGACAGCGATTCGGAAAGTGACCACAGCCTGGGAGAAGAGCTACAGGCACCATACCTGTCGCCCGGCACCTTGAGAATGCTATCGATGGAAGTCAATAACCGGCTCGGAAGTTTATACGGCGCTGTGAACGAGCCTGGGATATCTGACTTTGAAGATGTTCCAAGCAAGGACGCAGCTGCGTTGGGTGATGGCACTCATCGATCGAGGTTCTCCTGGGGATCGTCTGTATACTCCGATGTGGGCTTGGAGGCATCCGGTGAGGGTGTTGCATGGTGGAAACCGAGGCCTTTGGTAGTGAAGAAGGACGTACCACCACCTCCGCCAATTCCCGAGCGAAATCCACTGCGACTGCTGAGGAGAACGGGCCAGACGGTACCGAACAGCTCTGCGGGAAGAGCACGAGCATCAAGGAACATTCTGAACCTGCGCCTAGACCTATCGAAATCGGCCGCCGGAGACCTACGAATGTCGGTCAAGAGTCCCAAAACGGAGCGGAAGCGATCGTATGCGGCATCGCGAAGGAAGTCTTCCAGGTCGAAGAGAGAGACTGTGTCGGATAGTGCGATGCCGAATCACATTCTCGAAGCTATGCGTACTTCTAGCACAGGCTCAGCGACGAGACGACAAGCTGAGGACACAAGAGATAATCGGCGGAGCACAAGAAGTGTCGAATCGAAGGTACCAAGTAGGGATCGTTCGCATAGAGACCTTGGCCGAACCTCCGGCTATGCTGAGAAGGTCAAAAGCGCTCGCGGCCATACAAGAGGAGCCAGCGAACCGTTCCGCATCGGCAGTGTTAGAAGCAGTACGTCGAGCAGATGGGATGCAGCTATGCCGTCGCAAGGTACCGTTCGACGGTCATGTATTCCAAGTCTTGTCAACGAGCATACCGTGCGGATGCCGGCGCCAAAGCTGGCGATCAACAAAGAATTGCCCCCATTGCCAGTGGCTCCCCAGTCGCCGTGAAAGATGCCCTGGATGACGTCGAAAAGATAAGTCATCGCATGAACTGTAGGATATTGTCAGTCTTTGGGTGGTGTTGTTTTTAGCAGTTTTATAAAGGTACACCATGAATTGACCTTTCCATACACGTAAGCAGATCGCTCCGTGACGTCGCGTCTAGTATTGCGTGTGTTCGATTGTCCTCGCTTCTCCACCATAACTTAAGAAGCCATGCACCTTGCCTTCTCAGCTATTTTCAAGGCTTCGTAATACCTATGAGCCACGTACGCGCATAGCAATGTTCTCAGGGAGAAAGCCCGGCGCAGAGGAGAACCCGTGGTCGGCCGCGGACACCACACTTTCATCTCAAATACGGTGCGGGGGCGTAATCGAGCATCGCGTGGCTTGCGATCCTCACCGGACATAAAGGTAAGGAGTCATCGAAGATGTGCGAAAGATGTTGGAGGAGTCACGGCGCCGAGTTACCGTCTCAAGAGGGCCCTCGGCGAAACCGGACATCACATTAGCGTCGGACATTTCGTTATCTGATGGAGCGATTTCGTCAGCTCCTCCCTGGGAACTCCTCAACGGCTGAACTCTCATCCACGACAATGGCCAATGAGTGTTTCGTCGCATTGTACATCGCGCCAGGCATCTGCGTCACGGGATAGACCTCCCAGCCATGTCATCAGACCCGCGGCCGAAGTTGCTGGCCATAAAGCTCTATTGATCTCCGCTCCCCAATAATTAAACAAGCACAGCAGCTAGCACCAAGCTTTAACTAACCCTCAATCAAGCTTCATTGACTCTTTGAGCCCGAAATCAATTTCGAACCCTACTTTGATATGTCTGGACAAGGACAGTCACACGAGCACGACCCGCGTTGGTCCGCCGTCGACGAGTACGCGCTCTCGCACCTACACCCTTCCCACGCCATTCCATCCCTCTCAGCACTTGAGCACGCTCTCCACAACTCCCAAAAAGAGGGCCTCCCTGACATCGCTGTCTCGCCGTCGCAGGGCAAGTACCTACAACTCCAGGCGCGTCTCATACGAGCGAAGGACATTCTTGAAGTCGGCACTTTGGGCGGCTACTCCACCATCTGGCTTGCGAATGCAACACCGGATACACATGTCACGAGTGTAGAGGTGGACCAACACCACGCGGAGGTAGCACGGGCGAACATCAAGAACGCCGGTGTCGAGGGCCGTGTGGAGGTTCGCCTTGGGCCTGGCCTTGAGGTCTTGCCCCAACTGGCGGAGGAAGTTAAGAGTGGGAAAAGGGACAAGTTTCAGTTCGTTTTCATTGACGCGGACAAGGAGAACAACTGGAACTATGTGGACATCGCGCTAGGCATGTGTGAGCCTGGCGCATGCATCATAGTTGATAATGTTGTGCGAAAGGGACAGCTCGCGAAGGATACGTCTGATCCGCGAATTGCGGGTGCGAGAAGGGTGGTGGAGAATATTGGAAAAGATGATAGGCTTGAGGGTGTCGTGGTGCAGACAGTGGGCGACAAGAACTATGATGGCTTTTTGTTCGCCGTGGTCAAATGAGCAGGCCGTGATTGGGGATATCAAGAAACGGTTTGTAGCAACGATCTAGCCCATTCCAGGGCTACCTTCCGATCTGCTCCAATCACTACATGCGCTCTTTGCAAGCCTCAGTCCATTGTGCTTACTCCCCATTGGTGCCCTCCCGCACCTGGATACTTGCTACGATGCTCAACAATGCCAGTATCGCTACGAACCAAAACCCCAATCCCACCACGCCGATCTGCAATCCGTATCCCATGACTGCCAGCGCCATTGGCGGAAACACAGACCTGCTGAGATTGCTGCAGATAACGCCTGTAGTGTGTATAGTCCCGCGAACGCTTGGATGAGGCGTACAGTCGTTGATCAACAGGCTCGTAGCGGGCACAACTCCAGTTCGACCAGCAGCGAAGAGCAGAAGCACACTCAGCAACGCCGACCATTTGACTAGCGCGAATAGAACCGAGTCCTGTTGTTCTAGATTTCTTTGAAGCAGAGGGACCAGCACACAAAATGGAGCGACGAAGTACACAACGGGAAAGAGGAAAAGAGCTGCTCTCCAGACCCGAATAGTTCCCCACCTCTCTTGAAGACCCGGGTATATGAGGACCTGCAAGATGATTCCTGCGAGTCCAAAGGCTGACACCACAATGCCTACGACTTGCGGCTGAAGCCCTAGGCCTCCCGAGAAATGGAGTGGTGGATGTTGTGTTCGTGACGATGCTACTGGCAGACTGAGTAACATGGCCCAGAGGGTAGCAAAGGTCCCCAAATGACCAGCGATGACAAATTGCGCGAACATGGTCCTGAGAACATTCGGAGTCCAGATCTCCTTGATGGACATGGAGGGATGACCTGGCTGTACACTTGCATTCTGAGTTGCGGGAACACTGACAATGGTAGGGGCACTTTGCAAAAGCGCCGTGGTTTCGTTGATGTCTTCTACAGACGGACTGGTGGTCAATGCCGCGGACTCAGCTCTTCTGGTAGTAAAAGACGACTTGGATCTTTTCTTCTGGTCATCACGAAAGGTATCGGTGAGATAGGCGATCGCGGCAATAGCCACTATCGCTTCGATGGCTGCAACACATATGTTGGGCATGGCATAGGGATATCCGGGAACGATGCTGTGCTTAGTATCGGTCGACGACAGGAAGCCGCCTATCAATGGACCAAGCACTGCGCCGATGTTCGCAAACAATGGCAACAGTGTAAATGCCCTTACGCGATATCTATCCGCTTGGTTAATAAGTAACATGCACTGTCGCTTGTGGTGCATACTTTTTCTCAGGTTGCAGCTCTGCAGTCATGCATCTGATCATTGCTACAGTTGCATTCAAGGCACCGTCCAGCATCTGCCAGGCGATGGCTTGCTGGAATGTCGTCGAGAACCCATAACCCACAGTCGCAGCACTCGAAGCCAGCAGGCCAAACACCATGACTGTCTTTCTACTTTCCAACACTGAATCGGCCAGTCGTCCCCAAACAAGGCCTGTGCAGACATGTGCACCGGTTTTTGCGCCGACTAAGAGCCCGCACCGAGTTGTAATAGTTGCTACTGGAGCATCAGGATTGAAGTGTCGAATCTGGAAGAACATGTACGACTAAAGAGTACGTCAATATCAGGAAGCAGGCCAACAGAACGCGCCTCACGTGGATAGAGTGCGCTGCTAGAGAGTCTGTGAGTCGGGCCAGCATGAGCACAAGCAGTTGTATCTGGCTGTGATCAGCTCGAAAATGCACTGTCATTGTGGCTTAGGTACTTTATGAGGCATTGACCAACACGACATTTTCGTACGGCGATATGTCGAGGAGCTGAATACAACACGAAAACTTCAGTAGCATAAGCAAAAAGCACTCCAAGCAAAAAGAATTGGAAAGATTGTAGTTTAGAACGCGCGTCCGAGTCATCGGCATATCTGATTTGCCCCGCACGTGCCCCGCTTTCCGCTTTGGTGTCAATAATCTGATAAACAAAGTCCATAAAATTCGAAAGGCAAGACCGTCCTTCCCTCTCCTCTCCTCACAGACATGAACTCAAAATGGGTGCTCGGGATCGTTTTTTCAGTGTCCTACATGGGACTGGAGTCTCCACGGTCCGCAAATCATCTCGGGACGTAAAACTCTTGTTTGCGCAACGCTTCTTCCGCCTCTTTGCGTATGGCGCTACATTCCTGATCCTCGTGCATTTTCTGGCGTCACTTGGGATATCAGACAAGCTTGCGGGGCTGTTCATGACACTGACGATGTTGGGCGATGCGCTGATCAGCTTTGTGCTTGTCTTGATCACCGATCAAGTTGGTCGGCGCAAGATTCTTGCTCTAGGCGCTATCTTGATGACAGTGAGCGGTGTCGTATTTGCATCAAACAGCACATACTGGGTACTCCTTGCTGCGAGCGTAGTGGGAGTCATAAGTCCCAGGTAGGTTTACAATTTTTGGTAACAGTCTTGGACCCTAACGCGGCCAGTGGTAACGAGATTGGCCCGTTTCGAGCAGTTGAGGAGTCGATACTTTCTCAGCTCACCGACAAAGATGATCGGACGGACATTTTTGCGTGGTACAACATGTGTGGCACTGCCGGTGCCGCACTTGGAACATTGACGAGCGGATGGCTTGTCCAAGCCCTAACGAAAGGTGCTGCAGCAAAAGAACTCAAAGCATACCGCATCATCTTCGTTCTCTACGCTGCGCTAGGAATAGCGAAGCTTTTCTTAGTATTGGCGCTAAGTCCCAGCGTCGAGCTCCAACATCAGGAGATCGAATATCAAGAAGTCATCGAGCTCGAGGACGAAGGACTTCTGTCTAACACATCGTCTCCGCGGAGCTCGGGAGAAGCAAGTCATCCAGTTGTTCCACAAGCAAACGCACCCAGAACTCGACAAGGCCTTGAGCCCACGGATGCAAGCATCAAGGGACGCGTTCGTTCACTACTTCCAAAGATATCTCCCGGTTCGTTACTAATACTTTTTCGCCTCATTCTCCTTTTCACATTGGACTCGTTCGCATCGGGCATGGCATCGCCATCTTGGCTTACCTACTTTTTCACTACCTATCACAGCGTCGATCCCGGCGCCCTAGGCACACTGTTCTTCACCACTAACATCCTCGCGACCTTATCCAATCTCGCCGCACTACCTCTGGCTCGGCGCCTCGGTCCTCTGAAAACGATGACATTCACGCATCTCCCGTCGGCGATACTTCTTGGATTGATACCGTTTCCCAATCCTGGTTCTCCGGGGACGCTGGTTTCCATGGGCCTCTTGGCCCTTCGAGCTTGCACACAAAGTATGGACCAAGCGCCTCGCCAGGCTTTTCTCGCTGCTGTAATGAGACCAGAGGAAAGAACCGCGATACTGGGCATAGTCAATATCGTAAAAACTATCGCACAGTCAGGTGGCATCGGGACTTCGGGAATATTAGCAGCGGCAAGGTCGTGGCGTATCATGCTGGGAAGCGCAGGTCTTATGAAAGTGTCGTATGATTTGTTGATCTTGTGGACGTTTTTACATATGCCGGATAGAGAAGGTGGAAGCGTGTAGAATATACATAGCTTAATCATACTCCTATCAGCGTTGCTCAAGGCTGGGTGGCTTACAATGCCGTAGGGTTTGGCAACACCGTTAAGATACTCACGTTAGGTAAAGAGTTATTCCAAGGCCTCCCGTTATATGCTGCTTCAAATTGATAGGAAGCAAACATGGGGAATTATGGATCCTCAGCGATGAGATGTCCCGTAGGTAGAGTAACACTGGAGTCCTACCGAATCCATACTTCCAACATTCGCACGCCGAATGACCGATTGAGTTCTTCCAGAATTGAACAAGCCCGGTTTATGTCTTTTCTACAATGAGTACTCGCATCGACAGGTCGATCCATGGGTCCAAACAGGTTTTCGTGTCCCTATTTACACCTCCCCACTTTATGCGACGGCAGCGGCTGCTGCGAGTAGCTACCGAGCTCTTTAGACGAAAAATCAGACATTCGTATCTTCTCATGCTCTTTACGTCGATATGTTACTTAGTTGAAGCAATATCTATGAAATTGTTAGAACCAGCGGACGTTTCTCTTTTCACGGCCCCGCATTCTGTAATCCGAATTGAACTTACCTTTTCAATATATCGCACGCCAATGGTTATATCATCATCATCCTTGAACTCGCTCTCGTCGCTGAAGTCAGTATTGCTCTGATCCAGACACGTCAGGCACGAAACGACGATGTCACTGTACCTATCGCCCATCCTACTCGGCAGATCTCGCTTGGCCAATGCAATCAGAGAGTCTTTGATCAACAAGGCCTTCGTTGTCTTGTCTGTCTCAGAATCGTTCAGTGCCGGTAGAAGTGGTGACGGTGTCGGGCCGTCCTCAATTGATAGACTCTGCATAGATGCGCCGATCTTGGCGCTATCCGGGCTGTATATGACGAGTGTCTGCCAAAGTCCAATTTCCAAGAGACACACACCGAGACTGTATATGTCATGCTGCATCACATACTCGTCCTCCGGCCTCAGACCCTGTCTCCGTGGGTGCCTATAGAGTTCCTTCTGCCATACGTCGTCGCCGGCTCGTAGTGTGCGACCTGGTTGCGCGGGGCGGAATTTCTCGAAGCCGAGTAGAAACGATGCCGCGAGTTCAATGTTGTCGTCTGCGAAGATGAGTACTGTTTCCGGTCGGATGCCTTTATGTACAAAGCCGAATAGGTGCACATAGCTCAGCGACTGCGCAAGCTGTTGCGCGATGTGGAAGCGGGCGCTTAGACTAATGCCGGGCTTTGCGTCTATGAGGATTTTGCGCAGACTTTGTGGCGACCTGAGGGAGGGCGCTATGTGGAAGATGAAGTCATAGGATGCGATCCTCTTCTCCGCATCGAGCACTTTGACCACGCCTCGGCACTGTAGTAGTCCGAACTTGAGCGGATCGGTGTTGGCCAGCTTGCGAGCGAGATCGCGCACGTCAGTGCTCTGAACCGCGGGATCCGCTTCTCGCAAGCTCTGCACTGGGTCGAGAATGTATATGTTGTTCTTCGGACCCCGTTGGAGAAGCCATGCTGTAGAGTAAGGTATCCGCGTGCGCGTGGAGGTGGATATGCCTTCCGGGGGCAAGAATATCGAAGCACGAGTTTGTGGTTCTGGTCTCAGAGAGTCGCGGATGGTTTGTGCTGACGTGATAGGTGCCGGCCCTGTGGTATCAGATTGGGAAGAATTGGAGGGATTGATGGTAGCCAACTCGACATCAATCAAGGAGTCTGAAATCCTCAGAATCAAGAACCAGGTCGGATCAAAGGCTTGTTGCCATTTAGCTAGGGAGCTGATTGTGGCGTCGAGCGATTTCTTGACGATGGCGTATCTCCACCTTTTGTACTCTGGCTCAGCCTTGCCGTCGTTTTCAACGTTGCTCTTTCTCTTCTTTTTCTCAAGTTTCTGAACTTCATCAATCGCAGATTCGAGATTATTTACTAGTAGTCGTAGTATACGGCTCTGTATTGCTTGGTGATCTGCATCCAGTTTGTCCCAAATGCGCTTCAGGAAGTCGAGTTGTTTCTCGGTTCGGAGCCAGTTCGTTTCCATGAGCAATACTCGTTCTCCAATCTCGGCGTTGGCATTATGATAGGAAGAGTAGAGCTCTATGAGACTCTTGCCATATCTACGAAAGTCAGCCGATGAGATGGCCATGATGATGCAGTGTACCTACTTGATCGCCAAGTCGGCAGTCCCGATGGCTGCGAGGGCGAGCTCGACTGTCATTCTGTATACTGCGCAAAAGACTCTGCTGAAGGAAAATGAGGTGCGCTTAAAGCCCCTAGGCCAGAGAATCAAATGAAGCAGCTAATTGCTCATGACGCGTGGAGGCGCAACGCCGATATCTTTGCGTCTAGCTATAGCTGAACAGGGCAAGCACCCGAACGGAATTGGAACGCCCAACAGGTCGCTGCAAGCTTTCGAAAGTCCGCGGGCTTGAAGAAATAGAAAAGTCGCTGGCAGGGCTATCTTCACGACCGCGGTAGCATCACGTGAGCGGGGCTGAAGTAGGCTGCAGGTGGCTGCAGGTCCAGCCCTCGATCGGCGCACTTCAGCCTTCTTCAACAATCGTCACGACGTGCATTCGACCATGCTTCTGTCCCAAACACCAGACACCGCCAAGGCGCTGTTCATTAACTGCAACGAGAAATTTCTGATCGCACGATAATTGAAAAGCTACATCAAAGCTGACAATCGAGAAGCTGCGTCCCAACGCCATGCAGACGGCCCTGACTTCAGATCTGGTCCGAGATTCGAAACTCGATGCATCCGTCAACGGCGACGTGACGCGACATGTCATTGAAGTGGCCGGTCGCACTGCTCGCCAGAGGAAAGTCAGACAAGAGCAGCTTTGGGAAAGAGTCGAAAATCTTGGTGAGGGTGCCTATGGCACAGTCTGGCTGGAGAAGCTGGTTAGCGGTGAATGTTCTGTGAGCG
>TARA_R110002003_G_scaffold70_19_pt1 | contig 13617 bp, 10 predicted proteins | sample TARA_R110002003 | Tara Oceans TARA_R110002003 (sample SAMEA4396441) | marine metagenome | biome: Westerlies Biome; feature: [SRF] surface water layer (ENVO:00010504); material: water (ENVO:00002006), including particulate matter (ENVO:01000060) such as... | depth 5 m | reverse complement strand
AGAGAGACTTGTCCGTATCAATCTCCTCAGCCAATGGAGTACGGTCAAGGAGTTCCTGCCAGACATGCTAGCCAAGAGGAAGGGTCACATCATGAGCGTTGCCAGTCTCGCCTCTTTCTGTTCACTGGCTGCAGCCGTGGACTATAGTTGCACCAAGTCGGCACTTCTTTCGTTCCATGAGGGCCTTAATCAGGAGCTGAAGCACAGATACAAGTGTCCTCAGATCAAGACCACTATTGTTCACCCGAACTGGACCAAATCAGCCATTACTGCGCACCCGGCAATTCAAGCCGGCCTCAAAAGCATTGGGGCGAAGCTCTTGGAAGCCGAAGATGTCGCCGAAGCCATGGTTAATCAAGTCATTGCGGCGAGGAGCGGGCAGCTCATCCTAGGTCCAGGCATAAGTCCAAAGATACGTGCTTTGCCAGCTTGGCTTCAAGAAATCATTCGAGATAGCCAAGCGAACGTCGTGAGCGGGAGCGGCTCGACGGGATAGCCGTGTTTCAATCTGCTACCCGCCCTGACAGCATGTACTTCGCCACAGAACGATAGTTCGTACTCATTTATGCGCGGGGCTGAATTCACACGCTCGCGAGGCATCTTGGGGCGGGCGGCACCGGCAGTGGAAGCACCCGCTGGAAACACCCGCCGTACCTTGAAAGTCGAGATTTTGCGACTTTGAACAACTGCGCCGTCGATGAGGGCACAGTTGTAAAGGAAGTTTCAGAATTGTGTCCACTTTGGACGGCGCATCGTTGCGATCTCGAGTGAGGGGATGAACATGCATTTTGCAGCACCTTAAACAGCGATTAGCTTCTGACAAACACATGGCTTTCTCCCCTTCAGTTGTCCGATCGCTTTCATGGCCAGAAGAGAACATGCGACAAGCGCCCATTCAATACCTGGGGGCTAAACTTGGCTTACGACGTTGGTATTCTCGGACATGTATGCGCGCTCAGCCCCACGCGGCGCAGGTGCACTCCTGCGGCATGGACCTTACAGGTGCGCTATCCCCGATTTGGCCCGACACCAGTACGTCCAACACCACGCCTTCGGCCTTTGCAAAGGATCTGCAACAGCCGTTAAGTACTTGACGCTGTTCCTCATGTTTCACTTCTTGTTTGTGCGCCTGTGTTTGTCGTCGTTACGTACAGTCATTCGTTTCACTTTTGCGAACATGCAATGTCGTTCAAGAGTCTCTGGTTCGCGTGCTGCACAACGCCGCTGTTGATGGGCGTTGGCGCCATTCCATATGGTAAGTCTGTTGATCCTACTTTTGCTTTCATAGGCTGACATAAATCTTACAGGGCAGCATTCACCTGGTGGAGTACATGTATCGAATGCCGTTACGCATGTACTGCCAAAGCGACAGGAGCAGCCATGGAGGAACGAGACAAGGGCATGGGCTCCACCCGCTACAACGTGGATTATATCTTCGGTCGCCCCGGAAGCCAGCTCAACCTCAGCCAAAGAGCACGCAACGACAGTGTCTCGGAGCGAGAGTGTCAACTCGATCGCGACAACACTCGTCCCGAGTCCATCCAACGCCCCATCGAAAGATGCACCATCAATGCTCAAGCCCTCAGGGACGGCACACGATGAAACGTCTTCTCTCAAGACGGTGCTTGCTAGCTCGCATTTGCCAACATATGTTTGGCAGTCATCGAGCCAGGTATCGGAGAATGAAAAAGCCTCGTTGCAGCATATTTCGTCTAGTCTACAACTTTCAGTGCAGCAACCGTCATCAGCAACAAGTATCACCGTTTCCAATCTGAGACTATCCGCAAGCCAACGTTCAGCGACAGCCATCCCAACATTAGTAATAGTCCCGACATCTGGACATGCCAACCAGCTCGAAACTACTGTTCGAATTACGATCACATCAGTTTCAAGTCTTGTAGTAGGCGTATCAGCTAGCGTACCGGGTCCCTCCGAGACCCCTCTTGAGTCCGAGAGCAAACATTTGACTCCCGAGTCACGCCCGAGTGTAGCGTCAATCAATCCACCCCTACAGGTCGCAAGCTCTCAAACAACAGGTGCCATCGGAATGATTACAACGCGTCTTCAGTCAAGCAGTGACGACGGTCCTCCAAGAGTTCCCGCGATCCCAACCAACACTCTTCAGGACGGAACTTCACAGACGGCTACGACATCACTACTGACATTAGTCACAGACACTGTACGTACGGGAAGCTCAAATTCTAAACAGCCATCACTCTCCGCTCCGATCCCTGTGGCTAGTAATACAATCGCGAACATACAGTTCTCTTCTGCTTTAGGCAATGCCGGAAGTTCGAACTACTTTGTGCCTGTCGCTTCTTGGTCGTCACCGGTCGCTTCTTTTGGTTCCCCGGCTCCGACCTTGGACCAGTGGGTAGTGACAGGCACATTCTCTACGGTCCCGTCGAGAATGGCGGATGCGCCATCGTCGAATGTGGCCATCATTCCTGTCTCAGAGTCACCCAGTCATCTGTCACCCACTCCGACACATACCCCAGGCCTGACACAAATCAGCACCACACCAAGTGGCGCCTTCTTTTCTGATGTGTCGGGCACAGCTGTGATGGGTAGACCGAGTGAGACTGCTCATTCTTGTGTCACTACAGAGAGTAGGAGGCAGTCGCAGAACTCTGCTACCATTTCACCCATCCCCGAAGCCGTTAGTTCTTCCAAACATCGCATCTCCAGCGCAAACCTTGGTCTGTCAGACATCAGAAATACACGCATTACAGTCTCTAGTGTTGGGACATCTTACAACTACATGATCGCGACAAGCGCTAGCTCATCTGCAGTGCTCGAAAGTTTCCAGACGGCAACTCCTACCGCCCGGCAAGCAAACTCGACGTCTCTATCTGCAGTATGGACGACACGTAGCTTGATCAACATAGCATCTGGTGGTACATCTCAGCTCGTGTATCAGACAACCAAGGGTCAGCACAGGTGGAACAGGACTTCATCAGTACATCCCGCAGCTTCTCCGACCTCACCGAGAGTCGCAACTGTGCCGACTGGGTTTATCTCCAACTATAACACGACCCGCTTGGGTGCTGCACAAGCATCAAAAATGCCTGTCTGGAGTAATTCCACAGTTACGGATCCCGTAACAAACGATACCATGGCCAGTGGAGCCGCATCACAGAAGCCCATTGTCAGCCCAACGACCAATCTGGATGCTAGCACAACATCAGCGGCGATACCAGCCAAGTCTAATACAGGGCCGGCAAGAACTGTATCGTCAACCCGCGCGTCAACCAGTTCCGCCTCAGCAACCGCAGCCGCGGCTCCGCCACCGCTCCTTACAACCTCACAGACAGCAGGTGTCGCTATTGCAGGAACAACAGGTCTCTTAATCGCTGTTGTTGCAGCTATTTACATGGCTCGCCGTTATCACGCAAAGAAAGCAAGACGTTCGAGTACTGGTAGCGTCTATCCCAAGGTCGCTTATTTGTACGATCCTCCAGAGGGTGGCGATGACGACGGGCCCACCGGGACTTACATGTCGGGTGGGTCGAATGGCATGCCTATTGATGAACAGTCATGTCGAGCACCGCCGAATTCTCCTCATCATAGTCAGCGATATAGCACCGGCATGTTGCCCATGCGTTATAGCGATCCAGGCAACCCCTTTCGAGACCCAGAAGATCCTCTCAGACACTCGACTGGAAGCTCGACTCGAACCCCCGCCGGCGCAGCGGCAGCAATCTCTGCAGCAATCAGAGGATACAGAGCCACATCACAAAGTTCCCCTAATCTGGCCACCTTTCCGGAGGGTATAACCTCACACGATATCGGCACTGCGTCGTCAGGGCATGGCCGAAACATGACTGGCGACCGTTCACCGAGCAGGAGCAGCATCTTGAGTGACATTGCCTCCATGGCGTACATTTCGCATGGACACCCGAATGCCGCCACGTTGCGCTACCAACCACTGTCGCCCTATGCCTATCATCAAAACCACAGTCTCCCGTGTGTAAGAGAGACGGTGTATACGGATCCGTTCAGAGACCCATTCGAACACGACCTCCTTCTGCAGGTCGACACGCGTACAGAAACACCTGATTTTGTCACTGTATACGCGCCATCACCGCCCACCACAGCCATAAAACCTGTCAAGATACTATCCAAGAACCCATGGGCTTCTTCGATGTTGAGTCCAGTCACGACGCAAGGCCCACCACGCGCCCAGAGCAGACTCATTGAAGAAAGTCCTGTTTCGCCTGACACGACCATTGTGGCTTCCGAACGTCTTTCACTTGTGTACGATAATCAGTCTTCAACGACGTACATCGCGCCATCCCGAAAACAGGCCCACGACACTATTTCTCCCATCTCACCGCCTGCAGAGCCTGCGCACAGAGGCTGGGACGACATCAAGCGGTACTCGGCAGAGAAAGTGATACCACCATCCGTCATCAGTCTCAGCCCTCCTCTACGCCACAACAGCCCGCCTCCAGTGAAGAAGAAGTCGCTACCCCAGCTACGGCGCAAGGAGATGGCACTGAGCGGATCACCGTTGACAGTAAAAATTTCCTTCACATACCATAAAAACTCGAGTGTGGATGGGCACAAGCTTAGTCACTTTGCCAAACTCGATTCAGCCAGAGCTCGACATGGCGACGATGTGAGAAGTCCGGACTCGACCTTCTCACATAGTGTGCATTCACTTGCTTCACTGGTGCATAAGAAGCAGAGCAGAGATCTGGAATTCGCCTGTGCTGGTTTATAAGGCGCTCTCAATAGAGGGGCTAGACCTCATCCGTCGACATTTCGATAATACTCCTCTGGTTTCTCGACTCCTTCAACACTTTCATGTATATACACTCCTTCACCAGATCTCCCTGTAATCGTCGGCGCAAATCAACCTCGACCTCTGTCAGTAGAAGAACAGGACTGTACTTTTACCAGATACACGTGTGTTACTAGTAGATAATGTCAAACGTAGATCAAGACCATAATTTCTGACCTCCTGACCCATGACCTGGGACTTTGCATTCGCTGGCCACGCGGCGATGTTTCGCTTCCCACTACGCCGGTGGCGAGCGTTGCGGCCTGCACGAGGCATCACATCGGTGTCCGAAGAATTTGGTCCACCAGCTCGCCACGCGCCGCAAGGACGACGGCACAGCTGTCTGCGATCTGCCCTGTCGGCTTGTTTCTTCTGCCTCCGTGTTCCAAACTTTAGCGATGACTGAGCATTGCGTGGTCCGCGGCAGCATGCAGCCGCAGAACGAGAGCGGAAACGACACCACTCTCCCCACACGTATCACCCTCGTATCATGCAACCCCATCATTCCGATCACCCCAGCTAATCACGGTCCCTAATCCTAGCAGCAGGCAGCATGACCCCTTGCCCTGTATACCCAAAAAGCAAAACACTATCACACTCCTTGAGCTTATCTCACCATCATTTCGGGACTTTTCCAGCGATGCCCATGTCCCCTCAAACCCAAGGCCTCCCTCAATCACCGCCAAACGACGAATCCCCTCAACATCACACATCATCTGGCCGATAAGAAAGCCAACGGGCAGTGGCATCATACGATATCTCAGCCGCGCTCGCTGCCCAGCTTCCCATCATCATTTTAACCACCGGCAGCCGGCTCGATGAGATCCCAACACCCATGTCTCGAGATTGTGACTGGCAAACTCAATTCGCAGCATCCTAGCGCGCGTCCCTGGCACTCGCTTGATCAGCAGCCACTAGACACAAAGCAGCAGGTTGCGGCTCAGCATCTCTGATTCCGCGCGCACAGGCGCTCTTTCTGTTCGCGGGATAGCGTGCGTCTAAATCACCGCCGAGGCGACGAGCCGATGACATAAGAGAGGAAAAGCTCGAAAATTAAAATTTAGCCCTGGACACGCGGACTCGGCAGAGGTTCGCGTGGCCTTTTAGCGCAAAGTGCTGGCGCACAGGGCCCCGATTCGCCGAGCAAAACTCCGAGGGATCAGCAAGTTCGGGCGAGGGCAAGCTTGTCTTTGCCATGCAAGCGGCAAGCTGGCACCATGCCAGAAACATCAAGGAGGAACATCGTAATGCAGACGGACTAGGGCATCAATGTGGGCTCATCACCATGCAGGGGGATCGACCTCGCATGAGAAATTGGTCTCGTGATTTTAGCTGAAACCCATGGCTATAGTACCGTTGCAACGCGTTCACCGCTCACACCCTTGAAGACGAGAGTGATAGGTGGACGCATTGATATGGGATCCTGGGATCGAGGCATGCGCTACGACAGTCGCCCCAAGAACCTGGTCGCCGGCATTCAATGCCAAGGGTGGCATCAAGAAAGCTATGCGTAGCCTCCAAATCCACAATCGTGTTCCAGAACATCACGGCCCAATGGTCAAGACGACGATATTTCGCTTAACCGCGATACATGTCCATCTCCTTCACCCATGTCCGAAAGGCTTCCTCGGCTGAGTTGTCGCACTCGCCACTTTCAACTGTGACGCTTGAGGCTATGAAAGTTGTCAACGTCCGCGTACATTTGCATCAACGCCCCCAATGCCATTACGTTTGGTCTTGCGCTTGTTCCATATGTCGAGAAGCCACTCGTGGGAAGGCTCCATTTCGACTGGCCCAGGACATAGCGGAAGCCTTTGTCGTGACTCGCGTTCATAATTCCGAATTTCCTCTTGACATTTTATCTCTTCAGCCATGCGTTCAAGCACCTTCCTCGCTGGTGTGTTACCCACGTCCAGGACGGCAAGAAGGTTGTCGACTTCTACCTGAGCCTCTTTGGTTGGAAGCTGGACGAATTTGTGGAAGTACTGGCGTTTGTAGACCTCCAACGTGTTATCGACAGGAGGAGCGAGGCCTCCGAGTTCTCGAATAACTATGAGAGGAGCTTCGGTATAGTTCCAGCAGTTCGCGGTATGGATAGAGTTTCGGTGGTACAGCTGCACGTCCAGGATGTGTACCTTAATTGCGCCAAGTGTGGCCGCATTCTGCAGGTCTTGCCTCAGGCCGTTGACTTCCAAGCTCGAGTTGAACACTGGATTGACGGAATCCAAATCCACACCTTGCGTCTTGTCTCGATCAACACGTATACGGCAAAAGAAGGTATGGACTTGTCCAAGACGCAGGTGAGGGATGTCTTTCCGCCCAAAGCTTTCGATTAGCTCGCAGCCCTCCTTAGGTCGCACGTCAATGGAGACGTCGGTGAGTTCGCCAACAGGGGTCTTGGAGCGCGCATTTTTGAGGATACGCTTGATGCGGCCTGGCACAGACTGGTATGAACTCCAATTACTGACAAAGACGTTCTTGCAGCAGCTCTCAAAGCATACCGTATCCTCCAGGTCAGGCTCGCGACGGTATGGAAGCGCTGCAGGGTTGATACGATGGATATATAGATCCGGACATGTCTGCGAAACGTTATGTAGGACATGAGCGGTGGGAGACAGCAAGATGATATGGGTGCGGCCTTTCTTCAGCTCTTGATCCTCTAGAGTCCTGGCCACGCCCAGTATGACATCAGTCATAGATGGATTTGGGCGGGTCGGGTTCCAAGTCTGGGTACCGCATCGACGGATGCTGCCTGTTAGGTCGTGGAGGACATCTTCACTATCAGTGCTGAAAGGCCCAATCGGATAGTGCAGCTCGGGCTTGTTGCCAGTGACGGTGGTGTGCGTGCAGTGCGTCGAATAGAGCGCTAGACGATCGCCGCGCTGGAGATGGTAAAGTGCACCATCAACTGCGTCTATTGCTTTCTCGAGACATTCCTTGGTTACATAGTATCTATGCAGGATATTAGCCGGGAGAGTAGTCATCAATCACATCAGTACATACCCGTTGTCTACCACGAAGACAACATCGACTGTTGCGTTGACGAGAGTTTGACGATTATGTAGCACACCCTCCACCTCGACGGCGATGTTAATTTCCTGTAGGTCTTCGCGGAGCTGCTTGGCTTGTGGGAAGATTCGGATTGCAGCTCTGAGCGTCGTTGGCATTGCCGCAGCCTCATGAATCTGGTGTTCCTGCGATTCGTGATCGACTTCTACACTGGTCGGGAGGCGCTCTGCCATGCGCTCCATCATGGCCCTCAAGCGACTGCAGCCGCACGAATCAGCTAGAACACTTGCATGCGTCTGTTGCGTGCTGGTCAGGGATATGACGTACTTGTTCGCATTTCGCTTCATGTAAGCCTTCACGGCCTCATCGCTGGGTTCGTCCACCACTCTGCAGTCATTGCTCTCCTCTGCGTAAGCATGCACTGTTGTGGCGGTCGGTGAATTGGACTCGGATCCATCAGCGGTGCTGGCACTTGTACCACCCGTTGTTGTACGGCGAAGGCGCGGGAAACCATTCGTGAAAAGCCGCAAGCGCGATGGGCGCCTTTGTTTCGCAGCCTCGGAACGGCCCTCTGAGCGTTCAACAACACTGTCTAAACCCTGTGGCGCCGTTATGTATTCAGTCAAGATATTGCTGCTGGAGGGTTCCGTGCTGTGTGCGGGCGCCTCGTACGACTTGGTGGTGTCGAATGAGGGCCAGGGCGTACAACTTGAGGTAAGGGGTGCACCTACAGCGTCGCGATATGTTGTCTCATCCTGGCTGTTGCTGCGTGAGCTGGACATTTTGTCGCCCATGCTCGATCCTGATGCTGAGGAGCGGCTGTTCCTGTTCTTGCGTATGGTCAGAGGCTGCTCGCTGGGGGCACGGCTCAAAGGCAGAGGTGTCACGGTCCACGTTGACGGTGCCTTGTGCGCGTTCGCCCAATTCAGAAAAGACGAGTCCAAACCGAACTCGGGCGGCGACTCCCAGATGTTGTTCTTGATCTCGTTGATGATATCGTCTAGTGGACCGTGGTTTGGATGGTTGTGAGCATTGGTTGACTTACGGAGCATGCGGCGTCGGAAAGTTGTTCTGCGCGATCTTTTTTGGATATGGAGGGGAGGCGGACAGAGAGTAGCTGGGTGTGATGGCCAGAAGCTGCCAACTGCTGCGGAGGCCATGTTGACGCGTAAAAATGAAAACAAACAAGCTCGTGAGCCGCGTCGCGTTCACCTTCACCACGAGATCAGGGTTTGTCAGCCAACCGCAGTCGTATGAAACTGAGAATGCTTGTATTGGAATCGTCCAGGGAATAGAATAGATATATGAAAAAGTTGTCGGCTTATGGATGACCCAATGGAGTGGCTCACTTTTGGCGCGCTCATGGAGCAGAGAGGACAGACTGAGAACGAATGACTGGGCTTGACTGAGATGCAGAGACAGAATGTGGAGAAGGTGCGGTGCTTGCATGCTCGGAAGCTGCGGCCAAGAAAGGTGCAACTGCCTCCTTCCCGTCATGGCAAGCTCCACCTGCATCTAGGTCTGTCTATCACCACAACGCCAGTCAGAGTACTCCCATCGTTTTAACAGACGACGTATCTCAGGTCATCAAGCCTCCGCAATCCTCCATGATGTCGCTTCAAGCTGCTGCTTCACCTTCTCTATGCTCTCGCTGTCGCTATCTCGGAAGCGAATCTGCCTCCATTAGCAATGAGACGGATCAGTGAGTAGTAAAGCATCTCCTACAATATCTTCTCCAGCAGCACCAAACAAGACGGGCTCAGACAGACTGGCCTTCACAGCCTTTCTGACGCGGTCTTCCCACACACCTTCCCAGTTCCATTCACCAGGTCGGCGATTTCGACCTAACGCCGTGGACTCGCCTGCCTGTTCAGATGTAGAACTTCCTGAACTTGCGACATACGGTTGCTGAGCTTGCAAGATGGGAGCTCTATATGTTCGCCAAGCATGGAAGGCTCCGGGGTTCGCTGCTGCCTCCAGCGGGAGAGCATCAAGAATTGATTCCTCACAAAATGTCGAGCGAATGTACTCCAGTATTTTCACGATGGAGACGTCTGGCGCCAAAGGCGGCTCGCTGGTAGGGCCTGTAATACCACCGTCCATTGTCGAGCGTGCAGGAGTCTCGCTCCGAGCGGGACTGCTCACAGAAGATCCACTGACGTCGCGCGAGCTCGCCACAGATCTTCGAGCTCGACCAAACCAATGTGGGAAGCCATGCCGCAGGCTAAAGCCGCCTGGTGGCAACCTCTCCTCATCAGTGGCACTGACAGTATCTGTGTCGAGTGATCCAGTGGTGTACGTGTATGTCGTGAGAGGTGTTAGTAGCGGGTGAAAGACATCGGTAGAAAAGGTCACGAGAGGTGGTAGGGTAGGATAATTGGACGGGAAGGAGATCTGGAAGCGTAGGACGGCAGGTGCATATGGTCCTGTCAGAAGTGAATACGCCGCAAACGAGAATGGCTCGATGGCACTGCGCAAGCGCGCCAAGCCGAGCACTGAGCCATCAATTACCTCGTCTGACAAAGATGACGCCTACCCAGAGTGACGGATCGCCAGGCGTGATGCTCACGAAGACGCCCTCTAGTCTCGCGCAGCGAAGGCTAGAGCTGTGTGATGTTAGACATTGTGGAGCAGACGTTGAGTGTCGACGCACAACTCAACGAGCAACTGTTGCTTCCGGAAAGACGGGAGAGACGGCAATGTGACCGGCATCTCGTGTCGTCTTGAGGTTGTGCGGTATGAGACGTGAGATGGACCGAAGTCCAGGTGTCGCTTCAAGATACCCGTGCGCTAGCCGCCATTGCGGCTAGCGAATGTGCAGGGGGACGTTTGTCCGATAGCTGCATTTCCTCTTCCGCGCCCACGCTCGCCTTCAGAATGCAACAAGGCGCCGCCAGGTCGTGAAGGAGATGAGCGCATCACGAGGGCACGCGACAATTACGCCGCAGTCAACGTGGCACTACCGTGTCTGCCAGTTTGCATCGCTACTGGTCGGGGCAGGTTTCCGAACGAGGGCTCACCACACATGCATGCACTGCATGGGAAACTTATCGTGACGATAATTGAAGTCGTCCATTGCCACCAGGGACCGTGTCTTCGCACACCGTTGGCGCTCCACGTCGCCCCAATCGTGACGAGGCCTTGCGCGGACTGACCGGACGATGGAGTGCTCAACGCACAGCGCCCATACGGTGAATGTTGACTTTGCGATACACTCTGGCCCGACCCCCTTCGGCGTGCCTCATTTGTCGTCGAGAGGCCACGATGGGTCCCTGGTGACAAGAATGTAAGCATGCAGTCAAGTCACACTCTCACCGGACGGCGGGTCGTGGATGATGAGTGATTGTACTCGGGCTCGCCATCACGGCCATGTTCACCCGCGCACAAGACCTGTCAACGTCAAGCCCTCGCAGTAGTTGCTGTGCCACAGGCCCGCATGCATAGCGCCTGGCTGTCGTGCAACTCGGTGCTTGCAAAATGCGCTGGCTCCAGTCAAGAGGGACCGGGTTGTCCCTACAGCTTGCATCACCGTTACAGACGCGGGTGGGGATGGGCACTGACGTCTAATTTGAGATATGTAAGGCGCCTGTGAGGAGATCGGAGAAAATCGTGCCCACGCTGTCGGGTCCGCCGGAGATCCTCTTCTCGCGTCTGCCCATGATTTCACAAGATTCCCAGATTTTCTGGAGCGGAAGACTATGCACTGGCGCCAGCGTGAATATGCAACTGCACATTACTGTCCGGCCTGCGTACGCGAGGAGAGGCCGCTTAGTGGGACCCCTATCAAAAGGTTCGAGAGGAGCAATGGAGGCACACCCTAGAACACACTAAGAACCTCGCGTCCACGCCTGGCGTTTCCACTCTGCAGCCATCCTGGCCCGGCCAATCGATGTCAGCCTTACATCTACACCGCCGCGGTCTGCTCAGATCGAACAGCCGTTATGCTTTGCAAGCCATTGCGGCACTACTGCGACAGGTCAGCTCACGACACGCGACGGAAGCACTCCCGAGTCGAGCTAATACGCCCACAAAGCGCTACAGACGAGCGCGGGCAAACGCTGCCCAAACACAATGGGCACATCGTCGCCGATGGGCGCAGACGATGGTCAGCTGACGGGTCTCTGATTTCCAAGGACCCGAGTGGACTGGTTGATGATGACGGTGCACCGGCAGTGACAACAGCGCGTCCAAGCCACTCCCTGACTCCTGCGACGTCGGTTGGGTGCAATGTCGCGGAAGTTTCGAATGTGCGCTGACTGCGTAAGGTTGCGTGGAGATGATACCTGGGGCACCAATTTAATCGCCGTGGTTGTGCCAGGTCGTGATCTGAGGAAGGCGAAACGAGCTTGACCGTGCTTTGAGTCGCGCGAGTCGTCTCATTGAGGCGCTGACGAAAGCGTGTTACGCACCATGATTTTTCGCAGCGAGGCAAATGCATTTGATGAACAATGCCGCGTGACGACGAGCAACGAACAGGCATCGTCCAAGTCGCTGCTTCCAGAGACTACCGCACACCGCCATTCATGATCTTTACCGGAACAATCGAGGTACCAGCGCTCATCACAGATCTCAGCAGCAAGCGATCCCTGCAGGGCTGCGCTTCTGGAAGTCTGCGTCCTGCCTACTCTTGACTCGCCGCACAGAAACCACGTTGTCACACGGAAGCCCCCTGACCAGGCTCACATCAGTCAAATTTGACACCCACGCCGGCACTGTGTCCTATGGCCGCCGCGGGGAACGTTGATAGCTTCCGCCACCTATTGTGGCCTTTGGTCTCAGCGGCGGACGACAGCCGGCAGGTCGGCCCACCCTAGCTCACAAGGGTTACCCGTCAAAGCGCTGCGTTTGGGCAGACGAACCGTCCCCCCGGGAGTCTGCGCTAAAGTCTAATGCAGCCAGCATGCGTTGATCGCTGCGTGAGCAGGGGCACCTCGCGAGCTCCATGTCATGGCACGTCTTAAATTCTCAACGCTCCTGCGACCTTCTGGCCCGCCTTATCCACTTCTGTCTAGCTTGGCCATGTCGTGGGTTCCATCCATACCCGGTTTTAGTTTTGTACGACCAGCAAAGCTTCTGAAGCCCCGGCCGGCTCAGGGGTTACAGGGCGATTGCTGCTCTTGGGCACACAATTGCCCTTCCCTTCCGGTGACTGGAGTCACCCAAGGGCATGAGGCTAGCAGCAATTTGCTCGCCAGCACAGCACCGGTCGCTTATCGGCAGACTCCACGGCTTTGTTTCGTCAAACCATGGCATCACAGCTCCGCTCTCATTTGGCACTCGCTGGTCCTTCCGCTCAGCGCTGTGACTATCCGCCCACACTACGTACCTTACCCACTATACCATACCACCGTGCTCCGTCTACTCCCCGCTGCTACGATCCCTGTCTGTCCAGCGGGCCATCCGCTTTCAGGACGCCACTTAAATCTTGCTCGTCCCTATATATCCTGTGACGCTCGCATCCTTGGACAAACTGACTCCTTCACAATCCTGGAGATACTAAGCTGTCGCAAGTGTGCACATGTCTTATTTGTCTCCACTAATCACATCTTCAAATACGCCCAGTACCCTCCACCCGTAGCATCACTCACTCCTCGACCTTGTGTCTCGACTACATTCCTACCCAACAGCAATGGCTCGGTATGGCGGGACTTCTGCCTTGGGCAGAGACAACACACCCTTTCCAACAAGACAAATGGCGGTATTAGGTAGGCCTCACCCTATGCGAGGATTATCCTTCACAACTCACCACACCAGCGCTCTGTCGGATTTGCGAACCAATTGCATTCATGTCAATTTTCCCCTACGCGTATTACATGGTCCAA
>TARA_R110002003_G_scaffold589_16_pt1 | contig 13617 bp, 14 predicted proteins | sample TARA_R110002003 | Tara Oceans TARA_R110002003 (sample SAMEA4396441) | marine metagenome | biome: Westerlies Biome; feature: [SRF] surface water layer (ENVO:00010504); material: water (ENVO:00002006), including particulate matter (ENVO:01000060) such as... | depth 5 m | reverse complement strand
TCCTTCTCCTCCTTCTCCTCCTTCTCCTCCTTCTCCTCCTTCTCCACAACCGACCTAGCCCACAGAAAAGAAATGACGATAACACATCATCCAGCCTCAAGATGTTCTCGCGAATCGCCCACTCAAAGCATAACAATACGGCCGGCTCGCGATGTCGTTTGCGACGACACGGGGGTCTGTTGCGCCAGTAGGGAGGATTGGGGGTCCACGGCGCGAGAGCAATGGCGCGGCAGATTGGGGCTGTGGGACATTGAAACGCAGATGTTGAGACTTGGAAATTGAGTTCGTTCGGGGAAATAGCGTACTGGGTTGATAGGTTGGTTTAGATGCGGTTGATCAGGGAGATCGATGTAAGAGGGGAATTTCATGTGCCGTGTGTGCGATTGGGGGGTATGTGGGGGGCAGGGGGTTGGGTGTCGTTGTAGCGGTGAGTCTGGGGATTAGAGAGATGGAGAAAGAATGCGGTGGTGTGGTGTGGTTGATGATAGGAATAGATGGGTGAAGTGGAGTGGAGTGGGGGGATTGTTGCCTGGTAAGAGCCAATTGCAAGGCTTGACGTTTTTGGAATGATGGGGTATCGTTGGAGATTACGAAGAGGAGAAGGAGGACGATGAGGAGGAATAATTCTTGAAAGTTGTTGAAAGTCGACACGCTGACATTGACGGGAGCCACCGCTTGAGCTCGATGGGCACCAGATGCAGTAACGAATCGGCGCCGATGATATGAGTAGGGAGGTGAGCAGGCTCTGGGCCAGTGTGGGAGGTGCACAATTGTGTATATATCCTTGAAATACTTCATTCTTTGTCTTGTACAGTCTGAGATGTGGTTCAGGATGCACGCGGTCTGCTCTGCTTCTGGTTCTGCTTACATCGTTGGCAACGATTGTTGCTGGAGAAAGCGAAGGCGTTTGTAAGGAGAAAGTTGGAGGGACCTTCTCAGATGCCCAATGTCTAGCGGCAATCGCACAGCCCGAGCTTGCGAGTTTGACCTTTTGTCAGCTTTGTCCACATCGATACACAACGTGGCTGTGTGGCTGAAGTGTGGCGCGTGTCGCCGGTGTACGTATCTACAGTGAGGCGAATTGCTGTGATTTGAAAAAAGTTCTACGCTGCGATGAACTCTACCAGCTTCGATCGGATAGACTCCGTCCAACGATAGTTGGCCAGATTGCTGTAGTGCATTTGCTCGTCCGCAGCAGAAATCCGCCACCCGGAAACCGCACCCTTCGAATTCACAACGTTGAACGAGCATGAAGGAGGCAACATAGATAATGTCGGCGAAGCGTGCCCTGAAGATCATGATGTTCTAACCGACTTTGCGCTAGCAGGTACAGCCACGCGTGGCGAAGCAACGTGGCGCCTTAGCACGACCAATAGCAGCGGCTCATGCCAACTGAAGCCCTGCTTAGCTTCAGTTGGTGCCTGCGTGTCAACACTTCAGTTCAACCTCACTATAGCGAACAGTTGCACCCACACCCTCATACATCTGAAGCCTGAATATTCAGAGGAATCAATGACTGCTTGCACCCCTTCGCGAAAGGGATGGCCCGGCGGTTACTGTTGTCATACCTGATTTGCACTGCCCCAATCCAAGCTGCGCCGGTGTCTTGTCTCCTGGGCGGTTCCCACCACCGAGACCTGATTGCCCCTCGACACGATTTCTTTGCGCTTGGCTGTTGACCGGAGGCGTGTCGATCCTAGCGACGATATTGGAGACGGCAAAAATCTAGTACATTCTAGCAAGCTGCGCCAGTAAATGTCGAAGGCGAAATGGACAAGGCCGCGACATGACCGGGCGGCGGAGTGCCAAGCAAGGCTTTGGCGGAAGCTGTCTCTCTGTCAAGCATAGTCCAAATGACGCACCAAGAGCCGAGTTGGCACAGCCCCCAACAGGAGTTATATGGACCGGAAGTGCGCGCTTCGCGATGCAACAAGTTCAGTATCACTGCGCTTACCATCACGTGTGGCCTCACCTCATCCACGACTACCCGCCCCTCTCTTGTACATATTTTTCTGGGTGGCATCTTCCTTGAGACTGTATATATCAACCGACCACAATGGAGGCTGGGAAATTAGCCCCGCCTACGCTTCAAGTCAACACTCGGCAACGGGCGCTGAGCGAAGCCGACACGATCACTTCACAGACATCGAATCCCTTCTTAACACCAGTGTCTCCGGTGTCTCCGAGCAACGCATCAACGAGTGGCGCATCCACAGTCATTGACGACAGTGAAGCGACAAGGCAAGAGCTCCGCAATGATACCGACGCAAAGATAGAGAACAACCCATTCGCATTCTCGCCGAGTCAGCTCAACAAGCTTCTAAATCCGAAGTCACTTGCTGTTTATCAAGCATTAGGCGGTGTACATGGTATTGCGACAGGCTTGCAAACAGACCTCCATTCTGGCTTAAGCGTCGACGAATCGACAGCTCCTCGACATGTTTCGTTCGACGAGGCTACCTCATTACAGTCACCAACAAAAGAGAAAGAATCAAGTCGGCCACCTCATGATGGAAAGCCCTTCGACGATCGGATACGAGTGCATGGACGTAACGTCCTTCCGCCAAAGAAAGTCACGCCTTTGTGGAAGCTGGTCTGGAATGCATACAACGACACAGTCCTCATCGTCCTCACTGTTGCGGCCGCCATATCGCTCGCACTGGGCTTGTACGAAACCTTTGGTGCAGAGCATCCTCCCGGCTCGCCGACTCCAGTCGACTGGGTTGAGGGTCTCGCAATCTGTATAGCCATTGTCATCGTGGTCCTCGTCACTGCTCTCAACGACTGGCAGAAAGAACAGGCATTTGCTCGACTCAACGCGAAGAAAGAACAGAGAGAGATCAAGGTTACACGCTCAGGCAAGATCTCTATGATCAGCATCTACGATGTGCTCGCTGGAGACATCATACACTTGCAACCTGGAGATGTTATTCCGGTTGACGGCATATTCGTAGACGGCTCTGATGTTAGATGCGACGAGTCGTCTGCAACAGGAGAATCCGACGCCATCCGCAAGACTCCTGGTGCCACCGTCATGAAGGCTCTGCAGTCTGGTCAATCAACAAAAGGACTCGACCCATTCATCATCTCTGGTGCGAAGGTGCTCGAGGGTGTCGGGACCTTCATGGCGACATCGGTCGGCGTCAACAGCAGCTTCGGAAGGATCATGATGTCCGTCCGTGCCGATGTTGACCCTACGCCTCTGCAAGAGAAGCTCGGTGGTCTCGCCATGGCTATCGCGAAGATCGGAACCTCCGCCGCTGTCCTCCTGTTCTTCATTCTTCTCTTTCGATTCGTTGGAGGTTTGTCTGGCGACACCCGCACGCCATCTGAAAAGGGTTCTGCCTTCATGGACATCCTCATCGTCGCTGTCACCATCATCGTCGTGGCTGTTCCTGAAGGCTTGCCTTTGGCAGTGACTCTGGCACTAGCATTTGCAACGACGAAGATGCTCAAGGAGAATAACTTAGTCAGAGTCTTGCGCGCATGTGAGACAATGGGCAATGCTACCGCTATCTGCTCAGATAAGACCGGAACTTTGGTATGTGTTGTATACTGCGCAACAAGGAAACAATACTGACCTGAATATAGACGACCAACAAGATGACTGTTGTGGCTGGTACCTTCGGATCCACGACTTTCGTGCACGCTGATGCGAAGTCTGAGAAAGACCAGACTATCTCGTCTTGGGCTTCATCAGTCACGCCAGTTGCCAAGGAGCTCATCATCCAGTCTGTCGCTATCAACTCCACTGCTTTCGAGGGCGAGGAGGAGGGCAAACCTGTCTATGTTGGCTCTAAGACTGAGACCGCATTGCTACAGCTCGCCAAAGAACACTTTGGCCTACTGTCCCTTTCCGAGACACGCGACAACGAGCAAGTCGCACACATGTTCCCTTTTGACTCCGGGAAAAAGTGTATGGGCGCCGTCATCAAGCTCAAGAGTGGTGGCTACCGCCTTGTTATCAAGGGTGCCTCCGAGATTCTCCTGGGCTTCGCCTCGTCCTTTGCGCATTTCGATACCCTCGAGAAAGAAACCATGTCTGATGCTCACCGTCAAGCATTGCTCGACACGATCAACGACTATGCGAGTAAATCTTTGAGGACTATCGGTCTCGTCTATGACGACTTTGAGCAGTGGCCACCAGCAAACGCGCAGCTCACCGAAGGTGGCAGTGTCGACTTCAGTTCCTTACTGCACGATCTGACATTCTTCGGTCTAGTAGGTATCCAAGACCCTGTACGCCCTGGCGTACCAGAAGCGGTGCGCAAGGCCCAAGGTGCCGGTGTTACCGTTCGCATGGTCACTGGCGACAACATGCAAACTGCACGCGCCATCGCCACCGAATGTCTTATCTACACCGAGGGCGGCGTAGTTATGGAAGGTCCTGATTTCCGTCGTCTATCTGAGGAAGAGATGGACAAAGTCCTGCCGAAGCTCCAGGTTCTTGCTCGCTCTTCTCCAGAAGACAAGAGAATTCTAGTCACACGTCTGAAGGCCCTCGGCGAAATTGTGGCTGTGACAGGCGATGGCACTAACGACGCACCGGCTCTCAAGGCCGCCAACATCGGATTCAGCATGGGCATATCTGGCACAGAAGTCGCCAAAGAGGCCTCTGCAATCATCTTGATGGACGACAACTTTGCATCGATCATTACTGCTCTCATGTGGGGTCGAGCTGTCAATGACGCTGTGCAGAAGTTCCTCCAAGTATGTTGCACCCTACTTACAATTTATACCACAAAGAGACATCGCTAACTGAAGCAGTTTCAAATCACCGTCAATATCACTGCCGTCCTCCTGGCTTTCGTTACTGCCGTCTATGATGACCAGATGAAGCCGGCCCTCGGGGCTGTGCAGCTTCTCTGGGTCAACTTGATCATGGACACATTTGCAGCCCTTGCACTCGCCACCGACCCGCCAACCGAAAAGATCCTAGATCGCCCACCACAGGGTCGCGACAAACCTCTCATCACCACAACCATGTGGAAGCAGATCATGGGCCAGAACATCTACAAGCTCACTGTCATCTTTGTACTCTACTTCGCAGGTGGCGAAATCCTCGGCTACGACCTCTCCGACCCCAACAAGCAGCTCGAGCTCGACACCCTCATTTTCAACAGCTTTGTGTGGATGCAGATCTTCAATATCTTCAACAACCGCCGCCTCGACAACAAACTCAACGTACTCGAGGGTGTTCATCGCAACCTGTTCTTCATTGGCATCGTAATCCTCATCATCGGTCTGCAGATCATGATCATCTTTATCGGTGGTCGACCATTCCAAATCAGCACCCACGGCCTCGACGGAACACAATGGGCCATCTCCATCGTTACCGGCTTCATTTGCATTCCGTGGGCTATTGGTATTCGATACTTCCCCGACGAGTGGTTCGCGGCCATCGCCGCCGTTGTTGGCAAGCCTTTCGTCATCGTGTATCGATGGTGCTGCACCGGCGCGTCAAAGGTTACGGGCTTGTTCAAGAAGAGCAAGAAGAACAAGGAGAGCGATGCTGAGGCTGGTGTCGCACCAGTCATTGTTGTTGATGATGGCGATGTCAGGTCCAATAGCATAGCATGAGCGCGGGTAGGTTTGTTATGACTTTAGATCACGAACTTGTACACTAGTCTCTTATGTTGGCGTTGGGAGGAAAGCTCGAAAATACCCATATAGACTTAAGGAGGCTTGTTGCTTAGTAAAGAAGTTTTATTACACATACGTTACAACGTCGATTGTTCCTGCACCACATCTCTGAGCACGTGGCATTTGGGTTAGATCAATGGATAGTAAGCCTAGAGGCACTACGCACATCGAGCGTTGTGAACAGAAATCATCCCTTGACAATCCCTGATCATGTTGTACCTAGCCGTAGTCCTCATGTTCCCGCAGCATCGAACAATTAGCGTCGGAAAGCTGATCGGGTACTTCTGTGGCCGAGCAGAAGCATGTAACGACGATCATCCAGTGATTGGGAGTGAGGAGAGGTCAAAACCGCAAATCCCTTCTCTCTCTACGTAGGTACACATACGGGTGCAGAAGAAAACAGCTCCTTGATTCTAACCTTTATCTAGCCTACATCGAGTCTCCACTTACCGGCACCAGCCGTATTCCCACATGGTAGCATCGCGGCTCAATTCTCACTCCTCCATAAGCGGCAACTCATCTGCGAGTGTAGAAACTCCAACCCACTCCTGCCTACCACGAACCTCGTAGCCACTCCCCGTCTTGGCCCGTCTCACTTGCAGCTCCGCGAACATCAAGTACGGTTGAGCCCGGTCTTCGAGCCCAGTGCGGGTAAAGTGAATCGTGAGCCACTCAAGCGGTTGGTTCTGGCCTTGCGACACCTTCTCCATGAGCTTGATCGCTGCGGTTTTGGCAGCCTCCTTGGTGAATGCCGGCGGAGGTATGGAGCCCACGGCGTTTTGTATGAGTTCCGGGGCAAAATCACTGGATTGAAAAGGAACGTGGAGGAAAAGATCGAGCTTCTTGAGATTCATGCGGGAGAGCATTGCTACATGTTTGGCATCGATCTGTTGTTTTGATTGGCGCAACTTCGACAATCGAGCGAATAAAAAACTCACCTTGGCCTTGCAAGGCGCGTCCCAGCCGAAGCGTTCGAGCAGAGGAAACGCTTCGATAATGGCCGTTAAGCGATCGAGGTCGATGTACTGAGGTTGGCAATACCCAGCAGTGGTCGGCCGAAGGATAAGCTCTCGCAGCGTGTCTTTGTGACCCATTATCGTTGGCAGCAATGCATCGATAGCGACTTCCGCTCGACCAATATCGAGCGACTCCAGAGCCGTAATAGACGCCATAAATTGTTTAACTGGGCCAATCGAGCCATCTTGAGCTCCGAAACGGAGTGCCTTGAGGTTCGGCATTCCTCCGGTGAAGGCCGAAAAGAACGCGTCAGGCCGATCGCCGCCAAAGTCGAGCTTGCGTAGGCGTGACCAATCGGTAGCATCGCGGAGCAAATGAACATGTGCATCGTCCCATAGATAGGTCGGGCTGCCCCAAGACCCGTTTTCGCGAAGAGTAAATTCTTCCAATGCAGGAAGACGTATCTCGGGCGTGATGTCCAAGCGCATGAGTTTTCCGGAGTCCTCGGTGTCACTGATAATCTTAACTCCATAGTACTCGGTGCCATCCTGAGAATTGTCAATGCTGAGAACGCGAAGATTGCCTCCTTCCGCAATGGCTTGAGTGAGTTTAGGCCACTCGGAGCGCGCGGCCTCATCCGCGCGGTAGCCTTGATTGTAAACAGTGTAAGTCAGCCTCCTCAGGAGAGAAGATGAGAGCAGCTTGATGTCCATCTGGCGATGCGCATGGTTCTTTGCTTTCTCGCGGTTGAGAACGCAGACAGAAAGCTCGAGGTCGGGCCAGGTCGCATGAAGCTTGTCCAGGACAGATGTAGCAATATGTACGTTAGTTTCCCAGCTACACAAGTTAGTTCAAACTCCAGTATATCGCTGCAGGATCACGTACCTCAGTTTGCGGAGTGTGCCATGTTCAGAGATTTTGTCGAGGATCAGCATCAAATCCTCGGTGGGCACTTCATCCTTAACGGTGATGCTGCGAACATATCTGACGACCTCGCATTCCCCATCATCGCTAAATTTCTCAAGAATTGCCCTGTAGGCTTGATGCGACTTGCTATCCTCAGCGCCTTTCTTCAGGACGAGGTCGCGATACACGAAGGGAAGTACAGCCTCGCGCAAAGCTTTTGATGACTGGCCCAATGCAAGCACAGTTGATGGAGAAGACTCGGAGAGCTCAGAAGCTATTATATGATGAATATCGTTCGGAACGTCGTCGAGATGGATCTTCTGGTTGGGAGTCGCCACATTCGGCGACAAAGCCTCAGCATTCTTAGGCACGCGGGTGGATGTTGCTCGAACCATGGTGTTTGAGAGTATAGGAAGATAGTGAATCAGTGAGAGGGGTGAGATGCGCATGAGGATACATCTTAACGGCATCGAACATGACTATTTTATATTGTTTGATGTCTAGGGTTCGCAAGACGTTCGTAAGGCTGCCCACGGAGCTTAGCCATACGAAGCTGCGCCCACAAATGCGCAAGGATCATTGCAGCCATCTGAGGCTGCCATAATGCCTGAGGCAATGATATCTTCCTGGAATCTTTGCGAAAAGGGGGGGGGGGTTCGCGCGATGGAAAGCACGGCGAGCCGGGATCTGTCGCTATGGAGCAAGAGTGCGGAAGGTTGTGGTCACATTGCGTGGGGTGACCGTCCACGTGATCGCCTAACAAAGTACCGGTACCGCAGGCGCTTATCGATAAGCTGGGTAAGTGCCCGCTAAGGACTCTTTATTCCTCCTACTCCTTTGCTCACTCATCCATCTCCGGCATTTTTTTCCTTTCGTCGTAATGTTGAAAGTACTATGGTCCGCCTTCGACTATCTAGCAGGGATCGTCACTAAGATCGTGTTGAAGGCTGCAAGACAGCTCTAATAAGAAGTAAGCCCCTTGCACTGCCACCACCCCCTATTGCTGCCTCCAGAATACGACCCGCTCGCGCTTTGCGGTGCTCAGGCAAACAGATCATGGTACTGTGCACGGCCGTTAATTTATTCCATGCGCAAGCCATTACTAAGGCCATCAGAGCGTGTTTGTTATGCTTAACTTCATCATCGCTGCTTTGCGACATTGGACTAGGCACTCTCAAGCCACACCGATCCTTGAAGATAAGGTCGATATGCTGTGCCGCATCGCAAGACCTCAGATGTGACGATGTGTAGCCTCTCCGGCGGACCACTATTACTGCTACAAGGGGTCCATCGTTAGACGCCGCTATTCCAGAAGATCAGGCAATCCCGCCCCTGTCTCTTCATCTAAGGAAGTCCGGATTGACATTTTTACTTGCTGGTGCCCCACCTTTCAGCACGACTCTGATATACAAAGATACCATCTCAAGTCCGATTTGGGCTCTCGTCAACCTTTTAAGATAGAGCTCATCACATCGAGATACTATATCCAAATCATTCGGAAAGAGCCTATGCCCGCATAGATGTCATCGGACTAGCATGAGCAACGATGAAAACATACCGGAACAAATCAGCGCCCAAACCATTTCATTGAACGCCGATGACACATTTGACCACCTCTAAACTATTACTGTCAAGCTCCAATTGCCTCGCTTACAATACTCGAATACGTATTTCCTGAACGAGGGCAAGGTGACGTCGGGCCGAGGACAGTATTGGTGGGACGATTCTCACAAGATGAATAGAGAGTTGATAGAAGATAACAGAAGAATTTTAGTGGTGAAAGAAGGCGACATCATTATGTGGAACTCAGATCACAAGGTCAGCATCACGGCTGTGGCGTGAGTGTCGTTAGGGGAGCTTGCTAGACGCGGAGATCGGGCGAAGCACACTTTCGGTATGGGCCTATCTCTGAGGTTTAGCCTTTGGTCGTACATGAGGGTGGGCAAATATGTGAGACTAATTCGGCCGCTTATGCGGAGTCGTGGTAGCGTACCAGAAACCACATCCACTAATAACCTCACTAAATCCAACAATCCAATGCTGATACACGCCACCACTTAGCTAAGATCCCTTGTACCTACATGTTTCTCGCCAGCGAGAGGGGTGCAGCAAGCTTAAAGTGTTCAAGAAAGGTGGCCACTTTGGTTGTTGAACGTCGTAGCGGCCGCAGAAATCCCTTTATCTTCGAAAAGCACTTTCTGCTCATCCTGCAATTCACTTCATCTTTTCAACTTTGATGGTTGGTACAGTAATCACTATCTCCAAGACTATTGACTGTATAGCGACTGACCTGTTCCAAGGAACCACGGCCATGGCCAGCGAAACAAGCGAATCGTTCTTGTCAAGCAATGAGAGAATACAAAGGGAACGCGAAGCCATCTTCGGATATTCCAAAAATCGAGTGGCAGCATCAGCATCAACCGAAAACTCGGGGTTATCTTTACAACCCAACCTGGTGTTGAGGCAGCGCGGATCTGATGACAATAGCCTGCTACAAGTGGATACGACTCCGCTCACTATACCGAAGACGATGCCAGATACACAACACGCAACAACGAAACCGATCAGAACTGTCAGCAAAACGAGCCTGTTGGCATTACCGACCGAACTTCAAGACTTGGTGCTTTCCAACCTTGACGGGTCGGGGTGGCGTGCACTTCGCAGCACGCACCGAGTCTTCAAGCTCTCCGCTCAAGCTTTGATCTATCGCGAAGTGGTCCTCAGCGATCGCCGCCCACCCCTTGACGAAGACAGTCAAATTGACGCCTTCCTCCATATCTTGGACTATCAACCTCACATCGAGCAGTACGTGAGAGCAATCAGACTACGCCCTGATTCGAATCCCATGGACTCAACAGATCTACACTTCGTGCTGAAACGGCTGTTGCCAAGGTTGAACAATGTTCAGCGACTTACCATTTGCATGGCGGGAAAATTTCCTATCACATACGAGCAGCGAGAGAATTTCGTCAACACCATCGTACTTCTGTGAGTTCGGGTTCCATGTACTTGCCGTCGAGCTGCATAAGCCCGACCCCCTGTATGCCACGACTGATGACGAGGTACGCCAGCTCTAACTGACCTAGACTGAAAGATACACCACCAAACATCCTTGAAATCGAATGCACTCTACCATCCGGCCTCGCATTCGGCACACACTGGGTCCTTCCCATTACGAACGTAACCTTCGTCGGACGATTCGGAATATTCGACCCCAACAGATGCATCCGAGCGTGGCTATACCTCCTCCCGACAGATTACTCCCCCGAGAATATGCGCCGCCTCGATTTTGGCACACTCGCCATGACCTCTGCCACGATACACCATATCTGTTTGACCTTTCCCTGCTTGACAGGCTTCTCCTTCTGCGTCAAACACGACACATGCAATCCAGACGTTGCACATGCTCTAGCGCCGGCGAAACAGGGCTTGACATATCTGAGCATTCGACGCGAGGCGAGATGCGGATTAGTGCTATATTGCACAATGCCTTTGGACCTGCGTGACTTTCCAGCTCTCCGCCGCCTTGAACTCGACGCCTCATTTCTGAAAAAAGCACGACGGTGTGGTGTTATACAGCTCGAGGAAGACGCACACCAGAGTTTCTTGTCAAAGATGAGAGAATCGTCGAGATTGGCAAGGTGCTTGCCGGTTCAACTGCGGAAAGTCACGATTCTCTTCAACAGGCCGGATCACGTTGTCAAGCAACTTCCAAATAGCGCATTCGTTGGCGTTATGCACTGGGAGTTCGAGAGGCTGGCTCCGTATTTTGTTGGGGCGTTTCGCGATTGTCATGTTCTGTTGGTGGAGGAGAAACATGTGTGTGATAGGGACGAGAGCGAGGATAGGTTGGGGTGTAGGGAGGGAGGCGAGGAGATGCTGTGTACGCTCGATTATGAGCGGAAGTGTATCTTGAGGAAATTGGGTGTTACGGTGGAGGCATGGGTGCAGAAGGACAGAAAGAGGTGAGGTGGTACGGGGTATCAGGGTGCGCGTGAGTATCTGTGATGGAAACTGTGAGCAATCACGAGTCCAATCGGGTTTGCTGGTGAGCGCGTGGGCGATGCCTATGCATTGGTCATCCTCACAAAGAGCAAACATGGGCTTAATATATATGGTGTATTGACAATCTTATCTTTGTCGCAGTCAGTGCCCTCCATCAACTTTTTGTGATCATGGTGCCTCTGCCCAATGAAATACTCGATCAGATCTTCGCCGACTGCGACACCCGAACCTGGCTCAATGCTTGCCAGGCAGATCCTCTCTTCCGTCGGTCCGCTCAACGCGCGCTTTTCCAGAATGTCCACCTAACCGCGCGTCACGCGCCTCCACAACCAGGAGCCAATAGTTCATGCAAGGCCTTCCTCGCGATGCTAAATGAACGATCCTTTTTGCTTGCCAGACATGTTAAGACCCTCCAGCTCAAGTGTGAGTTCGACCGGGAGAAGCAGTTTGAGTACAGGGTGGTATCCAAGATTGTGAACAGACTTCGAAAGCTTCGCTATATGGAGGTGTTGCTCATTTTTCGACCGAATGTCTGGGAGGAGAAGGACGTCAGAGATCATGTCGACAAATTCACCAGAATGTAAGTTTGTGGAGCACAACACCTCACTAGCGACTTTGATAGATGCTGACATTCTATACAGCATGAAAGAGTCTTTTGCGTCCACATTGTCCCTAAAGTGTGTGTATCAAGATCCAGCATTTATTTCCCAAGCCATCGGAAACCGCCAGTCTGGTGCCACTGAGCTTGTACTGCGTCCACACCCTGCTACGGAAGCCTTGGAGATGATCTATCTCCCCGTTAGTCCAGGTGACGACATGAAAATCAGCCACCTGCACCGCATCGACTTGGGCTCTTTCATCGTCGAGGAAGATGACGTTAGAAGCATTGCCACATCTGCGATCGCACTGAAGGATCTCACCGCAACGATACTCTGGTCACAGTCTGGTAACGCCATCGTTGCAGCACTCTCTCCACTTCACAAGCAGCTGGAGATCCTTGATCTACGAAGACATCCAAGGTGTAACAAGTACGTCTCCCCCACCGCTACCCAGGAGAAAACCGACTTCAGCTACTTTACCAACCTTCGTGTGCTTCGAGTATCGTCAAACTTCTGGTTCCAAAGTATCTCATGCAAAGAGCGGTCAGTGCCCAGAAAATTCACATGGCATCTCGAGAACCGCAACGACACTCACACGCTTCTGCCTACCAGTTTGACGGATCTCAACATGCGCTTTGATTGGCCAAATGGTATCTTCGCACGTCAGCTCAGGTGCCAAGAGCTGTTCCGGAAGTGTCCCAAAAGCATTCAAAAGAAAGGGTTCGCGTGGATGATTGAGTGGCAACGAAAACTGCCGAAGCTTGAGCGTATGGCGCTCTCTGAGGAAGTGCATAAATGTGAGGGATACAGGAACGTAGGATCAGATATCCGCGCGATGTTGACACGATTAGAGCCGCCGAAGGTCGTGCAAGATGTGTTCAAGGAGAGAGGTGTGGAGCTTGATGTTCAAATGCTGGAGTTCGTCAGGGCTGATTGAGATAATATCCCTTGAGGGCGGCATGGTGTAGGCTCCCGAGGTGGAGATGGAGGGATAATGAAGTGAATCGTGTTCTTCTGGATTCTAAGGTAAGATTCAAGTTACTTGTGCAATAGTCTGAGTCCAGGTTCTGTGATCGTAAGCCGTCCGCTGTCTGGGCACTCCTTCGATCGCATGACCCTGGTGAATATGCATTGGAGCGCGCCACGAGGGCATGGGCTGCTGTGTCATCCAATCACCAAGGCGCCATTCACGGACGAGGATTGGACCCCGAACTACAAACTCCGAGACGCATATGACACGCTCGGAGGGAGCGAGCACGAGTGGGAGGGTACGTAAGCGGAGTTGTGATGCCCGTTCTATTTCTCGGTCATGTACCACATTCTCTGCAGGCTTAATGATTTACCTCGAACATCCACCTCGGAGGGAGGGCGCGATAGCGCAACAGAAGTCTGCCACACTGAATGCATCCCAGAAGCACATCTCCACAAGGCCTCGGTACTGTAGAGCCGACTCAGCGACTATACGAGGCGTATTTTTGGTTAGCAGGTTAGATTTGAAGATGATCAC
>TARA_R110002003_G_scaffold186_8_pt1 | contig 13622 bp, 21 predicted proteins | sample TARA_R110002003 | Tara Oceans TARA_R110002003 (sample SAMEA4396441) | marine metagenome | biome: Westerlies Biome; feature: [SRF] surface water layer (ENVO:00010504); material: water (ENVO:00002006), including particulate matter (ENVO:01000060) such as... | depth 5 m | reverse complement strand
GAAGATCAACTGATGGCTTGGCATTCAAGAAGCCCTTCATAAGTTTTAAAGCCCGTAAAGCTATGGATGCAGCCGAAATGGGGATCGTAGGTGAAGACTCGGCGCGGTCGAACCATGGCGTCATGAGCGCCGTTGCGGACGCCGGAACCATCAACGAGCCATTAGTGTTGGACCTCGCTGCTATGCACGATGGAATTGTTACAAGAGGACAGAGTCCCCCTCTAACGCCGCCTCCTAGCCAGCAAGCAACGCACGACCAGAATAACTGGCTCTCAGATGACGAGCGGGATCCTGCTACTTCACCCGCACCAGCACCCCCGGACTTTACAAGACGTGGGATACACATTCCTTCTAGAACGAGGTGGGTCTTGCACAAACAAATGTTGGCCTAGTAGCTAATCGTCACAAGCTCAAGTACTCCTGCTGCCAACAAGAAACGCCTTTCTATGCAACGCCGCCTAAGTTCCGATACCAGCTCTCTCACCATGCCAAGGACACCTGAACCTCAACACGCACAAGTATGGAGTTCTTCACGAACACCCTCATTGCATGCTCCAAGCATAGCACCTAAATCTGCACCACGAGGTCGCAGCAGGGAGCCAACGACGATACGAAGCTCGGCCGATTCAGTCATATCTTACGAATCCTCGATGCCGTCAATCGCAACTCAAGCTCTTGGGCCGCTGCAGCAGAGGAATGTGATAGACGATGGCGAGCGCTTGTCCCCGTTGATGGAAGACGATCCCCGATCATTTGATCTGGTTGCACCACCGCAATCCGAGGGTAGGAAGCAGTTCTCGCTAGAACGTCAGTCTGAGCAGCTATTTTCCAAGGAACACCTACAGGCCATCTTCAACGACACGCCATCACTACTTCGATTCACTTCGTTCCTGACCGCAGCCCGGCCGAATTCAGTGCCCATACTGATTTATTACCTCGATGCCTTGAAGGCGCTGCGGGCGATCAACTACGCAAACGCAGTCGCAGAGGCTCTAGAGCCAATCGAGGGTCATGAATTTACGCACAATCCAGCTCGGCCAACAGTGAACGCTATATTGGAAGAGAAGGCGAACCACGCGTTTGATGTCTTGGTTAGGGACGATCTACCGGCTTTCATCACACACGTCTTCACGCAGGTCGTGAGCGTCAACATCTCGAAACGTATCACAGGAAACCTCCCCCCCATGTTACGTGAAGCCAGCGAAGGACTGGCAGAAGTCTTCTGCTTGACCGATCCTTCGCGGACTGACAATCCGATTATTTTTGCGTCAGAAGGTGAGTCCCGCGTCACTGTCTTCCGCAGACGCTAATAGTTCACCAGAATTCCATCGCACAACACAATACGGTGTGAGCTACGCAATCGGCCGCAACTGCCGCTTCTTGCAAGGCCCCAAAACAAATCCAAACAGTGTAGCTCGCTTCAAGGAAATGGTTGCGGCAGGCAAGGAGCACAGCGAAGTCTTCCTCAACTAGTAGGTTCCCTAAGAGTCCTCCGAATGACCACGGTTAACACGCCACAGCCGCCGCGACGGCTCCCCCTTCATGAACCTCCTGATGATGGCGCCCCTCCTCGACTCCCGGGGCCACATTCGATACTTCATTGGCGCGCAAATCGACGTGTCGGGGCTCGTCAAAGACGGCACGGATCTTGAAGCGTTCCAGCGCATGTTGGACCAGCAAGACGGGGACGAAGCGCCGGAAGAGCCGAAAGACGAGTTCCAGGATTTGAGCGAGATGTTCAATCATTCTGAGCTGGATATTGTGAGGAGGCATGGCGGCAATATGCACAGAGAGCATGTGGACGATCAGAGCGATGCCGGCACAATTGGACAAAGACCGCAGCAGAGGCCGAGGGTCTTGATTAGAGAGAGTAATTTCGACATAGAGGATGCGGATAAGCCGACTGTGAGGCCCGAGGGGAGATTAAGCGGGCCGTACAAGCATGTAAGTTGGACTGCAGAGGCTTTTGGCGAAAAGGTTGCTGACATGTTTCGTAGTACCTCCTCGTCCGCCCGGCGCCCTCCCTGCGCATCCTCTTTACTTCGCCCTCCCTCCGCGTCCCCGGGATCCTCCAATCGCACTTCCTCGATCGCATTGGCGGCAGCTCGCGCGTCCGCGAATCTGTCGGAAGCGCCCTCGCAGACGGTTCGCGCGGCGTCACAGCCAAGATCCGATGGCTCTCGCACGCCGTCCATAACCTCGAGACATCGGACGAAGAAGGCAGACCGCGCTGGATACACTGCACGCCCTTGCTCGGCGCATCGGGCGCGGTGGGAGTATGGATGGTCGTGTTGGTGGACGAGGACAAGCATGTCGCGCCAGTACGACGGTTCCGACAGGCGCCGCCTATAGCCAACGATATACGGAGCAGGAAGGAAGGCGCGAGAGGCACGCTGATGGACGATTTCGACGATTTCCCCCACGACTCATATTCGCCACGGACGGCATCGCTCGTGAACGGACAATCGCATGGGCCGAGTGCTGCGCGCCACATCGCCGTAGATGCGCTTCGCCAGCCGTCAAGTCCCCGAACCACAGGTCCCATGTACGACCAACAAACGCTGAGGTCGGCGAGCTCGTCGCTTGGAAATTATGATATTGGGCGCGGGGGAAGTGTCGACACATTCCATATTTAGACACGTGGAGGATCGAGCATTTGTGGCGGAAGTATAGTATTCGGGTGCGATAGAGGGGTACGTTTGGGTACGGCTGGGCGGGAATCTTGGAAGGCTTGTCGATTTGCTTTATACCCATTGGAAGAGTACATAGAGTGGCTTTCCCTTAGCACATAGCATCTTGTTTGGCGTTTCTAGTCGTCGTTAGCATGTGACATTGCATGATCACACGATACACGTACCAGACGCCATGCACAACCGCGCCTCTCTCGTGGATCTATCCATGGATCTCCTCGTTTTGTCTTGAAGGACCTGGGATATCCCTGAAATCTGTACGAACCAGTCGCTTCGATATGCACCCTCACCACACGTCCTCGGCCGTAACCTTAACATTCTCCCCATCCGCTCTTATCGTCCCCTTCTCCTTGTCCCTACTCAGCGGCTTCCGCATATCAAACGCATCTTCGCCGTCGTTGTAGTAATCCACCACCCGTCGATACACACTATACCCCATCTTCCTGTACAGCTCCTTCGCAATCTCATTACTCGCGCGCACAAAAAGGTCCACGAACCACGCATTCGCGGCATCCGACGAGCGCTCCAGCGCACTGGACAGCGCCGTCGCGTGGCCCAGGCGCCGCGCGCTCGGGGCCACCGTTAGCGCCGTGATGTGGCCGTGCCAGGGGAGGTAGTTGGGGTATTTCACGCCCGTGGTCGAGGGCGAGTATGGGGTTATGGGCGCCGAGTAGGGCGAGGATTCGAGTTTGCCTAGGACTGTGGTCGCGGACGTCAGCACGTGTCAGGCAATGTAATGGCTAGGGCCAAGTTACTGTAGCCCTCAATATTCCCGTCGATGCCCTCGAGGACTTGACATAGTTCGGGCCATTTTGTCAGGTACTCCATGTAGAAGCCGATGTTGTATGTTTCGGTGAGGTGGTCGAGGTTGGTCGAGGAGATGTGCAGAAGGTCGTCGGGTCGCATTGGGCGGATTGTGGCCATGTTGGGCGGTATTGGCTCGTTTGGAGCTGGGGTTGGTGGTGTGGAAGCTGCGATTGAGGGTTTGGAGAAGGTGCGTCAACGCGGGGTGGTCGCGTAAACTTGCCGGGCCTAGCGGCGCAGTACTTAGTCTACACCTCGCATCCCGTCTCTTGTGACGGGCAACGTCGATATAGACACCGCGACTCGCGACCACGGCTTACTTCTGGATTCGTGCATACCATGGACGATCAGTTACCGCATTCTGGTTGGGCGCAAGTACTCCGCACGCCTTAACAAGACTGCATGTCAGCACGGGTCGCAGGTGGCTCGTCATAGGCTTCCTCGGGTTGCATAGATGAGCTCGAACAGCCTCCTCTGACAAGCTTCATTCAACTACCCAACCAACACAGCGACATTGATCAGGGCATGAGGACGTCTACGCCAGACTTCACTGTCACGGAGCATACATCGCCCTGTTCATACATCCGACAACACCCCCATGGCGTCAAGCGTGACGAGGCTGTCTTACAACTTGCAGTCAAGGAGTATCGACCACGCAATCCGAGTGCTTCGGACGAGGAAAGTGTGACTGTCATAGCCGCCCATGGAAACGGCTTCCCTAAGGTTCGAGGCACATCATGATACATCGAGCTAGTCACGCTGAGACACAGCAGGAAATGTTCGAGCCTCTCTGGGATGATCTCCTCCACACAACCAAAGGTTTCAAAATCGCCTCAATATGGGCGGCCGATGCCGCGCATCAGGGTGCCAGCTATAGCTTGAACTCGAGAGAGCTCGGTGACGACCCCAACTGGACCGATCACTCGTTGGATCTTCTTTTGATGATCAACAAGTTTCGAGGCCGGATGAAGCCTCCATTGATCGGCATCGGGCATAGCATGGGCTGCGCTCATTTGGTCTACTTGGCTTCGATACATCCAAGACTTTTCCACGATCTGATTCTCATTGATCCGATTCTCCAGCCTGCTCACCCACCCGGCCCCAACTCCGCACTTTTCTCATCCAAGCGTCGCGAGAGCTGGGAGTCGAGAGCCAAAGCCGAGGCACAAATCAGCGGAAATGGCTTCTTTGCATCAATGGACCCGCGAGCACTGAAGCTATTCTTACAGTATGCCTTGAAAGATACTCGAGACGGTGGTGTGACGCTGAGTACCCCGAAAGCACAGGAAGCCTGGACTTATGTACGTTCCTGCTTCCACGACCTCGATGAGAACACACCAGAGGGGAGGCAACGAGAAAGAATGCTCAATCCTTATGTGGAGCCGTTCTCACATGGCGGGAGAGTCTTGACTGCTCGCGGCGAGATGCTTCCCATCTGCGGGGCTCTTCCGAGCTTGCGTCCACGGACTTTCTTCATGTATGGAGAGTACTCGCATATCAATTTTGACGAAGTCCGCGAGGTTCATGTATCGACCACAGGGACTGGAGAAGGCGGGAATGGGGGCATGAAAGAGAGCGGTGTGAGAGAGTTGGTGTTGGAAGAATGTGGGCATCTGTGTGTGTTCGAGAAGCCTCGTGTGATTGCGGAAAGCATTTCGAGCTGGCTTAGCGACGAAGTTATGAGGTGGAAGCAAGAGAGGGACTTCTGGGCTACAGTCGATACTGGAAAGAGCAAGAACGACAGGACAGAGCTATCAGATAAGTGGATGGCAGTCATGAAGGAAGACACTTCGACCGAACGGCCTGTGGCGCGTGGGAAACCAAAGCTTTGAACAACTGCATGTCGAACGAGCAGATTTTGCATCGTTTTGATGTTCCAAAACAGTGTGCGTGGCACGCAGATCCGGGCTATTCATTTTGGTACGTTTAAGTTGGTTTTCGCTACCTTTTCTTCCAGCGTTCTGATCTCGTCCCATATCTCGCATGACTGATCTTACATTGTGAACGGTTGCTATCGTCGTGATAGTGCTCGTACCTACCGGATGGGGAAGGTATCATATCTTTATACCGCCAAGCCATCGATCGCAGCGGATATCATAAGCAACAACATTAACCTCATTCTTGAGATACTTGGCACATTCAGCAGTCCATAGTGTCATGCTGCACGTTCACTTCTGGCAGGCGTCGAACCAGATCCGGCTGCTGGAGCCCTATTCCTCGTTGTCATGCGCTCAAGCGAGCTGTACATCGGCATGCAACGGTCATCTCGTGTCAGTGCCACCGCGCAGAGCTCAGTGCAAGCCAAGCAGCTCCGCACCTCTCGATCACCTTGGCGGATTCTAGGAAGCCTGGAGAAGCCCATTGCCATTTGCCGGATAGTGCCCGTGCAACATGAGCTTGTATGGAGGCTTGTTTGTGTACCAACCACGTGCGGAAGATCCGCAGAAAATGCCGTGCCAGTCGGGGATTTACACGGGAAGGAAGTGCCGCGATCTCCATGTTTATACATTCGACGAATATGATCATCGCGTTTCACCAAGTTTGTGGGGAAGAGTAGGAGGGTCAGACCTCATTGGTTGTATGCACTATATGGATAAACGAGGGCAAAGCGCTTCAACACCATGAATCCTTCAACATCAGGTATTATGCATGGCGGCAAGATTCAGAGACTTGGTGCACCTTGTCATGATGAAGCATAAGTTGAAGGCAGCTCATGGCTTGCTGCTCTTTTCTTACCTTCGCTAACTTCACGTACTATCGTTTATCTATCAAGATGAGATTGTACCAAATCGCCGCCCTCGTCGCGCCTGCACAGGCTGCACTTCGCTTTGGGTGCTCGACGTTGAGCATCCAGCGGCTGGACCCACTTGTCGAGCCTGGAAAACTGCCCTCAGCTCACGTGCACCAGATCGTTGGCGGCAATGCCTTCAATGCTACCATGGATAAGGACCCTGGCGAGGTCGCGACGTGTACTACTTGCACGTTCACGGAGGACTTCAGGTAACGTGCCATCTGGCAATAGCCACCTTCCTCTCAGCTGATTGATGAAGCAACTACTGGACCGCTGGCATGTTCTTCAAACACGAGAACGGCTCATACAAGCGTGTCCCTATCATGCAGAACACTGCTCTGCCAAACGGCATCAACGGCGGCATGACCATCTACTACACGCAGCAAGATTTCAACAGCAACGGGAACCAGAAGATCACGGCCTTTCCCAAGGTACGCGCCTCCACCAACACCACTGCAGCTTCTAACAAGACCAGGGTTTCCGCATGACAGTCGGCAGCCCCACGACCAGTACGGTCGACGCCGCAAAGAAACACGTCGGTCTCCGCTTCGTCTGCCTCCAAGACAAAGGAACACGCTTCCCCGAACTCCCCGACTTCCCCACCAAATCATGCAAAGGCGGCATCATGACGGTCCACCACTTCCCCTCGTAACGACCTCCCTCATCCCCACCCACCACCTCACAACTAACCCCCCCACGCAGCTGCTGGAACGGCAAAGACGTCGACTCGCCCAACCACCAAGACCACATGTACAACACGGCCAAAGAAGCCTTTTCCCCCGCCGGCCCCTGCCCGGCCTCGCACCCCGTGCGCATGCCGCAAGTCGCGTACGAGACGCTCTGGGACACGACGCAGTTCGACAGCATGTGGCCCAAGGACGGGTCGAATCCGTTTTTCCTGAGCTACAACGACAACAAGGGGTACGGGACGCATGCGGACTACCTGTTTGGCTGGAAGGACGATAGCTTGCAGAAGGCTATGGATAGCAGTTGCATGTTCCAGGCGTGTGAGGGCGGGAAGCCGCTCAAGTCGCAGGATGTTGCGGCGATGAACAAGTGTGCGGTCAAGTCGAGTGTGAATGAGAATATTGATGGTTGTGAGTATTGCGGGCGGCGGAGGAGGGTATGTGTGCTAATGTGTGTGCAGGGCTGGCGAAGATGCCGGGGCAGATGTAGGGGGTGCGGTGAACGGCGGGGGTGGGGAGTGATGGAGGGGCTTGGTGGGTGTTGCTGGTTTATACGGTCGCTGTTGTACGTTGAGACAATCCAGATGGTTGTTGCGAACTTCAAAGAGGTGTTACAATCTCTTTATCGTGGGCTTCCATGCGTGTGCTCAGTATCTCTCCTGGCTCCCAGAAAGCCGCTTATTATCTGGTCCACATTTTGAAGATATTTGCCATACGACATCTCCCGTCGTGTAGACACATCATGAGGATATTCCATCCTTGCTTTTAGTGGTATCGGCGAGTAGTGAGACTGTTCACGCTAATCATAAACAGCCTTGTGCGCACTGATTCTCCCGGTGGTCCAGAACCAGACCTTGCTTCCCGATTGAAGCGAGACTCATCGGTAGTCCTCTGCAAACTCAACTCCATGTCAAAACGACCCAGAGTCATGTGATGCCGTCGTCGTGACACTCTTTGCATAACAAAGTTTGATTGGCCCAGCAGCCCACGACTCTCGTAGTCCCACACACTCACGCCCCTTGCCTTGCTTTGCCGAGTCGACGTCTACGCGCCCTCGACAGAGTTCTGTTGACAGCGGCCAGGGCCGGAGTGGCTTGAAGCTTGTCGAGCGTGGTGGTGTAGTGCAAAGGCCAGACTCAGGATACAAATAGCCGCCCGCCCGCAAGCTGGTTAGACTACCGGCGTCGCTACGTAAGCGAGGAATTGAGTTTGGGACGTGGTTTCAGGAACAGGACATGGTGATGTGTATGTCGACGTGTTGTACGTGTAATGTACGAGAAGCAGAAAGTGATTCTCGCTTAACTTTTGGACACTGCATAGTCAGTCATTGGTACGAACGCACAAGCCCATCAGTTGATTCACACCAAACCAGGACCTTTCCGTTTCTCCATGCAGTAACCAGACCAGGAGCACTCGCATTCGTCATGTCATGCAGCATCCTTGATAGCCACGTGGTCAGCAACGTGGGAGCTTACAGTTAGGGGTCAATCTGGATGGTCGGGCAGCGACTACGCGGGCATGGGTATGGCAGGGAAGGGAGTCGTGTCGCCATCTTGTGGGCGGAAAGAAGGGGAGACGCAGTGGAAGTTGCACGTCGAATCGTTCGAAGTGTTTCGCTAAGTTCTAGCATGTGTTGAACAAGAATGTGGGGAGCTATACCTCCAGGGTTGCGATGTGGTAAAGGGCCGTCTACATGCCGAAGAGTGGTACAGATCTTGAGCATGACGTCTCGTGTTCACCCCTCCTTTTGGGCAGATAATGCCATGTGGACCAGCCTTATCGCAGGGACTTCGCCAGAAGTTGATGATTGACGGAGCTTGTCCAGCATTGGGCGCGGCTGCAGAGTAATACGGCCACAATTCCTGTCCGGTATGCGAACGGAGGAGGAGCCAGGCTGACCGAGCTCGACGGCTGGACGTGGCTAGGGACTAGCCTAGCTGCGGGCGCATGGCAGAGCGGTTGAACATGCGTCAACTGGAGGTTTGCTGTCTGACACTTCCACATGCAACGAGCGGCGTTTGTCGCAGTGGCTTTTTGCTGTTAATGATCATGTCTTACATGCATGCAAGGAACGCTTTGTTCGTGTTTGTTGATGTCTTTGTCCGCGATTGTCCTCCAAGACAGACAATCGCAGGATAAAGGCATCACCGCCAATGTGGGACGCACCGGGAGCGCGTGCGTGCGATTTCCACGTGGCAGAAGCGTGGGGCCGGCGAGGACGCGGCATGAGTGGCTGCCACCAGAGGAGGCCACGAGCCGCCGCCTTCTGTTGGACCCCCTGGGCGGTTGTCTGAGAGGCTGGCTGCATGGTGTGCTCACTCTATCGAACTGCAGCCATCCTTACATTGCGCGGTTTCAAAAGTGCGACGTCGTACCGGTGTGCTAAAAGGGTCGCACCTGCCTCTTGCTGTGTGTCCCTGCACCTTTCCTGTGACCACCATCGCGCCTGCTTCATATCACAACAACGACTGCCGCCGCCTTTGAAGGCAGCAACTGCGACTGGCAACACTGCGGCGACGGCACTAGCTTTGCACCCCTGCGACCGGATCCTGTCCTCACACGTTGCCCCCTTGCCGATCTGGGCCCGCTGAAACACGCAAAGCGCGGACAGACTGAGCACAGGACTCTCTCTGACTACGCCGCCTCTGTGCCTTTCTTCACCACCGGGAGTCCTTCAGCAAGCTCTGGCTGTCGCGCCTCACACCCCATCAATTTGCGACTCGTCAATCGCTGCCCGCACGCTTCCATCGGTGTCTAGCAGCCTAGACCCCTCTATCTCGTATCTCCGACTACACACGCATCACTGCCGCCTGCATACATCATGACGAATTCATTGGAGTCCTCGCGGCCGATCCTAGCCAACGTAAGTCGCTATTATACCCTATCCACCACCCGTTTCAGACACCCTGCTCCACTCCTGGTGTCTACCCGCCCAGTACCTGTCCCGGCGTTTGCAATCCTACATCCTTCCTCTTACCTTCCCTTTTCCGCCTCCAATCACTCACTCCACCACCAACCCCCACCCACCAACCATGTCGTCGGCAGCCCAAACATCTCCTAACGCAAAGAAACCACAGTCTACCGGCAACCGCGCCTCGACAAGAATGTCTACGTATAGCGCAACACCGACACTCACACCTTCCATCGCGCCCTCGCACCTCTCGGCCGCGTCCTCGACCGCCGGCGACCCCAAGTCACAAGACATCAAGACGTGGAACCAGCAATTCGACCGCCTCGAAGACAAGCGCCTCGTCCAGCAAAGATATGCACTCAGCAGCGAGAAGACAGACGACATGAGCAAGTTGGCCCTCGGCGCAAAACTAGATCGCGCGCTTGCGAGACGCATGTCGGGCCAGGACGCTGTTTTCAGACCAAAGGTTTACGACGAGAAGAACATGCAGGCATAAGCACATGGCGCTGTGAGCGGTGCATCCCGCGGTTCCACGGTTTCGACGGCTGTTCGCAGCACAAGCAAGCATCGGTATGCGATTGCGGGTTTCGAATACAGTACAACACACATCGCGCGGACTATCGTCGTGGGCTGGCGCGCTGTGCAAGGGAGCGAGCAGGTCGCTGGCATGGCTATGAGCGATTTTGGCAGGACGCATCAATTCTCAAGGACTATTAGGTCAACGAGACGACGCTGCGTTTGACGTTTTTTTTGGCACCACCAAGGCAGACATGCGGGTTGTTCAGTGACATTGGGGCAGTACTTTGACTCATCGATATCCCAGAGGTGTTTTTTCACTTTTTCATATCTCCTTACATCTCATCTTCCGTTTTCGCGCTGGGCATAGCAGCATATCCGCAGTATCTTAAGACGCTAGGTTATCACACTCAACCATGGAATTGGCAGCAACAATCTTTTCGAATACATGACCCTTGTGACCCTCTTTAAGTGGCCCCTGACGGTGCCGCGTGCTTGTCGTCTGTTTCGCACCTGCTGATCATGCACGGTTGCTGCGACTCGTCGACGTCATATGCGAAGGGTGCTCGGGATCGTCGCGTGTGCGGTGGCATGTTTCCGAAGGATTCTAAGGGGGAAAATATCAAGAGTTTCAAACATTCTAGAAATATCATTGTGCTTCCGCGTAGACGAGCATTCGCACCAATATCCCTGATTTGGCGGTCTTGGTAGGTGTGGTTGCTTGGAAACGAGCATGATACACCAGCAGGATGTACTCAAGTTCAGAACTTCTACATGAGTAAAGGCTAAGGTACTCAGCCAATCACTTCACCCAAGTCTGCTTGCTTTACCGCATCTGCACGCCGCCTCGCTCCTTTCCAAAACCTTCTGTGGACAGGTAGCGGGCCGCTGCCGATCATTCTACGTTGTGGCTTGCGGAGTGTGCTCCGTGGCTAGCTGTTGGAGGTGCTGCGCCCACGTAGCTCAGTCAAGCATTGACGAAAAACGTGACGGACAAGAACACTAAAAGGTTTGACGCAGCTATCATGGGCCAGAGGAATGCAGACAAGACAGCGCAGTGCTTCGTTGTTCATGAGGATGATTGAGAAACATAAAGCTCACAGGGTAGGGAAGAGGTAGGTAGGACTGATATGTGGGAAGGCAAGACACGCAGTCCGCGGGCAATGCTTCATTAGACCTCGCTAACCGTGTAAATCATCGTGAATGGGTCAAACACTGCGTTCTTCCACATCTTACCGGCAACCCATATCGCGCCATCAAAAGGGTTGTCTTCGGGAAGCGGATTGTTGGCACCGTAGTGGACTAGCGTTGCTCCCCAGCGTGGGTGTGGGAGATGGAATCCAACGCCTTCGTCCTAGTAGGCGTTTTGAGGTACCTGATAGCCGCCCATTTGTGCCTGTTGCGCCTGGGCTGCGGCGGCGGCCATGGCGTGCTCATGCTGTCTCTGCGGGAGATCATTGAACCATGGGTGCTGCAGGGCAGCCGCGGCTGATATCCGCATCTCTGGTCGGAGCTGAAGCATGCTGCTGAGCAGGTTCAGACCGACTTGATCGATCTGTGGGAGGAGGAGGCGTAAGTCTTGTGTTGCATACACCGGGAAGCTGCCCTTGTACTCGGGTAGTTGGGAGATGCCAGGCCACGAGCGCTCGGATGGTGTGCCCATTAGCCTAAAGATCTTCTGCACTTGGTCCTCGTTCGTGGTGCCGGGGAAGAGTGGCCGGCCCGTGTACATCTCAGCCATGATGCAGCCTGCCGACCAGATATCGATACTTGTGTTATAAGTTCGACTGCCAAGCAGGACGTCAGGAGCGCGATACCACAGGGTTACGACTTCGTTGGAGAAAGTGTTAACGGGGATACCGAAAGCGCGCGCGAGACCGAAATCAGCAAGCTTCAACTGTCCCCGGTTGTTGATGAGTAGATTCTGGGGCTTCAGATCGCGATGCAGGACGCGGTTTTCGTGGCAGAAGGCTATGCCTCGCAGGAGCTGGTACATGAAGGACTTGATAGTGGCAGGATCAAGCGCTCCCCGGTCGCCGCGCGAGTCCATGTATCTCTTCAGGTCTTTATCCATGAATTCGAACACCAACATAAGCTTGTTCTCGGTATGGATAACATCGTGAAGCAGGACAATGTTCTCGTGGCGGAGCTCTTTCATAAGCGAGATCTCGCGGATAGCTGTTGACGGAGTGCCCTCTTCCGAGTCAAGGTGTATCTCCTTGAGCGCTACCAGTTCGCCCGTCTGCCTGTTACGGCCCTTGAATACCTGCGCCACCTTAGCCCATGCCCTTGTCCCCTTTGCGCGACATACGTACAGTGGCATAGGTACCCTCTCCTAGCTTCTCCAGCTGCTGGAACGAGCTGGGGTGCCGCCGGTTGTCCATGGTGGGCACTACTGGAATGATCTGGCCTTCGCCGAGATTGCGGACGCTGATGGAGGAGTCGGTGCGGTTGGGCACAGCAAGCGTCCCCGCGTGCGTGGCTTTGAGCTCGCCCGGGGGTGGTCGTGTTGTGAACTTGGGGTCCCAGAGGATGGCGGATGCGGTGGTGAGCTGGCTGGCAATGCGCAGGGTCGAGCGAGGGCCTTCGGAGGTGGGGGTTGCGGTGGCGGGGGTTGGTTGCGCCGTTTTGGTCTGGAGTGGAGTGAATGTGGTAGATGTGCAGCAATATATGGGCGCAGTAGCGATAGCAGCGAGCGAGTTGGGATCGTCGTGGGCGAATGTAGTTGGCTTGAGGCTGCATGTGTCCCTATGAGTGAGTCGTTGGGTGGGGCAGACCCCTGTCGCTCGGGCGGCGCTTGCCTGCGCTTCGAACGCGCCTGCTGGCCTCTCATTCCTCAACACCACCGCATGGCAGCGTCGGGCGGCGACTAGCAGGTAATTATAGAACATCACTGAATTTTTGCTTCACTGTCTCTGCCTCGATGAAATTTTGATGGGCTTTCATAAGATTACGCTCCCGAGAAGCGCTCCTTGTGGGAAGTGCCTGCCGCAGAGTGACAAGCCTGTCTGGTGGTAGATCCTGCGAGCGGTATGACTCCTGAGTGAAGTGTAGTGCTGACAGAGTCTGATAACACGGCAAGACACACCAGACACCTAGCAACGAAAAGTCGATACTGTCCACTTTGCACGATTGGAGTTGGGGTTGGATGAAGGCACCTTGAGGGCTCTGATGAAGCAGGAATCCCTCAGTATTGTACCTGCAGCATGCACAGCATGGCTCTT
>TARA_R110002003_G_scaffold186_10_pt1 | contig 13623 bp, 10 predicted proteins | sample TARA_R110002003 | Tara Oceans TARA_R110002003 (sample SAMEA4396441) | marine metagenome | biome: Westerlies Biome; feature: [SRF] surface water layer (ENVO:00010504); material: water (ENVO:00002006), including particulate matter (ENVO:01000060) such as... | depth 5 m | reverse complement strand
CGTCAAGAGCATCACCATCTGGGTATCCTACTTGGCCGAGCTCTGTACATGGCTGAAGCTCCTCCAGACACTTGCCAGGGTAGCCACCGGTCTGCGACGCCTGGTTCTCGGATGGGGTGCCAGGACTGATTGCGCAATACCTCTCCAGCGAGGAGCCATACAGAGAGGACTTGGTGACAGCCTAGATTTCGTTCGAAATCTGGCTCGAATTCAGGGTTTAGACGAGCTTGTCATCCAAGGCTACTTTGCACAACCCTGGCCAGCATACTTGGAGAAGATGATGGGCGTGAAGGTACAAGCTGAGGGCGGTTACATGACAGAACCACCGCTGTTTGGCGATGGTTGGAGCGTGCAGGTCACAGAAAGGCATGAGATCTACCTGCAAGAGCTGCAAGCCTTGGAGCAGAGCAACTTCGAGGTCTATCAGAGGGGTACGGATGATCTCATTCCCTAGGTGATGCTCTAACGAGAAACAATGTTACTTGGGACATGTGATCGGCATTCAAGTTCGGCGGGAGTGACCCGCTACCCTTGCTCCTGATGATGAGAGAGCCGCACGGACCCTGATGCGGGTTAGCGCGGTATCTGGAAAGTGACAGCTCGACCATTTGCAACTCCAACATGGCGCCATCACCAAACCCCGACGCGTCTCTGACCCCGGGCGCTTCTTCAGGCACGATAAAACCCCTCGATGCGGTTCGATCGCCAAAGTCGCCCCCGCCGGAGTCTGCAGAAAGCATATTGCTGCGGCGGCTTGCGGTCCTCTCCTTTTGGGCCGTCGTTCTGCTCCTCGGCCTACCGATATGGCTCAAGACAACGGCCATCTACAGAGCAGAGCTGCCGCTGCAACGGATGACAGACTGGGCTGAAGGCAGAGTATGTTTGCCTTGACGTGTGTGACGAACAGCAGCTAATGTGCAGCAGGTGTGCGCACCCGTCTTCCCTCTGCGAGTCGCCGTCGAAGCACCGTTCCCATCCGCCGACGCACACACTCTCATTAGCCAGACACAGCACATCCTGAACGACCTCAACGAGTTCCCCGTGCACCAGCTCCGCCTCCTCCTCGCTGAATCGCCAGCATTAGCGAACGCCTCTCAACGAATTGCCATTGATGGTTCAGACAGAGCGAGCATCGATGAAGACATCACGTTGCAAGTACGACTGATCCAGGTGGAGACCGGCGCCACACCTCGTGCACATCTCCAACCATTCGCGCCCACCCTAGACGTCTACTACTCAGCCGATCAGATACCCACACCATCGTCAACGGTTTCGCCTCTTGTGGGCTTCCTGGCGCAGGAACTGCACACGATCTTCAGCGAAGAGCGAGCGCAGCTGGCACACATCTTGTCTAGGGCTCCGGGTACGGGCACTACGAAGCTACCGCCCCTCACTGCCGAACAATTTGCCGAGCTTGAGCGCCAGTCGACAAGGGCTCTCAAGTATGCTCCAACGTACCACCTGACTTTCTCGCTGTTCACGCCTGCTTTTGCGCCTTCAGCATGGCATGTAGAGACGGCTCTGACCAAATACCTCAACCCTCTGCTCGAGTCTTTCTCTACGATCAGCAACTTTACAGTCGATTCACAGGTCCAGTTATATGCGACCTTCTCTCCCTCAATCAGTCAGCCAGAATTCGATGAGGATCTCAAAGCCTGGACCCTCCGAAAGGAAGACCTCAGCGGATTTGTCAACGCCGCTGAGTGGCCACTGAGCCCTAGCATTGGCGAAGGCCCAACTGTCAACTTCATCCTATATGTGCCAGACCAGGGCCAGTCTCCGTTGCTGGTCAAGGAGAATGGGGGTAATAGCTGGTTGATCCCCCAGTGGGGCGGCGTCCATATTCTCAACATCCCAGGCGATGCGACTCCCGAAAGCTTAGCGGCAGACGTCCTTGCACCTGCCATGCACAGCTTTTCAAACCAACTTATCTCGTTGTTCGGCTTGCCACAGGCTCCGGCTTCACTCCCTCTACGTATCTCAACCCTCGAGCGTGTTCGGGCTACCTCACTCATCGTCTCGGCCTCTTCCACTTTAGGTGCACTTGCCCAAGTCTATCAGAAACTTCCATCGATTCCGGTACCTGACAACGTTGCACAATCTGTAACTCTCGCCATCATGCATTTACAACAAGCTTGCGACCTCCTTCGTGAAGGCTGCTTCCAGCGTGCCTTGGAGCATGCTCGGGTTGCACAAGTCGAGGCAGAGAAGGCCTTCTTCGAGCGGTCCATGGTCGGGCAGGTCTACTTCCCGGATGAACACAAGGTTGCCGTGTATCTGCCATTGTTAGGACCAGTCGCCGTGCCACTAATCATGGCTGCACTAAAGGAGATCAAGTCGGCAATGAAGCGAGGTTGAAACATCAGCATTAGCAATTCCACAGTATTTTGTGAAGCGCAACAACCTGTAAAACACGGGGCTGATTTGGGCAAAGACAAGCTGACAGATGATGGCGCAACGTCAGAGTCAGACTGGAAGGAATGGTCTTGCAGTCATCTGCGGGCTATTGGCGACTATGGTGCTTCTTCCTGTACGAGGCCTGTACTAACCCATCGGCCGTCGGCATATCAGCCCCGCAGCGGGGTACCTGAGCCTCAGCGCTACAACGACTGGCCCGCAGGGTAGACCCATATTGGGAAAGTAAGCAAGGTCCTCTACATTTCTCATTGGTCGAGCTTTGGTGCACTGTGATCCTTTCAATCTTACACTCAATGTGCATCCAGTTGTCAAGACCGCTGCTGGCCTTACTGCGGTGAGAGTCGTACCAAGCCCTTTGATTCTCAGCATTGTTTCAGTGAACACAGTCAGCATACATCTTGCCTAAGTCACAAGTTGCAGAATCAAACCACATCTTGCAAGTAGCCTAGATTCAACCTCGGCCATCCCGCGGCTATAAATACCTCGATGGTACCCCTCAAAGCTGATCGCCCCCTCATCTCAAGTATCATCCGCACCTCTGTTTACTAGAACTTTGTCGTTTCATCAGAATGCCACTCTCAGCTCAGGGCGTCCAAGGCGTCAAAGACATCCTCGATGGCTTTGTCAAGGACAACTCACCTGGACTTGTCTTCACCGCGGTTGACAAGTCAGGCAAGATTCTCGTGGACCATGCTGCTGGCACAGTCGGCGTGGATTCTTCGGACCCAATGAACAAAGACAGCACCCTCTTTTGGATTGCCTCTTGTACCAAGCTCGTGACTGTCATTGCCGTGCTGCAGCTCGTCGAGCAGGGCAAAATTCCGCTCGACGATGTCGAATTTGTCAAGAAGATTGCGCCTGAGATCAAGGAAAAGAAGGTCTATGCCGATGGAGTTACACCAGCCGATCAGGAGAAGGACGTTACGGTCAGGATGTTGTTGTCCCATACTGCTGGCTTTGCGTACGGCTTCCTCGACCCTCGTGTTCCAGGCGAAAACCCAATCGAAGGCGTCACCGGTGACAAGAACGACATCATCAACGCTCGACTTGTCAACCAGCCGGGATCCATGTGGGAGTACGGCATCAACATTGATTGGGCTGGCATCATCCTCGAGCGCGTCACCGGTCAAACCCTGGGCGAATACATGGCTGAACACATCTTTGCGCCGCTAGGTATCTCATCTGAAGGCGCCACCATGTTCCCAACAAAGGAACAGCAGAAGCACGTTGCACACATGCACCAGCGTGATCCTGAAGGCAAGCTCACAGAACGTGAGCATCTGTACAAAGCACCATTCGACTTCACCACCAAAGAGCAGCAGGACAAGGCCTTGCAATCTGGAGGTGCAGGTTTGTTTGCGAAGCCGAAAGAGTACGTGAAGATCTTGGCCGCGATCTTGAACGATGGCAAGAGCCCCGAGACGGGAAAGAGTATATTGAAGAAGGAAACCGTGGATCTCATGTGGGAGAACCAGATCCCGGACCAGTACGTTCCTCGCACATTGAAAATGCACGCAGCACACTGACAATGTTGACAGACCCGACTTCGCTCGCGGTGCCCCGGCCCCTGCGAACCTACAGCTTGCCAGTCCGTCTCCGGAGTTCTATCCCCAGCCGGGTAATCCGCCTCAAGGATGGGGATTCGGCGGCTTCTTGACCATCGCGCCCGGTCCAACGGGTCGGGGCGCGAATACTCTGTGGTGGATGGGCTTGGCAAATTGCTTCTGGTGGATTGACCGCGAGCGCGGAGTTGCTGGCATGCTCGGAGCACAGGTGAGTTTGAGTGCGAAAGCTAAAATCGTGGCTTGTGGCTAACAGTGTGTTCCAGGTCTTACCGAATGGCGATCCAAAGGTGATCCCAGCATGGTTCATGGCCGAGAAAACAATCTACGATAATCTAGAGTAGCCTCCATCCGATCAAGAAATCGGAAATGCATCTTCTAAATAGCTATGCACAACCAGCCCCCTTCCTCATCCCGTCTTTCTCAACGCCTCCCCAAGCACCTTTACTACCCCTTCCGTGTCCCCCATCCCCTCCACCCCCTCCTTCTCAACAACATCCGCCAACCCCTGAAACACGCCCGCAATCTCCCTAAACACCTCTGCCCGCGCCTTCCACCCGCCTTCCACCGCAAACGTCTCGCCAATTTGATTCATCTCCTCGACCCAGCGATACGCCTTGGTCGTGCAGCCCACCACACTTTTCCTTGCTTTCTCCCCCGCAGCGGCATTGTACTGCGCCAGATACTCCTGCAGCGGCCCGTACACGCCCAACGCCTCCGCCGTCGTGAAGGACTGCAGTGCCAGAGCCGTGAATCCTTTCGACAAGGCGGCAAAGCAGCATTTCAAGCCACTCGCACTGCCGATCTGGGGGCCGACATTGCGCATGTTGAGCTCCTGCACGAGATCGGTATGGGGGATTGCGTCGGGGCCTGAGATGGGGATCTCAGGCTTCGACCACGTGCTTGTGTCAACAGCGGAAGTCGGTGTAGTGCTCTTGGCTGGTGGCCCGCCTATTATCCCGCCATCCACGAACAGAATCCCAGGCCGGTGCGGGGCGAAAATGGCCTCGATTTGGCGCGCGGTGCTGGGACTGATGGCGTTGAGATCAAGGTAGAATATTGTCTTCCTCGAATTGTGTTGCTCATTGGAGCGAAATGCAGCTTCGATGCGCTGCGCGGTTGCGATTGCATCGCGCGGCGGGACGATGCTTAGGATGTAATCTGCTTGCTGAACGAGGTCGACGTCGCTGGTTACGCACTCGATGTTTGCTGATTTAGCGCGGTCCTGGGTTGCTTTACTGCGGTCGCTGACGTTTGTGATTACGCGGTAGTTGGTTGCGAGGAGGAGGGATGCGATGCCGAGGCCCATTTGGCCTATAGATAGGATGGCTATTGTGGTGTTGGAATTAGAACTTGACATGGTGGATTCGACTAGTTCTGTGTAAGGTAGTCTTTGCGATTGTTTGTGCAAGATTGGGAACTAAGGTGTTATTCCTGGTTCTACCGCTGTCTTGAAGTATTCCCGATGAGCTGAGCCTCCGGAGATATGACGCGTTGCGGGGTGTAAATGGTGTTTGCGGCGTGGCGGAAGCTTTAGCTTTGCGTGGATTAGCTGCATGTAAGACGTGGAATAAGAGTAGGGTAGCATCAACACCGAAGATATGCAAAAATGGTCACCGGACTTTTACATACCATTGTGTAAATTTTCAAATTTGAATGGACACTGCCACGACTATTTCGCTCATCCAATTTCAAGTAGAACTCACGTATCATGTCTAGTGCATCATGTCTTTGCTGAATGCATACTCACATCGTTTGTAATCGAAGATATTTCTTCTCCAAGTTGGCATGTTCGGCTCGAGGTGGAGCATGACCAAAACAAAACCCAACGGCTGGTATTTTTGCTGATCGGTACGTTGCATTGCTGAGCATACAACAGTCTACGGTATGGCCCGCAAGGCGACACATAAACTTGGATTGTTTCCAGGGTCGTTAGACAAAATCCTGCGGACCAAAGGGTATCATGTAGGTTCCTTGAATGCCAGAAAGACGCTACAAGACCAGTCTGGGACGGATCGTGAGAGCCTGAAGACTTACTAAAACCCACATGAAGATGCATTGCACGCACGGCGTCTGCTAATCATTGAATCTGTGATGTAGCTGGGGTGAACAGCGGACCCGAAAATCGCTCCTCCGCCGCAACAATTTTCACGCGACTGGCACCAGAGCTACGCGTAGTGCCTCCTGCAAGACCGTTACTGAATCCCAGGGGTCTTCAATTCCTGGATCGCGTGATAGTCGTGCCTTTAGCGGTCTTGCTGGAGTGGTCAGCCAGTCCAGAAACAATGGCTAAATTCCTCCTGAATGATGAATCAAGCGGTCGCTACGGTGGAAGTGTGCCACCGTTGTGGTCTCAGTGAAGGGCGCGTGGAAAGCACTAGATGTAGCTCTGGTGCAAAATGAACATGTGGGACTCAAGACAAGCTTCGAGCGCGACTCGAACCCTGGTCCTCCCCTAACGCAAAAAAAATGGTAGCTTAATCTTTGATTATGTCAAGTCATCCTTAGTGCAGGGGCCTTGCTAATCTTCTCTGTATCGTTTAAATTGACCAAATGCCCGTAGGCGAAGAGCTTGCAAAGATTGGAGTTTATATAGTCGGTGGTGATGTGTTTGGGCGTGTATTACGGAAGGCCCAACGCTGCGGACAAGTGGGGGCGCACGGTCAACAGCCTACGTGCATAAGGCTTGTTGCATCGTCATCGGCGTAATCAACATTGTATTGGGAGTCGTTTTGGTCCACCCGCGCAGAGTACGTGTTGGTCCACCCGCGCAAAGTTCGTGTTGGTCCACCCGCGCAGAGTTCGTGCCAGTGGCACCCAACAGGAGTCCACAAAGAGCGACGGACGTTGCATCATGATCTGAAGTGGACTTATGCCGTGCCATTGAACACCGTGTAGCATCTCCTTCGACGAATAAGGAGACTGCGCAGTTAAAGTACGCCTTGAGTGGGTGTCCGGCATTCCAGTCGACCTTACACCGGAGACTATCCGACGGCACGATTGGCATTGGGTCTTCTCTTACAGCCCTCGAGGGGAATCGAAGTTCCTCTGTCCAAGCTCGCACCTGCAATGGCCTATTGTAGTTTCAAACTGTGTAGCTGCACCATGACTTGACAGGCTCGCACGCCCAGCGATATTTGCGCTGGTGTAGGCTAGGTCTCAAGACATATTCGAATGCTTGACAGAATTCCTCTGGCAGTCTTATGCGTCTTCCATCTTGTGGACAATCGCTTCTGCGCGGTTCGCTCGAAGCCCGTGCGTCGGCAAGGGTTTTGGCGGAGCTCTCAGTCGGCAACACCACCACCCCCACCCCACCTACCCAAGCCCGACCACGACAGCAGGAACACCCATCCGCAGTGAAAGTACGCGCTGTTAGACCCTTCAAGACGACAAGATGGCGAGCGATACAACTTCGAGGGGCCTGGGGCAACGTCTGCCGGCTCCCGCAACGGCAACCAACGGCGCTTTTGGCGACCTTGCACTCCTCACGGAGGTGCAGCTCACACACTTCATTGAGGCGAACGCAGGAGAGATTGTTAAAGCTTGGAAAGCGGCGGACAGGGGTATGGAACCCGAAGATAAGGATCTCGTCGTCCAGCGGGCGTTGGAATGGCTCCAAGGTATGCTGATACTTCCTGTACATGCGACAGAGGCGCAACACTGACACAAGCAGTGCCACTCAAGAGCATTCCGGTACCAGACCTCGCCATCCCGGCGCGGGCGAGTGAGGATTACTTCACCATTTGGGCGCAGACTGAACACGGTCGAGAGCGAATCGAGTCGTGGAATGGGACACTCCCCGGTCTCAGGTACAAGCGAACTTTCTCCAGATTCGAGATCCAGCGATTCCTTCGAGAGCTGTTGACGACGGGCACGAGACTCAACAGGAGGGTGATGAACGGCCAATGGTGGGGTTTCGAGGTTAAGGAGATGATGGCAATAGCACTGCTGCGATCTCCTTCTCGTAGACTACGAAAGCGGCCACTACGAATGGAAGTCAACAATCTCTTCAACCGGGTGAAGATCAAAGAATTCATCAAGGTGGTCTCTGGAGAGATCAGCGCCATACTGAAGGAAGAAGTTGTCAACTTCGACAACAATTTCCCAATCGTGGGGAACACCTCGAGCGGACGTCCAATCTTTCACCTTGCTCCAGGGCATGAGAACTACATACTCAAGGAGAGGTTGTACGATCTCGGTGCGGTCGGATACTTCGACGTAGAGCCTGGCAGAACGTCGAATGCTCCCGGGATGTCCGCTCTGTTGTCTTTGCCGAAGGAGCTGCAGGTGATGATAATCAAGTATCTCTTCAAGCTTGGAACAGACATCCACGTCATTCTTGATCGGACTAGTCAGACATCGGCTCCACCGTTCAGGTACAACTTCTTTGTCTTCGCACCGGAGGACGATGTGGACGGACCGCCTCCACGTACTCGGAGCAGTAGCGAGCCGGGGCCGATCAAGAACCTCTTTGCCCTTGCAAAGACCAATGCCGAGCTTCGCGGGCTAGCGCTCGAGGTTTTCTATGGCCAAAATAAGTTCATCCTGGGTCCTTTCGACGAGATTGCAGGCGAGACGGAGCTCGAGCTGTATCATCTAGGGCATTGGAAGCAGGCAATCGGCGCGCATTCCTGTGCGTTCCTCCACACCAACGTATCTTTTGCCTGAGCTTGTCGGGGTAAATGGTAGCCGATAGGATCGTCATGGGCGGTCCTAGTACGTTTCAACGGAGCGGTGTCGGCGTGACATGGGTCCTCACCACGGCGAGAATGTCCAGGAGTCAGCGTTAAGGTCCAGATGGCCTTGCGCCAATCGTCGGAGAATGACAGAGAGTGTGGTAGGCTAGACGGGTATGGCTTGCATTTCGACTTGTTCGGCCCATTCGCGTTCAGAGTAGGGCAGGCACCGGCGGAAAAGTGGTGCGTGGTCTTTGTGCCATCTGTAGATAGTTCAAAAGGCAGACAAGTGCGATCCGATGCGCTCACGAACGTATGCATGGTGATGTTGTTGGCGAGGGTTGACATGAGGTCGCAACTAGCTTCGTGGAGGTTGCCGAAGCATGCGTCAAAGCTCTCGGAAGCTTGGTCAGGTCCACGAAGCCATCTGCACCAACCCTGCAACACCCAAAATCCCCCGTCTTCATCGTTTTCTATAGCCGGCTTCATCATATCTGCCCCAGAAGTGACGTTGTAACCCTGGAGAAGCTCCAGCGCTGTTCAGGCTGATGGTCAAAACACTGCGCTGCTCGGATCAGGAGGAGCGAAGTGTCGACATGCTCAGAAGTCAATGTTAGATGAGAAAAAGCTCCGTAGACACCGCAATCTTATGACGGTAGCTTCCCATTTGAAGGAAGTGCCGATTCCTTGCTTGCTCGCGATGCAAGCAATGACAAGAGGACAAGAGGCTCGCATTTGGATCGCCTCTTCGCAGTCACGATGCCTGGACGGACAACGACACAGCGCGATCCAGGCTGTCTCTCGGGCCACTCAATGCGGTTAACGACGCCTACACATCCTACGGCGGCCGTCGACGAATCAAGAAACTCAAGCAATTGCCTCAGAGACAATCCACGGCCCTGATTACACCACGTTCAAGCTCGCGTACCCATGCAAACAGCTATGTTGGGTGCTGTCTTCTGGGGTCACTTGTCGGATAACCCCAGGACGGCCTTCAGCTTGCGCCCCAAATCATCCTTGCCCCTAGCTGCCATCTATATCGCCCTCCAGCCATGCTTGCTGCGATCGCATGGAGATTCACGAGGGTGCGGCCAGATGCAGTTCGTGCTGTACCTGTCGCTTCGTATCGCCATGCTGAGGCACCTGCGCGTTGGCGGTGTTCTTTCCTCGCAGCTAGACGCTCCTCCCCACCAACACCAACAGCGCCGAAACACCACGACCACGCCTCAACAAAAGCCAGGGATCGCTAACTCGTTGCGGCTTGATGAGACTGGAGAGCTCGACGACATGCCGTACGCTTCTCTCACCACTCCAGCATGCCGCCAGATGCCCGCGACTCAGCCGCCTTTACTTGCGACTCAGCTGCACCCCCGATCTTAAGCAACTCCCCGCAGGCCACAAGGCGGAGGCGCCAGGACACGAGATAGGGATGTGAGAGTGCTTGTGTTCCTCGTCAGGCTCTTCTGTGGTGCGTGGGATCGGGCAGCATGCTCAAGATCTGCAGAAGTTGCATCGAGCAACCACCTCGATGGACCTCCTAGGACGCCGCTACAATGACAACAAGAAGTAGCCAGCGACTGGGGCTCCCACACATGCTCACACTGACTCAGGCCTTATCGTCCACTCGCATAGTCTGTAGCGTTGGACAGGCGCATGAGGCACCGCCATCCTCCCGTCTCCTCCGCCGTAACCACATGCGGCGCCATGTTGACTGCCGTCTCCGCCGGAGAACGCAAACACCACAACTTTGATGGAGAAAGACCAGGGTTGGCTACGCCGCCGCTATCTTGCCTCTTGCAGGAACGACAGAACGCTCGGCGAGGACAATAAGCCGCCGCCGCACGCAGATCGCGGGGTCAGCATCAGCCCCATCGTGTGCGTTCGTGGCCCAAATGCAGACATCTCCTTTGGCAACGACCAATGGCGTACGTCTTCGACTACAACATACCGAGCTTTGGCTGCGCATTACAGTCCCAAGAACGGATGCCTCACCAGGCAGTTCAATGCGCGCTCTTCTTGCAGTGAGCATTGCATACGTCAGCGATGTCCTGCAGGACATGCTGCTTCATGTTGGACCTTCCATGGCACGAGAACCTAGAAAGCGAGATCAGGAGCAACAAGAGTTGCGCATTCGTTACAATGCCTCAACGACGGCCACATCCAAACCGCCACCGCTGTGTCGCGCTCGGAAGCTGTGCGCGTATGGTGATATCGTCTTGTTGTACCTGCGTACGAGCTGTGTATAATACGACAATACCGGCCAACATACGACATGTGCATAGTCATCGTCGTATCCACTGATTCTGCCAAAAGAGAGGTATACTGGATGGCACCAAACTACGACAAGCAACATGCCTCTAGAGGGATTGTACCCGTGCCTGGCCGCATAGTTTAGACTATCCCCGGGGCCTAGTCGTGGGCATGTCTCGACAACATCGCAGAAACAGCAGAGTTTCCGGTGTTATCATCTGGAAAAGCGACACGCTGTTCGTTTGCCGCCACCAGCTCTGAGAGGAGACAAGCTCTGGAATCCGTTGCTTCGATCCTTCGCAGGAGAGCTCTGCACATCGCAGTTCACAAGGCCAGCGCCATGTGCAGCTGTGTTATGCATATACGGCAGCCACGCATCAATGCTGCCCGCCTTGTCCCCATCGGAATATGTTGTGGCTATGTGTAAAGAGGTGGGAAATGGTGTCTTTCAGAAGGGTTCGACTCTTCAAAACATTCGTCCTATGTCCATTGGAGTGGCGTTGGAAGGTGAAAAGAGGTTGACCAACCTACCACGGCGTCTGCCTTCACTTGAAGATCGGACGGAGATTAACCGTACAACACTGCGGGTGCTTCTGATCCTATCAGGCCTGGTCTTCGTGATTGGTGATGGGATGGACGGAGATGTTGGGTTGGAGTTCCGAAGCATACCACCAGGGTCTACGACACACTTCTCACGAACACCTGACTGTATCTCGTGTCCTCGCGGGCTCGCGCAAAGGCCTTGTTCCTCGAAGTACTGCGGTCAACCGACAATTCTCTATGTCTGCCCTGTATGAGACTCGGTCGACTCGATGAACGATGGCGCATATCCCACGTCAAAATGCCCATCTCAAGATATCTCGAAGTCTTCCCGGCGATAGCAACGGCTGAGGATGCAATCTCGCAAGATTCACGGGACTTTCTAGCTGTCCAGCCTGTCACTACCCCTTGTCCTAGATATGGATGGGTCGTAGTCCAGGCTCGCCGCCGCCGCGTTTCTGTTCAGTGCCACCCGCTCAGCGTCGTGTTAGGTTGAAACAAGGTCCTTTCGCTGTCGATTCTTCGGACCACCTCGTCGATGTGGCCGCACGCAGAGTGCACGAAGCAGTCATCATCAGCCCCGATCCATAACTACTTCTGGCTCGCGCTATGGCGCGTGTGTTCTGCAGGCTTGGCTGCCATTGTCTCAGCACCGGAATGCCCTTGTCAATGTCGTCCGTCGCGAGGTATCGCTCGATGACCCCATGGCACGTGTATGCGCCTGGGGTTCATACAGAATCGTCCAAGTGTGTGCCCGAATCTCCCGTTCTATATCCACCAGGTCCGCGCTGTGAACAGTTGCCGTGATGATCGCCGGGTGACCTGCGCGGTCCGCATGTGGACCATGGCCGCTGGTCGCAAAGCTTTCAGTGATTGCGCGGGGCGACGAGGACTCGAGGGTGGCTGCCAATTATCAAGAGTTGTACTGAGGAACTCCACTGTGAAGTCTCCCTGTCGGTCGTTCGTGTCAATCAGGCAGGGTGTCTCGTCGCTGCTGTCGTGCAAGTCGCCCTTTCCCGCGGGGGTGTCGTATGTCCCTCAAATCTAACTGACTTCTATCGTTCGTGATGCGAGTCAGGGAGATCGCCAGAACCTCCTCTCTTGGTCTGTCTAAGTCGCATTGGCTGGGTCGAGCCGTGGCTTTGTCTCGGGCTGGGGAGGGAGGTTCCGCGATGCGCAGCTGTTCTCCGCGACGATGCTGTCGGTAAGGCAGTGGAGACTCAACATCTATCACTGAAAGATCGCGTCAGGTCTATCTTCGAGTTATCAGCGTCGCTGGAGAGGGAGCGTGTTGTGGTGGTGGTGTTGTTTGGAAGGTGGAGGGCGGGACTGGCGGAGAGTCGAAAAGCCCAGCAGGCCGCCAACACCACAACCCTCACTGCAAGCCTCAGAACGCCTTATACAGGGCGCTGCAGCTTTGCAGAGAAGACTCGAGCTATCGCACGACTCCGAGGATGCATACGCTGCAAAATGTATGCCGGAGTCGGTCAAGATGTCGTAACAACTGCATCGGGGGGTGTGGAGCAGTGCATGCACGGCGCCGCCAGTGAGCAGCTAGAGAGCATCACAGGAACATCAGAAACTGGCTCGCATTGGGCCCTCACTTGCAGAGGATCTCTACGAGGCAGGGATGAATGCATACCCCTGAGGTGATCCGCTGCAACTCTGCAGTAGTGATTGTGCAAGCAGAAGTGCGGCTCGAAACGGACTGTCCAATCTTTCCCCTGTTGGAACATGATTGGCAACTCCTACATCATGGATCAAGGCATGGTCATGACTGTCACTGCATGCAGCAGGTGGAGGCTCTGTTCTGGGAGGAGAGAGAGCGAGAGAGCTTTGCAAGCACAAAAGGCCACCAGAGTCATGCTGCTGCAGGCTGAACCCACCGTCACCGTAGCAGCGAACAGCAAACAGAACGTCGAGCCAGTAAGGTCCCACAATTCTTGCCGCCGATTTGAGCTGCTGGTCACCCACTCGACCACCTCGCTGGATATCCCCCACCCAGCGTACGCACGCGCCAACAACAATATCGTTTGACTATATAAGTCAAAAACTTCAACTGTCTCTCGTCTTCGGACACGGGGGAGGAAATGGTAAAGGTACGTCTTGTATTTCCTTCTCAAGGGTCATCCCAAGAAATTGGAGATTTCCCTAAGCTGCGTGCTGCATGCTACAAT
>TARA_R110002003_G_scaffold191_5_pt1 | contig 13632 bp, 16 predicted proteins | sample TARA_R110002003 | Tara Oceans TARA_R110002003 (sample SAMEA4396441) | marine metagenome | biome: Westerlies Biome; feature: [SRF] surface water layer (ENVO:00010504); material: water (ENVO:00002006), including particulate matter (ENVO:01000060) such as... | depth 5 m | reverse complement strand
TTGTCGAGCAGCTCATCAAGGGTAGATTCAGAGTCGTGAAGATTGAATCCTTTGGCATTGTCGTTGTTGTTATTGTCGTGTAGCATATGATCCGCGTTCGTATCGCATTGGCCTTGGCCCGTGCCATGCTGTCGACTTTCCGGGGCTGGGGCAGACGATGGAGGCACGCAAGCATGAAGTATCCCAGACACAGAAGGCCGGGATGCTGCATCAGGCGGGCCAGTGAAGATCAAGTAGGGTATCGTGGGATCAATAAGATCTGCAAAGCCTTTCACTCACTGTAGACTCTTGATATCGTAATGACCTGTTTCATTCATTCTGGCTATAAGTGGTGCGGAAGTTGCATCTTCCTAAGATGGCTTGTTGGTCTGCAAAGGCCCGGGTGAATGGCTGCTCGACGTATCGGTAGTCGTTGTGGTGGATGTATAGCTTGGCAATTTCGCCACACTATTTGGACTCATACAGGCAAAGGGATTGTCGGTAGAGGCGTCAGGGTGCTTTTTCATAGCGTCGTCGACCTGAGGTACCGCCAGCTCTGGCGAAATTTCCCGTACTGAGAAGGAAAGGTTGTCAACGACCTCGAAGGATTTCCTACTAGAAGGATTTGGGCCCAGGTTGCGACCCTCGACATTATAATGATAGGTGGGACTGAAAGGATTTCGTTCATCGGGTAAACTGCGGATGTCGAAGAGATCTTCGGTCTCGGGCTTTATTTTAGTACCTACTTTGCCAGTAATGACTTGTGATGTCACTTTGTCGATTGGTTGTGTGGCTGGAAGATCTAGAGCAGATAGTGATGCCTCAGGTTCACACAAGGTTGCTCCGGAGATATCCCTGATACTGCGCTCATGTGGCCCTGATAGTGAAGGAATAGAGTCATGTGCAGTCTTGTGCGGTGAACCATAGGCTTTAGAGGTGTGCCGCACAAGCGGTGACTCTTCATTCTTCGCAAGTTGCGCTTCGAGTCGTGAGCGATGGGAACGCGTCTGAGAGATTGGAACTGGAGACAAAGATCTGCAAGCAGGAGGTGGTGTGCTCGAATCTTTGGCGAACGCAGGACTCAGGGTGATCTGAACTGGTTTTGCTCCCTTTGTGAACGTTGCGCTGGGCTGGTCGGTGGTCGATCTGGATGCCGAGGTTGCGCAAACGTCATGCTTCGAAACCATCGCTAGCAAATCGGGCTTGTTCAGGTCTGTGTGCAGCTCCATGTTGACTTTGACTGGATGCTCATACACCTCCTCTATCGACGTTTGCGCTGGCTCGCACGAAGCAGGATTGAGAGAACTGCTTCCAGTGGCGACTGCCTTGGCCCGACTACGCATCAGCATTTCCTTCCTCCTTCCAGTCCTCTCTCGCATGGTCACCGTTGGGCTCTCCGGATCTTGTTCGGCAACGTGTCGGTTCTGACGTGCTGGTGGAGCGGCGAACTTGACAATCTTCTTTCGGAAAACGTCCATTCTGTTCGGTTAGCATGTGGCAGAAGAGACGTTCGGTGTCTCACTTGGGCTAAGAGCTGCAGGTGGGCGCGAGTAAGATATGTTGAGCGATTGTCTGCTAATTGCAATCAGCATGGACAGTCAAAGGGAAGCGTGTGGCAAAAGCTTGCAATTCGTATAATACTAATGAAGGATACAATGTGTGATGGCAAGATGATGTTAGTTGAGCGAGCAGCGTGGTGATAATCCGTGTTTTGACTTAAGCAGGGGTGGAAAGAGCAGCTTTTGGGTCTGTTCACGGACTGGCGAGAGGAAGGAACGAAGCGGAAGTTACCTTCCAACGTCTGATCCTTCTTGCGCAAGTACAGGTGCCGAGCTTCCAATGATGGCTACACGCCGGATTAGAACAAAAGCACCAAGGACAGCTTCAAGGATGTACATTTGTTGAGGCTTATTCATATGACTGTGCCTTGCACAAATCAACTACTCATACTCCGCAAGTCACCCGTGTTTTGAGACCATCCTAGGGTATTGTACTGTCTTCCCGGTAGATTGAGCGCGTTTCTGAGATGCAAATCCAATACCCTAGCGCGATAATCCATCATGTCCTGGACGGATATCGGAAGAAAGTAGAAGACGACGCATCCCAACGATGACCCGCTCACCCTTCCTTCATCGCTGACCTTTCCTTCTTCCTTCCGATACGACGGACCAGCTTTCTTACGCTTTGCCAGATACGTCGCCCAAGTCTGACACGTGCCGGCGAATCCTCCCTTGGCATCTGCTCGTTATCAAGAAAGGTATCGAATGTGTGGGTAGGATCGTGGAATGGAAATCTCTCCGGCGCCTAATGAAGCGGTAAGTTCTCGTATTGGCAACAATCTGTGAGTGTACCCGAAGTGATTCCAGGTCACTCACATGTTCTTCAGTCTGGGTGCGCCCACTCCACCGAGAGGGAGGGGGGCTGGGGTCGCGGAATGGGTCGGATGGTCGACGAACTCCTGCTCTGAGCCCTTGTGTCGCGAGGAATGACATGGTGGTCGAGAGCGAGTGACGGGTAGTGGTCTGAGTCGAGGCTTCTAATTTGCCTGCAATAGCGAGCTGTGTGCGTTGCGAACAAATAAGAATGGCGGCGCTGGCTAACTAACTGGAATCAGGAGACTACGTGTGTACATTATGTTACTGTAGCCTGGAGTCGCCGAGAGGGTAGCGAACACTCATGTCAGTTGCATTGTATAATTTGGTAAGTGCGTCACTGCGCTACTATCTCGCATCGAACAGTGTAGAGGGATGGAAAGGAGAGCACCAGTTAACGGCAAGCGCCATTTCGGGAAAATGATCTGAGTCAGCCTTAGCGTGCGGTTAGCCTCAATGGTCGATGGGAAGTCCTTTGCGATCCTTATTCGAGCAATTGTATAGCTGACGACAGGCATTGTATTGCACGGCTTATAATATATCCGTTCCGATAGGCCTGTGTCTATTCTATGTGTTGTTTTTATTTTTCTGATATCACACGCAGAGACTCATACCGTCAAGGCATCGCGTTGCAATGGAAGGGACCTCTCACACACTGGGTGTGATGCATAGCGACGCTCCGAGTTGTTGTTATATTAATCCTAACTCCTGTCTAGAAGGGACGGATATGTGTGTTCCATATGCGACAATCTGAGGGAAGACAGGCAGCGCCACGGCATGGTGACCACTCTAAGGTAGGGGCGGCACCTCCGGCACATCCTCATCTTCGTCCTTGCGAACATCGCGAGGTGATGAGCGCTTGCGCAGACGAGGCAACGAAGGCATCTTGCCAAGAAAGCGACGAGGCGAAGATGTTTCCGTCGCTGGCGACGAGTTCCGATCAGGTGTTGTTGTGCCAGAACGCTTCGAACCTTTAGGTTTCTTCGCATTATCCGCGCCGCGGTACGCTTCACCCTTTCCGGATTTGTGAGGGACAAGAAAGGCGTCAAACGTTGCATCAGGGTTGGCCTGGTGAAGTGGATCCTGAGGGGCCAAGGGACTCCGCGCACGGCTGGAGCTGTTAGAGGATGGCGAAGAGGGTGGCTGCAGTCGTTGAGGCCGTGTTGGCCGTATGTAATTGTCACCGCTGCTGGCGGCACGCACATGAGTGGACCGAGACAGTGGTGGAGATGCTTCGAATGAAAACTTGCGAGACAGCGTCGGAATAGGTGGCAAGACCGGAGAGCCTGGCGGTAGTTGCGGTGCTGGTGCGCTTGAAGAGCGAAGGTCATACATGGATTGAGATGCCTGTGCCGGGTAAGTCATGCGTTCTTTGCAACCATGCTCGTTTGTTAGACGAAACATAGGCAACTTGGAACTACGCACCTTCTTGTTGAAAGCGATCTGGCTCTGCTGCACGGCTTGATCAATCTGTGCGATTGCATCGATCTTATCGAGCTTGTTGATGCCGACCCGTGGGACCAGCGCCCTCCGAGACTCATGATGCAGAACCAAATCCTTTGGCGTCCAGGCCTTGAGATTGTGGTTCAACTCACCATGAAGGAGCGCATCTTTGTCTGCTTCCGTGAGTGCTGCGCTGTAATAGCGTGGCCGCTCCGCTGGGTGGGGAGGAAAAGCACCATGTGTGAGAAAGCTGCTGCTGCTGGTCCTAGAGCTGTAGAAGCTCCGTGGGACATGCTGCTCGTGCTGCGGCGGTGAGCTTTGTGATGGGCCTGCCTGGAACCCAAAGTCAAAGCCTTCATGCGCTCGCGCTATCCTAGAGGTGGCAGCGCAATCCGCAACTCGCAGTGGGCTGGGATCCAGGTCAGACACTGTCAAGCGCCGACCTCGGGGTGGTTCTGGGACCACGAAAGCAGGCTGCGGAGACATCTCGAGTAGCTGTGGTGCTTGCGAGTAGTTTTGCACTCTCTCCGCCTGTTTGAAGGGCGAGGCTGTGATTTGTGCCACGTGCGTTCCCTGCGACAAAGTGAATGTAGAGGATGTTCCGAACGAGGAGACTTCCCTGCACCTGTCAACTTACGTCTCCTTAAGGCAAAGGTTGTTGTTGAGGGTGGTGTGCCGAGGACAAACGACTTATAGTGGGCACATGACTGCATTGTGAAGACACACTGCGGTGCGCACAGTGTTAAGACGTACGCCAACTTCGCCAGCCTCGTAACGTGCATAACCCGTGATGACAAGTTCGTTGCTTTGTATGGCAGATCAGTAAAGCGTTTTGTGCGGCGGAAATGTTGACAGCTTCCCAAAGCGGAATTGGCTCTATCGGTGAAGAGTCTGTTGTGAGGTAAGAGCAGACAGCGTCAACACAAACCTAGTGACCACGTGATAACTGACAACACAGGTAGTAATTAGACTGGTATTATTGCAGATTCAATGCTTTAGAGGGTATACTCGCTATCGCCAATCGTCATTCGTAAACGTATGTGGTCGCAACTGCTTTTCGCTGGTTTCTTCGCCAGTTCCGTTGGGGGTCACATCGGCCCGCCATGTCCCAGCTTGCTGCATTCACTTCGCCTTTTCTTATCACTTCCTCCAGAGCTTCATCTTGGGTCTAAAATCGGCCTGCCATGCACATTGGCGTAGTCTCTTATGCTGACCACGATACTGATAGTGTCTTCCGAGCTCAGCCGCAGCCCTTAGCATAGGGCGGTGTCCATTCGGTATCATCAGGTCCAAGTGCTTTCTGACCTTGTTGGCCTTTGGTCGGGGCCGACCTTGGCGTGGGCTCACAAGTCTTGGGCCGAACGAGGCGACGATGCTTTCACTGAGCCGAGACGGCTTTGTCGAGCGTCCTTCCTCTTTTGGGGGATATTTTTAGTTGAATCTAGGATCTTGCCTCTTTCAATTGTACATCCACTGGAGCAAAACGAGTAGCGTGGCACCGATGGCCACGTAAGACGACGCGAGGGGTGCAATACGGATGCCGAACGAGGTAGGCGTAGGTGCAGCAGAAGGGGAAGGTCTATAGTCGTCGTCAGCGCACACATTCCTGAACTTGGCGTAACTTCCTGAAATCGTAATCTGTAGAAAAAGCAAATCTCAAGATCGGGACGGCACGCGATCGCCAAGCATTTTCCTCGATGCTCACCATCTGCATTGCAAGGTGTAACTTACTGTTTCAACGTCAACCCCATGTTGTCGATAATGTCGCACCGATGCCAATCCTGCTCGGGCACAGTTTCCATGTGCACCACATTCCCATCGTTGAATTCCATCCTTTGTCCGTCTCCAGCGCCGAATGTGTCCCACTTCGGGCTCACAAGCTCCCGGGCAGATTCGCCACCAGCTGCGACGAGGTAGTCTGCCACATGCTTGTTAGGGTCATAGCTTCGGATAAAGCTGGCCCAATAAGCTTGGATGAAGACACCGGCAGCGGACGTAGCGTTGTTCCAGATAGGCATGAGTTCGGCAACGTGCGATGCGGTGCCGACATTCCATCGATATGTCCATGTGGTCTCATTGTTGCTGGCCGCGAACGTAGATGATATGTTGAGCGCAGGGCAGTTGTAGCGGATGTGGCCGTAGACATCGGCCGCAACTGTGCGCCAGCTAGCATCGGACATCATGTTTGTTGGCGCGTTCCAGGCTTTACGGATCTCGCGCCAGTTTACACCAGGGAACTGATCGGCAATGAACTGTTGGGCGCGCGGCATCGAAGCGATGTTTTGAGGCGTGAAATTGATTCCCTCGTGTGTTGTGTCGCCGAAGATAGTGGGTACTTTGAGGAAGTTGCCTGCACGAAGCTCATTGAAGGTGAAGTCACGGATGAAATCGTAGTCGAGAGTCGGGTTCCAGAAGTAGATTGGAGGGTTCCTGGCTCCTGGGAATGGCCTCTTGACAGTCCGAACTGCTTTTTGGAAAGTGACTGCATCGAGGCTTCCCAAGCAGGCGAGATCTGTGCAGCCAGAATCTTTTAAAAGCGCATCGTATTGCCACTGGCTGTTGTTAACATCGCGGAGTGGTGGAAAAGCTGCGGATTCGGCGGCAGCTGCATGGAACAGACTGTCATTGCGCCCACCGTAGGCTGTGAGTTGGAAGACGACTGAACCCCCTCCAGCACTTGCTCCACCCAGCGTGACGTGGCCCGGGTCGCCTCCAAACTCGTGAATGTGCTTCTGGACCCACTTGAGCGCCTGTCGCTGGTCCTTTAAGCCATTGTTCAGACTCAGGCTCGAGTTTGCAGCAATCTCCTTCCCAGCCAGGAATCCATACGGTCCGACACGGTAGTTGAAGTTGACCACGACCATGTTGTTGTCTGCGGCATCGATGAGGTCGGCTCCATTGTAGTTAGCATTGCCATTGACGCTGAAGCCGCCACCTTGAATGAAGACGTAGACGGGCAACTTGCTCTCGTTAGTCGACTTCGAGGGCGAGAACACGTTGATGAAGAGGCAGTCCTCGGAATGACTTTCGCCAAACTCGGCCTGCAAGTCACTCCCAGAACCGATGCATAGAGGTCCAAACTTCGTTGCGTCGACAATGTTGCGCTCGTCAATTGGATCTTGAGGGGCAGTGAAGCGCAGTCCGTCCACCCGGGATACGGATCGTGCATATCTCATGCCTGCCCATCGCATAACGCCATTGCCGATGTCTTTGCCGCGGTACCGGGCGTAGCCAAGGTTGATAGTGTCGTTGAGGGCTACGGCATGCTGGAAAATGAAGGCTGCGCAAAGAAGCAGGAGCCACATTGCTCCTGCTCAGAAAGGAGGCGTAAGATCCGTGGGGATAATAGAAGGATGGTGTTGTTCCCGAAATTTCGAAATAGCCGCCGCTGCTGATCAGGGGTGCTCGGTTTCCGAATGAGGTCGTGCTATAGGGGATCGCAACGCGGGTCGCTGAGCACGAACGTCAGGTAAAGGATGCTGCGATGCATCATAGAATTATCGTGGCAGTCATGGACAAAACTGCACTTGAAGTCAGCGAGTTGCATTTCGCGGAAACAACATCGTATACGTACCACTAGTAATTAGAGGTCGCACCGGCACGCAGACGAGCCCAACTAGTGCGGATATAACCAACGTCAAGTCGCACCTAACAACGGTTGTGACACCAAAGGAAGAGGACGACACGCATCTTAAAAGAAGCGCCCACGATGCACCGTGTCAGCCCCGAAGTGTTGCAGGCTACTCTGCATATAGAACGGCAAGGATGGCTCAATGTCCAGACCACCAGTCGTGCATGAGGGGTGAAGTGTCTCCGAGGGCCAGGGTGTGGTCCAGGCCTGCTCCTGGGTCATTGCCGAATCTTCCACGCGCCAGGCGTGCTGCGCCCTCGAGCGGCTCCTTTGGGCCGCCATAGCACCGTGGCATTCCTTGCGACAGCCAGACAGCCTTGACGGAGATGTCTGTGAAGTGGGGTCCGGTGCTGGGCGTGATGACAGTGGACGGCGACAATGAGGTCAAGATGAGAGCAGTCGAAAAAGGATCGCCGAGGAGCCGTTTCCTCGGCAGGACCCTGCATCGCGTGTTCCTGATCGATTCAAGGTTTCTGTCCTGGGGAGTGCTTAGTGCACAAGAGATGGCAAAGATCAACGTGCTTGAAACCTGTTGCTGGCTGGCTTGCGACACCACTGCTCACTGACCCTCCAAGGTGCATATCAATGTCTGAGAAGGCCGGAAAAGGTGTTTCTGAGTCCGTGACACTCGACAAGACTTCTAGAAGATGTTTTGATTCCGAGGCGCCTCGAATCCCGCCATGTTCTAGTTGCGCCTCTCTTTGCGTGCTCGAGGCTCCCCGAAACGTGCTTACCAGGCACAGCGCCATTGGTGGGGCTGCATCGCCTTCAAACGTCGCTGCTCTGGCCTTGAATTCTCAACACACGTCAAGCCTACCACACATGCTGGCTCTGCACATCTTGAGCCGCTCGCATATGAAGGATGGTCATATGCTACGAGGAAGGATCGACCCGAGGTCTTGATACCACCGGGCGCCGGAGAAGGTTACCAAGCGATTTCCTAGAGGCATGCAAGCCACAAGCCACCATGTGTAGAACCTCCACCACTGCGGTCAGTGCTTTGAACCTCGCGTAGTGGTTTGAAAGCACGAGGACCGCTTGCGCACAGCATCTCGCACATGTCCGAACATGCGTGGGCGCTAGATGGGCCTGCTTCGTATGTGAGAAGTCTCGGCCACTGCCTAACAAAGGCCAAGAGGTCTAACCATTGAGTATCCCAACGTGCTACAATCGTTGGCCGAGGTCCGTAAAACTGCTTCTTATGCTTTCCATGGGTTGCAAGCACGAGGTAGCGCTTCTGTCATGGGTTGAGGCGACCGAAAATGCAACTCTTTTTGAGCGTTGTGCAGCCGTCAGTCAGTCAAATGCCTCTCAGGTCGGTATGTGCCATGCTCAATAGATCAGGCTCCAACGGGGGTCGTTTCTTCTCTACCGTGTGCAGCATGTCCATCACTCCGGCGCACATCGCACTTCCACTTTGACACGCACTTGACATACATTCAGAGGATATAATTGTTTTAGAAGAAAGCAACGCGCAGTGATGGGTCCAATATGCGAGAGACGACTTGAACGCAGTACGCTACGCTGAAGTTTCCATTCGGTCCAGAACATGACTTACTTCTCAATGCTACACACAATACTGATCAATCAGGGCTACAACTCAGTCGAAGATGCGGCTTACATGAGACACAACCTCGTCGAAAAATAACTGAGTCAAAATAGACGGCAAGGCAAATTTCCCAATGGTGTGATTGGATCCCATCTACAGTATTCCTCTAATCATTCAGACATCACTTCCCCTCCCTCGCAATCTCTCAGTCTCTAGAAATCGGTAACCCTTCCATTATAGCTCCAATCGCCCGCAACGCCCCACCTGAGCGGCTCATTCTTCGGCCCTCCGACCTCCCCCGTCTTCGGATTAACATCGCCCTCGAACTCAGGTGGCGCACCTCTCCTCATGTTCGGATGGAACTCCTCTCCCTTCTTGATCTCCTTGCCGTTTTCGAAGCGTATTTGCACACCATCGCTCTCGGATGCTGAATCAGGGGACTGGTTTATTGTCGGTCTGCTGGGCTGCGAGGCCGGTGTTGGTGCATGTGTGGGAGAGGCGTCTGGAGACTGATTTATGCGCATTCGGATGTCTGGTTTTGATGTCGGGGCTTCGGAGCGCGGGGTGCTGAATGCGCCGGTAGACTGTTTTTGCAGCTTTTCAAAGAGTTCCTGTTCTTCTTTGGGCAGGCGAGGGGGTGCGGGACCAGATTTGAATGCGATGGGGCGGCAGGTGGATGTGCTGAAGAAGCGCCGGGAGAGTGGGCGCGGGAGGCGGGCGAGGTGGGATGACATTGTGTACGTGGGAGGCAATTGTACGGTGCAATTGAACAAAGACTGTTGTGGAATGTGTGAGAGTCGTGAAGGCTCAAGGTGCTACGATGCGGAATTGTCGGTGTGGTTGGTGTGGTTGTGGTTGTGGTTGTGGAGGGCGAAGATAAGCTTGAGGGCTTTCATCGACCATTTGAGCCGCGGTTTGCGGGGCCAATCGGGACGCGCCAGTGGCAACGGAAATGCATTTTCGTGCACGACATCATCAAATACATGGTCTACACGAAATCAAGCACGCAGAATTTGCATTTCCTTTTGGAATTACAATTGTCTTGAACATACTCGCGCTTGCTTTTCCAAAGTCCAGGTCTTCGCTCGAAAACGCCTGTCGGGCACACTACCCACAACGCCAGTCTATCGTACATTGCCACTACAAAGCTTTCATGCAATGTACCCATTTGCTTCTCCTAAGCCTTGCGCACTCCTCCTCGCATCGATGAACAAGTCTTGACACTCCTCGACATCCTCGACCTGGATCTGCTTGCCTTGCCGCCCACTGACCTCTGCCAAAACGCTCGCGGGCGCAAGCAGTTGCAATGCATACCTTAGACTGATCTTCTCGCCTAGCTCGCTGACCTTGTCCTTCGCTGCGTCCGAGATGCTGAGTTTCTCTGTTGCGACGCGCGTGGTGATGATTGACTTGATCTCAGAAGGTCCGTATGGGTGGGTCGGGATGATGAGAAGACGGGCGAGCAGATCTGAAGGGATTCCGTGTGCTGATGGAGGGAGGTTCTCGCCGCCGCGGATGTGAGTGTTACCGCGATTCGACGCGAGGATTACGAGGGGCGACAGAGGTGACTCGAGAGCGCGATTGAGGAAAGTGAAGGCTTCGAGGTCGAGCATGTGCACCTTCGCTTGTCAGTATCTTCCTGTCAAGGCGACGTTGTTTACTTACCTCGTCGATGAAAAGTACGCCCGGCACAAGATCAGCCACACCTTGGTCAATGTACCTGTTGACCACCTTGTTGATCTCCAATCGCAGCTTCTCGGTGATTTCTGTCTTCTTCGGCTTCATCAATTGGCCCATCATGCTCATTATGTCCTGACCACCCTGCGGTCTTGCATTCGCAACATCCAGATCATGTAGTGTGACGTCTTGTACGATCTCCTTCTTCTTGTGCACATCGCCCTTGGGTATTGGCACATACTCCTCGGCCTCGAGATCGAACTCGGTCGCGTATGCGTCTGATCGTCCCACGCGCTTGACCGCGCCGGTATTGGCCTCGATGTAGATGACATCGCCCAAGCGCACGCGCTCCTTTTGTATGGCCTCGTATATTGAAGGGTCAAGCCGTAACTTCTTGGTGCCTTTTGCGGATTTGAGATGGATAAGCAGATGCGAGATGGTGCGCCCATAGCCCCCGAGTGGGTTTTCAGCTTCTTCGGGAGTGAGCTCCGTCACCTCGCCTTCGTAGACTTCTTTGGTTTCCTTGACGCGCAGACCTATCGCTCTCCTGAAGTTCTCCATGAGCGCCTCCGTCTTCTTGACCTCTGCAGAATAGATCTCGCTGCCCACAATCGGGCAAAAGGGCACTTTGGTCCCCAGCTCCTGGCTAACCGCTAACGCGAGCGCAGTCTTCCCTGTTCCCGGGCCACCTGCAAGCAGTACAGCTCGCCCCGACATCTTCTTCGCCTTGACGAGGTCTACGACCAGACCGCATGCCTTCTTGTGGTTAGCACTGCTATTGCACGCTGGCCAAGGGCTTGCTGTACCTCTCGAGCGGCCGCTTGGCCTATGAATCCGCCTGCAGAAGGGGTCGCGCGTCCGTCACTCGAAAGGCCCAAGCCTTTGATGTGACTATGCGCTGCGGTTCTGCTCTCGCGCGCATTGCTCTTGACCTCGCTGACCGGCACCGTCGCCATATTGGCAGTCGCAAAGGTGCAATGAGGCTTTTGTTGAGTCGGGCAGCTCCGAGTGCTGTGAGGAGACAGCTTTTGCAGGTGCTGGAGATTGGTGTGGGGGCGCGCGTTGTGGTGTTTGGCTGCTGAGCTTTTTGGGAATCCCAAGTTCGCGCCGACTGCTTCGCGCTACCGGTAGGTGTGTGATCATCCGTCCCCCCAAGTCCCCACTTCCGCCCTGCTCACAGACACAGCAGCCACCTCTCCACGCTCATACCGCACCCTCATGCGCTTGCACCTTTGTCTATGCATGAGTCCGCTGTCGCACCGTTTACAGTAACGTATTTCTTCCCACAAGTCAATTTTTTTCGTCGTCGCGCCTTCCTCACTCGACCACTTCGTCACATACCACGTCTTACTGCGCACCCGAAGACCGAAGACACTCGGTGTGCGCGACGCATGCGCAGTACGCAGATAATTCTGGGCTTTGTTTGGTCTGTCTCGCGAGCGCATTGCTAACACTTGCAAAGGTTTTGTAGTGCCCGCAGACTCGAGATAGTCCTCCGCCATTCGCCCTTGTCGGCGTGCCTACCCCCGGCCCAACGCCGTCCCTCACCCTGAACAACACTACGAGTCTCGCTGGCGCCTATGGGTCGAACAACCATGGGTGGACGGCTAGATAACGCGAGCCATTATTACGCAAGACATCATTACGCAAGATCCTGTCGCTCGTACAAAAACAACGCTCACGGCACATGACACGGAGTAGAGCCAGAAAGAGATATCACACATGTGAACGTGGACACGGACGGGCATATTGTGTTGATTGAAATGGCTCCCGCCTTCAAAAGCATATTCATACAGAAAGGCCCACGACCGTATGCAACCCGCCTCCACAGCGGCTCCGTGTCGGCAAGTCGCCCCCGCGGGATCCAAAAGCACAATCGTCGTCAAATCATGATCCGTTGCCGTCGTAGGTACCCCTAGGTACTTCCAAGATGACGCAAGAATACTGTACATGCTGGAAAAGGGTCGTGGCTTATCGTAGGACTGTGCCGGGTACGGAGATTCACGTCCATTGAGCACACGCTAACAAGCAGACGCAGGCCGCTGGCATCCTTTACGCAACCGACAACGACGATCGCATCGCATCGCACCGGCCGCTGGCATGTGAGAGCAAGCGCATGCTCGCTACGAACGAAAAAGATGGGAACGATGAGCTCGATACCAAGAACCTGAACCAGGTCAAGCAGCTGTCGAGATTGAGCTACTCCTCTTCGCTCTCGGAGCCGCTTGACTCATCGTCATCGTCGCTGGAAGCATCATGCGCTGGATAGGTTAGTAATGAGTCACTGCGGTCATGCACTAACAACTCACCAGGTGGAGACTGGCTGGAACCGGATGCGCCACCCTGGAACGACTGCAATTTCTCCTGAATCTTGCGCATGTTGTCCTCCTGCTCAGTCTTGCCCATGGGCTTATTCTTCTTTGGCCTGCTTGCCGTCTGCTTGGAGACCTGCCGCGGCGGCTCGAAGTCATCATCGGCGACCACACCTCCCTTCGGGCCACGAATGCTCTTGATGAACTTGAACAGCTCTCGGAGCGTGTCATCGTTGATCTCGTCCATATCGAGTTCCATTTCGTCATCGTGCACGTTGGCCAGGTGTGGGCACCCATTCCTAATAATCTGCACCGCCTTGCGCATGTCTGCATCACCCAACGTGCTAATGCCCTCCGAGATCTCCTGCTTTTGATTGAAAGTCAGGGGCGCGGGAGCTTTAGCACGTGGCTTAGGTCTTCCGGTCTTTACGGGTGGTGGAACAGCAAGTGGCACACTCGCCTTCCGCTTCAGAGGCGGAGCCGGAGCCTTCTTCTTCTTACTGGCAACTTTGGGCGAAGCGCGCTTCGCTCCCTTTTGCTGCTGAAGAAGCGCCTGAGCGGTTTCGTTGAGGGCAACAATCTGCTGTTGGATGGCAAGGAATTGAGCTTGAGCAGGATCAACCTCCTCCTCTTCCTCTTCCTCCTCCTCATCGTCTTCATCTGAGTACA
>TARA_R110002003_G_scaffold132_4_pt1 | contig 13644 bp, 18 predicted proteins | sample TARA_R110002003 | Tara Oceans TARA_R110002003 (sample SAMEA4396441) | marine metagenome | biome: Westerlies Biome; feature: [SRF] surface water layer (ENVO:00010504); material: water (ENVO:00002006), including particulate matter (ENVO:01000060) such as... | depth 5 m | reverse complement strand
CTTCGTGACCACATCATGGTGTGTCAAGGTGTTCATGATCGGCGATGACTGGATGTCAACAAAGTATAATCATATTACTCATAGCCACGCCCATGTCACGGGCACTCTACCCAGATCTGGATCTGCCATCTGGCTGAACATTGCCGGACTAACATCGAGATCGGTAGGCTCGCATCCAGTGCCTTTTACGTGGTTAGTACAAGACATAAAGCATGAAATGTGAACAGTTCATCGCGTTCTGCTATGGACGGAAAGCACTCACATCTATCAATCACAGTGACATCAATGCTGACGGATTTGCCAGTCTTCTCATTGAATCTCGTTGCGCGAATCTTCCGATTGCACAGTGGATTCTGATTCGGATCGCTCCCCGTCTGCACTGCATCGAAAGTATAATGCGACACAGCAACTACCGCATCGTTGTCCGACGATGTGATGCCGCAAGCGCCGAGGGCAGGGTTGTAGTATGTCAGGTCACCGGTATATGTCTCGGCGCCATTCGGGAGAGGGAGGTTTTGAGGTCCCCTGAGGCCTGTTAGCATGCGCATGCGACTGTCAGTGCATCATGTGTACTTCTTCTTCCCGCCCAAGCCCACTGCGAGACCGATGATAAGTGCAAGAAGGCACAAGAAGGCTACAAGAATTGCGTTAAGGAGTGTGCGGCGACTGCGCCCGAAGTATCGTCTATGAGGCGGAAGTATGCGATCGAAGCGATCAGCAAAGGCCCAGCCTGTTGCGCTTGCGCCCATGCCCATATGGATGTGCCTTCTCTTGCTCTGCCCTGCCTCGGACTCCTCCCACCCTGCATCCGCACTCCTCGCCGTGTCCACCTCCTTCAAATGCGCCAGCGACGGCTCCTCAACTTCCTTGCGGGGAATCGTGTGTGCACTCATGATCGCGAAGTGTGGCGCGTGACTACGCGCAGACGTGTTTGTTTATGTACAGGGTATCTCAAGGAATGTATTACAGCATGATAATGTACGGTACCAAAAGAGCGTAAGCGTGGGCAATCAGATGCGCCGCAACATTGAAAGAGTGGCTGGAACCTGGGGTCGGGGAGGAGTGGAGAAGGACCAGCCGTGGTTTGTGGAGTGAAAGACCAGAAAGGGGTCTGGGCGGCTGCACGATGATGGTCCGGAAATAGGGCTGAGAAACGCCGAAGCGACCCGAAACGTCCACTTGCTCCACGATTGAGCGTCACTCTCTACCTACAGTGTTTTGTGGTTACAAAGGTAGCGCACCTCCTCACATCCACCAAAACCCTTCACCTCGGTATCGAGACGTTTCACATCCCACCGAGACCATCACAGCGATTCGCTCGATCTTGGAGCACTTCCGAAGACCGCACCACCACCAAAAACGCTACACATCGCGCCAACATGGCAGAACAGTCCGTCAACATACCGCAAGTGCTCGTATTTCTCGTCGTGAGCTTTCTCGCGGTACGATGGTACTTCAGCAAGCCGTCAGTGGCGGGCACGCGAGCAGCGCCACACCAGTCCACAGCACGGATAAACACCGCACACGTTGATCAGATAGCGCAAATGTTCCCGCAGCTCAGTCGGAGAGACATAATGTGGGATCTACAAAGGAACGGGGGAAGCGTGGCAGCGACGACCGAGCGAGCACTGAGTGGGCGGGGTCTAGATACAGTGAGTGCAAGCCCGTTCGCCAAGATATACAATTATACTGACGACGAGAAGGCACCACCATCGTTCAACCCCGTCCTCCCTAGACCAGCCGCCGCACCCGCACGAGCAACACCAGCAGCAGCCAAACCATCACAGCCCGATCTCATCACACGCTACAATCTGTCGTCCAAGCTTGCTCAGGTCGAGCCGGCAGCAGAGGAGCAACCTAAAGCAAAGGCGTGGAGCCAGGACAGGAACGAGAGGCAGGCCAACCTGCAGCGTAGACGGGAGGAGATGATCTTGGCGGCGCGACGGAAGCTAGAACAGCAAGAGAAGGGCAAGGCACCCGCTGCATCGAACTAGAACCTCGTTGCGCGAACGCAGGAGCGCCGATGATGATATGTAAATAGGTATGCTATGGTACCCTGTAGAAAGGCAAATAACGACATCCACATACAGTACTGCGTACCCCTAACTTCGCAACTCCACGCACCCGTGTCCTTGCTCAAGTGGACGCATCCCGACCAGACACGCCAACAGTCACAAAACCAGCTCACAGACGCCTAGCCATCTCCAGCACCCATCCGTTCAACACCCCGCTTTCCCTCGAAAGATACATCCGACGTGTCACCCTTCCTACTCCGCAGCGTCCGCCACCCGCGCAGTCCACACACCCATACACACACACCCACCCCATTCCCCCGGGCCTTGTAGAAAGCCCCGCATGTAACTCAAGGCACATCCGAGTCTTCCACCCACAATGCAACCCCGCCGCACTCTCTTTGCACGCAGTTCGTTCACGATATCGTAATGCTCGGCATGAGCTACGTTCCGTTCGGCACTCGACTCCAGCAGCGCTTTCCGCGCCCAGCGCAACCCCCCGATGAGAGCGCGGGGGCTGGCAAACGGAAACGGCGTGTGAGATTATATCAGAATGCAGACGGGGTTGTAGGTCGGCAGAACTCATGGCGGCGTTGGAAATGTGCTGGACTTGGGCTTACGAGGTGGTAGGATTGTGGTTGCGAGCATGGGGCGGCATATTTGGGGCGTGTGTGGGTGGATTGAAGGGCTCTTTGAGTGCTGGGGGAAGGGTGGGTGGTGGAGCAGTCATGGTGGCGGTTTCGCTGCTGGGACAGGCTTTGTGTGTGCGTTGTTTGCTGCGGTGCTGGATCGGAAGGCTGGAGAGATCAACGGGGATGGGCTGGACGCGAGTTGGTCGGACTTGGAGGACAGCTGCAGTTGCAGCACTAGGGCATGACGTCGAAAAAAAGGACATGTATTAGAAGTATCGAACTAGCACGCTAGGATCCTCAGGGGTGTGGGTGCCACATTCGACGTCAGTGCAAGCAATCTGACCATGCGTTATAAATGGTTTGAATATCAAAGTACATTCATTAACTATCATATCATATTCTCATTTGACTTCCCACACCAGCACCTCCAAAGCCGCAGCTTCCTAACGCATCTCCTTCGCACTCCGCTTCATATTCTTAACCCACTTCGCATCCCTCTTGCTCAGCTCCACCGCACTCCTCTTCCGCTTCGCGTTCCCGCCACCGAGATTCGCAGCCGTGATGTTCCCACACTCGGGCGTCTTCAACTTCTCGCCAAACTGGTCCACGGCCCAGATCAACACGCCATTACTCCACCCAAAGCCCTCGACGACGGCGTACTCGCCGCCCCCGCCCGCCGCATTCGTCGATTCGTCGGCGTACTTTTCGAAAATCGTGCCGTTGCCCTGTGCGCCAGGGAGCTGGGGCACCTCGTCGGTCGAGCCGCCCGTGACACGCCAGGTGCAGTACAAGCTGTCGAGGTAGCGCTGGCCGAGCTGGAGCGCGAGGTCCTGGGTCCAGATGTAGTCCTCGGTGGTTTGGTCGTCGTCGTCTTCGCTGACTTCGAGGGGCGTGTTCAGCAGGCCCTTCATCAGGATGTACTGGAGCGGCGGCCAGACATTGGGCTCGTCCCACTGCTGGCCCGAGACAAGGTTGGTGGCGGCGATGGCGCCGTCGCGGCTTTCGAGGAGCTCTTCCACGCGCGCAAAGACGCGCCGCATGGCTTTGGGATCACCTTTGATGCTTTCGGGCGCGGCGCCCGTCCAGAAGGGGTAGAATTGCGAGATTTGGAACCAGATCTGGTGGCCTTCGGGCGCGCCTTGGGTGGAGAGTGGGGTGCTGGTGTTGTCGGCCAGGGTGTAGATGTTTTGTGAGCTGGAAGTGAGATTGTAGTCGAAGTAGCTGTAATGCTCCTGATTCCACAAAAGTGTAGTCATTGCCTCGCTTCGGTTTGCGGCTCGGCCGGCCCATTCGCGTGCAGCGCTGTAGTTGCCCTCGCGGCGGTGGAAGTCGGCGATGGTGATTTCGTTGTAGTACAGGATCGAGTTCAGCTCAACGGGCAGGATGTTCATAGTATTAAGGGTCCGGAGAGGGAATGAACTGTCGTTCACGGCGTCATTGGGATTCTTTACCCAGCGCAAGCTGTAGTCCCAGCCGGACTCAGCACCTGAGGCCAAGTTGGCATACAGTATGGCTTTCTCGGTCTCATTGAGCTGAAGAGTAGCGTTGAATTGCTGGCCTTCCTCATTGAAGTATGTCTGATTGTTGGCGGTCACGTAATCCTCGTAGTAAGATTCTGGCCTGGGCTGCGTGTTCGCAACCGCGTAGTGGTTGAGTGAGTAGTTCCGTCCAGCACGCTCGAGTGTGACAGTGCGATTGTTCACCCAGAACTCGTATTCTTGCTCCAAGAGCGGGAGAGCGCGCTCCAGTAGGGTGTAGTTCTGGGTGTACTCAACGTAGACGCGTACCATCTGCGTAAGAAGCGGCGGTTGCGAACGATTCTCGTAGTACCTGCGAGCGCCATTGGGAACGAAGCCAATCTCCTCAACAAGGTCCAGGAAATTCTCAATAATGTTCTCGGCGATCTGAGTGAACGATCCTTGAGTGCGTAGAAGGCCTTCAATGACCCAGAATGAATCCCAGTAGTATGGCTCGCGGAATCTTCCACCTGCAACCACAAAAGTGCGATTGACGGGGATGAACGATGTTACACAGCCTGTGCAATTACCGGCTCCTACATAGCGACGCGTCAGATCCGGCCAGATGTCGATGACCTGGCGAGTAAAATCTTCAACCACAGAGCTGTTGACGCTGCCCAGAAAGTCAGGTTGAACCACAAGTTCATCCTCGGGTAGCGGCTCCAACTCCGATCCAGCCTTGCCGAAGTAGGTGGTCAGAAAGTTGTTGAGCGCCGTGTTGTTCTGGATAGGCCTTGACAGATTGCGGAAGGCTGTGAGTACCTCGTCCAATGGTCGAATCGTAGGCCTATATGTATTAGTCGCATAGTTATGAAATAGGAGGTATCTTTACAAATCCACGAATGTTTTCGAATCCGCGAATGGCCTCGCAAGCTCAATTTCCTTCAACAGATCACCATAACAGTAGATCGGCGAATCGCAAGGTGCAATGACTGAGCCATTAATGTACAGTGCGTTCGTCAATTGCGCACCTGCAAGCAGAGTCGCGGTCAAAGAGCGCAACGAGTTCTTCATCGTGGCTCAACAAAGTCGCAACAGCAGACTAGAGGAGAGAATGCCAGACCCGCGCAGCCAGCGTCCATGCTGGCTCTTTAACCTGCCAGCCGTGTTACATTGACCCACAAAGAAACTTGCCGTTTTGCATCAGCAAGCACGGGCATGCGCATTCGCACGTATGTGGCTGTCGCCTGGGCAAGCGAAGCCGGGGCCAGGCGCGTTTGTACCTTGGCATTCTCCACGGTTGTGCTGCAATCGTGACTTGTGCAGCAGTAAGGTTGTACCAGGAGCGGGATGGCTGCCGTTTGGCGTGTGGTTGGTGGGCGAGTTCCCCGCAAAATGGCGCTTTGCGGCTGTCCATGAAGCTGGAGGCTTAGCGTGATGTCATCGCTGTCAGATCCGGCTCCGCTTCGTAAATTTCTGCGTCATCTGTCCTTTCTTCGGCATAGCCGGAGGGAGAACAACACGCTTGCGAGTACAATTTTACACATAATTATGTGGGCAATACGGGATTCACCGACGTTCACTCCTTGGGTAGTGTCCTGAAGCTACGTGAGAGAGGCTACTGAGAGGCAGTGTGTTTCTGAGCATGACGCCACCAAGTATGGCCTCGTGGGCCTCTACTGGAAGCATGTCTCTGCAGCGACAATAGGTGATCATGCTAGTTACTACTGTTCCCTGACAAAAGGCGGCCACCGCAACATCTTCTCGGCTTCCTGTGAGCGGTGTGCGCCTTAGCCGTCCAATTCCAAGAGAAGGAAACGATGAGAACCTCGGAAAACCCGACGATAGTCGCTGATCGACTGAATTTTGGGCTGGGGGTCGCTACTTGGCTTTGTATACGAGCTTGGAATGCACACTGGCTCGTTGCAACACGCCCCAGGAGTGAGGTTCTGAGGAAACAGAGCATTGCTATGTATAGCGCCCTTGTTGAGATCTAAAGAGTTGGCTGTCAGAAGACTTGCAGCCGTGCCGGCGAAGATGGCGGCTAGGATGCTGGCAATGCATAATGATCGGTTGGGAATTGCTTCGAAGCAATCGAGAACCGAACGTAAAGATTTTGTTGAAGACCTTGCTAGAGACGACGTGTGAGGACGATGCAGGGTGTTCAGCGGAGTGCTTCTACTTTGTACCACGTGTGTCTCCTGACTGCCACTATACAATAGATGGGATCGTGCCAGCGCAGATTAGACAGAGATGCTGAAAATTTGGTGACCAGATTTCCAAAGTCGCAATCCCAAAATTCTCTCAACCACGCGATGTCCAGGATCGTACAACATTCCCACCTTGATGGGGGTTCGAGACACTCCGAGAGTGGTGTGTCGATGTTGTGCGAACGGCGTATAGGAACCACTTGGTAACGCTTTACCTGTCAAATGAACACAGCACTGTGATGCCGAAGCCTCCATGACTACTAGTGCGACCAACTTTCAACATGGTATCCTGAACTTACGGCAGTCTGAGATTGCAGTGCGACACGATTAGAGAAATTTCAGCCTCTATACCAAAGCACGATACATCAGCCCAAGCATCAGCTCAGAGCAGCTCCCACTCACCAGTTGATGTAACAAGCAACAACACTTCTTGATAAACTGATACGTGGGACTCGGTCTGGGGAAAGATTATTGAAACATCTAAACGAGCTGGATGAGGAATTGCGCACAGTACGCTCATTCTCGTATTAATAGTTCTTGGGGCATAGTACTAACGACTCAGCCCTTGCTTTTCACCCGCTTTAGCGACCTTGCAGCCCTCACGCTTTTGGTACATGTCGTACTGTAGACTGATTTTGAGACCATCTCAACAGTCGATAGGCATAATCCAATCAGGCGATACACTGCCACCATCGGCCGTTCTACTCTATACCTTATTTCGAGGCTACCATATATAGCTCTCCTCGTTGTCGTCGTCGACGTCGTCATCGTCGTCGTCTTCCTATCCCTCGTCGTCGTTGTCGTCGTCCTCTTCCTCCTCCTCAGCCTCCTCTGAGTTCTCTCCCTCGTCGTCGTCCTCTTCCCTCATCTCCCTGCTTCAAGACACCATTCTTTCCAATGAACCACTCTTCAACAAGTTTACCCTCGAAGTCAACAACATGGAGCATCAGCTTCGAGGACGGGAACGCAGGCCAACCCCGTCTCTCACGATCTACCAACGCCGTAGAATATGTCTGAAACTTGTCGACCTCACAATCCGTCAAACCACCGCACAGCTTCTTTATGGTCAAGTGCCAACGGCTCCTCAAGTCACTAGGTTGGGGCATATGGACCTCAAAGTCGGCGATATATCAAGCCTCGAAGTCTCGGAATACGGATCGCGGTGTGCGCTCGAGAGTGCTGTCGAGATTCCAGGCGAGCTGTCCAGCGCGATCCTTTGGGCCGAGGCAAGGCAAGGACATGTCAAACCCAGGGTTTATGTAGCTGGGACGAACATCCAAATGCAAGTAAAGTGTGGTAGCTTTGGCAATGAGAAACGGAAGCATATCCCACACACCGGCGTCGCGCGACTCCCTGTCCACCGTCACCCACACGTGGAATGGGCGAGGTAGCTGGAGTAGCTTGGTCTTAGTGGGAAAGAAGGTGTTGAAGAACTCGATATGGTCTCGGAGAGCGACTTCCATCTTGATCTTAGCCATGAGCATGGCGTGGAACTCGGCTCGCAGCTGTTTGTTGGCCGTCACGAGGCGTAGGAAGCCGGTTTGACATCCTACATTGGACGGATCGTGTGTGAGCTTGGCGAATGGAGGGAGGTCCTTAAAGATAGCATCGTAGACCCTGTTACTGAGTTCGGCGGGAAGGTTCAGAAATGGGAATGGCCTCGATACGTGGACTCGAGGGAGTTGTGGATAAGTGCTGCTCATCATGGCAGTTGGTGCGGCGTGACAAGGGCTAGATGCGCTGACCAGTGACAAGGTCAATCCCCATAAGTAGGTCGAGGCTGCAGATGTTGAAGGCTTTGGCGGTTGAGGTATTGCAGGCCGTGGCGTTGAGGGGTGTGGAGCAAACAGGAAATGTAGTGCACGTTTGAACCCGGTAGACGTCGAACGAAACTTTCGCAGCCGCTAAACAAGCAAAATTCACGCGAGATAGTAGACTCTGCAATGCTCAGGCCATCTGAGCCCACGTGCTTCAATGCCCTCTGCAACGGCCAAGTCGCTCGAGTCACCGCTGCTTGGTGGTCACACCGCTATCCCACCAACAGTCTGAGCTCTAGCCAGCATGCTGCGTCTACTTGACACTGTTTGTCTCGCCTTGTTTGTGTCATTAATTAGCGCACGAGAAAGCATATAAGACACCACTTCCATCACAGTTAGGTACCTTCAACCAGCCAAATAATCCTTGTACCCTACCGCCAACATACAAGTCATCGACCGATCCAACTCAACAGGATCATATCGACGAGATGAAATTCTTCGTGGTCATTATCATCTTCGCCATGATCACACTCGCCGTTGGCAAGCCTCCTGCTCCGCCGAAGCTCCCCGACAACGACATCTGCGGCAGATCCCAGCTCTGCCTCCAATGCTGCAGAAAGAATAACGCCTGTCTTACTGCAAGTCCTCGCTTTTCGCGATTCAAAATTTGGACCTATACTCATGATCTTTTAGCAATGCTTCTTCTTTCACTCCGACAGAGATTTGTGCCGAAAAGATTGTGGTGAACAGAGTTGTACCAAAGGCTGGCACGAAGTGAGTCTTCAAAGCATTTGGCATATAACCAAGACCATGATAACTGAATATACTCGCAGTGCAGCGAAGAATGCGATCTACCATGGTGCAAGGGCGAAGATTGGTCCGCGCAGAGTGTCGGCGCCGAGTACGATGGCACCCCCGCACCCGTCCAGAACGCCTGTGACTCAGACGGCGAACAAGGATGCATTGATCAGACAACTGGAAGTGACGAGACCTTCAACAACACCAAGGCTTACAACGATAGCACTGAGGCTGGGCAACAAAGTGCAACGGGCTCCGTGCAATGATTGATGTCGAGAGACCTGTCTGGCATCTCCTTGCGAGTTTTGCTGTCCTGAGGCAGGAAATTTCTAGGGTGAAACAGGCAGTCGGTGACATCTCTCGGACCGTGTGTGATGCTATATTGGAGGGCTCAAGATTGATGGTGGTTGGATCGGGCACACTGGTCAGGTACACTGCCACCTACATATTCCCAAGCCAATCCACTGCCACCCAACGCCCGTCTTGCCCTCTTACGCACGACAGCAGGTCCAGTGTGCCCAATTGTTCCACAGTTTCCAAGCGTGCTCCTTCTAATTCCATATCAGCTCTATTCTCTCGCCTTTGACCTTCGAATTGAACCATTCGTAGATTTCAACCTTCTCCTGCACAACTCTGGCTCCCTCGAGTACATTATTTCGCGCTAGGCGTTCAGTTGCAAACTGTAGCTCCAAAGTTGCAAGGTTCCGCGCAATACATGCTCGGCTGCCAGCTCCAAACGCAAACCAATACTTCGACATCTCGTCGGTCGGATTGAGCCATCGCTCAGGTATGAAGTCTCTCGGATTGGAGAATACGATAGGATTGAAATGCAGCTCATACCCAGAACAGCCGACAAGAGTACCAGCTGGGAAGTGGGTGTCTTTAAAGCTCCATCCTCCCCTTGGCACAACATGTGGTAGCCGGGTCGGATTGGCCATGCTGATGCGCAACCCTTCTTTGACAACGGCATTTAGATAAGTCAAGGCTTGAGCTTCCTGCGCGTTTGAGCCAGATGCAATGTTGTCATTGACCTCTCTCCTTAGTTTTTCGTATTTCTCGGGATATATGACCAGATTCCTAATGATGGTTGCGAGGTTCATACCCGTCGAGTCTGTTCCGGCGAACACAAGATCTTTACACTGCGCCTTGACCTCGGAATCGCTCATTCCGGCTGCCAATAGCCGTCCCGGATAGGTCAATGATTTCGGAGTAGTATTCGTGACGAGGTTGCTTACGAACTTGTCTACGATCATCATGCTGTCATCGACCTCGCGGTCCGCTTGCCACTTGGTGATGGCCCACTCCAGCCACACGAAGACGACATTCGGGAGGTAGAAAAATCTTCCAACGGCGACAAAGGCGTCAACGAATGCCGAGACGGATAGTGTAGGCCCCTGTTCACTGACGCCGTTGTAATTCTCACAAAACAAGTGAGTGGAGACCGCATCAACTGCAAGGCTCCGCGCTAGATTAAGCACATTGACCGGTCGCTGGCTCTTGCTCTCAGATTTCAGTCTTTCGATCATGCGATCGACACATGCCCAGATCGCAGTTTCGTTCTCTCTCAAGGCCTTCGTAGAGAAAAGTGGGACCACCGCTTTTGCTCTTATGGCGCGATGCTCATGATCTGTCGTCGAGAAGATGGTCTTATGCCCATCGATATCGAAATTGGCGTAACAAGCCGCCTTTGGGAAGCCACCCTTACTGACGTAAATCTGCTGTATAGCATCCGCATCGCTAATATCGACCTCGTTTGGCGAGACGCGCACGTAAGGTCCATACGTAACGTGATGCTTGTGGATTACGCTCGCTTCGTCGCCGATATAAGCGTGGTAATAAAGCCAAAGAGACGTTATCTTAGCGAGAAGAGGTCCCGGTACTCCAGCAAGTGGATGGAACACGATGCGGTAGACCGAGCGGACCAAGAGGAAAGCCAAGGGCGCAAGTGTGACCGCGAGGATAGGATGAGCGCGGAGAAAACCAAACACAAACTCTGAGATTGACATTTTGAAAGATTCTATTGTGATGTTACTCTCTCCATTGCGACATGCCTCATTTATGGCACTCGTGGTTGGTTGAGTCACCAATCGCAGCAGTGGGGTGCTCCGACGCTAGTAAAGCGATAACGCTTTCGATAAGGACCGACGTTAAGTTAACCCGACACGCCCGAGTCATCGATGCAGCTTTCACCATTGCCAAGCCCCTCGTCTTGAACATATTTTCTCGCTACATCTAGTTCTATCTATGCTCTCATCGGGTCACGTTCCGAGGTCTCGAGGGATACCAGGCTACACCATATTCGACCAATATGACGTCACCATACTGATCATTGAGAACCCTTGGAAGCATGAACACTATTGGATAAATCGACGAGATGGCAGTACGCCTTCGGAATAAATGCAATAGGTGATGCGTTCGCTGCAGCGCCTGCTGTGGGCTGCTAGATCAAGATTTCTTGAAAACTTGTTGCACGGTTCTGTAGTATGCAACATCTAGCTATGCCTAGCTCAGAACTTCACAAATGCTTCGGAAGCCGCTGCACGCATTCTCAATACCATAATGATCGGGTACATCTTCCTCAAGTTGGACAAATCACTTGCTGACAGCAGCCGCGACTGCAGGTGAGGCAGCAACGCACTTGGTGACATAGTACAGGCTGATTGCAATTGCTACAAACGTATCGGTTTATGGTGGACGATATCATAACAGCAATGCGGTCCGGCCAAGCACGTGCGGTGATGAAGCCGACGGAGAACCTACTCAAGCGCCAAGGGCGATATCTCGGTAAGTCATCTACTGAGCTAATGCTGCACTTGCTTTTGGCAAATGAGTTTTGCAATGACTGGAGGAAAGTTTTAAGTCATTCAACTAGAGATCCGTAGCTCGGATCCCACGCATCTGTTGCTTCCTGAACGCCTCCGTGTCTCATGTCCAACATGTACTCCCGGCCCAGGACCTGGAATGCTTTCGAGTCCCAGATAGGCTGCGATACAGACGCCTCGTCGAACCTGCAGTTCAGCCGCGACGCAACCAACCGACCCTCTTCCGTTGGTACAGCTCTTACGCTTGTCTCTGAATGTAGGCCGATGATCAGGGCTCGAGAAGCGTGATGCTGAAGGTGCCTGTGGAAGTAAGATTGCAGCTCGGTGAACGTTCGTCTTGCACTTGTGCTGTATACAAGCAGGACGATTCCCTCTTCGATGCATCTCTGCAAGCGGCTGGCGGATTCATGGGTGTGTTTGGTCAGGTAGTCGGTCGACCTGATGTGCATTTTTACTACAGTGTCATCTAGGAGGATTGTCTTGCCATCGAAGGTCGTAACAATGGCTTGTGCGACGGTGCCATTTACCATACCTACGAGAAGAACGTTGAGATTGGCGAGAGATCGTGGGTTCGGGAATGCAGGCGTCTGGGAGAAAGCCATGGAGTGCAAGGACAGCGCCGCCGTTTCGGAACCACATCGGAAAGATCGGAAAGTGGCTACTACTTGCTCTTGCTCATTCTGATGACTGAACTGGTGACCGAGTATATCAGATATTGGTGGAGGCTTAGTACTCAGTTGAGAAAAGGTCATCTGTCCCCTGAATTCGTAGTGGTAAGGGTTTTCGAGCTCGAAGAGACTGATTGGCAATGCGACTACCGATATTACTGAGATATCAGATAAGCTGACCTCAGTAAGAGCTGTCCAGGCATGAGAGCGTACGAGAGATGTGCAAAAGGAGGCATCGGTGGTGTTCCTCGTCATCTTCTGGTAGACCCACAATGCTTCCAAGTCCTTCTCGAACTCGAATGATCGGATTGTTTCCGTATCATTCGTCAACAGATTCAGATGCTCGGTCCGGCTTAAGATAGTAGCCCGTGTAATTGTGTCGTCGGATGGCGCAAGACTGCCTGGTCTGTGGGTACAAAGCGACATTGTCGTGCCCAACTGATCCTCGAGATGAGCTAGCCGACTAGATAGCTCACGATTGCTTTGAAGGAGGCTCGAAGTTAGAGTAAGCAAGGTCTGGGCGTTGACACGCGCTTCCGAGTCTGATTCACTGTTGTCTGTCAAATTTGCCCTTACCAGCTTTGCAACGTCGGCATACCATTGTACTATATGAAGCATGACGCCGATCGACGACTTGAAAGATTGTAACCTTAAGATGAGAGAAGACAATGCCTTCTCTTTCCTCAGCCATTTGGCCCTGTGGATCACATTGGAGTGATGGGCTGAAAGATTTCGCACCAAGAACTCGAGCTCGTCGAACAGCAGCACGCCGTCAGTCAGAGTTGTGAGTAATTGGTCCACCTTGATCATTGCCTTCCTTCTGCTTGTCATGCTTTCGAGATCGTCCAGCATAGCTTTTAGGCCCGGAAGGATAATGCGTATTTGATTTGTTTCCGTGTGGACTGTCGCAACGAGGCTGTCAACGTTCTGGAAGGATGAGACCATCGGGCTAACAACCTCAAGCACCTTGCCGGCTGCTGCAATGATGCCAATTATGGCGGCGGCGATTTCCAACACCATGATTGCGATGAAGTGAAGAAAGAAGAAGTTGACATGGGGCGCTCAGTGATAATGTCCAAGAGGTGCCCATCAGGCTGAGACTCAGCCACCGCCACGAGTGCCGAGGCAGAATCACGCTGCATCTGCTTCCTGCAACCGTATCCAATGGCATGCACGCAATTGGCTGAGCATCCATTGGCCATACGCTCAGTTCCGTCACTTTTCGTGCAGGCAAGATTTCAGATAATCGACTGATTCTGGTGTGAAGACTTGAACATGCTCATATCGA
>TARA_R110002003_G_scaffold132_6_pt1 | contig 13648 bp, 11 predicted proteins | sample TARA_R110002003 | Tara Oceans TARA_R110002003 (sample SAMEA4396441) | marine metagenome | biome: Westerlies Biome; feature: [SRF] surface water layer (ENVO:00010504); material: water (ENVO:00002006), including particulate matter (ENVO:01000060) such as... | depth 5 m | reverse complement strand
AAGATGGCAAGCAGAATGTGACTGTAGTACGAAGTGCATGTGGATAGGACGCATCACGGGTGGATTGGTGGGCAGCAAGCGGAATGGGGCGCATATGTAAGTCCGATTTCTGCGCCTTGGGAGAACTAAATCCAGCATAGTTCGCTGGTCAAGTGTTCTTAGTGGTTTCACGGACGATGACGGATCATGGTTCTCACAATTCATTGGGACCACCCGCACCAACTTCTCCCAGAAGAGGCAGCATCCAAACCAACATCTCGACTGGCACTGGGATTTCAGGTTCCTCTTCAATACCGACAGCGGGATCACTTGTCACCAACCTCACTTCCATCGATAGTACTCATTCATTGAAGCGAAGCGAGCTCGAATCGATTTCGGCAGAGTCTCCTGCTGTTCATTATGGTATATTATCTCCGCCGTCGATACCGCGGGTTACGCCTTTCATAAAAAATCCGCCTCACTCGAGAACAGCCATCGCAAGGTTGACGTATGAGCTTGAAGATCTTCCCACCTTGTTCGTTGCCAATGTTCAGACATTGTCAGGACGGGTTCCACCAGGCGCCTGGGACCATGTCAAGCACCAGAAATTGAGATACGAGGCTATCAAGGAGTTGCTATCCACACCTGGAATCGAGCAATTCTCGGCCGACATCGCCATCTGTCAGGATAGTATGACAACCAAGGACCGTGTAGTTACGCCCCTTTCTGTTGGCAAAACTGTGCTATTTGAGCAGCTCAAGCCTCAGCGGATCGAACTCACCACCATCGTCAAAAGAGGCAAAGGGACTGAGGCAGGCCCAAAGACGACTGTCGACCTTCCCATCGCATGCGAAATTCTCGCATCGTCTGATGTACTCGGTGACGAAGAGAAGGCAGAGCTCTATTTCAAAAGTCTCCTTGCGCTCCTCAGGAAGCGTGCTACACAAATCGAGTCGCAAGGGAGTGATTGCATCAATCCCGAGTTCGTTCAAGCCCTCCCAGCAAGCGTCGATCACCCCAACAAAATCGATCCGTTTGCAGGAAAGGATCAAAAGATTGACCCAGAATTTGGGTCGGGAGTTTCACTAGGTTTACGCATCAAGCCGTCCTTCAATATTGAACACAAGCGTCTGCACTTGGACTTCGATGTTGTTGCGCATGTTTCTAAGGGCCGTCTCCATGAAGCGTTATTTGCTATCTTCGGAAAAACAAACCTTCTCGCCAGTCCTGCCGATTACCTAGAATTGCTCAGGGAACTATTGCCGGGCATTCAAGTTCGGTGTGCGTATACACCTTCCGACACAACTTCCCTGGGATTGGACGAAAGAGCGACCCTGTTGGACCACAGCAATCTTCATAAGGGACGTTCCTTTCGTATCAAGGATGTCAAGTTGCCACAAGAGGTCCCAAGTTTCAACGAGAGCAGTACACAGCATTCGGCGTGTTCTTACTTCAACAAACGTAAGTGCACATTCAACGACTGAGTTGATCCAAGCTCTCGACTAATAAATGACAGGTGTCCTACCACGGAACCAGACTCTGATGTACACTCAACTTCCCCTCGTGTCTGACGGGAGAGATCATTGGGTGCCGCTCGAGTTGTTGGGCTTGGAGCATTCTCAAGCGATTATGCGCATCAAACCACTCCTACGCGCAGCTAAAGTCGTGGGTCAGTCTGTGCTCTCTTCTATACACGAGCGTAAGATCCGAGAGATTGGACAAGATTTCCTGGATCGATTAAACGTTGGTTCATGGGATATGGTACGTTAGGCATACATTATGTTCAGCAAGGTGACTGACAAGTCTTCAGAAGCTATTCGAAACCGCCGAGAAAGTTGTCTTCGTTTCGAATATTGGGGGTCTGCCCCATCTGTCCAAGGAGAAGCCAACGAAGAAGACTCGTGCGATGACATTTCCCGCCGAACGAGTGCGTGTCGGTCTCATCGAGGAACTCAGCACATCATCACCTAGAAGCGATACAGAACTTGTGAAGAAGGTTCAAGATGGTCTCTTGTCCGACCGCATCAATGAGCCTTCGTATATGTTTATCAACAAGAGGCACGCACATGTTGACGACACTACCAATATCGAGACCAAGGCCAAGACCAGAAGCACCCTGTTGCACAACAATCTCTGCGGAACAAAGGATGACAACAAGCCCCAACTGGTGCTTGGACTTGTGACCAAGTCGAACGATTGTGCTAGGAAACTACAAACACACGTTGATGGCCTGGGAGGCCCTGTGCTAGTTAACGCTCGCATGCATCATCTTCGGACGCTGTTCCAGGGATCCAGGTTCAACAAAGAATACTTCCCACTCAATCTCCTGTTGAAGTTCAATTTCATGCTTGGGGGCAGGAACTTCGACATTAATGTGCTGGATCTCAGCTCTGGCAAGAACCTGACTCATCTCATGATCGTTGGAGCACACATCAGAAAGCCAACATCCGGGCGCAGCGCATACTGTCCTTCAGTGGCCGCGGTGGTCGCAAGTACCGATAAAACCGCCCTTCAATTCCCCGGTTCAGCCCACATTCAGCAGACGTTTGTGGACTACTACCCAGGAACGAACAATAAAGGCCGAGGGGAAATGAAAGGGCAAGAGGCAACAGCCATTCGACGTCTTCATAGTATGATGAAAGAACGCTTCGCAGCCTGGTCGGACCAGGACAATCCTCCAACTTCAGTTCTTTTCTACCGCGACAGCATCAACTTCGACGACAGCTCTCTCTGGCACGACATCGATGGCATAAAGCAAGCACACCACGACACCTGGCCTGGGCAGAAGGAGTCGCCAAAGATCACTTTCTTGGTGTTCAATAAGAACGCTCAACACACTCCTGTGCCAATCCAATTCTCGTCCAGGCCGGAGCCTGATAAGTACGAAGTTCCTGTGGTTCCTCAGCTGGATTTCGATACCGTTGTCGAAGGCCCTAAGAAACACAAGTATTACGTTATCACGAACGAAATTGAATTGACCACAGATGAGTTACGAGAGCTTGTAAGTACTCTGCGGCTTCGAGGTCCCTCTTTTCTATCTAAGCAACTCACTAACTTGTCGTAGACTATCAACCTCAACAAGAGCTCTCAGATGTCATCCCAGACAGACCAGGTCGCGAAGGCACTACCCCTGCTTTGGGCAAAGAAGCTCTCGTCCCGAGTATACGAACGCTTCGCCGATTCTTTCAAGGACAAGCAGGACGAGCCTTTCGAAGGAAGCGAGACTCACGATATGAGGCAAATGAAAATCGTGGCCGAGGTCTGGAAAAGGTTTGGTCTCGATGTAAATTCTGGAGCTGGAGACCTCATTCCCAAAGACTTCCAAAACAAGATGTTCTATCTCTGAGTCGACTTTCACAACTTCGGACTGCAGTTCACGGCTACAAATTGAGGTAAAAGACCCTTGTCCGTTCTCCTTGCCATTTCTTGAACCAAAAGTTTACTTCTACCTCGTTTCCTCGGCAATTTTCCAGCACCGATGACGATGCCCAAGCATCTCCTGCGGCCCTGAAAGATTCGAAATGCTCTTTGTTTTTATCTCCGACACGTTCCTGGAGACCTGCTCTGGTCTTAGTACCTAGCGGATGAGGACAACTTCCCTGGATTTCAGTTCTTTCCTATGTTCTGTATGTTTTTTCATGTTTCCATTTGCCTTGTCCTTGAGCCTTTGGTTCACTTCTGATTTTGAATTTAGCTATCTCGTATGGTTCTTGAGTTTAGTCTCGCGTTTTGTAAATTCTTTCGTATTCCCATTCCAAGTCGTCTTTTTCCTTAGTCTCAGTTAAGCAGTCCGTTCGCAGAACTCTTCCGTGCAACGATTGGTGACCTCGCCTTACGCGCTGGTGGGCAGTCTGAGCACGAAACGTCACTGCGGCAATGTGTGATTTAGTAATGCACATTCTTAACTCGATGAAGTCTTTGCCTGGACTTTGATATCCCGCAATCATGGAAAATTGATATATGCTGAAAGTATGCTGAACTGTGCTGTCGAGGGAGATAGCGTCTGCTGTGAATGTGTCACTCGACAAGTACGATGTCTCATGGCCGAGTAGAGCAAGATGCGAAGCTCTGTAATCTGCCCCTCGATGGCTACCGAGTTAGCTACTGCGTTTCTTTCCGTCTAGGATTACTGGACTATGTATGGTTGGTTCTCTTTTTTCAGTTTGTAGGATTCTTTTTCGTTCGTCCTGCGCTAGGTCATTTGATATCATTGTTCTATTTTGTTTTTCGACTTTGCATGTAGTTTCGTATCCAAGATACGGTCATGTGTTTACGGCTGGGTGCTGACACTGGAGCCCATTCGGAGATCTCGCCGAGTCAATGCACAGCAAAGGGTCGATCTAGTGTACCTGAATCATGACACACAAGGCCTATGTCAGGGTGATGTCTCCTCTCCGGGATCAAGCAAATCTTGTTATGTTGAAGGGGAATGTTCGTGGAGGCATTACAGTACCAGGTACGGAAGGTCGAACCCATATCAAACTCTGCCCTTATGGCAACAAAACTCTGTTGAGACAATTAAAGTATGCAGACATCAGCTGACCGTACCTTCAGAGATCACTCTGTCATTCCTTTCCACGCGCAGTTTTTCCACCGCATGACAAATCACAAACAAGTCGCTTCACACGTGAAGCTACAAAATACACTATATCATCAGCCGGCCACATCGCGAGAAGCTTGCTCAAGCTCCGAGCATCATGTGGGAGTGGCAAGCGGGGTTGTGAGTTGCGTCCATGGTATCCCTTCGAGCGACATAGCAAGCAGGGTACAGGACTGCGGATCACATAAGTATGGTGCGGATCTTGCCCTCAAGTGTCGATACCTCAGCGCATCTTCGCTGAACTTCTTCCTCTTTTTGCGAAATATTTCCCTTCTTTGAGACACGAACCCCGAAACAGCTGAAATGGTTCTGCATCCGGAGGTCAGTAGACGAAAGTGGCGTGGAGGCTACTATGGTCCTCGCTCCACCTCACTAAGCGACGCAGGCGATTCGAAGGCCCCAACTGGTACAACAGAGAGCTCCACCATGTCAATAACCACAACTGCGTCGATTCCTGTCAGTCGCACTACTGAGAGTTCGGTTTCCTCACGGCCGCCTGCGACGGAGTCCAGTGTGACACAAGCTAAAGAAGATCCCCTACATTCAAAGACGTCCATTGCGCGTCTATCGTATCATCTCAAGGATCTTCCAAAACTCTTCGTCGTCGAAGTGGAGATAAACGCAATCGTCGACAGAGTTTTAGCTTCAAATTCCCTCGAAACTATTTGGAATCGTACATTGCGAGAAGAGGCTTTGAACGAACTGCTCGACCATCCCAAGTACGATGATATCCGCAAATTCATGGCTTTCGATACTCGAGGGAGTGGCAATGCAAATTACATCATCGTTTCTCTTCATGATGTAGACGAAAGCACCGTCAAGAACCTTTTCGTACCGGATCCACAACAACTGACAAAGACGACGAGACGGGTCAAGACAGAGAATGGATACGACGATCAGCGAGTCCTGTGCGAGGTCTTGGAAGGGCGTACCTGCACTGACAAGCGCCTCCCAAAGCTGTATTGGCCGAACCTGTTGGTCATGATACGCAAGCGTGCAACTGGCACTGTGCCCAATTCCAAGTATGGCATTGACCACGACTTCTTCGGGGAGCTCCAGGGCTCAGGCATGGACAAGATCGATGTTTCTGTCAAGAATATGGCCATGGCGTGGGACTTGATATTGCGCAACACACCGACCATCGATGCGCGGAAAAAGCTTCTTCACTTCAACTACGACCTAGATGTTGTCATCCCGGCCCGCAAGCGGGTACACGATCTCTTGTCCGACGTTCTCGGTTCCAAACCCATCAACGGAAATGCAGCTGAGCATATGTCCATCATCGAGCGTCTACTCATCGGTCTCCAGGTGCGCTGCGCCTATCTCCCGCCTGACCGGACCGCAATGATCAATGGCGAAAGGGGCCAAGTATTCCTCGACAAACTCGACCAACGTTGCCGCCAATTCCGTATCGCAGACGTCAGAATGCCCAGCGCCATTCCAAACTTCGCTGTAGACGGAATGCCCAGCGACTTCTCCGTCCAGTCGTTCTTCAATAACCGTAAGTACGCACATAAACCTAGTGTTGAGAAAAGGCTAACACAACACCCTAGTCATACTGCCAAAGGAAAAGAAACTGGCAAAGCAGACCAGCTCGGACGAATGCCTTCTTCTCGTCAGCGATGGCTACGATCACTGGGTCCCCATCGATATGATCTACGTCGATGATCCAGCCGCAACGAGCAGGTTCACTTGGCTCCACGCTCGCATGAAGAACAAAATCACCACTCTGCTCAAGCAGGACACTCCCGTGGAAGAAAAGATCAAACCCATGGGCGCTGCCTTCTTTCATACTATCGAGAAGAAGCATGACGAGGTAAGCAATCGTGCAGCACTGCGCGGTGGCCAAGCTGACAGAATGCAGACGAAACCTTTCCTGGTACCCAGTCGAGTCGATTTCCTTTCTGTGGATCCCTTCACTCTAGCCGTTCTCTGATGGAGTGTATGTATCCCTGGCCTACAACTTAGGTTGACGTCCGTCGTCTGGTCGACAAGTTCGCTGCGCTGTTTCCTTGTTCACGCTCGAGCTTCACTACGCAATTCCTTTTTCTCTTCTCAGACTCTTCAGTCTTGCAGTGGCCATTGCAAAGTTCGGTAAAGTTCAGGTCAAGCATTTTGTGGATTTTCCTTCTTTCCTTCCGTTTCTGCGCTGTCAATCATCTTGCTTCTTTGTTTTGATTTTGACGCTGTTTCCGTTTCTCCGTTTCAGATAGCACAATGCAATAGCCTCGTTCCCACAGTCCTTGCGCCCCGATATCGTACTCATCGTGACCACTTACCCAAACAGTCAGCTTCCAAGCTAGTTCACCGCCACCACCCAAGCACCACAATCTATGACGTCCACACCATCGCCGCCTGCTCCCTATCCTTCCCATCTGACCACCTTCATCCTCCCCCCCTGTCCCATTTCCACCCGCCGCACCGGTACGTTCGAAGCGCTCTAAGCTGACCGGCGGTCATCACCACCAAACATGACATCCTACTCCGCAGCCGTTCCTCGCTCTGCCCGACCCGCCGCACCGGTCTCGACGCCCCGATCGATACTCCACCGTGTCATGGTCAGCTTACCGCCTCCCTGCCCCATGACCTCACAAATCACGCTGACGGAAATTAGCCTCGCGTCGCGTTCGCAGCTGCAAATAACACGCCCAGCGCCGCAACCGGCGTCGTTCCGTACCCTCCGCTTCCTTCCCGAGCGGGTCGCTGTCTGACGCTCGGCTGCCAGGCACGCGGGCGGTGCACGTAACTTACAGTAGTGTGTACAGTAATCCCAATGCGCGCCATCAGCGCGCGCGTCTACGCTGGCGAATAGCCATGCCGGCGGGCCACGGAGTGTCCGGCCCGCCCGAGCGTTGTCGATCTCATCTCGGTATTGCGGACGCTGTGGGACGTGATCATGAATGTGCCGACATAAGTTAACGCGAGGAAAACCGGTGGCGGACGGGGCGATCCAACGTGGGCAGGCGAGATACTACCGGACACGTTTTGGTGGTCCGTCGGCTCCGCGTCGGCGGCGGAATGGCGAGGGTGCGAGGGGGTGTAATGTACTGTATCTGAGGTGCGGCGCAGGGTTGTGGAGGCCCTGCACTGCACTGCTGGATACGAATACTACTAGCGCTGTCAGGGGGTGCTGATTGCGCACTGCGCTGATCGGCACTCAGCGCCGTGTGCGGTCGGAGCGAGGCGGGTTATGAGGTTTGATTGCTTCGTATACGGTGCCGCAGCTCGCTTGGGTGTTGATGTGCGACAGGCCTCCGTGTTCGTATCCTGGTCTGTTCGGCACTTGGGCGGAAGTACCGGGTGTGTAACGTGCTTAGCCATATTAATTGGCTGTAAACGATGGGATTGAGGGGATGGGGAAAGAGGATGTGGGCGTGTTTGTAACGTGGAGTATGTTGGGCAGATTTAGAAGCAAGGTGTGATACGGTAAGGAGTTGAGATAGTGGGTTGGGGTTGCGTGGTGGCAGCAATGACCCATCGGGCATTGATGGCTCCTGAAGGATGGAGCTGAGATATGTGGAAGCAAGGATTTTGAAATCAGCGTGCACTTGATGAAGCTCGGAGATATAGCTTTTGAGTCGTCATCAGCTCGGCTGTTGGTGCTTCCTAATGTTCCAAGGTAGGCCGAAACATGCTGGCAACGTGCTCTGTAGAGACCCGGACAATTGGCTTCCATATATGTGTTCAAACAATAGTTTTGCACTTAGCAACCCTTGGAAAGGACTGCAGAGTGACCTGAGTACTAGGGCGTAGGCGGCCTGTACTTAGAGTGTCGCCAGCCTTGAATCGTTGGGTGCACCTGTTCAACTTCGCCCAATGTCATCCGGAAGCCAAGATACCTTATGTTTAAATTAATCTTCGGTCTTTCACCCAGCGGTGCAACCTTCTATCTATGGGAGACAATGGTTCCAAGGACTTGTTGGACCAAGGCAGGCTTTCTTTCAAAAGCTCTGCTCATCCTGGTTCCCACCATTGGAGGGCATTCCCTTCCGTGCAGCCTATATTAAGTCTAGCATCGAACATGGCACCGACGATCTGCTGTAGTGCGGGTCTTGCAAGAGTACCGTTATTCTGGCGTGTGTTGTAGGAGGCTATCTGCAAATCCGACCGGTAACAATAGTGACATATATAATAGTTTTGACTCCTAAAAGGCGCAAATGAAACTCATGTGTTAGTCCTCTGGCGTGAGCGTCTCGTCACAATCTGAGCAAAATGCACGTTTCTCGGCTACAAAAAGTTAGGGAGAGCGAAAGTGCTGCTGAGTTTGTTTCATTCGGTCGCAGACGCAATGTTTTCTACGGCTATGACATTCTATCGATCGAGTCTTCATGGCCTACCTAACATAGGGCGAGGAGGGCCTAGGGCCACGCATCCTATACCGCCTCAAACTCCACCTGTACCCCCTCGACTTCAGCGGCATTGGAAAACCCTCTATACTCTTCCTCCGAGATCTTGGCCAACACTGACTCGTCAACCTTCTTTCCCTTGAGTCCATACAACTCCTGGAAACTCATAATCATCGGCTGCCATTTGTCAGGATCAATGCGATTCTCAAACCCTTCCATCCGAATAGCCTCATGGACATGGGTTCTCAACACTTTAACCTCCAACGCAATGAACCCTTTCATATCTGCATCCTGCATCATCTCATAGACCCCAACAAGCTCCGCCTCCATCTGCGCAGGACACTCTGCAATTCTCGCTGGCACGACCAGGTCTGAATCCAGCGGCGTTAATCCAGCATGGCCAAACTTATCCGGAACGTACTCGTATCCATTCATCCTCTTGAAATATTTATACCCCTCCCCTGGCTGAGCGGTCAGGATCTCTGGTGAGCCCGTCGTGCGAGCGAGGGCATTGACGGCACCGGTCATGTTGTCGGAAGCGAGATTCAAGACACATTGCTTGGTGCGAATCAGGTTTATAGTTGACTGGGAGATGGCGCCAAGGCCGAGCATGCATCGATTTCCGAGCCACCAGGCGGAGGACATGGGCGCTATATTAGAGGTCCCATCTGGGTTTTGGGTGGTGATGAGGACGACAGGTGTGCCCCAGTAAAAGATTGCTGGAGATATTGTGGCATGTTTGACTGTTGTCTGGTTGTTCTGGATTGATCCCATGATGGATGGCGAGCTAAGAGTATACCCTCAGTAATGAGCTTTGAAGTAGGTGATGGTCTGGCAAAGACGTGTACCGATGAGTGAGTTTTGTGATGGGGTTAGGATCAGTGAGCGCGTAGTTGTGTCTTCTTGTACTTATTCGGAATGTTTCATAGTCCCTATCTCCGACAAAATGCAAAACATCAATTTCTGATCTGTTCACAGCGAAGAGTCATAATCGAGCGAGGCCTGAAAGTAGTGATATCTGTGGAGTCGGATGCTCCCAAAATGACAAAGGAGGTATGCTTAATGTTGAGAACTTCAACAATGTAGGATAGGGAATCTCCTCGGAAGGTATCTTGATGAGCCAAACGTTCCGATTTCTAGTAATGTGAGGATGGAGTCCTACTGAACAGGGTCTAGATGAGACTCTCAGTAAGACCCTGATTGGCTACATCAAAAGCAACGATCTAATATTTTCGTTATCTACTCTGAAGCGGGCATGGGCTAATCAGTGGATACCATATATACATATATGGGCCCGCAAGCTCCTATTGGTCACTTCGAGCACAATATGGGAGCCTGCCTTGGTTCTGAGGTGATCGCACGCCTGACCATTTGCAAATAGTCATAGCTAGGCGTCTTCTCTCAGGTGCTTTCCTGATTTTTTTGCCCTCAGCACCTCTACACTTTGGAAGCGGGAATGAATGCGCCAGACCTAAATGTTGGGGCAACCAACATCAACTCCCTTGCAAGTGCTCAGGTACACTCCCTCCTCCACCCTACCGGGCTGCCAACTGTCGATAGCGAAGGCGAAGCTATCCCTGCATGGCTTAGGAATATCGGCAGAGCCGTACATCCTAGAACGAGCATCTTCCTACTGGATGCGTTCGCATCTCAGTCCATCACCAGAAGATCGCTTTTTCGTACTTACAAAACCAGATCATTTCCTCCTTATCGACAGCTATCACATGGTGTGAAGGATTACTCAGCTCTCTATCTTTGGCGCATTGAACGATTATCATGCAGTTGTCGTCGCCATGCTTGGTAATGGAGAATCTTCTAGTCTATCCAACACAGCCAACATTCGGCAGCCGCTCTACTAGGATTCGCATCAACGCATATTACGAATCCTTCACGAAGCACTTGAATATCCACGAGCTAGAAGCTGTAGTAGGATGTGGCATGGGTGGACAACAGGCTTATTATTGGATGTGTATGCGACCTGGCTTTGTGAAGAATGCGGTGGTAATCTCCGGGTCCGCGCGGACAAGTCCTTATAATTATATGTTGCTTGATAGAATTGCGACCTCATTGACAACCAGTGCTGGCTATGCAATAGAGAAGTCTAGACAGCAAGGTACAGAGCCAGAAGGGGGTTTGCATGCGTACGGAATGATGACTTGCGCCTGGTTGACGAGTAGAGCCTGGTTTAATGATGATGTGTTCAGGACCGTGCTGGATTCGAAACGGTAGATGAATTCATGGAGAAGTGGGACAGATTATTCGATGGTTGGAATGCTCCAGATCTGCTGGGGTTGGTGAAGATGTGGCAACTTGAGGACGTAGGTACGTTGAGGGAAGACAAAGATGACACAGGGACTCTAGAGGATATTGAGGTAAGAGTACTGGTGACAGCGTCGAGAACGGAGTACTATTTCTCGTAAGTCTTACCCTCAGTTCTCAGTTGAGGGGCATGTTTGAGTGCATAGCCGTCGCTGACGCAAATGACATATTACCAGGCTGCAAGATGCTGAACTCGAGTCCAACCACCTCAAACGCGGGAAACCTGTCATGTTGGACACAATTGGGGCCACGCTGCCGGCAGTGGCGCCAGTAAAGAAGATACTGCATGGATGGACAATACAATAGCCGACTTTTTGAGGAGAATTTGATTGATTTTAGCTATGTAATAGCTCCGTCCGTTAGGGATTTGACATATGTGAAATTGTGACTGTTGCTAATTGAAAACACACGTCCGGATAGTGAAATACCATATTTCCAGTGCAATCCGAAACGCAGATTTAATGAACTTTAGGGCCTCACAGTCGCAAGATGGTGTGGATATAGTAATACGCCAGAACCACGTGTCCGTTACGTGCGCTTCGGCTTGTCCATGGCGACGAGTTGGCGCAACAGCGACAGATCACTATGCCAATGGCCCCAATGGAGCTGCCGCTCGAGGTAGAGGGTGCTGGAGGCCCAGAATGGGGGAGTGAGAAAATCTGTATAGCTTTTTGAGATACATTCTTGGAAATATAGTGGTTTTATTCTCGCTTTTTCTCCCGGATCAGAATTGGTCGAAGGCCATTTATATCGCAAGCTCTCTGGGATCTTCTTCCATCGTGCAGTTGCGTCTCGAATGCGGAATGGTGTCCAGTTTTGCAATGGTGGGGCGGTGAAGTGGGGTAAGCGCAAACGGCTTTGTGGCGTCGCGGGTAGGAGCGGGTCAAGCTGGTGTCATTCTCCGCTGCAACTGTTGCGCGGACATCGCCTCCAACTCTTGCGCAAATTCGTTTCCTGGTCTTTTCACGTGCGCATTCGACCTTTCTTATACTAGAAAATACCCAAAGAAGCCACAACTCCCATACCAGCATCAATCCCGCCATGTCGACCAAAACGCGCCCCGCCATCCCGCCTGTCGTGATGGACAACATCACGCAGCAGATTGGCAACACGCCCCTCGTACGCCTGAATAAGATCCCGCAGTCTCTCGGCATTGAGGCTACCTTCTACGCCAAGGTCGAAGCCTTCAATGCGGGCGGCTCAGTCAAAGACCGCATCGCTCTGCGCATGATTGAAGAGGCGGAGCGCACTGGGCGCATAAAGCCTGGCGACACGCTCATCGAGCCCACGTCTGGCAACACAGGCATTGGACTTGCTCTGGTCGCGGCTGTGAAGGGCTACAAAACCATCATCACGCTCCCCGAGAAGATGAGCCCAGAGAAGGTGGCGGTGCTGAAGGCACTAGGCGCGGAGATCATAAGAACACCAACGAGCGCGGCGTGGGACAGCCCCGAGTCTCACATTGGTGTCGCAAGGAAGCTGGTGAAGGAGCTGCCAAATGCGCACATTCTGGACCAGTACTCGAATCCTGACAACCCGCTCGCACACGAATACGGCACGGCTGAGGAGGTCTGGACGCAGACTGAGGGTAAGGTCACATGTCTGGTTGCTGGTGCGGGCACCGGAGGCACCATCACAGGTCTCGCGAGGGGCCTACGGAAACACAAGCAAGATGTCAAGATTGTAGCGGCAGATCCTCAGGGCAGCATTCTGGCGCTACCAGAGTCCTTGAACCAGGAGCACATCAACGAGGCCTACAAGGTAGAAGGCATCGGATACGACTTCATTCCCGAGGTCCTGGAGCAAAAGGTTGTAGATAAGTGGTACAAGACAGACGATCGGACCGCTTTCCAGTACGCAAGGAGATTGATCTCAGAAGAGGGTCTTCTGTGCGGTGGAAGCAGTGGCAGTGCCATGGCCGCCGCAGTCGAGGCTGCCAAGGACTTGAAACTGGGCAAGGACGATGTCGTAGTCGTCATTCTGCCAGACTCGATCCGAAGCTATCTCAGCAAGTTCGTCGACGACGACTGGCTAGCAGCCAATGATCTGCTTCCTCCCACCCCTCCGCTTACACCCAACACCAATGGCGCCAACCAATCGATATCACGTCGCGATTCTACCTCGAAGAAGGACTCATTTCACGGCGCCACTATCGCCTCCCTCCGCCTGAAGCCGGTCACTACCGTCCCGGCTAACTCGCCCTGCAGCGAGGCCATCGAGACCATGCGCGAGAAGGGCTTCGACCAGCTCCCCGTATCCACGTATTCCTCTGGCGGCAAAGCACGTCTCGTCGGTCTCGTCACTCTGGGCAATCTCCTCTCCTACATCGCGTCCGGTCGGGCTACAGCGAAATCACTCGTAGAGGATGTCATGTTCGATTTCCGCAAGCTCAACGAAGTCGTTA
>TARA_R110002003_G_scaffold28_24_pt1 | contig 13671 bp, 12 predicted proteins | sample TARA_R110002003 | Tara Oceans TARA_R110002003 (sample SAMEA4396441) | marine metagenome | biome: Westerlies Biome; feature: [SRF] surface water layer (ENVO:00010504); material: water (ENVO:00002006), including particulate matter (ENVO:01000060) such as... | depth 5 m | reverse complement strand
CAAGAACAAGATTCAAAAGTGCGAGTGAAGTCACGACAAGTTGCCGGATATTTTTAGTTTGCCGTCCCCACTGCGCTACCTGTACAGGAATAGTGGGACCGAACTATTGAGAGTAGGCAGTAGGCAGCTGCGGGACGAGCTGCGGGACGACGCGTCGACACGAGCGTTGGTATCTCGATTCCATGGCGTGAATGGGACGCTCAACATAAGTTTCAGGTTTCATTGGCTGTTGCTGGAAGCAGCATCGCGAGACATACGAGGCTCAACTCGTGTCTGCTGCGACTGCTTCGAGTTCTGACTCTTCATTGATCATTTTGTACTGCTGCTCCACCTAACTGCTACTCAGCCGGCATAATCCGCGGAGGTTGCCTCTTTGCTATTTTCCTCTTTCTCCCAACTGATCCGTCTTGTGATCGCGCTCAGCCGCCGTGGCCTTGAACTGCAAAGACCATGTCGGTCTATATCAGGATACAGGCGAATTTTCCACCAACGGTGTCAGGATGATAAGTCGAGCATGAGTTGTTGACGCTGACTTGGCGATAGCCGCACAACTCTGCAGGCGCCTGGCGGTAGTGAAAGCATTGTCAGCAAATAGTGCGCAGCCTACTTGCATCTTTCCCACCAACAACGCCGACATCTCCGAGCCAGTGAAAACATGCTTGAGTGGTATCAGGTCCACAAAGATTCGTGCCCTAGGTATGCTACAGTCGCGAGTAGAATCGGTTTCCGGTTTTGCACTTCAATTTGTTCTCACACCACGGACCTCTAACAGGGCGTTTCTTATTTTGTGTTAGCGGCTTGTAGAGATATTCTCGTAAATTACAAACGCCATGTGAGACCGGTCCCTTGGCATGGGTGCCTCACATGATCATACTTGAGGCTGAAATATCACGTGAGAAGCCCCGCTCTAGACAGTCTAGGGAAGGAATCAACTATCTCTCGCAACATCTTCCATTTTAAGCCATTGTCTCTATTCTTTATTTCTGTCGGCGTCAATATCAGGAGCAGCTGTGCTACAATCCGCACTTGGTGTGCTAATAGCATGCATCTTCTGAAAATTAACGATGATGGCAACTTCAGCCTGACCACTTTTGTCGGCAGCAACGTTCCGTCTTACGCCATCCTTTCGCCCACATGGAAAGCAGACGACCAGGAACTTACTTTCCAAGATCTAATAAGCGGGACCGGAAGAAACAAAGATGGTTATAGAAAAATCCAGTTTTGTGGAGACCAAGCAAAGAAAGACTGCCTACAATACTTCTGGGTAGATACTTGTTGCATCGACAAGTCGAGTAGCTCAGAGCTCAGCGAGTCTATCAATTCCATGTTTCAGTGGTACCAGAATGCCGAGGTCTGCTATGTTTATCTTGCGGACCTTCCTCCAGATTCGGACGTGTCGAGACTTCTGCATTGCCGCTGGTTTACCCGAGGTTGGACTCTGCAGGAATTAGTTGCACCGAGAGTGGTCAAGTTCTACGACTACAAGTGGAATGCAATTGGTACGAAGGTTGAACTCGTCGACATCATTTCAAGCTCTACCAGCATCCCATCTCATCTTCTTCTTGGGCATTCCGTGTTATCAGATTCGTCTATCGCCACAAGAATGTCCTGGGCTGCTCAACGGCAAACAACCCGTCTCGAGGATCTGGCATACTGCCTCTTGGGAATCTTCGAAGTGAACATGCCCTTGATCTATGGTGAGGGCATGCGAGCGTTCCGGCGTCTGCAAGAGGAAATCATCAAGCGCAATAACGACTTGACAATATTTGCGTGGGAACTTCCGCAGGAGCCGAAAGCACAATTTGTCGGGCTTTTCGCTCCGTCACCTTCTACGTTCGCTGCAAGCTCCGGTATTACTCCATTTTCAGACGACTCTATAAACTTCTCCGTTACAAATAGAGGCCTCTTCTTCACCGGCGGCACCTTCATTCGAGTTGCTGCTGTCCCCACAAGGGGTGACCGTGTTGAGACGTTGTACTTTATCTACTCGGGTCTTAAGCTCCATATGTCAGATCCAACAGAATCCGGCACCTTCCGTAGAGATGTAGGCATTTATCTCCGCAAGATTGGTCCAAAACTGTTTTGCCGAGAAGGACTTCTCCCATTGGCCGGCCTCAAAACGAAGGTTGAACAAATCGAAATGTACGAAGTCGCCGAGAAGTACATTCTACTTGATCCAACCCCTGCCATTATCAATGCCTCTTTGTCATTTCGAAATCTTGCCATTCACCTTCCACTTCATGATGCATTCGAGCTTCAGGAAGCAATTCCGGAAACCTTATGGGACCACACCGACAGAGTGTTCTTGCGGCCGAAGCCCTATAATTGGATCAAACATCCCATAGTACTCGCTATGAGGTTCAGTGTGCGTCTTATCAATGCGACCGTCCCGCTGGTGCTCCTCTGTGACTACAGAGAAGCAGTTCCGATTCTGAAAGTATTCGACCCGAACGCCTATCTTCAGGAGTCCAAAATTATCTTCCAGCAAAAATATAGAGAAGAAGGAATAACTTGGGAAGACCTGGAGATCCAGACTCCGGACATTCATGCGCTCAATGACTCTACAACCATGAGAATTGGGACTTGTCTTTTCGTCGTCTCTGCCTTACTAGAAAAGAGAAATATTCAACACATGTCTCATAATGTGAATGTTTGGAGTTTGTTTCTGACGATAATCAAAGTAGAAGCACGGTAGTTCGCAGTGACGAGGAGAAGTATACTGATTAATGCTAGCGCGATTATGGCAAATGTCGTAAATTCATGGACCCCCTTGTAGCCGTATCATTCTATCTAATTACTGATGCTTTTTTTTCAACGTTCTACACAGCAAAGAATAATTTACATGATGTAGACGGGTCTAAAGCAGCAATGCTCCAACCATGAAATGCCTGCATTTTAATTTGGAACCGTAATTAATGACGGTGTTATGCCTGCCAGACGCTAACATAAAGTAGGAAAACCCCATGTCAGGAGGACCGTGCGGTGAAAACAAGTCGAAGTGCAAAACCGGAAGCCGGTTCTGCTCGCGACAGTACGAGCAAGGCATCTACTACATTTGCACTAAAATCGAGACTTGGATGACCTCAGTTTCACCAAGTTCGGTTCGAAAGGACCAAATACGCTGAGGATAGACGGGCGTTAGTATACCCTTGCCTACTGGGTCCAGACTTGATATTGAAGCTCGAACCGGGACACCCATTGCTGCCCCACCTGGTGGTGGCTAGTAAGTGATGAATGATGCTCGAGGCTGAGTACAGAGACCCTGTGGCCACTCGATAACTTTCACTCCTCGAACGCGAGCCTGTTCTCTCTTGGCCTACCCAATTTCAGTCATTCCGGATAGTGGGTTTTCGACCGCTACCGGTGTCTGTCTTCCAACACGAGCGCATATGCGGAGCCCAAGTCCACCTGCCGCGAGAATAGCCAGCGATGGGACTCTGACCGCAGAAGCGAAGCTCTATCACAAACGCCCCATCCAGCATAAAGGACTCTCTACAAGATACATCTGAAATCAGGCTATAACCAAAGGCCAAGGCAATGGAAGCTCGGTCGCACCCCCCATCATGACTTGCATCACGATACTGCTGACCACAGGCGCGTAAAAGCGCGTCAGCACACAGTCTTTTCCTACATGCATATCTAAACGCCGCAGGGCGAGGCTGGAAGCGTCGTCTGCACCGATGAGCGTCGATTGCGCCCTGCTTGGAGGTCATGCCGGTGGAGGACCGCAGCAAGGCAACGCTATACTTTCGGTAGAATGACTCCGGTGTCGTGTAATGTAGAGCTCCGCCTCTTCTTGACCGCCGTGATCGGGCGAACTTCATCAATATGTGCTGCCTGCCAAACGGTATCGTTAGGTTAACCGGTCAGCACGGCGAACACCGATGTCAACGAATATGAATGCATGTTCCAGAAATTGACTCGACAATCTTGTTCTTGCGACGGTGCCAGTTGTGAAAAGTCTGGCTCGGTGCCGCTGTGGCCTTCGACCCTGGTATCTCAAGAATGGGCTTCGCATGCATATTGAACTCGGTTCTTGTTACGATTCGCTCCCCTCATCAACGCTTGAAGTACCAACAGCTATCGATAAAGCTCTGATGATGGTAGTTGCGTTCTTCAGCCACAGAATACGAGGTTGTCGCCTGGCTGGGTTCTGATTACTCCGTTCCGGGTATTATCGTGGATGATATAGGGAGGCGGCTGGTCCGTGTCGTGGCTTGAGATCGCTCCGTGGTCGCGGGAAAAGACCACATGAGGTAATGCAGGGTCCCAAGCGGCTCTGCAATACGATGACTCGGACCGCATCCGCTGTCAACGATGTTGGTTGGGACTTGGGAACCGGGCTGAGTCCCGCATGTCGCAAGCGAAAGGCTGGACTTGTTGGTTAGGGAGGAATTGACCATGTTTTACGGGCTGTCACCGGTGGCGCCTGCGTGATGTCTTGCGCAGTCACCCTGAACACAGCTCGCACGTGCGAGCTATGACTCGCTCCTCTTCAGCGCTCGGGACGATTGTCGTACAAGACGAGAACACGCCGCGCGAGCTAAGGGGGGCTGCGAATTGCGAGCTGAAATTCGCTCCAGCTTTGGGTGGTACAGTGATGCACTGGCGCGTGCTTCCTCGCATGCATGCGCGCGACATCTGCTCGTCACTCTTTCCCTGGACTTGTGCAGATGCAGCCGATTGTCACATGCATTAAGACCAACTGCAACAAGGGAAGACCTGTGAGATGATAGACATGTAGGCAGGTCCTTCACTGCCATGGGCAGCGGAGGCAGCCAGGCTTGCGAATGGGCAGATATGACATGAAGAGAGAGCAGATATTCTTACCGGGCCTGGCGCCTTCGACGGCGACTTGCTTTGTGCAACGGGTGCGTAATCACAGATCGATCGACAGTGTAGCGACAAGATACCATACTTTGCGTTCATGTTAGAGGCCGATGTAAGTTTTTTGTAAGGTGTTCGACGGTGTTGTCATTATCTGAGTGGTCGACTGACGTGCCGTGAATGGTGTTTATTATTCATCCGCTCCGCCCAATGCATTGCTTGCCCACTGGTAACTTCCTAAGAAGATGGCACCACCAACACTGATCCAGCCGATCCGGGGTCCAATTCCCGCGAAGAAAGCCCGTGGCCCAGACTCTTTCAAGATGGTGGAAAGCATGATCGTCATAGGCTGCTTCTCTTTGGCGAGCATCATTCTCGTCTTGAGCACGTCAAGCGGTGTTGTGAGGCCTGCTGCGACAGCGCCTGCTATGGATCCTAGTAATCCTCCCTCGAGACCGGTTACTTCCTTTCGTCCTGTTTGACTACATCGATATCGCTTTAGCGCCTCCCAGAGCGGGAATTGTATGATTGTGAATGGAACCTCGCGGATGATGGTGATGGACCACCCGCGGTAGAGCTCCCTCCAAACATGAGCAAGTCCGCGCGTGTGCCGTTGATTCAAGATATATGTCAAGGAGGCCAATGAAGACGGATGTTGGCTGGCTTGCGCGCGTTGCTTAACAACCTCTGTCGGCACTCGCACTGCGCAGGCAGCTACCTCGCCCAAGCTGGCAGCGAGCATATGCACTAGTGCTTGATTACCCGGGTCTATGATATCCTCCTTGTATGGCTTGCCCTCGGCATTATATTGTATCGTTGACTGCGGGTGGGCGAACGATCGCTTTATGGAGTCATAGGTAATGAAGAAGAGCGCAGCACCCGGTGCAGATCCGACAATGGCGCTGCCGACTCCTCTATAAATTCCAGAGAAGCCTCCAGATGCAGCAAACCCCGCGCTGGATTGTAATCGGGTCTTGAGTGTGTCAAGAGGATAGAGGGAGAGGTCTACTGTTGTGCCCGCTAGACCACCTGCCTAAAAACATTAGCCAACTTCTATGCAATTAAGTAATGTGAAGAAGTTCGTCCCCTCCTCAATCACATGAACGTGTTGGTAAGCCATATAAATATGCTTCCCAATATTACCCTTATATGACAGTTGCGCCTCGGCAAGAGGCATTCGATTTCGCTCATCGACGTCACATGGACAATCCCACAGGAAAAACAACAATCTGACTTACTATAAGTGATCGCAAATACGGCGACTCCACCCATGCGCGTCCGCGACCAGGCTCGAGGACATGTTGCATGGCTGAGTTGACGACGTGACGTCGAGAACGCGAAGTCGGAAGCGATGATGCTATTAACTTTTGACATGGCCTGTGCGTCGAACGAGCTAGGGCAACCTGCGGAAGGCCGAGCCGACCATATCACTGACGCCGACCTGCCCGCAATCTCAAATTGAGAAAGTCCTGGTAAGATAGTTTTCCGAGGTCCGACAAATATGCAGTATCGTAGAAAGAGATGAGTGGTTCGGGAATGCAGGTGCGATGTCTGGCGAGTACGAGGTATCACGAGGACGCGTGGGAAGGGCAAGAGTTGGAAGAGGAGGATGGAAAGAATAGACACGAAGTCTCCGATGACGTTGAAAAAGATCAGGAGCCGAGAATGGAAGATGATAATCATGGAGAGAGCGTTGAAGGCCGGTCGACGCCCGTTGTAGACGAGCGCCTGGACCAAGCCCGACCAGTATCACGATCGACATCTCAATCCAGCTCAGGACACGAACCCACTTCAAACGGTGGGACCGATTCCAGCAGCGAGGATACGAGCACTTCAAGTTCCACCACATCTAGTTCCGCGCCTCACACAAGCTGCATCCAAGAAGCCCAGCTCTCCCCCGACGGCTCCTGCATCTTCACATCCACCTACGCCCGCTCCTTCACCGTCTACCCCATCCCGCCCAGCATCCTCTCCGCACCCCACCCCCAGCCTCTAACCCCCTACGCAACCTTTACCTCCCCCGACCCAAACTGGTCCTTTGCCTGCACGCCGCTCTTCGACATCGCGGACCCCAGCACCACACACGTGCTTCTCAGCCGACGAGACCGGTACATCACTTTGCACAACGCGCTCTGGGACATCAATGCAGCACATCCCACCAATGGCGACGCACCAATCGATATCAGTGCGCCGCTCGCATCCTACAAACTCATCTCCCCCCTCACCGAAGCCGTGACGGCCCCACTCAGCTTGACCTACACACACGCGGGGACGCATTTCTTCGCCGGCCTGACCAACACCATCGCGCTCTTCGATCTCGAATACCAGGACAACCCCACGCTACGCATCCCCACCATCCCATCTGCGCGGAGTAAACTCAAAGGCGGCGGCGTCGGGTTCAAAGGCGTCGTTTCGGCGCTGTCGCTATCGCCATCAACGACGTTCAGTCGTGCGGGCATGCTAGCAGCGGGGGCGCGGACACGCCACGTCGGGCTGTACGATGCGGGTAGTGCCGGGGAAATCACGACGTTCTCGCTCCCCGGGACGGTGGATGGGCGGAACGTGCGCGATGAGAGTGTGCGGGCGGTCATGGGCAGGGGCGTGAGTTGTGTGCGGTGGAGTCCGTGTGCGAAGTATCTGTACGTGGCGGAACGGCGGAGCGATGTGCTATTCATCTACGATGTGAGGAAGTTCTCGCTCGCGCTGGGATACTGTGGTGGTCGACAAGCGCAGACGAACCAGAAGCTAGGTTTTGACGTCTGGAATGCGGGGGCGTCACCGTACGATGTTGAGGCGGTGTCGCATGAGGTTTGGGCCGGTGGGACAGATGGGTGTATACGTGTGTGGCGGGATCCGCACATGAAAGAGGGAGGTGTAGAAGCGGATGAGATTGCGAAGGTTGGAGAGGGAGATATGCCGGTTGTAGGGACGATGGTCCATGCGAGTGGGAGCTTGGCAGTTGCAGCATGCGGGAGGCTGGATGTTGGGGATGAGATGGAAGGAACGGGCGGAATGAGGAGAGGTGGTGGGAGGATGCCTAGCTTCAAGGAACGTGGGAGTCTGGATATTCTAGGCCTGACTTGAGTCGAGGAGAAGTCTTCCGACGCGGAGTATTAGACGGAAAACGAATGGAGACTTCCATTCCTTTGATCATGCGCATTCACCTTGCGCATCTAGAAGATAGACGATGCGCTATATACATCACCGCACTCGTTCAAAATTTCCACACACGTAACACCAGCTTTATCAAAGACCACTGATCCCCACCTAGGGACCAAAAACCGCCTTGTCCTCACCCGCAATGATACCACGACTACTCTGCGTACTACTCCTTCCTGCATCACTACTCGGCTTGCCCTCGCTCACATTACTCGAGCCCGGACTCGACAGCATTCCAGCATTCGACGACGTTCCACCTTGCTGCGCGAAAGGCAACCCAGGATGGGGAGCCGGCGGCTTGATCTCCTTGCGCCCGTTGGCCTTGTAATGCAGCAGAACATCGCCGCCACCACGCCACACATGTGCGCGCAGCGAAGCCAGCGTCATCGTGGGCGGAATAAGCTATGCCCATCGTTAGCACTATTCCATTTCGCCCACCAACCACAACCGCCAACCGAACGGAACAAACATACCTGTCCATTACACCAAAGTTCCAGGTACTCCTCCGGCCTCAATCTGTCCTCTGCCTCCAGTTCCTCCTTACTCGGACTCGCTTCGATCCGCTCTGCCACATAGCCCAGAATTTTTCTCGCGCGTAGCATGCGATTTGCGTTGAGGCGGTTGTTGCTGAGTTTCGAATTAGCTTTGGCCGCTTGGTCGAATGGAATGGAAAAGGGGAGGTACCCGTCGGATGAGATGCTTGGAAGCAGGTTCTGGAAGGGCTCGAGGATGAACGAAACTTTGATTATGTCTTTAGGTGGGAGGTGGTTCTGTTGCAGGTTAGCACGCTGAAAGGCTGGGATCCTGGTTGTATGGAAAGGAAAGGTGGAGACGTACCCGTAGTAGCACTTCGGCGAGCCATGTGGGTGCTGTCTTTTCTATCAGGTCGGCTTGCTGGCCCAGCGAGCTGACCGTGCCTTCAAAGAGATCTGCCACACCACCTGCTTCTGGACGATCTTCTTGAATTAGGATTGTTGTGTTCGATGGTGGTTTCAACACTGGTGTGTCACTTGGCAAACTTGGTGCAATCTGAGTCTCCAACTTCGTGGCGCCAGCGGCCAGCTGCTCCTCGTAGCCCTGTCGTATTCTCTGTAACGAGCCATAAAAGTTGTCTTCGATGGTCTTCTCGTCAGTTTTGGTAGACCGCGAGTCGCTGTCTTCGGCCTTCTCGTCAACGGCAGCCGGTTTGGCAGGTTCGGCCATGGCGGTGCCTGTGCTGAACTTCTTCATGTTGAACGACATGTTGAACTTCTTGCCAAACATGCCCTTGCCTTTCTTGGCTGGGGTATCGGCCTCGGTGGGTGAAGAGACAGTTTCTTCTTTTGTTTCTGTAGAACCTTCTGCTGCAGCCGCGGGCTTTCCATTGCCATTCGAATTGCCGTTGGTAGCAGAAGTGACCTGACCAAAGTAATCGGGCTCGTGTGTTGAGCTTCGTTGTGTTTGCGTCTTCTCGAGCTGTGAGCCTTCCTCGGTCGTCGGGGTTAGGTAAGGATTGTGCTGTGAATTTCGTCCTGCGCTACCAGGATGCGCCATCGGAGTTGCCAATCCTATGGCTAACCCAGGGGTGTGCGGCACATGAATGCCATTGTTGGCCTTAATTGTGGTAGCAGATGTAGGTCCGGAGGAAGCTTCATTCCAGCCGTTGATGTTCATTGACGGAAGCTGAATATTGGTTGGGCGACCTGTGTGTGCCTCTTCTTCCTTCTCCTTCAACAAGCTGGTCCGGAACGTCTCGTCGCGTTTGATTTCTTCGTCGATGAGGTTGGAGAACAGATACCGCAGTATCCACTTGCCGAGGTTTACTAAATTCCGTCAGCTAGAATCCCAGAGAAAAGTGCGAGACGGCCTACTTCTGTGGTCTTCTCGGAAATCTATATGCTCCTCCAGTTGCAACTCATCCGCATACATCTCAGCATCAAAGCAGTGGTTCTCCTCTAGCACGCACGTCAAGGTTCCTATCCGAGTATCGACGCCGCACCAATGAGCCACGCTTTCGCGGGTGTTGACTTCTGGTACAACATCTTCGAGATGCTTCTTGCCGTAGGACTTTATTGGGGCGCACTAGAGGTTGTTAGTCTTGTAAAGGGGTGTGTGAGTGCACTGACTGACCTGCAAAAGATCCCAAAGCATCACCTCGCCCGCAGTGTCTAATGTGAGTACTCGTCGGCGGTCGTTGAGTAGATGATGCTTAATCAAGCCGTTCTGCCCCTCTATTGAGTGGTCTGGCAGGCTCCGCACTGGCGCAAAGATACCATGATCTGATGCGGCCAGCACCTCTGATGATGCAGGGTCCTTGGCCGAAAGCTGTGGGAAGGGTGCGGTGTTGGACATGCGCAGCAGAGCCTTGAATGGCAGCTTCTCGGATGTGCCATTGGTCTTCGGGCTCGACGTGGGCGGTGAGGGTAATCGTGATCGCATGGTGGTGACGCTGGCTCGGTGCCATTTGTAGGACTCTGGTAGCTCGACCTCAGTAGCGGTCTCCACATCGTTCCACCTGTTGATGCTCGAGCTTGATGTCGCGGTCCAGACGTAGTCGCCAGCCGCCACAAGCTTGTTCACGCCCTCGTGCTCCTGGCACACTGCGACTGAAAGCCCTTCGTCCATCTCAGCGCAGTGGCGCACGTCGCTTTTTGCGACAATGCCAGACCGGTCGGACGAATAGAAGACGGACAGCTGCGGGCAGTTTGAGAAGAGCGACCACACGCTGTCGTTGTGCATGGTGAGCGTGTACATGCAGCGGCCTGCCGTCATGGACCACACCTTGACGGTCTGGTCCGAAGAGGCGGTCAAAATGGTGTCCCCGTCTTCGGCCACGAGTATGTCGCGCACATTGTCTGTATGTCCCACAAACTTGGTGATGCGCTTGCCCGTCCGCGAGTCCCACACGCGCACGATGCTCTCCGGCCCGCCGCTTGCGATGATGCTCGGTGTGGCAGCTAGCGCGTATACGGAGCCCTTGGCTGTGTTCTCGTCCTCGCCCACGGCGATCTCCAGCTTCTTGCCCGCGCCATTGAGGTCCCATACACTGATCTTGCGGTCGAGGCCGCCCGACGCCACCCAGTTCTCATTCCCACCGGGCGATGCCACGCGCTTGACATAATCGGTGTGCAGGCCAATGGTCTGCGGGGGCAGCGAGTCGGTAGCTGCTGGTCGCCATAGCTTTACGGTGATGTCAGAGGAGGCAGAGACGAGGCAGTTGCTGTTCTGGGCGAGAACGATGTCGTTGACCCAGTGGGTGTGTGCCTGGACCTGCGACTTGAACTGCGTGGGCGGCGGCTTGTAGTTGGTCGCATTCGTGTCGGCGAAGGGGTCGCGCTCGTCGTCGTTGTGCTGGAGGTCGAGGTGCAGGTCCCAGGCACATATCACGCCGTCGCGCCCGCCCGAGTAGCTGGGGTCATGTCAGACGATGGCTTGAGCTGCTATAGCTGTGCGGCTACCTACAGGATCGAATTGGCTGGGTCGACGGCCAAGCCATTCACTCCGAGCCTGTGTCCTCCGGCCGAGTTGGCAAGCGGCAGCACTGCGCAGTCGCATCGTCAGTGCAGCTCATGGCAGCGTCGCAGGTGTGCATGCAAGGGCCGCCAGGCACTTACCGTACGAGATACGCTTGCGCGCTGATCTGCCCATGCCCACGTTTAGCACTGCGCCGACATCGGGCAGCAGATGGCGGGTGCAAAAGAGAGGTTGAAGCCTGACTGCACGAGGGAGCGTTGGGGCAGGTTCGTTGGTAAATGCACCGGCGACGGCTGGCAGTGGCAGTGGCAGTGAGGCCCGCCAGGGTCGCGAGTGTGCTCCAGGTCCCCATGCTTCTCCGCCCAACACCCGCTAAGGCGGGTCGCTAAACGATGCCAGACATTGCGGCAGAGCAGAGCACAATTGCGCACATCAACGGCCGCCCGTTGCTGCTGCGGTGCGGCAGAGCACGTCACTCCAGTTTAAGGTTTGTGGCGGACATGAAGCACGCGCCCAAGTCTTGTCCTGGACGACGACACCTCACACCTCTCCCTGTGTCCTCCCGAAAACGTGGGCAAGCACGTTTATAGTTTGGTGGGGTCGACGCAATGCAGGCACGCACCTCAAGTTCGGTGTCTGGGCCCCAGCTAGGCGCTTAAACGGCTATATTTGTTACACCGCTTTCGTCTGTACGCGCAAGACGGCAGCCTCATCTACCATCCCATGTCGCACGAATTGCGCTTCGTCCATACTGTATCAGGCCCTTCTTGACACAAGCATCAACTGTTTGTCGCCGTCAATAATTCCACCTCGCGGCGTGACGACTCCCTTTCCGCAGTCGTTCGATACCACGCCTCAATACCCCCTCTAAGGCGTGCATCCCGCTCCCTTGTCTCCATGTTGTACACATCAACAAGTTCCATATTCCGTGCATCCGCAATACAGTAAGAGCGGCTGTGAGAAATTCGGATCTTCGCACCCGCAGCGATGAGCTCGTCGACGATAGACGGACCTAAATGTTCTGGGGTGGGCGAGATGCTGAACGCCGAGTTCTTCATTCCACTCTCGAAGTTTAGATGCAATCCGAAGGCTAGTCTGTTTCTGGTCTGACGGAGGACACTGAAGCACGATTTCCTGGCGTGGTGTATGCCAAACGTTTGTCGGCGGCATCGCCGGGCATCGAGGAACTGTGTTCAAGTCTGCTCCACGATTTCCGCTCTCCACGCCTGCATCAAAGGCCAAAGCGCCCTAAGGTCAATCCACGCAAACCCTTGTGTCGTAGGAAACATCTCCAGAAGCTTGGTATACTTTCCCTCATCTCTGTCCAAATTCATGGCCTGCATGTGAAGCCGAAAGTGTCCCTTCAGCCATGCATGTTCCGGCCGATTCAGTACTGATGAGACAATGGTGCCCAATCCAAGACACCACGCGATAACATTATTCGTCGATCGCGGGTGATGTAGTGTTCTTGGTACCCGGCCTTCAGCAACGAGATGGCCTGGCAGGTATCCCCGAGCGGTTACTATGGTGCGTTCGACATCTTCCGGCACCTTCTCAAGGAGCAATGGAAGTAGTGCTTTCATGACGCGCGAGAGGAGAAGATCGCATAGTCTGGTCTGTGGCGGAAGTGTTCGTGCACCTGTCCAAAAGAATAGCTGGTAGGTCGCCACTAGGAGCAGCTCCACGTCTGTGAGTGTAGTGGTGTCCTTCTGCGACTCAAGAAGCTGAATGATGGCGTATGTGACATCATACATCGGCTGTAAGATATACGGATCGATCTTCGTACCGTCGTTCCGAGTATTGTAGGCAACCCCAAGCTGATGTAGGAGGTGAGTAATATAATGCACGGGTTTGGAAAGTGGCGGAAGGTTAGCGATGGTATTGGCCGTGAGTCGCTCCGCTTCGCACACGACCTTTCCTGGGAGCGGCACGGGTTTGAATGGTTGAAAGTACGGTATCCGTGGTGTCTCGACAAGCTGAGTTGCGACCATGATCTCACACCTACAACGGTGAGCATCTCCTCGCACAGCAGTACCTGAGTCGGCAGTATGACTTACCACTGTACTGCTTTGCTAGTCCAAGGAGCAGTAATTTTTAAACCTTTCATGATATCACCGTCACCCCGCATAGTGAGAACCCGAACCATTGCATCGCAATGCAACTCAGCGGCCTTGAACATCCCAGAGAATGATGCAGTGGCCGTGATGCATGCCAGAGACCTTACGAGAAGCT
>TARA_R110002003_G_scaffold243_1_pt1 | contig 13672 bp, 9 predicted proteins | sample TARA_R110002003 | Tara Oceans TARA_R110002003 (sample SAMEA4396441) | marine metagenome | biome: Westerlies Biome; feature: [SRF] surface water layer (ENVO:00010504); material: water (ENVO:00002006), including particulate matter (ENVO:01000060) such as... | depth 5 m | reverse complement strand
GTCCATTCAGCTTCTTGATGACATCTGTAAGACCTAATTCGACAGCCTTAGAGGCCATATCCGCAAATATGTCCTCGATGTTACCGAGTGGCGGGAGGCTAAAGTCAATGCCTTTCCCTGCTTTAGGCGTGGAACCATCTCTTCTCGTGCTGGATTTTTTGGCAGATTTGCTCGCGCGAGTGTCCGCACCGACACTGATCGGTTCTTCACCCTCGTCTTCGTCTTCGTCTACTCCACTACCGTCATCCATGGTGGACGATTCGTCGACCGATTCGCCAAGCACCGAATCTTGGTCTATCTCACTCTCAACGGAGGCATTTGAGACATATGCGTCAGAGTCGTCATCTTCTGTAAGCTCGTGGCGACTGTCCAGCTCATGATCAGACAATTCATGTGCGAATACTTCAACATACGACACCCGTCCAAGGCTTCGACGCGGACGCGCGCCCTGTTTCGGGTCTGACTCTCGAATGAGCTGCTGTTGAGCTTCAAAGTCGTCATCATCGTTGACGGTTGTTGCATCCGTTGAAGTAGCTCGGTCTGTTGGTGAAGCCTCTGCAGCGTCATGAGCAGTGTGGCCAAGGCTCCCGGAAGAGGCATCATCGCGGCTGTCCTCCATTGCATCTCTCCCTCCGTCGCATTGGCCGAGTGCATTATTATTATGATCATCATGTAGTGTCATCTCTTGATCTGACACGTTCGAACCCAAATCGCACGGCCCGACCCTCATATCCTGGTTGGTGGTCCTGTTTTCCCAGCTGTCATGCTCACCCTCGATGTCCATGGGTACGCCGTCAGTGACTGCAATATGGCTAACTGCTTCATCTTCATGGTGCTCTTCAACATCGGCAACAACTTTTCGTCTCTTCCGACCAGACCGCCTGACGGAAGTCGATTGTTCCCTGAGCCGGAGAGACGTTGAGGGTTCTGTAGGCCTGGCAGGAGTCGGCTTTGTGCTTGAGATGGCTTGAGGCGTTGTCACTTTTTGGGGAAGCTGCGCGCAACGGTTTTGCGTGTTGTGCTTGATGCAGACATCGCAAGGATTGCCGCCGTTGCAATTCTTGAATCCTCGAATCGTGCATCTCGAGCAGCGTGCGGCGATGGTCCGTAACTCGTCCTCTGTTGCCATGCGGCATCTCCCTCTGTTCTCCGATATGCAACGCGTGCAGCTTTCTTGTCCATCCTTGTATTGACAACAATATGCAGCGCGGCCCCCACGAATGCGGCACCTGTAGCAGCATTCATCTGGGATGCTAAGTTCTGGGGCAGGCGAGGGCCCTCGAGAGCTGTCTGGCTGCAGTCGGCGTGTGGGTGTAACGTGAACTTTGTGCCATCAGTGTGAGCGCAGGTAAGCTACGATGTGCTCTACTACCTTCATCATGGCTCGCGATATGCCTGGAGTTGCCTACGTTGGCTCTCGTGTGCGTTTCTTTCAGGGGTGCACGCGTATTTAGATGTTCTTCGGGCACATTCGGACGCGGAATCACAGCAATTGTGTCGGACTCAGGCCACGAGGTGTCGGATTCGCGCCGGCGTTTGCGCGAATGCTGTTGTAGGCGAGTCATAGTTGTATCGTTGAACTGCGAAAAGCGTAGTGAACAAAATCAAGAATTAAGAATCTGGAAAGCGGGCTCGGAAGGCATGACGAGCTCAAGGGGACAGCATTTTGCGAAGTGGCGGCGTGAAAACGATATGGCGCTGGCGAAGGAGCACGGATGGACGCGAATTGAGGTCGGGGGACGCGTTTACGCTAAACGCGCTGGCAGGTGTTCAGGGTCCAGTGATCCCCACTCCGAGCCCACACCCACCAACACACAAACAGCGGCCGTACATGTTGCTTCGTGTCAGGGCGAGAGGACGCGAATCAGAAAGCAAGTGATGAGTGAGTGAGAATGTGCGGCGACATTGACAGTCGGTCAGAAGAAGCATCTCCAGCCGAAGCGGGTAAATTACCACGACAGGGCAGGCGGGGTCCTACTTGTGAGAAGTGCTAGTGTACCTGCACGCCCATCGTGTCTGTTTCAGGATGCAACTTGACATGTTTGTGACTAAGCGCATCTTATAAGAATCGCAGCACAAGGCACCCTGCGTAGTGTTGACCTACAGCCAGGCGCCGCACAAGCGTCATGTCTGCCCAACAAGCGGTCCCCGTCCACACTAACAATACCTTCGAAGACCTAAGCGGCATATCAACATCAGCCTTCAGTAATCCATACGATGCCCTGATTGTAGCCTGCGAAGACGATTCAGTATGGTGACCTGCGGCAACACTGAGCCTCATATTCTAAACTTCTCGCAGACACAGATACAATCCAAGTACAGTCTTCACCGCTCAACCAGGAATTCTCAACAAAAGGCAAAACTCCTTGATGAGTGCTTTCCCGGCGTCAGCATCGACCCTATCCTGGCAAGACTTAGCGATCCCACACTCGAGCCTGGCTATGTGGACCCGAGGCATTGTTTGGTCTTCTGGAGCAGGCCCACCTCAAGTGTCAAAGACTTGATCAACCGAGTACAGCAAGAGCTGTTGGCAGTTGCACCAAGTGAGTCGAATGAAGCCGTGCAGCCTCGGATGCTCAACTGACACCGCAAGATCTTTGGGTGATGCCTAGGGATAACTTGCACATCACCGTGCTCGAGGTGACACATTCCAAAACTGCGCCAGCAATCATGGACATCGTCGACCCCATCCGAGACAAGATTCCGGCCATCACCGACTACACGCAAAGCCATCGATGTCGACTGATTAAACCACTGATCGGCTTTGATGCGTCAGCACTTGCATTAAGCTTTGTCCCTGCTGCTGGCGAAGGTCTGAAATCGGATCGCAAGTCAGGAGACGACAAGTACACCTACCACCATTTGCGGCGCGACATGTTTGGACTGTGCCGCGATGCCGGCGTCCAAGTAGACTCTCGATATGTGGTGCCTTCGAGTCATCTTACGATTGGACGATTCATCACCACCAAAGACTTCACTGACCAGGATGGCTTGCACGATCCCTCGAAAATGAGAGCATTCATCAACAAGATCGAGCAGATCAACGATTGGCTAGAGAAGGAGTTCTGGCCCGAGCACCACAACGGCACGGTTCCCACAGGAGGCGATTTCAACGTTGGCGAACAGACGGGGTTGCACTGCCGGATGGGGACTTTGTGGTATGGCGAGGGTGACGACGTTCACCAGGGGGCAGGCTACTAGCGCCTGTGTCGCTGAAGGTGACATACGTACATATATTAGCTGTGTTTTACTGCAGGCTAGATATAGAGGGTAGATTTAGATTTAGATACACATCACAAAAGGACGTGGCATTATAGTAAGTCTGCGCTCATAGTGATCAGCCTTAAGGTCTGGGGCTGTGTGCGGTTGTGGGGTGCCAAGCTCACCTGCATGCTTCGGTTTCACGACAGCCAGAGTAGAAACATCTCTGACACAGCAACAACCACATACAATCTTGCCAGACTGCATATTTTCTTGGAGCCTTGAATTGTTCCAACGCGTGCGCACGCCGGAAACCGGAAACACATACATCCTAGACATCTTCTCAGCAACAACTGCCTGGAGGGGCAGCTAGCTCGCAACCATCAGCGGTCTGGTACTGCTGCCTTCCTCGATACATACGTGGCCCGAGAGCAGCACACAGTACAAGTCCGCCCCAGCTCCTTGGTCGCCTCCCCGCCCACCACAATGTTCAACCGAGATCGGCTTCCGGGTCTGCCTGGAAGCTCCCCGCGACCCCCGCAGCGCAACGACGGCTACGGAAGACCGCCGCAACAGGCACCACCACCCCAGCGCTCGCCGGCCCACGATACAAGGATGGGAGGCTACGATGACAGACAACCACCGGGCTATCCGCCACAGGGTGGGCAGCAACGTATGCCCCAGCGAGGGCCCGCGCCCGGCGGTGCGCCTGCCAGACAGCTGAGGCCAATCAAGAGCCCTGGCGGCAACGCATACGCTTTTGGTAACCTGTAAGTAACTGCAACAAGCATGCTAGAACCTGATGGGCTAATTTGCATAGCGTCGCCGTCTCTCCTCAAGACTTCCCGCCGACGCCCGACGGTTCAGACATCTACATCCTCGTCAACGGCAACTTCGTTCTCTCCGCACGGCCCAATGCAGAATGCAGACCTGGCGAGATTGGCCTCACAGATGCACAGCGCACTTGGGCGGGCATAACGCTCGGTCCGCAGGATATGGTACAAGTCCAGCCGTACGATGCCTTCACTCAGGGCGGCGCGCAGTCATACCTAGGTGCGGTCGAGGTTGAGGTCGGATTCGCGGCAAGGAAGACAACCGAAACTCCGTACGATCAGGACGAGCTTGCAACACAGTTCAAAAAGAACTTCGAGAATCAACTATTAGCCCCAGGCCAACAGCTTCTGTTGGACGTGAAGAATATACCACTGAGGATGTCGATCCGCACGGTGACGTTGGTGGACTTGTCCATGGAGAAGTCTGATAGTTCTGCGCCGCCCCTTACAGATCCGCGAGCCCGAGGGATTCTCACTCGCCACACCCAGGTCGACTTCTTCAAGGACGCCCGTACCGATATCAAGCTGAAGGCGTCCAATAGGCGCCCGGCTGCGAACTCCATCATTCAGCCGGGTTTCAAATTCGAAGACATGGGCATTGGTGGTCTCGACAACGAATTCAGCGCCATTTTCCGAAGAGCTTTTGCCTCGCGCATCTTTCCTCCGGGCCTAGTGGACAAGCTCGGTATTCAGCACGTCCGCGGCATACTGCTGTATGGTCCTCCAGGTACCGGTAAGACCTTGATTGCACGTCAGATTGGCAAGATGCTCAACGCCAGGGAGCCAAAGGTCATCAACGGCCCCGAGGTCCTGAACAAGTACGTCGGGCAGTCTGAAGAGAACATTCGGAAGCTTTTCGCAGACGCCGAAAAGGAGTACAAAGAGAAGGGCGACGAGAGTGGACTGCATATCATCATCTTCGACGAGTTGGACGCTGTATGCAAACAGAGAGGCTCGGGCGCAGGTGGCGGCACCGGCGTTGGTGACAGTGTTGTCAATCAGCTGCTCTCCAAGTTAGACGGAGTCGATCAGCTGAACAATATTTTGCTCATTGGTATGACCAATCGAATGGACATGATTGATGAAGCGCTACTTCGTGCCGGTCGTCTCGAGGTACATATGGAGATTTCGTTGCCGGACGAGAAGGGACGAGCCCAGATCTTGAAGATTCACACAACAAAGATGCGCAACAACGACGTGATTGAGCCAGATGTCAATGTCGACGAGCTTGCAAAGCTCACCAAGAATTTTTCGGGTGCCGAGCTCAACGGTCTTGTCAAGGCAGCATCATCGTTTGCCTTTAGTAGACACATCAAGGTCGGAACTATGGCGGCTATCAACCCCGACGTGGAGAACATGAAAGTGAGTCGTCAAGACTTCCTCAGCGCTCTCGACGAAGTGAAGCCTCTGTTTGGTGTAGCCGAGGAGGAACTGGGCAAACGCCTCCTGCGCGGCATCATACACTATTCGCCTTTCATTAAGGATATTCTGGAGGAGGGGCGCCTATACATCAATCAAGTCAGGAAGCCCGACTCCACACCAATTCTCTCCGTTGCGCTACACGGCCCACCAGGGAGCGGCAAGACTGCGCTAGCTGCAAAGATGGCTATCGACTCGGGATTCCCTTTCATCAAGCTGATCTCTCCAGAAGATATGGTGGGATTCAGTGAAATGCAAAAGGTACAGCAGCTTGACAAGACTTTCCGAGATGCATACAAGAGTCCGCTTAGTGTTATTGTGATCGACAATGTCGAGATGCTCGTGGACTGGGTGCCTATTGGGCCTCGCTTTAGCAATAGTGTTCTGGTTGCTTTGAAGGTATTGCTGGATAAGCAGCCTCCGAAGGTACGTCACGTTGTTATGATGTGGTTGTTTGTAGAAGCGTCAAGCTCCGCTTTGCAATGTTGTGGCTATTGAGAACCGGCTGACTTGTGTAGGACCGCCGCCTGCTGATCTTCGCAACCACAGAACGCTCGGTTCTGACCCAGCTCGACCTCTTCAGCCGCTTTGACGCCGAGATCGCGGTTCCAAACGTCAACACGCAGCAGGAACTCGCACATGTGCTGCAGGAGTCCGGCGCGTTCGAAGATCGTGACCGACAACGTGCCATTGGAGAGATTCAAGAGATGACAGGTAGCCAAGAGATTGGCGTCGGCATCAAGAAGATCTTGACAGGCATTGAGACCGCGAAACAGGATCAGGACGTTCCTGGACGATTCGCAAGGGTCATGTCCCGAGCCATTGCAGCGAACAAGGGTACCTACGGGCAATAGAGAAACACGTAAGGTTTGTGTGGGGATGGATTCGGGGAAGGTACATGTCGGATAGACTAGAGGATATCAAGCATCCAATGTGGCTACGGCCGTTGGCAGTCCCGAACCATGATACCAGGCCCCACTGACTAAAGCATGGCGCGGTGAGCCTCGTGTAGGTCGTTCGGCGCATAGTTCCTGCATTCGATTGGCGAGGCGCTGAGCACTGGCTGCGGCCCACCGCTCGGGCTTTTCGTACAACGACGCTTCCCAGTGGTCACGACGCATAGCTCGCATGGCTGCTTTGACAGCTGTGACACGGATCGGCTCGGGGACGCCATCTCAACGCCAATACAACGTTGATGTGCGTGATCTACGCATGGACCTGATTCGTTGCAAGGACTGGTAGCAATTTTGCACATTCATCCAGTGTTCACAGTGTCCACAGTGTTCAGTGTTCACAGTGAACTGTGATGTAGTTTAGTATCACGTCAAGTGATTAGCAAATATTCCCCGAGCGCGTCTAGCTCAAGTATGCTCACTGGAGCAGCCAAGTCCGGAAAGCGAACGGGTTCATTATGTCAGGAGATGGCTTGCATGTCACATGAAGCGAAGCATGCTAGTCTAGCTCCTTCACCGCCACCAAGCCCGCTGCTACGACGCCAGCGTTCTGCAATTGGGACGTTCTACGGACGCCAGTCGGTGTCGTGCGAGGTTACGTGGACAGGGATCCCATCATCGGCATAGGGCATCAATCCGCCAAGTCCAGCCTGCAGGACATGGCTGACCTCGTCTACTGGCCAATTGCATTGCTACTGCCCTGGCCCATCTGCTGCTCGTGGCCATGACGCACCTTAATGGAGGGGCAGAAATCAGCGGGGCAAACGCCGCTCCGAAACATTTCTCGACGACCTTCCATGACCATCCCACCCGGACGCAAACAAGTGCTGTCCCCCGATGCGCTGCAGGCCTCACGCGCGCAATTTCTCTCAATTTCCTGCAAACAGGCCCAGCCATCGGTCTGCTGAACCCCGGCCAGCTGTATCGATCCTCCACATGCCTTACCTAGATTGCATGCTGAATGGCGTTGGCATGCTGTCGAGCCAACGCATCAACTTGACAACACTTAGCATGTCCGTCAGGCAGACTACCCATGCACCTACAGCAGTGGATCCGCCGCTGCTTTTGCCTCATGTTGGCGTCCGCGTCTGATGCCGGTCATCGACGGCATTGCTCCCTTTTTCGCAACCCTTTGGCATTGCACGCCAATTCGCCCCGCTGGACCTTCCTGCTGATACGAGCTGAGTCTTTTCTCCACTAGTTCCGTGTCCCAGCCAATTGGCTTTCTGGCGTGTTCAATATCCCGCCGAGGTATCGTGGATCGGCTGCGGCCTACGGCCTGGGACATTCATCCAGCCCAGTCTAATGACGCTTCCATGGCCGGCTCCAGCGGAAACAGACCTCAGTGGACGTAAGACTATGCAGCTTTATCACTACATGAGCGGGGTCACGGCAGGAGACGGCATGATGGGGTCAAGGCCATGCCCCGTCGACAAGCACACTCCCCGCTGTTGACGCCATCCAAGGTATAAAAGGGGGCTGTGATGCGGTTCAAACGGATCTTCTTCTGTTTCTCTTCTCTCACCAACTCAGAGACTTATCATCTCACATCAATCTGTTTGACATTCCAAGCCTAGCTTCCGTCATTCACAAGACCTCCACCACTTGAGGCTCGCACTCCATCAATACTTCCCCTACGCAGTGAAGCACAACCATCTTATTGCTTCACCAGAATGCCTGCCACACACGCCTACTACCCTTCGTACCCCCAGAATTCCTATCCAATCCAGGTGCCACAGAAGCCAGGCTACTATTATCCACCACAACACACCTACGGACGTGGGTCAGCATCACCACCTGAAGCTCCAGATAGTGTTACGACTTCTGGCGTGCCCTCATACGAACCTTCAGCAGCGTCCAGTAATTATGCCGGAAGCGCGAGTGATTACGAATCGACCAATGGCGCAACTAGTGTGGACCTGCTTGATTACATGGGCAATCGTCTGAATGGCTCGTTCGACCCGATGCCGCTGGACCGAAGTCTTGCAAAGCAAGCACAAACGTAAGCCAGCAATTCTTTCCGCCAAGAAGCGCCCAAGATCAACTTGAGTTCAGTATCAAGACTAACAAGTGGACAGATCTGGTGAGCTCAACGCCAAGCATCGGGAACTCCTCGAGTTGCAAGCACTTGCTCAGCGGCGGTTGGCTGGCGCGCAGGCTAGCTTTGCCGAGGGAATGAGAGCCGCAAAAGAAGTGCAGAAAGATCTGCAGTGGACACAGAAGCGCGTAGAGTAAGTTGAACGTCAAAGCCCTCCAAATTCGGAGCTGATATATCACAGCGCGCTCAATGATCGGGCAGCGCGCAAGTACCCTGAGCAATTCAGATCTGCCCAGCGACGATACCCCGCACCAGTCGACTACTAGGTCTTGGACCACCACCAAAATGCCAAACTACGGCACTGTTGATGAACCATACATACACATTTCGGTTTCCCTACGTTCTCGGCGGCATCTATTCAAATTTCGACTCCTTGGATTGTTTCCAACCTTCTTATTCTAGCAGCAACTGGAGATCCTGGAGATCCAGTATCAAGTTCTTTAAATTTATGGACTATCGTTGACGAACTCCGCTCCACTCCACCCTCTGCCGGCCGTCTCGCTGCTTTAGCGCACCCACGCGAACTTTCTTTTTAGGCCGTGATTCGGTACGGGCCGTTGCAGCTAGTCGCGCTTAGATCATCTAGCGAACGAATGGCGGCCGTTCATTGAACGGTGGGGACCGCAGCATTACGCCAGCAGCGTGGCCTTGTCTCAACGGTGGACGAGCTGTTGGGAGCTGCGAACTGATGGAGCTCCTCCTCACGATTCGTCTGGCACAGGCGAATGGGCTATGAGTGGGAACTCGAGTCGAGCAATAGCTGGAGATTGGCTTCTTTCTTGTTTCCTACAACGCCTTGTCATCACTGCTTTTGGGTTGGCGCTGGAATGGTCTGGAGACTCGTGGCTAGTGATCGACATGTCAGTCACAAGGGTCTGGATTGGGTGCCCCCTTTGTTCTGCTTCGCCACATGTTGATGTAACGGCCTGCATGACCAAGATGACAGCCACAGTCTCTCGAGGCGTGAGTGGCTTGTCACGCGTAAATATTCTTTGTAATGAATTTCTCTTCTAGTGACTGCCCAGGATCGCCTAGTGACTATGGCGCCCTGATGCCTCCTTCGTCATTAAGCAACCGTAGTGGTACCAAAGTCCCGTCTGTCGTGCGAGGCCAATGCCTTGAACTCGCATCGCATCGGGGGTGATCGCTAAGCGACATCACGTGAGCCCTTCCTCACTCCCGGGCCGCCCCATACATCGCGATCACTAGACCGTCGGGTACTCGCTTCCAAATCATTGACACTAGTACGAAGAGCTCATGCAGTAGCACTGCAGATACGAGAATGTCAGGGTCCAACAGTCCGGTCCTGACGCAAGGGAGATCAAAATGCCTGGGTACCATCACTCAGACCCTGCAGACGCACGCAGTCATCCACCATGCACGACATGAGAATTGAGTTTCAGCAAGCGAGCCCGCATGTCCCTCGTCCTTTCCTCACTGTGTCGCAAATCGGAAGCATCACGGCCCAAGTGCTACTCTTCGGGGCCTCGCTCCCTCAGAGGCGGTGAGCTCCGGCCTGCAGGTCGTTGTGCCACGCACGAGGATGATGGGGCTGTATGCTTGGATTCCATGTTCCGGGGTCCCGGTAGTGCGACCGTGGCGTCGGGTGGGCGGACATGTCAATGCTAGGTTATCAGTATATGGGATGACAGTGACAGATGATGGCGGGAGGGGTTGTGGGTTGTGTAAGATGGGTACGGGACGAGAACGGGTAGGTTCTACGAAAGGTGGTGTCGTGTGATTGAGCGGAGTTGAGCGCCGCGGTTGCGGTGGGAGTGGTTGATGTTGCGTGGGGCTGGATGTCGGTATCGGGATGTGGTGATGGTGCGCTTGCAGCCTATAGTTAGTGCAGAAGTGCTCGACACGACATAGCCGGAACGCTTGAGGCTCGGAGGCTGATGAGTGGTGAGATTGACATGCTATCCATATGTACACTTTCCGTCGCTGCTTCGACTTCCGAACCTACAGCAGCTGCGCCGTGTCTCATGTCTCCGCGTCATGCTCATTAGCAGGCAAAGACTGCGGCCGATTCTAGGATGACTGGCAAAAGCTTAGACTCGTAGCCACAGAGCATGATATGATGGTTCTGAGACACACGAACGGCAGATCAGGAATTTCTCTATTCAGCTGTCAGATTCCGTTGGCTCGAGTAGAGCTGAAGAAGGTACTTCTATTGTGCTCGCCCACCCCTGCTGGGATCAATTAATTGGTGATCACCAATACTGTACTTTCATACATACCTTCACTTGCCACTTTTCAGCTTCTCCCATGGGTTTTCAACGAAATTGGGCAGGAAGTAGATAGTGTCTCCGTTCTCATTCTTGACACCGAATCGCAGCGCATTGAGCTCAGCCTTAGAGACCGGAGGTCCACCAAACGAAACTATTTCTGCGGCGGGTGAGTCATGATGGCTCGGTGTAGAGGCAGACAGCTGCGCAGTTGGGGGCTTATCAGGTAGTATTTGAGCGCGAGCAAGAAAGTCGGCCAGTCCTGTTGGCGGCGGCGCTTTCTTGATACTTGCAGTTGTTGTGGACGCCGTTGCTGTTGCGCCCTCCGCAGCCTCCAAACCCTCTGCATCCTCATTTGCAGTTTTCTTCGGCCTGACCCCAAGTTCAGTGGAGTTAGCGCCGCTGGCATCCATCATGGAGGGAGCTTTTGGCGAATTAGTCTGATCGTACTTTCTCTTCTTTGGACCGCCGAAAGACGAGAAGCCCATAGCGGCGGCTATGTCAAGATCGTCGTCTTCGTCCATAGCTGGTGCTCGTTCGGCTGTGTTGGGTGGGTTTCGCCAGTACGGTCTGCAGTCTCGTCCTGCGCGTGTCGTCCGAATCATGAAAGAGTGTCAGCCACAAGTGTGGCTGACGCGTTAGTGCTGCGCCACATGTCATCATTGCCCAAGGCAAGCTGCATGGGTGCACAGCACTGAATCGTGACCCGCCTCGTTCGCAGCGCGTCTTGCACACGTCCTTTCGCAATGTTCTAGGCAGTCAACTATTCCCATCCATCGCTGCGCACTCACGATGAGCGAAGCCCCGCAGACTCCGGCTGAACGCCGCTTTCTGCGGCCCAGCGTAAGTGCAGGCATGTGCTCGTGGATGCGCCAGAAATCTCACAAGATGGCATAGCTGCGGTCGGCGACCATGATCCAGCCCCGGACAGGCGAACGCGTCAAGAAGACTTTCACCCTCCGAAGATCCGCCCACCGGGCCACCGAGTCGTCCGAATTTCTGCTTGCGCCTGGCCAATTCGACCCTGCGCGACACCAAGAGTTGGGGCGAATCGACCGATGGAAGGAGACGTGCTATTGGAAGGCCCGGCAGGTGCAAGCCTACTGGACATCTCCCACTGGTATCGGCATCCTGAAATGCTCGCTGGCATACATACTGGGATCATTGGCTACCTTCGTGCCTGCCATCGCTGGACTATTGGGCAAGAACGACGGGAAGCACATTGTTGCTACCATCACCGTCTATTTCCACCCTGCCCGCTCAGCAGGAAGCATGCTTGAGGCCGTCATGCTAGCGTTTGCTGCATTCTTGTATGCAGCATTCATCTCATTTTCCAGTATGGCCGTGTCCACGTACTTTGGCGGACACCACAAGCTCGTCCTCGGGCACATCATCGTGCTCATTGTCTTTGTTGGAGGCGGCCTTGGACTCGTAGGATGGACTAAACACAAACTAGGCAATCCTCTTGTCAACGTTGCCTGTTCGTTGACGTCGCTTGCCTTGATCACCATCCTCACGAAAGAAGGCGCCGTCCAGGCTGGAATGTTCTCCTACAACAAAGTATGGCAGGTGTTGAAGATGGTAATAATGGGATGCTCTGCATCTGCTGCAGTGTCGCTCCTTGTACGCCCCACCTCCGCACGCAACGAGTTTCGCGACACCTTCATCAAGTCCACCGATGCAATGGCAGATATTCTCAGCAGTATCACGCGCAGCTTTCTGTCCGGCACCGAACAAGATCTCAAGAGCGATTCTTTCATCAAAGCGACCAACCAAAGCAACTCGGCATTCAAGGCTCTTGTCAAGAATCTGGGAGAGGCCAAGTTCGAACATTATGCTCTTGGCACGGAACAAGAGTACAAGATTAATGCCCGCCTTGTGAAGTGTCTTGAAAAGTTGATTCAGAGTATTGGAGGACTTCGTAGTGCTGCGGAGACGCAGTTTCAACTGCTCGCTCAGTCCGATGCGCATGGAACACCTTCAGAGAACGCAGCTGGCAACGGTACCGTCACTTCTTCGATCTTCTCCGACCACACGGTGTCCCAAAGCCCTCCCCAGCTGGCATCCCCTAGCCTCAGTCATGTAGAGAGACGTAGTAGTATTCTTGCTTCTATTGATGAGCTACCTGAGAGCTCCGCTGAGGCATCAGCGTTCGCTTCTGCAGATGTTTCTGACGATGAGTCTGCCCAGAAAAATACTGGCTCGACGCGGATTCCAAGCTTCTTGTACAACAACCTTACACCTGCTGATATGTTTTCTATTTTCATTGCACATCTAGGCCCACCTATGGTAAGGCTCGCGGATCAAGGAGCGTAGGCTAGCGTACTGACAGATCCAGAAATCCCTCGCGTATACGCTTCGAGAAGTGCTCTCCGAGCTTCCTTTTGGTCCAGGACCCGAGTACAATATGGCCATCAACGAACACTTCCGTCATAGTCTTATCGATGCGAAGGCTTTGTTTACGAATGCTCGAAGAGAGGCATTATCAATTGTGTATAAGAACAGGATCCCGCCAAAGGCAGGCTCGGCGTCTGTAGCTGCAGACTATGAAGAAGTCGCAGCTAGTTGCGGCTACTTCAGTTCGTCGCTGCAAGACTTTGCCGAAGATATGGTGACCTTTCTTGACATACTGGAGGAGTTGAAGACGAACGTCAATTCTTATCCAAGACGCAGGACTTGGACGTGGCTGAAGTTCTGGCGAGTAGGACGGACAAAGCAATCTGGCGATGATTCAGGTTCGTTCAATCGTTGTATAAAGATTGGTGCCAAACCGCTGACTCTTGTAGAATTCGAGAGCCTGATCAACGAAGGCGAGACCCAGACTCCTGGCGGCTCCCACGAGATCCATAATCCCATCTACCGACGAGACACGCGCGGCGACCCTTACAAACCAATTCATGAGCAGCCCTTGTCATATCGTACATGGGTGGCTTTGTCAGT
>TARA_R110002003_G_scaffold107_9_pt1 | contig 13718 bp, 14 predicted proteins | sample TARA_R110002003 | Tara Oceans TARA_R110002003 (sample SAMEA4396441) | marine metagenome | biome: Westerlies Biome; feature: [SRF] surface water layer (ENVO:00010504); material: water (ENVO:00002006), including particulate matter (ENVO:01000060) such as... | depth 5 m | reverse complement strand
AAACCGATGTATGCTAAGCCCATCGAGCCCGAGGGAAAAGACCATTATGGCGCGCTCGGCTTGGAGCCGGATGCAACGGACTCCATGATCAAGAAGGCCTACCGGAAGTTGGCGCTCAAGTATCATCCTGACAAACAAGCACCCGGTCAAGAGAAGGATGACAGCAAGTTCGTTGAGGTGACTAAGAATCCGATCAGGCAATTGAAAGAAGGCTCACCAATGTATGATAGGTATTAATTGCGTACGAGACACTCACCAAACCTGAGGAGAGGGAGAAGTGGGAAGACGCATATCCCAACGTTCATGAGCAATGGAAGAAGTACCGTCGTGATCTCGCAGATTGGGAGAGACTCTCAGCCGCTGAAGCAGAGGCTGAAGCCGAGCGAGCCCGGAACCGAACTCATTACGAAGAGCAAGAGCGACGTCGCAACATCTGGCTCATGGGAGAAGCAGAGAAGAACCGCCGAGCAGCTAAAGCCGAGGAGGAAGAACTACACGACCAATACCGGGGAGACTACCAGTACCGATATACATGTTACTGTCGAGGCTGCGAAAAGCGCCAAAAACGCGAAGCCAACGAACGACGCAGTAACATGGCCATCCCCACGGCGGACGAATACGCAGAATACAAGCAAATGAAGCAAGAAGAAGCCGAGCGCCGCCAACACGAAGCCATGCGCAAACGCCGCGAAGAACAAGCCCGCGAAGCCCGCGAGCGCATGCACAAAGAACAGGAAAAAGCAGCCCGCATCGCCCGCGCCGAGGATCGCAAGCGCGCTGCAAAGGCAAAAGTCAAGGCCGAGCGCTCCAACGAGGCGGCCAGACGCGCGCGCGAACAGCAGGAGAAGGATGCGCAGCTGCGGATGGCGAGGAGGCATGTTCACGACCGGCGCAGGGAGTTCCTTCAACAGTTGCAAGATGGTGCGGCAAAACTCCCGCCAGACGTAGAGTTCGTTGTCGACATAGCCTGGACGAAGAAGAAAGGCGCGTCGAAGTGTCTGTTCTGCGAGCAGGATATCAAGTTCTACTCCTTCCGCTGTCCCGAGGGCGGCGCGGTCGCGTGCAATCCGTGCATGAAGGGGATGTGTCGCGTGACTGTGCCGACAGAGGAGCTTGGTTCAGATGGCGAAGGAAGTAAGGATGGTGGCGAGGATGATGGCGGAGATGGACATGTGGAGGAGGAAGGGAATGTTGGGATGGACGAAGAGGAGAGATATGAGGGCGGCGATAATGCCGATGGGGAGAAATAATGCAAGGGGGTGGAGGAAACGCGGACGCGACGCAGATACAGGAGAGATGTCTGAACGTCCTCGATGTACCTAGACTCGCTCAATACCGAGCGAATCATCTTGTTTCGCTAGCACAGCAGCGAGCAAAATCCAGTCCGAAGACATCCAACACGGAGACAAACCCGCATCGCTCATATACCGGTCTGTCTCGACCGCAGTCGCCATCGGCGTGCAATTGCAAGCTAGGTAACATCGTAGCAACCAAATCAGCAAGACAGATCGACCCAGCAACACCCATCACCACTTGTACATTCCCTCGATCCCCATTGCTCTGCTCGATGCTCAAGTGCTCAACCACACCGTCGATGCTGATCGTCAACGGCGCTCGGACACGGCTCCGCAAGTGGCAAAACAGCCACGAGCGTGGCTTGCTCCGTAGCTCGCGCCTGTTCGGCGTGGCTGAGGCCAGGCTAGGCTTTCGGGCTTGCACGTCAACGTTCTGCTGGATTACAGTCCGTGTTTCTAGTTGCGCCCACTGTATGTCTCTTTGCTGTCAGATGAGCCCAGATTCAGAATATGCCTGAGCGGGGAAATATCCCGACTGAGGCGGTACTGTAGGACAGGAGCAAAAGTCCGTGTCGTAGAGCGAGGCTTTGAAATGGGGGTTCGGGTGGGGTTCAATCGAGCGATACAGCAGTCAAGAGGAGAGAAAGGACGCTTCATTAACGCATTATCATTACGCATGCGAGCTCATCATACAGCCATGCTCGCGGGTCATATACACAGAAGGGATATCATCAGCGCCCACACGTACATCTACAAGCCGCCGTCGCCCTCGATCAGTATACTTCCGCCGCCGTCTGTAAAGTCCTTGTGGAACTTTTGCCACGACTTGCATCCATCCTCCAAGCCTCCAAAGCCGCCTGACCCGCCGTTCGCACTCTCGATCTCGTCCTTGCGCTCCAGAAACTGGACGCCCAGGCCGGCGGAAATGTGGAAGGGAATGTGGCAATGCATGAGCCAGGCGCCGGGGTTATCGGATTCGAATGCTAGGACGAGATAGCCCTTGGCGGGGAGAGTGGCGGTGTCGCGACGGATGGGGTTGGAGGTCTTGAGGCGTGAGATGTCGCCGTTCCAGATGGCGTTTTCGGCCTGGTCGAGGACATAGAAGTCGTGGCCGTGCAAGTGAATGGGGTGAGGGAGAGGCGGAGTTGTAGCATTGTCTTGTTGAATTACCCAGTATTGCCACTATTGTGATGTTAGTTCATTTTTCGCGATCTGCGTAATTGGGATGGGGATTAACGAACCTGGTGCTTCTCGCCGACCTCAAAAACATGTCGGTTAGCAGGGAATGTGTCGTTGTCGTCAAGCACATGCTGTAGCGTCGGGTAATCGAAATCAATCACCATCGGGACACCGTTGACAAGCCATTGGACGAGGTTGCCGCTGCCCGCAGTGTTGGTGAAACCGACCTTGAGCTCTTCGGGTACTTCTGCTGGTACGTCTGTTTTGACGTAAGGCACAACTGTTTCGTCATAGCAGCCCGTTGTCAACGGGGCTGAAGCGGTGGAGTTAGGATCACCAGGGCCTGCGCCATCGTATCGGAAGATACTGCGGATGTTTGCGGCATTGGCGTTAGGTCCGTCGCAACGGCCGCCTGTGCCCACGCGAAGCCAGTAGTTGCCTTTGGTTTGATTTGCGTTGACGATAACGTCATATCGTTGGCCTATGAACAGAGTGTGGGGTTAGTGTAATGTTCCACGGCAGGCTGGTGCATATTCGTGGCTGCGGCGGTGTGCAAGGACTTTGTCGAGCACATCCGAGGAATGAAATCTGGGTGGACTTACCAACTGCGATAGAGAGAGAACTGCTCTCATATGGCACAATTGGGACAAAATCAGCGGCAACAACTGTAAACTTATGACCGTCAAGTCCCACATGCAACCAGTTGTTAATACCAACGTTGGCAATGCGGAGCAAATGCGACTTTCCGGGGGTCAATGTTGTGACAGCATACTTGCCGCCAGCTGTTGATGTCATCGAGCCATTGATGAGGACATTGTCTGCAGTCGGTGGGCCTGCCGCATGTAACGACGCCGCATTGACTTGGAAGATGGGTGCGTGGAACCAATCCGTGATGGGTAATACGCCAAGATCAATGTCGTAGTTGGCAGTAGACGGGCCTTTGATGATCATAGTACCCCAGAGTCCGTCACCGTACTGCACCGAGTAATGCGAATGATACCACTATGACGATTAGAATGAACCCGACTAGAAGTGGAGAATTTGGTCTTACAGTAGTTCCATACTGGGTAGCTTTGAAACGGTAGACCTTGGTCTGATCAGGCGCTATCGGACACTCGGTGATACCATTGACCCCGTCCATCTCATTGGTTCCAAGTTGTCTCAAACCGTGCCAGTGAATACCAGTGCCATTTGAACTGAGCTGGCTAGTGACTGTAATCTCAAGTGTATCGCCCCAGTCCGCAACAATGGTCTAAAATAGTCAGCATCGTCCTGGTGCGGTCACTCGGGAGCACTTACTGGACCTGGGATCTGGCCGTTCACAGCCAACACAGGTCGTGCGAAGCCATCAGGAGCCATAGTTGTATTCGTAATCTCGAGATGATACTTCGATAGTAAGCATATGGATGCTATAGATCATGAGAAAAACCATACCTTTACAGTCTTACCTGTATCAGGCCAGTGAAGGTCCATATCTGTGTCGATGTTGAAGTCACCTTGCCAGCATCCTCTCGATGACGGTCCATGGGTGCAGCTTCCGCCAGTCGGGTATCCGTCTCTTTTTTGATGGGCAGATAGGCCAGTCTCCCTCCATGGTACTCTTGGCCTGAGTAGATCAGCTGAAGGTAGGCTGAGTGATGTAGCAAGAGGGGCCAATAAGGCCGTCAAGGCCGCCGTGGTTGCTAACAACGAAAGCATTATGACTGTGATGGACCAATAGAAGGAAAGTATAGTACAATCCGAACACCTCCTACACTAAGAACGAGTGCGACCTCACTACGGATATCCGACCGAGGGGGAGAAAAATGGAAAGGCGACCTGTATTGAATCAGAGGGTAACACGAGTGGTTATATCTTCAGCATGACAAGCGTGACATGCCTGCCATGCTATCAACTCTCCTCAGGCCGGTGATCGACGCACTAGAATCAGGCAGGCGCTATCAGCTCGATACTGTGGAGAAATGCCACCACTAGCATGTGCCTCCCTCGTGAAGTTGCGCCATGTCAGTGTCAATACCAAGATCGTCATCAGGACGGAGTGCGGCACGCGAGCGGCAAGTGAGCTAGGGCAGTGTGTGAGACTAGAGGTATGAGACTCCAACATCTCAGCCTTGGACAGATGGCGGGCATGCCTTATTGGTCGATTGTGCCTCATGCTCTGGTGATTATCGTGTAACAACAACAGATGCAGCTAGGCGTACCGAGCCAAGGACGCAAACACGAGTGTGTAGAGCGACATGTAAGCTCAACGGATGAGGACCGAGTGTTGAGTAGCGCAACTGGCGGTGGCTTCAACAGACATGGCGCGACCGTGTTCGGTCGACGCATGTTGGTCGCGCAGAAAGCGGGGCCCGGCGATGCAGACTGGCGTGCAGATTACGGGAGCAAATTCCCTGTTGGGTAGTCGACAGGCGTGGTTCGGGCGTTCCATGAGGTCAGAAGTCGGCATATCAGCCTTCCTGCAGTGAACCGAACGGGCACTCGAAAGAAGCTCAGCCAGGCCAAGACGATGTATCTATTTCCGCGAGCGCTATTCCATATTTGGACATTAGCGTGGAGTGGCGTACCGGAGCGATAATGGGGACCCGAACGTCAGCCGCCATCCACAGCATCACCACTGCAAGTTTGACCTGTCAAGATCTTGCGTGCCAGCGCAACATTCACCGGCTGCATCGTACCCTTGCTATTCTCCGGTCTTTTAGACTATCGATTGCTGCAGAGTTGCACTAGGAAACCATGTCAGGCTACTGGTCTGGTTTGGAGTGAGGTGCTCCCGACATGGCGTTCATGGCCAGCATGAAGATTCGAGGCCAAATGGATAGAGTCTGCGTTCTGGTCAAGAGCTGACATCAGGACTGCCATTATGGTTTCGGTCCGCCGACTAGGCTCACTCCTATTATTGTTGGGCTTCGGGTTTTTGCTCCGAATGCGAGCAACAGCGCGATAGCGATGGTGGTCTCAAGCCTCAGCTGGCCTCGGTTGGCAGTGCAACTCTTCTTTGAAGCTTGGTGGTCGTCTTGACGATCTTTGACAGAGCCATTGAGTGCTGGCCGTGCATGCATGTCGACCAAAGCATTGGAGCTGACAACCGGTGACAACCGACAGGTCTATGGTCTGGTCAAAATGCATGCATCTCTGCCGACATGTTGGTGAGACCGACACCGTCTACTAAAACGCCACAATATCGAAAGGAAGCGGCGTAGTCTTACTTGCATCATGGGCTGACAAGGACCACTTCGCGTATCTTTGTGTCCTCCGCAATGACCAGTGTATGCAGCCCTGTCGCCGTGCTCATTCCTGGCATTCGTGTCTCTGTAAAGCGTCCGGAGAAAACGTGGTGTCCAGGGTATAGGCGAGCGACTTTGTGTTACTCGGACATGAAATCATATTGAAGCTTAATGGCACGTCGTTCGTCCGTCACGAAAAGTTGGACCTCGATGTTACTGAAGAATTTCTTCTTGCTGCTGCCTGTCATCCTAGTACGGTCCTACCGAGGTCGCCCATGGAGCGAGATCTAGGTCGAGCAGCTGCATGTGTGGCGAAAGACTGCTCACCTTCCTTGCAGACAGCTTGAGTCGTGTGTCAATCATCTGGGGCAAGGCACCCAGAATGTCGGAATCGGTTCCTGACCATCATCGAGCATGTCGATCAGAGCTTCAAGTCTGGTAGCGCAAAGTTCAGTGGCGGTCGGATCTACCCGGAGAGGCAACGGGTGGAGAGCTCGCAGAAGCTTGTGACGATTCGCGAAGGGGTTGGGTTCCTCGTGGGCGAAGTGGAATTGGTGGAGGAGAGTCATGTGGGTGTAAGATGTCGTGCATTCTTGCCGTGACGACTCGCATGCAAGAGTGACGCCGCGAGTCATCAGGATCTTGTCTGGTTCCAATGAAAGACAATGTGCCGGTACTCAGCACCTCTGTTCAGCGGAGATATTGTATCGTCGACGCTTGTCGAGAGTGTGTGGCGACGTCTTCGTGTCGCACAGTGCGCAGTGGGCGACTTTGGCATGTGTCAGGTGGTGTAGTGTGTGAGACAATGAAGCGTACGTTAACGATCATATGAGAGGGTTGCGACGGGCTCAAGACGAACGACAGTGCTTCTTATCAAAAGTGGTGGTGAGAGGACGCGTAGTCGAACAAGGTTCCTGCTCAAATTTGCTCAGGTGGCAGCCACGACTGCACGACGGGAGAAGCACGGCCCTGCATTGACGATGAGGACTGGGATAAATGTGTGTAACTGTGGAGTTCGTGTGCAGTGTAGCTGTAATGCGCTAATGTACTGAGCAGATCGTTGTAATGTACAGCATGGAAAAGCAGCCAAGCATGGTATCTACGCGTCCAAACGTACTGTGTATAGTGACACTTATTGTGGTTCTTCGACGACACCCAGCGCTTGGCCAACCTTGACCTTCATTCCTTGTTCGATATTCCATTTGAATCCACCTCGTCTGGAACCAGCGTAACCCTCATCCAGGCTTGGCCGGATGCCCTTCGGCGCCTCGAAGACGAGCACGATGGTGCTGCCCAATTGAAAGCCGCCCATCTCCTCACCACGCTTCAGCGAATGTCCGCCAAGCACCTGACTAGCGCTTGTGTAAGATGCTTCTGAGAACCCAGAATATGGTTCTCCACGTGCTGCGGCCTCTTCAGCCGCGCGATCGGCAGCAGTGTCGGTGGTAAGCGAGTTTGTACGCAGCTCGCGATCGAAGTTGATCTTGATGGAGCCAACGTTGGTCGCACCAACAGGCGTATATGAGAAAAAGCCCCAACGCCAGCGACCAAGCAGAACAACACGTTCATTCAGGGTGAAGAGACCAGGCATCCGGCGTTGCAGGAATGGCGAGACGCTATACAGCTCTCCAGCGAAGTGGCGCCGGCTCTCGACTACCCATGAGACTGGAGAATGGAAGCGGTGGTAGTCGCCTGGTGCGAGATAGACAACGCAGTAGTAGAGCGCAGTGGGTGTTTTGACCGAAGCAGGTGCCCACCAAGGCCGTGCAGCTTCGCTCAGTGCGAGATCAGCACGCACTTCGGCTTCGGAGGACGGCGTGGGAGCCGTCGACTGGTCAGTCGGCATCTCTGCCGGCTTTCCGCCTTTTGGCCAAGGCCCAGAAAAGAGGTTCGGTAGGGTATACGAGATGCCGTTCACTTGGGCGAATTCCTCATCTGCACGTACGACATCCTCGTCGGCATTCTTCTCGTGTGTCCGCGAGGTTCTGACCTGCGAATCTGCAATGTTGTTCTCGGGCTTCGAGGGTCGAACAGAACCCAACAGGGCGTCCAGACTATACGTGACGCCCTTGACCTGCTCTACTTCGCCATGCTCAATTGTTCCAAATTGGATAACCTTGCCGTCGGCGGGCGAAAGAACGGCATTCGGGTTAGGGTCGAGCGGGCGGACCCCTGGCTTCAACGTGCGGTAGAAAAATGCGGCGAGGTTTGGGTAGACATGTAAATCTGGCTCCGAGACTTCGGAGAGACTATACGCTGTTAGCTCGGCGATGAGTCGCGACTTGCGGCACTCACTTGACACCAAAGATAAAGGAGTAGAGCTTGAAGCCGGGCACGCGAAGATAGTATGGGATATCGATCTCATTGAAGCGACCCCACAGTCTTGACAAGGCCTTCAACGGCAGGGTGGACATGATCTGGACCGACCTATTCTTGCATTAGTGGATAGCATGCATTGAGCCGCATGCTCTACTGACCATGGTCCGCTCGGTCGTATCCTCTCGCGCTTCTTTGGGCGACCCTGGGAATCTACAGATACCTCATCTGGAAGGTCCTTGTTCGCGCCGGCCTCGGTGTGCTTCTCTCGCCGCTGTATACGATATAGCTGGAATGCGCCGAGGAAGCCAATGCCGAGGGCTATTGGGATGGGCTCCCACTTGATCTTTGTGTTCTTGAGGGCCGAGTTGAGCCGCGATCGGAAGGATTCCTTCCTGTGGAAATTTTGCTGGTCGAATGCGGGGCGAGAGGAGGTGAAGGTTCGCGAGGGGACTGTGAGGCGTGCATGGCGATCTGTGGGTGGAGGAAATCGCGAGCGGGTGGGGGCTCGCATGAGCTGGCGGGAGCAGGAGGACGCCATATCTACTTCATTGCCTAGGTCGCAATGCAATCAATCTTTGGGCCTCGGATTTGGTGGCAGTTCAAGCAGTCACTCGGGAAGCATGACGGTGAGGCGTCGCGTGGGAATTGCAGAGCTTCTCGAGCCAATGATGTAGAAAGGACATGGCCTAGCGCCCCGGCGATCATCTTGGAGGAGCTGACACACGCCGTTGACCTCTGCAGCGCGACACGTCCAAGTATTTCTCAATCCACAGCAACTGCATCTTGGAATAAGAGTCCTTACTGCTGAAGCCTCTGACCTGGTGCAGTCACATCACTGAGTCGTACTAGAATGGCCGTCAGAGGCCTGCCGAGGAGCTGATTCCGCGCCATAAACGCAACGTATACAAACACGTCGCAAACTTACCAACGCCCACAACTGTCGCTTCACCTGCATCCGGCACTCGTCTAGTAGCTTCAACATGACAGAACAAAAGCCTACCATCAATTTGAAGGTGCTCTCGCCATCGACCGAGGTTGAAGGCGGCGTCGCCTTTGCAGATCTCCCCACTACTACAACCATCAAAGAGCTGCGGAGTCGCATACAGGATGCGGTGCCGTCGAGGCCAGCGACAGAGCGCATGCGCTTGATCTACCGTGGGCGGGTTGTAGCGAACGATGCAGACACGCTGGGCGATGTCTTTGGTGCAGACAACGTGAGAGAGGCCTTCACCATGGCGTGCTATAGCTAACGTCTATCCAGATCCGTGAGAGCAAAGAACAGAGCCTGCACCTCGTCCTCCGAGAGCTTCCCCCAAGTAGCTCTGGCTCTGCGTCACCCGCCCCACGCTCATCGACTGCTCCTCCCAATCCCTTCCGCCCCGCACAAGCGCCCATACCAGCAAGCCCTCCGCTTCACACGAACCCATTCCGCACGCTCCCACAGCCCCGACCAAGCTCCCAGCCGCAGGCATTACCGCACCAGCAGCATCATCATCACCATCCGCACGTGCATCATCACCACCTGCCAGGACCGCCGAACCCGTTCCAGATTCCTCTGCCACCCATTGTCCAGCAGCATCTTGCGCAGACAATGGGCATGGCTCAAAACGGGCAGGGAAACAACGACCAAGTGCCCACTCCGCAAGGAACACAGCCAGGCGAAGGCCAACCCGCGCCTGGTGATGGTCCGCAAGCCCCGCCCATGGGCCTTCCGCCGTTGCCAGGCTTTGGGCCGCCCAACCTTCCTCCAAATGGCAGAACAGTGAGGCAGGAAGGCATAGGACCCAATGGGGAGCGATGGAGCGTCACATACAGCAGCGCAAATATACCCGCTGGAGGGCTACAGCCTCACGCACCGCTTTCTTTCCCACACCCACAGGCCTTCGGACTGCCGCCCCGCCCAACTGGCTCACCCGCGCCCACCGAGGCCATAGATCGCCTGCTTCCACGTATGAGATACATCCTACAGAATGCGCGACAAGAGCTGGAGAACGTCAGAACATTGCTGCAGGCCTCCAGCCAACAAGCGCCCCCGCCGTCCACAGCACAACCACCAGTATGGCGTCTTGAGCGTATACAGCAACACATTCAGACCATGAGCCAGAACCTCAATCTGGTCGAACGCGGCCTTGGCGTACTAGCTGCCGATGCTTCTATGACAGACAATCCAGAAGTTGTCTCGATGAGGCAATCAGCCACCGAGCTTAGAAGGCAACTCGAAGACGTCAACCGCACAATAAGTCAGCAAGGGGACGCGACTCATCCTCATGCACCTGCGGCAGATAGTCTGTTCTCAAATCTGTTGTCCGCCGCTCCCACTGCCGCACGAACACCTTCCACCTCGCAGCCACAGACGCAAGCGGCCGCTCCAATGCTGCCATCGAATGCTCCTGAGGAACTCTTTCTCCTGTCAAGCCCGCAAGGACCTGTTGGTATACTTTTCGATCAACGAGGTACCTACATGACAGCTCCCATGATCCCCACTCTCCCATTTCAGACCTTCACAAACCAATTCTCGCAGAACCGCCAGCTCATTTCCGGGCTGGGGCAGCAGATCGCTCAGGGTTCGCATCAATTACCTAATCATCTAGCCAATATTCAGCTCACGCCTACGCCAACACAACAACCTGCACCAGCCGGCCAGGGCCAAGGCCAAGCTCAGCCTAGAGGTCAAGACGCAGGCCAAGCTCCAGCTCAAGATGCGAACCAAGCTCAAGCTGCGAACCCCAATGAGCAACCAATGGCTCCTGGAGGCAATGATGGCCTTGCGAACATTGGCGGCCATCTCTGGCTCATCTTCAAGCTAGCATGCTTCGTCTACTTCTTCTCCGGCACCGGCTGGTACAAATCCATATTGCTTGGCATCATCGCCGGAGCTGTCTACCTCGCCCAACTTGGCATTTTCGAAGAGCAGTTCAACCTCATCCGACGCCACTTCGAAGCCATCCTTCCCGTCGGCGCACTCGCTGAGCGCGCAGCACAACCACGCAACGCAGCGCAAAATCAGCAACGTGTAGAGCCGGGCCGCAATCTTACTCCAGAAGAAGCGGCACGGCGTTTGCTTCACCAGCGCCAGAATGCAAGGGTCGGCTGGGTTCGTGAGAGTATGCGCACGATTGAGCGGTCGTTTGCGATTTTCGTGGCGAGCTTGTGGCCGGGGATTGGGGAGAGGATGGTGCATGCGCAGGAAGAACGCATCAGGGCGGAGAGAGCGGCCGAGGAGGAGCGACAGAAACAGGAAGAGGAGAAGGCGAGGGCGGAAGCGGAGGCGCAAGAGCAGAAGGAGGAGAGTAAGACGGCGTCGGGAGATGGGCCGGGCGGCCAGCCTTCATCGAGCGCGAAGGGCAAGGAGAAGGCTGTTGTTGCGGAGGGTGAGGCGCAGGCAAGCTCGAGTCCGGCTTGATTGTCCTTGAGCTAGAGGAATGTGTAGGCATGGTGATTGAGATGCATTGTGTTAATGAACAACTTCCATTCCATCCAAGTCTTCCCGTGCTAGATCTGTCGGCAGTCCCAACCGCAGGATCGGCCCGGACCAACTGACTCTACAACTCAAGCCATACATCTCATTGTCAGATGACCAGCACGTACGTGACCTTGACTAAACCGCCCACTGTAACTCAACTAATGACCATACATAGCCCTGTGCGAGATTTAGCAGTCCCAGTATAGAAAGCAAAGCATGACATGTACATCTAGAATAGGACAATACATATCACCATTCATCTCCGTTTCGTCCAAAAGGAAGACGTTCAAACTATTTCTAACATTGCTACTCGAACACATCATCTCCCAACCCGCACAAAACTACAACACCATTTTAAACTCCGGGTCCCGATCATCCCCCACGCCCGCATACCGATCCATCCCACCCCTCCTCTTATCGCGATTGAGTTTCCACACCCAGGCCACATTCGCCGCAATCAGCAGCCAAGCCGCACACAGCAGCCCCAGCATGATACTATGGCTCCTGCGAAACTGCGGGGCCTCTTTCTTCTGGTAGACGAAGCTAGCGACGAAGCCGCCACAGTTGGCGACCGCGAGCTGCAGCGCCGACGTCGTCGCGCGCTTATAATGCCCCGCGGAATTATTGCTGTTCCAGGAGAGAATGCACGGCACGGACGCATACATGCCGGTGGCCATGAGGAACGTCATGGCGTACTGCACGCGGGGGTTCGCGGACTGGCTGATGACGGCGTAGCCGACGATGGCGACGGGGAGGGTAACCAGCATGACGGGCCCGCGCAGGGCGAGGCGGTCGGAGAGGAAGGCGGTCAGGACGGTGAACAGGGCGGCGACGGCGTAGGGGATGACGGTCCAGAGCTGGGCGGCGTTGGCGTCGGCGGCGAAGCCGGCGTTGACGATGGTCGGCAGGAACAGGCCGAAGGAGTACAGCCCGCACAGGATGGCGAAGTAGGCGGTGGCGCTGAGCCAGACTTGCAGGTTGAAGATGCCGCGCTGGACTTCGGCCCAGGAGAAGGGCTCGTGCAGCGAGTTTTGCTGGTCGAGCCGCTGCCGCGCTATGTCTTTTTCTAGGGGGGTGAGGAAGCGCGCGGATTCGATGGCGTTGGGGAGGAAGATGGCGGATATGAGCCCTACGAGGACGGTGAGAAGACCCTCTACGATGAAGATCCAACGCCAGCCTTCGAGGCCACCGGCGGGGCCGATGGCGTTGAGGCCGCGAGCGAGCAGGCCGCCAAAGGCACCGGAGAGGGAGGCGGCAGTGTAGAAGATGCCGATGCGGAGGGCGAGTTCGTTGCGGCGGTAGAAGTGGGAGAGGTAGAGGACCTGTGCCATGCTATTTAGTATCTTGAAGAGAAATCGAGGATCGAAAGGGGAGATATACCATGCCAGGTAATAATCCACCTTCTGCCACACCAAGTAAAGCGCGAACGGTAACAAAGGACGCAAAGTTCCGCACGAAGCCCAGACACATTGTCAGAACACCCCATACAGCCGTCAAAAGCGGCAGCCAGATCTTGGGCGACATTTTCTTGAGGACGAGGTTGGACGGCAATTCACTGTTGCATCAATCAGCTTCCGAACTTGCTTCAAGACAAGACTAAAAGGGACAACGACAACGAACCTCGCGATATACGTGGCGTAAAACACACAAAGCCCAATCGCATACTGATGGTCATCGATGCCGATATCCTTCTCCAGCCCCAGAATCTTCGCATTGCCCACATTCGTGCGGTCGATGAAGGAGCACAGAAACAGGAGCGCCAGGATAGGCAACAGTCTGAAGTGTCGTTAGCAACCGCGAAACCAATGTGTAGTAAAACAGTTGCCACGCACCGAACATCCATCTTCAACACGACTCGGCGCATCATCTTCGACTCCTCCACACCAACGCCAACACCAACATTAAGCCCCGCTTCTGCTTCCACTTCCCCTTCGCTCGTCTTCCCGCTCTCATACCGCTCCGAATGCATCTTGGCTGGACTTGCGCTCATCATACCATACACACTCACTCACTTGCAATCCAAAACACAAAACCAGCGGACTGACTGTGATGTGAGAAAGCCATGCAAACCCGGCCACGACCGTATATTAACAACACCGCTCGGCACACGCACGCATCATGACCCTGCCGTGTTCCCCACGGGGTGCGGGTGTGATTGGCGGGGCCGGCACTGGGGATAAGCAATGCTTGGCCCGTTCGGGGCAAAGCTTGGGTAGGATCGGCGGGGGGCGGCGG
>TARA_R110002003_G_scaffold132_1_pt1 | contig 13721 bp, 14 predicted proteins | sample TARA_R110002003 | Tara Oceans TARA_R110002003 (sample SAMEA4396441) | marine metagenome | biome: Westerlies Biome; feature: [SRF] surface water layer (ENVO:00010504); material: water (ENVO:00002006), including particulate matter (ENVO:01000060) such as... | depth 5 m | reverse complement strand
CTCATAAGGAAGACACGGAAAATGCGCCTAGTTTTCGCAGTGGTATCACGGGCCTTGCTGGAAGAGATGCGACATATCAGCCTCGCCGTTGATGCCAAAGAAGTTGAACCTGTATATGCGTCAGTCACTATCCACCACGGTCGTTCCAAGTTTAGTAGGCTTACCAGTCATCTACGTTGAGACTCATCGGCACTATCGGATTAGGCCTCCCACCTGAGCTACTGCTCCAAGCATCGTCCTGTGCACTGTGCTGTTGTTGGTTTTGAGACATCATCTCCATCTGTTGCGCCCACGCTTGTGGATTGTTGTGGTCGAACGCGCCTGAAATCCCCATCGCGGTCTGCATTTGCTGCGCACTTGGCCCTTGCTGTTGCGCCTGAACATTGCCATTGTTCTGCTGGTGCATGGCCAGGTTCTGTGGTTGACTTAAAGCAGGGTCAACAAGGCTGTGGTTAGGAGCGGGCGAGATCTGCGGGAAGTTAACATGCGTGTCCGCAGGGAACAATTGGTCAGGCTGAAAATTTTGCCAGACCTCCTGGCTGATATTGGGCGTATCACGAGTGACAAGAAACAGATCCGGCGGCGTGCCAGGATAAGAGTAAGAGGGATTGAAGGGCGTCGTTGGGCGTGTGCCTGATCGCGAAGGACCCATGAAGGCATCGTGGTTTTGTCGGTTCATCTGTGGTGATCCTGTTGACATCTGTGGCATTGGTTGTTGTTGAGGTGGTAGCTCGCGTGACGGCGTGACAGCAGGGGTCTGGGGTCTCGATCGTTCATAAGACACTTGAGGCGCCGGCGGGCCATTTGTGGCTGGGAAACCCAGATCCATGTCGTCGAATTTGCGCTTGGGTGCTTCTGCAGCTGGCTTGCGTGGTGGTGGAGGGCCGGAAGAGGCCTTGTTCTTCTTGTGGTTTCTACCAGCAGCCTTCTGCAGGCGCTCTTCGAGGTGTTTGTTGCCAAGGATGGACTCGAACAGGGTGTGGACCATCTTCGCGACAAGCCAGACTTTGGATACCTCCTTCAGTGCATCTAGACATATCTGTATCCGCTGTTCCGTCGCCGAAACGATGGACTTGTTCGAGGATTTCATCTGGTATACATGCATGATCAAGGCCGAGAAGAGACTATACACGATGAAGGCCGGGGTGTACCTGATCTGGTCGTGTGCTCGTAGGTTCTCAATAATAGAGGTTATCATGGCCGCGGCTTGATATGCAATGTTTCTGGAAGGGTAGGCATGCTCTTCCCCAAAGCCGTCCAAATTGGTAGCCTTAGGGGACCCGGCAGGTGGCATGTGCGCTCGATGCAGCAGACACAAGGTGGTACTACCATGTTCAGCCTGATGTTCGTCAAGGATGGCTTCGCACTTACTAGTAGTTTGAATGTAACAGAGCGGCCCAGAAGTGATGGCGTGACCGATCCCATTGCACTTCTGGCGGACAGTGCTGCAACCAATCTGCAAGAGCCATGTCGCTGTGGGTAAGGTCAATGGCGTTTGCCCGCCGATGTTTTGATGCGACCGAGTACTGCTGTGATAAGACGAGGCCCATGATCTCGCTCAACTTGACATAGTTGATGAAAAATTGAACATGGACCGGGTCCGGAGGGAATTCCGCTGCGTGGTCAGTGTCGTCGTCAAAGAAGTCGTCTTCGGAGACCATCTCGACGTCCGAGTCTTCGGGGTCTATGGCAACGGGCCTGCCCAATGCAACAGCCACCGATCGATCTCGGCTGTACAGCGTCCACCAGATTCGCTTCCAAAGTCGCTTATCTGAACGTGTGAGCTGGGAGCCCTCCACGCTTCGATGCATGCCGGAGCCCTGAGCTACGACAATAGCAACCCTCGTCCAGTAAAACACGTTCTTTGTGACATCCTCTGGTCCTTCCCAGTACCAACCCATCAAAATGAGCGCTTGTACAATTGTGACCCTGTCGTCTTCGAAGTTTGCATCGAAGAGTGCCTTTGCACGTTTATAGAAGGTCATGGCTGCGGGTGTTGTTGAGCCACTGGAGTCCATCAACTGAGCGTTGTTGCACACTCGCGAACCTGCCAGCAGCACGGCTTGGAGGAGCAACAGCGAGGGTGGGTTCTTGGGATCGCGATACTGACGCATGAAGCGACTCCGGTTGATGACGGGCACAACGGGAGCTACCCACTTGAAGAAGGCGTCGACGAGTTCGTCACATAGGGCACGTGGGGGGAGGAGGAATGCGCCTCGCTGGTGCAAAATCTCGATCTCCATGTTGTCCATCTCGTTTGACCGCGCTTTGGTGCCGCGTATGCTCTCAGGTAGGGGATAGTGAACAACATCGGTCGTGCCATAGCGATCGTGCACGAGGAGGGATAGGTTCGAGGATTCACCGAGGTATGCGACACGGCCAGCTTCCTTGATCGGGGCTCGTGCGAACTTGGGCTTCATGAATTGCACGTATGTTCCGTTGTGGCTGGCCTGCTGTGCGGCATAGCCAGTGGGCACTGTCGTCGAGGGAGTGCCATCTTCCGAGTTGTATACCGTCGTCTTGTCGCGTGGTTCAGCAGAGGGACTTGCCGGTGAGCGACCTTCGCTGTCGCCTCGGTCGCTGGACTCTTACGTCAGCTATACTACATTCCCGGAACAGGATGTATTGGTTCTACCTGTCGGCATCTTTGGCGCGTGATGTTGTGGTCTTCTTGCGCTTAGGCGCGGGGATGCGACACTCGATGGAGAAGGCGGTACAGTTGGTGCATGGAATTCCTAAAGAGGCGGCATCGCAGCGGACCTACTCGGCTGTTATGCTCTGCTTTTGTGGTCCCATGTACCCGTGCTACGATTACTGACCTTCCGCGCATGGCAAGCTGTGAATGGTGGTTAGCACAGTGCGGCTTCAGAATCGACCTCGGTGCCGAGGTACGTCGAGCAATAACATCGACATAAGACCGCCGTCCTGCCCTCGACCATACGGAGGATGCGCGAAGCTGGGGGGAACTCACTTTCGCACGCTCTGCTTGCGCGCTGGCGTCTGAAGGAAGGGTGGCCAGGAGGAACCGATTGCGACGACGGCGAAGGCCTGTTGCTGTCAGCCTGGTCCTATTGCACCTGCGCATCGCGCGACCTACGAGACGGGTCCTCCTCCGTTACTCGGCTGCGCAGCCAGCGGTTGCTGCGCCGGGGGCACTGCGTTGGCCATGAAGGAGTGCTCGCCAGACATGGCTCCACGCACATGTGGTCGTGAGGGTGGAGGTCGTGATTCGAGACTGTGCCACGCTTCTTTACGTACGGCGGCGGAGGGCACGCGGTGACGCTAGTGGATTCGACGGGCGGGTGCAACCCAGGCATTGATCACCAAGCTTGACGACCTTCTGTGATCCTCGCCCTGCCGTTCATTCCGTATTGTACTTCAAGATGGGATCTCGTCACCCTTTACACTGTACAGATAAACGTTTCGTAATTCCCCGCACTACCACGACTACCTCGCTGCGCAGGCCCTGCGGCGGTGAACAGGGTTACGTTTTGGGAAGCGAACCCAGTTGGTTCCCCCCGGATCGTCCGTAGTCAAATAGATCGCACCTATTGGCGGGCCCTCCACCCAACTTAGGTCGCACATTGTCCATCTGGCCCACGCATCTTTGTCACCGGCTTCACTACCTTCAGCATGCTCGCGGCGTATGCATGTTAACGGAGATTCATCACAAGGCGTCTGCACCAAAAGCACATGGTCACATAATACCGAGATTCACATGCAAGAAGGCTCAAAAGTCGGCAGATGTCAAATTACATGGACCAGGCCTCATGAAACACGATGGATGCTGTGGATCCTTGACTCCATCGAACGTAGATACCATGGCGTGCTGTAGGCTCCCACGCTGCTGCGTTCTTTGTGCAAGAGAGCTTGCAGGGTTAACTGTACAGCTTCGCGTTGATGCATCGGTGCCAAGGTCCCCAACCTATCGTTATTTCAGGACGGCAACGCTTCTTTCTGCAATCTGAAAGCCTCAAGCTTGACCGTCTTGTTTGGTGGACTGACATACGCCAGTCTGACATCTCCGACCAGATCCTGGACAACCTCCTCCTCGGACGCCCACACAAAACGTTGGTGTTCGATCGGATCCAAGGTGACATTGGTGTCCTTGACTTCGATCTCAAAGATCAGCTTCAACCATGTGACAGGAGGTCTTCCAGGGCGCCCATCACCAAAGCTGAACTCTCCGACTTTTCTGCGAACGCGCGTGGCTGTCAATCCGGTCTCTTCTTTCAACTCTCGTACGGCCGCGTGTAGGATGGTCTCGTCGATGTCGTCAACTTTGCCGCCTGGGACTTCCTATGGTGCTTTAGCCCCAACTCAGTTGTTAACTCCAGCTGCCTACCCAGAAATTTGGGAAAGCCTTTTCATCAGCTGCACGCTGCACGAGAAGAAGTTTTCCATTTGCATCGAAGACTGCTATGCCAGTGCATAGCACATCGTATCCTGGGTGTTGTCGGAGATACTCTTTATCACTGACAGCAAACTCTTGTAAACTTGACGGGTAGTCAAAAGGAGGGGCGACAGTTGCCATCGTATGTAATAATGGCAAAGACGTGTCAAGAATCGACGGGCGCCGCGATTCAAGAGTGTCGGGCTGAGCTCAGTATATGTAGAACGTGGATGCCTTGAACTAGGCACCGCTCTTTCCACTTCTGCCGGTCAACAGACCCTGACTCTGCATCTGAGCTACACGACTGCAAAGGCACGATGCGCTTTTCCTTTCAGAGAGGACGAGCCGCAGTGCATGTACCGTAGGTGGGTGAAGAAAGCTGTCACGTGGATCAAGCTAGTTTCGCGTTTCCATTAGCGCAATCCACCCACAACACCGAGGCGCGCACTGCGCGTCATCATCCTCCGCACGCACATCATCACCCATTCGCCAATTCGCGCAACACCACGCTCACGACACTGCGTGTGACGTGTACATATTAGTCGCTTCGACAACACTCGCTTGCGACAATGCCGCGCCCAAAGAGAACCAAGATAACGTCAACCACTACACGCGTCGCGAAAACAGCCCCACGCAAGGAAACCGCGAAACCCGTCGTATCGAAGAAAGCCACAACCAGCGACACTCCGAATAGCTTCAGTGAAAACAGCGATGGCTTGGTCACCAAGTCGAGAGCTACGCGACCGAAGAGGAGGATGCCGTGGGAACAGACTCCAGAGCCTGTAGACGAAGCGGACTTGATAATGACGGGCGCGCTACCTGCAGCTCAAGATGTGCCTCTCCCATCGACTAAGAATCGCACACCTGCATCAGACGCGTCTCGAACGGCCCGCACCACGAGAAGCACGAGAACATCTGCACGAAAGAAATCACCCTCTCTGGTTATACCGGCACCTGAAGAAGTTGCAGCAGAAGGCGATACTAGCGGATTCGGGGACCTTACATTCTCATCACTAGGCTCAGAGTCGCCCGCGCATGGAACGCGCCCACCATCTGCGATCAAAGTAGGGGCAACACCAGCACATGAAGCCTCCATACTAGCCTTGACGAATTTCAAGAGGAGAGCCCGGCAACCAAGTCTCCTCCGCATGGTGCAGCAGACGACTGATGTCGAAGACAATGACCAAAGTTCGCTTGACGATACGGATAACTTCGACTTCGACGACTTTCTTCCACAAGCAGAGTCGACGCCGCTCAAGGTACGAAAGAGTGCACCAGAAGACGAGACTCGGAATGATAGTGGCACCCAGATCTCTAGCTCTGGTTCTCGAGGCGTCAAGCGTAAGCTGTCACCCGTCGTTCAGGTCCCGCGCTCTTCGCCACCTTACGATCCGCCTTCCGGCGCCGATGTCGAATCTGCAAGATCGTCATCTCCTAGTTTACCCGAAATCGTCCCATCGCGCGAAGAACTCATCGAACAGACACAGGACGACCAAGAACCCTTGAGCGAAACAAATGCTCCTCCCATGTCCAGCAGTCCTGTACACGAGATACCGAAGCCTGCCCAATCCCCAGATCAAATACGCACGCGTCAGCGCGGAAGACAATCAAAGAAGGCTCCCAAGTACGAGTATTCGGATGCCGAAGAGCCAGAAACACCGGCCCAGGCGAAAAGGACAACTACAGCAAAAGCAAAACCCAGCATATCTACTGCGCAGCTCAAGGGTCTGCTGCCTCGCCGAAGGAATCGCAACCTGAGGGACCGTGACGAGTTCGATCTGGAATCCTCAGAGGCGACGCCGATCGACTCAGATCAGGATGAATTGCAGATGCCGAACCCACGTAGTCGACCAAGAGCACCAGCCGGAAAGTTGGCATCTCCCAAAGCTTCAAAGAAGACTAGGCGTGGCAGGAAAGCAGCAACCGCGAGGGTGAGCAAGACGTACAGTCGTCGAATATCTTCCGACAAGGAGAACGAAGCTGGGAACGACGCGGAGGAGCCGACGGTAGCGTCGATCATCGAGCATTCAGACAAGTTGGCAGCCATCAAAAAGAAGTTTGAGGAGGTCGATGCGTTCGAGCTGGAATTTGAGACTGTCGATGCGACGACAAGTTCAAGTCCGTTTCGATGATGTACATGGTCAAGTCAAAGGTCAAAAGCCGTGCATCTTTGTTGGCGTTCCCTGGGATATTATGATTCACGATTGTATAGGCGGTCTCTGTTTTCAAGCGTGGTGTTCAGAGTGCCCGCTGTCTGGTCTGTATGCTACCAAAAGTGCATGGGGCTAGGAGCATACTGTGGGTCACATTAGGATGTCCACCATTGGGAGGGGTTAAGCAATGTTATTTTCCAATCGTGCAGCACAGCATGGTGCTACATTCAGATGACGCTGGGCCCAGCGAAAATCGTGATCGCTAGTCATGTTGTATCAGCCTTATTCGAAAGCCTGGCTACCTACCTCTACTCTAGAACAGTAGATCAACGTCCAGCCGTAGACGGAAGCACGGATTACCTCATGTCGTCAAGTCGATTGTTTAAATGTCCGCGCGACCTTGAGTGACACGTTTGGTCGATCACGCATCATCGGTGCACCTGGTGATGATGGCTCTCCGCTGAGATGAGCTAGCTGTTATCTGTCCTTATCGTTTAGTACACCACCCCGAGAGCTCCAGATGATCAACAAGCAATGTTTGCATACGATGGTATTAATATGAGAACAGAGAATTCAGACATATTTTCACGGCTCAAACATTGGCGTTACGTTTCTCTGTGGGCGCCTTGCTGTTCGGGGGGAGCGCACGGCCTTTAATTGATGGAAGGAGCTACGTTCTTACGTAGCTGCCAGCCTTGGAGCGTCGACTATCCTAAACGAACACCACGCCTTCCTTCCGCTGCTCTCACGCAACCTGACATGTTTCTGTGAATGCATGCCATGCTTGTATCCGGCCGCCCCAATCCTTTGACACATGCAGTTCCAACTTCACTCGCTCCGCCTGGTGCGCCCATGCCATGAACCCCGCCAATTCCTCCCTGTCGACATCTAAGAGCAACTCGACACTGCGCCCCAGGACACGACGGCTGATATCAGTAGAGGACGACATATATGCAGCCGAGGGAAGTGACGATGCAGCGAGCAGGTCGGGGTCAAGGGTCACGTCGAGGAATGGCTCTCCTACGCCAAATGTGAAGCCCGGAGTATCTTCCAAGTCGCGCCTCAATGTCACCTCAGAGCCGTCCTCTTCTTTCGTGCGGTCTGTCAGCGCGCAGAGTCCGAAGCCCTCACGCAACTCGAACACGCTCTCTGGACTGTTTGGCAATCCGTGGTCGGCTATCCAAGGCATCGCAGCCAATGTCATTGGCAACGAGGGTACGCAGGCAGACCCGGGTAACACTCGAAGACGAAGACCAGCACATGGACGACGCACGTCCGTCAGCGCACCTCCGCCGAAACAATGGGGACCAGCAGGGGTCAGCTCGCATATTGGCGCAGGCACGCAGGAGGACAGGGAGAACATGGTGCGGGCGATGAAGCGCAAGGACCTGCTGAATGCCACTGAGCATCTCCTACCAGACTCTGCCGGTCGCATAAAGCGCAGGAACTCGGACGAACGACTCACCGCTTCTGCACCTCCCAGCGAGAACGACGATCGAGACGCCCTTGTCTACATCCACAAGGTCCGGCCACATGACACGCTTGCTGGGCTGAGCATTAGGTACAGCTGCGATCAAGCGATATTGCGCAAGTCGAACCGCATGTGGCCGAACGACAGCGTGCAGACGAAGCAGACGATAGTGCTGCCAGTAGATGCTTGTGGCGTAAAGGGCCGCCCAGCTCACGGGCCTGATGCTGTGCCTGAAGAGGACTTGCTGCTAGGAGAGTATGGCGACGACTCCAACAGAAACACTCCGAAACCTGATGCGAATGGTCTACCCAACGGCTGGAGCACGCCAAGGCACAAAGATGCAGAGACCAATTCTGTTGTCTCGTCGAATGCAGAATCAGAAACACCATGGAGTCATGATTCCTGGGTGCTCTTGTCTAATGACAAGCAACCCACGCAGATTGGCCGCATGCCTCGAAGAGCACTCGGCTTTTTCCCTCCTGCACGGCGGAAGTCTCTCGCCTATTCGGACGCATCTACTCCTCGGGCATCTGTCGACCTGCCTCGTTCGTCTACGTCTACAAATCCACTCACAACCTCCCCGTCACAACCAGCTCGACCCCGCGCGCACAGCAACCTCTCCTCCGTGTCCACCCACAGTCAACAACGACATACATCAGGGAATGGGTGGGGTCTGCATGGGCCTGGTGGTGTTGGTACGCTCGGCAGGAATGTGCGTAGTCCTGGACCTGCGCAGGATGGTCTGAACAAGAAGTTTGCACAGTACCTACCCAACATGGCGCCGCCGCCTGGACAGGAGTACTTCACACCCTGGGCACCAAGCTTACTGAATCAAGATTCTGGTGTCTCACATCAATATGGAGGATCTGGAGCCGTCACGCCTCTCAATGGCACTGGCGTAGATTTGCAAGAGATTGGAGGTGCGATTGAGGGCTGGGTCAGGAAGGTCGGATCTCAAGCGCAGAAGATGCTGACGGAGCCTGGAACCCCGGGACAGGGCAAACGATCAGCTGTGCCGGTCCTTGGAGCAGTTGGGGGCGACTTGGGGGATCTCATTGAACTAAGAGATGATGCATTCGAGGTTGGGGACGATGAGAGGAATCGGGGCAGGTCCCGAACGGACGATCTTTTGACTTCAATCGATCCCAAGTCCAGCTCGATGAGTCAACGATTTCAGAGCTCGAGACCAGATATCAACCTAGTGCTTACGGATCGAAGAAAGAGGGGTGACAGCAGCAGAAAGGACTGAGGGGACAAATGGATCTGGTCGCATGGTGTCAGGCGTTTGATATGCATGGCCAGGAACATGGCATTGGATACTCTAGCTACTTTGCGTCGTCGCGGATTCGCCTGCTCCGACAGGCAACTTGTAAATATTCCGAATCAAACCCTGCAAATCGCAAGAGGCCACTCCAACTCGGGAATAGAAATTGCTGTGCACAAAGGACAAAACAAAGCATGAGCATATGAAAACTTGACTTGTTGGATAAATGACATACGCTGCTCCAGTGACTTTCGGATTGAGACCGTGCGCCTCCGATGATCTAGCTCTCACATCCCAAACGGCGGCAAGAAGCCACATCTTAGACACGGCTTTATCCGCGCTCGCATTGACTGCAAGTATCCCGCAAAGATTGACATGCAGTCAATCATCCGCGCTCCCTTGTCAGCTCCGAGTGCATTCGGCAGGTCCTTTCCAGTGCGCCTTCCATCGGCATACGCAAAACTCCGACCTCACCAACCCCAGCTGCACTACACCACATCGTCATCTCCCCCCATCGTGCCCTTCACCTCCAGCCCACTCCGCAATCAACGTAGGCCAAGCTCCCGCCAACTACTAAGCACTGGAATGGGCGGCGGACCAACCCTGCCACAGTTTTCGACTATGCATCGCGCCCCCGCGGCGATGGTCACACTACCGACGGTCGATCCGGATGTCGTGATCAGGACGCCGAGGGATCCGAATACGCTGTCGAATTACCATAATTATGTGACGAGGCATACGAGTGTGGATTTTGAGATCGACTTTGAGAAGAAGAGGTTGGTGGGCGAAGTGGTGTTGAGTTTGGAGTGTTTGGGCGAGGATGTTCCTGTTGTGCTTGATGCGAGGTGAGTTTGTATGAATTGGGGCTAAGAGTTGGCTTGAGGTTCTGCTGGGTTCTTGAGGCGGAATCGGATCAGCTCAAGCTTTCGATCATGGTCTTGATCATGGGTCACAGGATCTCTTGAGCAAACGAGAATGCAAAACTAATGGTTTACAGCTTTCTCGACATCTCAGAAGTCAAGGTTGATGGAACCACTGCAAAATTCGAAGTTGGGGCCAGGATAGAGCCATACGGTAGCCCCTTGACAGTGTGGCCTCCGTCTCTGGTGCCGAAAGGCAACACGATCAAGATTGAGATCGCCGTAGCCACAACGGATAAGTGCACAGCGCTCCAATGGCTCACGCCTGCTCAGACCTCCAACAAGAAACACCCTTACATGTTCTCTCAATGCCAAGCCATCCATGCCCGCTCCGTATTCCCTTGCCAGGACACTCCAGATGTAAAGTCGACATTCAGCTTTGCGCTACGCTCACCCCTGCCGGTGCTCGCTTCTGGTCTCCCGACTGGTGCGAGCGAATATCACCCACCAAAAGAGGACGGCAAATCCGGAACGTTGAAGTACACTTTCGAGCAGCCAGTCGCGATCACTTCCTACCTCTTCGCGGTAGCTTCTGGAGACCTGGCATCTGCGTCCATCGGCCCGCGCAGCACTGTTTGGTCTGGGCCCGAAGAGCTCCTCGACTGCCAGCGCGAGCTGGACGGCGAGATCGAGCCTTTCATGAAAGCCGTTGAAGCAATCGTCAAGCCTACTTACCAGTGGACGCAATACAATGTGCTCATATTACCACCATCATTTCCTTATGGCGGCATGGAGAACCCCGTGTGGACATATGCTACGCCTTCCATCATCTCTGGCGACAAGCAGAACGTTGATGTCATTGCTCACGAGCTCTCACACTCCTGGTCTGGTAATCTCGTCAGCGCCGCGAGCTGGGAACACTTCTGGCTTAACGAGGGCTGGACCACGTACCTCGAGCGACGAATCCAGGGTGCTATTCACGGAGAAGAGCATCGCCACTTCTCTGCAATCATTGGTTGGAAAGCGCTGGAAAGCAGCGTTGACGGGTATGGCAAAGACCACCAGTATACCAAACTCATCGTCGATCTGAAAGGCCAAGATCCGGACGATGCATTCTCCAGCATTCCCTACGAGAAAGGCTTCCACGCTCTCTACGCGTTCGAGCTGCTTCTCGGCAAAGACAAATGGGACTCCTTCATTCCGCACTACTTCGACACATTCAAGTTCAAATCTCTCGACTCGTACGACTTCAAGTCCTGCCTCATCGACTTCTTCGCCAATGACAAAGAAGCGAACAAGAAGCTATCAGACTTCGACTGGGACAAGCTCTTCTACTCGCCCGGTCTTCCGCCAAAGCCTGACTTCGACCAGACCATGGTCAAGAGCTGCTACGCGTTGGCAGACAAGTGGGAATATCTCATCTCCGCGAACTCCTCGGACGACTTCAAACCCCACTCATCCGACATCAAAGGCTGGGTAGCAAACCAGTCCGTCGTCTTCCTCGAGAAAATCCAGGGCTTCGCCGAAAAGTTTACGCCTGAGCAGATTCATCTATTAGGTCATGCATATGGCTATACGCAGACGCAAAACATCGAGGTCCTCTCGCGGTATTTGTCGGCGGGTCTGATGGCCAAGGCGCCGGAGACGTACCAGCCCAGTGCTGATCTTGTCGGACGTATTGGACGAATGAAGTTTGTCAGGCCGATGTACAGGTTGCTGGAGAAGGCGGATCGGGATCTCGCAGTCAGGACGTTTGAAAAAAATCGCGACTTTTACCATCCGATCTGCAGACAGATGGTCGAGAAGGACTTATTCGGCGATGAGAAAAAGTAAATCACGAGACGACTCCGACCCGCAGAGACAAAAACGTGCCACTCTTCTTCACACATGCCCGTCAATGAAATGCAATTCATATTGGCTATTATTCATGTTTCTCCCCACCACCATACCCATGCCCATCTAGCAACTACTTCCATTCTCCTGATCCTTGACAAGCCCCGCATAGTTTTTCCTCTCATGCTCCATAATCGCCTCGACCTTCTTCGCACTCGCACTCCCCTTATCAAACCGATACCCCAACCACTCCTTCACCAGCCGTCTCGCCAACTCAATCCCCACCACCCGCTCACCCATACACAGCACCTGCGCATCGTTGCTCAAAATCGCCCTCTCCACGCTAAACGAATCATGCGCCGTCACAGCCCGGATCCCGGGCACTTTGTTCGCGGATATCGCAACGCCCAGCCCCGTCCCGCATATCAGCACCGCGCGGTCGGCCTTCCCGCTTGCGACCAGCTGCGCGGCGTCGACGGCGATGTGCGGGTACGCTGTTTTGTCTGAGTTTTCCGGCACGCCGACGTCGGTGATGTCGGAGACGAGCGGCGAGGCTTCCAGGTCCTTGATGATGGCGTTCTTGTAGCTGACGCCGGCGTCGTCGCAGCCGATGGCGATGCGGAGGGGCGTTTGGTCTTGTGACATTTTGAACTCCCGGTATCTAAACTTGGACTTTCAGAGGTCGGACGTGTCGTATTTGCGTTCGATGGCGCGCCGGGTCGACGGGTTGTGGATGCTCAGGTTACTATCCCTGGTCTTGGTGGAGTTTGTGGTGGATGCTTTGGAGCCGGACGAGTGCGAAGTGTAGTGTAGATCGCCGTCGACGCTGCCGACTTTCTTCCCGGTGTCCTGGATGACTTGGTTGACGGCGTTGTTTACTGTTTTTTCAAACGGGCGCGCAAGCTTGGACACGGCGTTGTCTCCCTTGTTGTCGAAGAGCGTGATCCCGTCGTCGCCGTCGTCTGGTCGGCGTGAAATGTGCTGGTCTAGGTGCTGCACGTCGGACTCGTAGTTGAGCGAGAAGAGTGCGCGTTTCGGAGGAGCCATGGTGCGTGGATGGGCAAGGTGGTTAAATGATGTCAATGGGTCGGGTGCGGATGAATTGAGGGGCTAATGTTGGAGGCGGAGGCGGAGGCGTAGATGGGATGTCTGCTTTGGGCATGCCGGTGGGGTAGTTGAGCCTCGACACGGGGTCTCCACAGCTGGCTGTATCGGGACGAGGCCGATGGGGTCGGGGTTCGTGCCGAGGTGTGTGGGATGGGACGGGATGGAAGGCGACGAGAATGCTGTAATCGCTTTCTCTATCTAATAATACGCTAGACCTATTTGTTGCTCCAACTACGTCTCGCGCGCACGCGTAACACGCAACTCTTCGGTTATGTGCTTAACGAGGTGCATGGCAGGTCAACAACTCGTCAATACAAAGGAGCTGGTTTTAAGTGATGCACCGATGTTGGTGCACTGGCCACCGAGGTCGGTGCATCACTAAAAACCAGCTCCTTCGTAGCATGGCAATCATGATCCTTTCGCTTAGGACATTCAGCATTTTTGTCACGTCGCGAATTGGTCACCGTTAGCAGGGTTGGCCATGCTCTGTTTGTTAGATCGCCTGTGGACCGTTCCACACGCTCCTGATTACATACTGTGGTAGCAATATGTAGCAATGCAATAAAGCCGAGAGTTGTTTGATCAATGGTGATGCATTTATGGCATAGGTACATATATTTGCAGCCAATGAATGACTGTG
>TARA_R110002003_G_scaffold104_21_pt1 | contig 13735 bp, 11 predicted proteins | sample TARA_R110002003 | Tara Oceans TARA_R110002003 (sample SAMEA4396441) | marine metagenome | biome: Westerlies Biome; feature: [SRF] surface water layer (ENVO:00010504); material: water (ENVO:00002006), including particulate matter (ENVO:01000060) such as... | depth 5 m | reverse complement strand
CGGAGTATTTGTTCACAGGCATTCCGGTCGTTCGAATACCCTATTAACCTTTATACCATTACAACTCTCGATCTCTCTCCTCTTTCCTCGTCACTATTCGCAACCTGCTGACATGGCACACTCTCATAACCATGAGCATGGACATGAGCATGACCATGAGCATGACCATGAGCATGGCCACGAGCATGAACACAAACATGGGCGCTTTCAACTGGCGAGAAAGACGCGATTATGGGCTGTCATTGTCATCTCCTTGTCATTCTTCCTTGCCGAGATCTCTGTCGGCTTCTACACGAAGTCGCTAGCCCTTGTAGCAGATGCCTTCCACTACGTAAGCCTCATGCCTTCTCCACCTTATAATTTCTGACCCCTATCTAGCTAAATGACCTAATCGGCTTCATTGTCGCTCTCGTCGCCGTCCACGTCTCGGAGCGCAAAACCTCACCACCTGACCTTTCCTTCGGCTGGGTCCGTGCCCAACTCCTAGGTGCCTTCTTCAACGGTGCTTTCCTACTCGCCCTAGGCCTCAGCATTTTTCTCCAGTCCATCGAACGATTTGTCTCCATTGAGCACGTTGAGAACCCCAAGCTTGTCCTGATCGTCGGCTGCGTAGGCCTCTTCTTGAACATCATCAGCGTCTTATTCCTACACGAACATGACCACGACCATGGTCATGGCTCCGTCGCCGACATTGAGAGCATCTCGCCCACTCCAACACACGCAGCGCATATGCACATCACCACATCACCCAAGAAACACGGCATGGACCTCGGCATTCTTGGTGTGCTGATTCACGTCGTCGGCGACGCCATCAACAACATTGGCGTCATCATCTCCGCAGTCATCATCTGGTTCGTCAAGTCCGAGAAGCGCTTCTACGCCGATCCAGCGGTTAGCATGTGGATCGCCATCATGATCTTAATCTCGGCCGTTCCCTTGACGAAGCGCAGCGGTAAGATCCTGTTGCAGTCTGCACCACTTGGCGTCAAGATAGACGATATCAAGCACGACCTAGAGTCCATTCCTGGAGTGCAGAGCGTGCATGAATTACACGTCTGGCGACTGGACCAGAAGAAATCCATCGCGAGCGCACATATCGTGGTCAGCGATCCGGACATTGCGAGCTTCATGAGAAAGGCGAAGACCTTCCGGGAGTGCTTGCATGCGTATGGGATACACTCTGCAACGCTGCAGCCTGAGCTTCCCGGAGGCTCGGAGCAGGAGTCTGAGATCGAGCTGGGGACCTCGGCAGTAACGAGTCCGACGAGCACGGCGCGGCCGAGTATTGAGAAGTGTGGATTGCCATGTGCGGTGGTATGCGAGGAACTGAAGTGTTGTAACTGAGAGTGTAGAGCGAGCGAATACATGTTTCGGTTGACTAGATGTAATCTACGCCGTGATTGTAAGACGACTACGATCGAAGCTTGTTAGATGTTGTCGTTTCGTGCGGGTCGTGATAGCTCGGGTAAGCACTATCAACCTCAAAGCACCAGTCACAAAAGTGGGGTGCTCAGATCTCTCGTATGACACTTTGTAGCCAAATTGTCAAGGAAGAATATTCAGTGGAAATTCCCAGTCATCTCGACGCCGCTGTGCAAGGCTAGGCAATTTGTGTAGAAGGTCGAACGGGGAAAGACTCATCTGGTCTTGGTAATCATAGTGGCGATCCAAAAACGCTGTACACCGAAACCAAGACCGAATGAGAAACACGACATTCGTTAGAGGGAGTGACACCGAGTTGTCCGTCGCGTATAATATGCCTGGCAGTGGCGTCTGGTCTGAGAGCTTGTGGCGGTCCAAATGGCCCCGCTTCTTGCACAGTTCAAAGATAATGCTACATGTGAGCAAACCCTCGTGGGCTTTTCGAATACGCAGTGTGGCTGTTAAGTCGCCCTCGAAGCGACATATGGTACCTATCAAGAACGAATGCTCCTTCGTGCCATCTGGCTCCTCAGACAAGGAGGTCTTTATTGATGTGAAAGATACGTAGTCGCTGAGAACTAGGGTCGATTTCCTCGCCAAGAAATTTTCAAGTGCACAGAAAGGGACCTCAAGTGTTGTTCTAGCATACTCCATGTTTGCGAGAGAGTTTAAGTTGGCTAGTCCTGTGTTGAAGTATGTGGGCGAATCCGACGATATGCCGGGCGATGCTCCGTTCTTACTCGAACGATCTGCAGGGCAAGACTTGGTGCCGTATGATGCCATGATGACTTGGCAAAGAAGCTCCTCCAGGGAAATAGAATAGTCGACCGGAAACCATCTTCCACCTGGGACCAGTGCTAATATAGCATACACCTTATCTCGGAGGTCACTGCACTTTCCCCCACGATACTTAAAGAGAGCCTCACAGATCGACGTGTTCGTCACTTTCTCCGCGTGTGCCTTTACAAGGTTTGTGGCTCTGTTCAATTCCATATATAATTCTGGATGGCTTACTATGCCCCTGAAGAGTGGCCAGGACACCAGGTGATGGCCTACGATTAGACAGGCCTTTCGGGCACATAGAATTTCCTGGGTAATCCACATACGTGTCCAGTAGGTTCGATTGGATATTTCAAGGACAGCCTTATGAACAACGGTTCGGTTGTAGCAGGTTGGTCGAGCCGATTGTAGATACGGGCTGAAGTCCTCCAAGGCTTTGACTTTATCTGCCTCGGGTCCTACACTCTTCATTTCTTCCGAAGCTCCACCCATAATTCTCAGCAAAGCCAATCGAGAGACGCCATGATCGCCGAACACACGTCGAGCCATCTCCATAAACTGGTGGTCCCGCGTCGTGAGTTCTGTACATTTCTCGATCTCTTCTGCTTCCTGGCAGAGTTTCTTCAATGCTTTCAATGCTGCCTCGAAGTCCTGACTGCACGACAGTCCGACCCACACAAGCACCGTGCTTGCGCATCTGTAAATGTCGCCCATTTGCTTGACTTGATGCGCTCGCTCCAATTCGTCCATTTGGTTAATGCTAATAGCATCGATCCAGAGAGGCTGTGCGAATTGCCGATCTGACTGCATCTTCGCAGCAGCGACCTGGAAGAAGTCCCATAGGTTCTGCCGTACCCGAAGGTACCCATTGTTCACTTTGATCCAATGGAAGGGCGGTTCCTTGGGACCCCACTCGTACGAAAGTGCATTGTAGCTCGGAAATGCATTCACACGCGGGTGTGCTATAAGACCGGGATCTTCTGGTGCGTTTGGGAAGTCCTTGATCGTCAGCTCGCACTTTATTGTCCCCGGCTGCGAGTTTGGTAAGATGCGTAAGAGACGAAAAGTTCTTCGCCCAAGATCCAGTCTCTTGTGTCGATACAGAGGGCCGGGTGCATCGTCAGATGCCGCATCGATTGCTCGGTTCATTTCTAATTGCAGTCGGCGGTGTCACAGTCGTTGCGCCGTAGACGGTTTGCGAATGAAGGCTCGTCCTCGAATGGCCTGAGTGGGACTACAGTCACAGAATCGAGTAGGCACAAGAAGCAGGTGCAAAGCGAGGGGAGAAGATTGATTGTTCGGACAAGAACGAAACCGTTGCCTAGCAAGCTTCATTGCGCTCGACTCAGCCTCACCTGTTCACTCTTCGCCATCCGCACGTGCACTAGATTGGCCAATCTAACTCGAGGTATCGTTTGTGGTGGTGGTAAACCACAGTCCGTCGTTGAACGTTATGAAGATGACTCTTAAGGCGACGAAGTTACCGTTTCAGTACTGCAATGCTTTGTCCTGGCAACAGGTCACTCTAAGTGTTCGTTGCTCCGTGTCAGTGATTGAGCCATGGCGTTATTCGCACAGTCAAGGACTGCGCATGTGTCCAACGGTCGAGATCAGGAAAACGCAACCCACAATGGTTTGGGCAAGTGAAATGGTTGAAAGGGCCAGCCGCAGCAACGTCCGATGAACGGCATCGCTCGGAAGCGTTCCGCGCCGATGTCCAATCACAGCAGGCAAACATCCGCAGACCGCCTTACTTGGTGACTTCATCTGCCACACCTACCCTCCCCAGAGTCATGCATTACTGATCCGGCATACATTGATGTACCTGAATTGAGCGCTATCTTAACCACTTCTTTCGTGATACTCTTTCCCACTTTGCATCATATTTAGCTTTTCATTGGACGACACAAGCTTCACCACCATGGCAGAGGTTGTACACAAGTACGGTACAGACGATGGCTGGCATGGAGTAATCAAAGAGGGAGGGGAATTCCCTCCTGAGAAGGATCGATATCATCTCTACATAGGTATGTACTCTATCAAGACCCTACTGCCGCGACCACATGTTCGGACTCAGCATCAGCACTTGTTACCCACACCAAAACTAATGCGCCAGGCCTCTTCTGCCCCTTTGCACATCGAGTAAACCTAGTTCGCCACCTCAAGCACCTCACCGCCGTCCTCCCTATCTCCATCGTCCGCCCATACCCGAAAGGCGAACCCGGTTGGCGCTTTGACGAAACCTATCCCAATGCAACGCCCGACCACCTCTTCAACAGCCGCTTCATGCACCAGCTGTATTTCCGCGACGATCCGGCATACAAGGGGAAGTACAGTGTACCGCTGCTTTGGGATACGAAGGCTGGGAAGATAGTTAATAATGAGAGCGCCGAGCTGTTGAGATGGTTGCCGAATGCGTTCAATTCCGTGCTTGAGGATTCGAAAATCAAGGAACTGAACTTCTACCCAGAAGAGCTGAGGGGAAAGATTGATGAGATAAGTCCGTGGCTGCAGTCGCTTATATGCGCTGGAGTGTACAAGTCTGGCTTCGTGTCGACGCAGGAAGCATATGAGAAGAACGTGGTGCCGCTATTCGCTGCTCTGAATAAGCTTGAAGCACTGATGTGCAAGAATGGCGGTCCATTTATACTTGGCGAGAAGCTGACTGAGCTGGACTTGTTGGCGTATCCGACGATTGTGCGGTTCGACACGGTGTATGTGCAGCACTTCAAGACCAACCTGGGTATGATACGGCACGACTATCCAGTTTTGAACAGTTGGTTGAAGAATTTATATTGGAATGTTGCAGGGTTTAAGGAGTCGACTGACTTCTTGCACATCAAGGAGAACGTGAGTATTTCCTCCTCACCTGTACGATGCATTCGCTCACACCTGTCAGTACACCAAAAGTCATTCCGATATCAATCCACACGCCATCACCCCGCTCGGTCCATATCCGGACGTTGAAGAAGGATACGAAAGCGAATGGAGTAAGCTGAAACCGGGTAGAGTGGCACATCCGAGAGTACTAGAAGCGATGAGTAAATTGTGAGGCAAGATTTCTGCCGATCGTAACATTGCTGTTGGCTGTACATGATCTAATTTATTCCTGCTCATGTGCATCGAGGTAACAAGGACTCGATCTACATGGCATGCAGGCCTGGGCCCTTCTTCCTCTGTGGCATCTCGCTCCACGGTCTCGACGGTCGAATCTGTAATACCTGTGCCGACTTCTCTGGGTCTAGTGGCCAAGTCCCTTCTTTCTCGATGTCGACGTGCTCGTTACTTCCTTCACTTAGCCCCGAGTCCACACGCCCAACTTTCGTAATCGGTTCTATCAGGGTCCTCTCTTCGTCCGTTTCTGGCATTGCTTCCAATTGCTTCGGCATCGGTTTCCGGGGATCGTACATCGTGGGTGGCCGACTGCGCTGCACAGGCGGGACGAGAGCGTCGTACCCATGGCCCATGCCTAGTGCTGAGGCCGTTGGTTCGAACGAGCAGCTTTCCTTCGCTCGTGCGCGGAGGCAAGCTTGCACCATCGCTGTGATCGTAGTGCTGATGAGAATCAAGCATCCAGCACCGGCAGTGACCACCAGGCCTCTGCTGAGCGGGATAATCATGACGAACATAGTAAGGTCCGCTGAGTCAGATGTTTCAAGGCGCGTGCTACTGAAAGCGCTGAGGTTGATTGCGAAGCTGAGCAAGCAACCAAATCCTACAGCCATGCCGCTCATGGAGAGGAGTTCGAGCGGAACTCGGACGGACCCTGGCATCTCGAGGCTACGAAGTACGAACGATAGTATGACCAAAAGACTGGTGAGAAATACGGATGATGCCTAGCAAAGTCAAATTTGGTGTCTTCAAGATATCAACAATACTCACTGCAGCGATCGAAATCCACACCCTGGTAGTACCGTTGGCGACTGCATCGAAAAACGTCTGCCAGTAATCCGCCGTTGCAGGTTCTGGTAGTAGTCGGTTCAGCACTGAGGGTCCTCGAATTTCGACATCGTGTATGATGAATTTTGCTATCGACACGATTAGTCGAGCCCACCAAATGCAGGCAGAATCTCGTACACCAAGCACCCAACCCAACGACTGCCAAAGCTGCAATGAGGACAATGACCCTCAGTGCCATTAACATCTTCATTCCAGCACCCATGATTATCGTAAGTTGAGTAAGTTGCAAAACGAGCGTGTGGTAAAGCGCAGCCCAGCTGGCAGCAACTCGCAGAGTGCTTTCGAAAGGAAAGAATGTAAGGAGCGCGAACGCAGAACAAACAGTGACGGAGTGATCTTCAGCCTGAAGTATCTTGGTACACTGGCAGGAAGGGTTGTTCCTATGCGAAGGCTGCTTCCACGACACGAACGCCTTCGGAGCCTTAGGATCCGCATGTAATTGCGGGAACCCTTGCAATACACATGTAGGGCGACCACGACTCCTCGTGGCTTGATACGCTACGGTAGCGATGGCAGATACGTGGTATACAGTTTGAGAACTGCAAGCAGGGAATGCATCTGTCCTTCGCGAAAGCAGGGACGCAGCCGCGCCGATTCAGCGCACCTAGCTTGGTGTTCTGGTACAACGATCTCATTACTGGATGAGATGTTCAGGCATGCTGAGAAACTCTGACGCTCCACTGGATGAGCCTCTCGAATTGCTGCTCCGGAGCCATGACCATCCGCTCATGCTGGCACGCGCGTGGGGTGGCAGGCTTTATGCCTTGGCGTGACTGAGAGCCAGCAGCAGTCGGATAGGCTGGGAGCGCGGTGATAATGCTGGATTGAGACGTGGAAGTGCTGTTGAAACTGTCCTGAGGCACTAAGGTTGGAGTTCGTGATGCGAACGAGGCTGAAACGTGTGACAGCCCCTGGACTCTCAAACCTTACACATACAGCCACACGCAAGCACGTACGAATGCATCGTTGCGGGATGATTGTGGCCTTGCCAGTCACAAACTCTCTTGTAAGTCACAGAAGGAACTTCGAACTCTGGTCCGCACGTACGGCAGCATTGCGCTTAGCTGGTGGCAATGTGGGATGCTCCACAAGAACAACGACTCGGCAACCAGTACTTTGATCTGGCACGCGTGCTTCCTGGGTAAAGATGTACGAAAAACTAGGAGAGGCCGGATTTCGCGTCGAAGCGCTTGAAGTTACGGGATTTGGTCATGACGTCACATGACACAGACCGATCGCACGACATTTCACGGGAATCAGAAGGTGTCGGCCGGTTTGGCAAAGTAGATGCCCGGCGTGAGCGTAAGCTACTTGATAGAATGGAGAAAGAGATGAGGTGTCGATCAGAGTTGGATGGGTGGACGGTGAGGTCTTTGAGTAAGCTTGCCTTAACGTTTATAGCAGCACGACCGAGCCTTTTGACAGCACCTTGCCAAGGTTTATGATCGATTGATACAATACAGACTCGGCCTTCGGAAAGAGACCTGGATCGTCGGAAAACAACGCCTACAGCCCATGGATCGCACCAGTCTCCTCGTTGTGAAGATGGTGTCACTTTCATGCATGTCGTGAATCGCCAGGCTTGACCAGGCTTCTCCAAAATTTGCAGCTAGTCGAGAGCGAAGACCAAAAGAAGAACCCAAGTCACGTGTGCTGGTGAGAAAGTCGACAACCATATGGCTCGCGAGACTGATTGGCGCGACATTTGAATAAAGCATTTTCCGGCACCATCAGAGTTACACAACAATAGGGCTTTGTTAATGCTTGTAGCAGTGGAACTATTGATCTCCAGCTCTCGGCCTTGACCTACCTGTTGCTGAAGCATCCCAAGAATATGGCTCGATTACACCACCAAGCCCGAGATGCATCCGCAAGCTTCGAAGATCTAGCTCTCAGATTCTACCTGCCGGTAGCATCTGGCCTTCGAAGGAGTATTCCGGAGTTGGTTACGATTATCTATGTGGATTGGTTGCAGGCGGGGTAGGACAGAGGTCCGATGACGGACCGTGGTGCAATTGAGAATCTAATACTAGTTGACCAAGCAAATGTGCATCGTCCAATGTATGCCACTACACGCCCGCCCCTCAATTTCAAGCACCCGGAAACATTCGCCTCTAGACGGGTCCCTCAAGAAGTGTCGGGTGTAGAGCCTATTGACGCGATACCCTGAATCCGATTTTTTGTGCGCCTCGAAATTGCCCGGGGAAGACGTAACGGGTGACAGCTTGTTGCGTAGTTTGTATCTGACTGACCATATCAACCTCGCATGCCATGGAATGCGTCTGATTCTGGCGAGTGTGGTTGTGCATTTCGCTCGGGTGATCTTCAGTTTTGTCCGAAGGCCGAAGACTGGTTTACTTAACAAGTACACCTTGTTTGGGACAAGGAACCGCTACCCGTCAAGTTTGAGTCCGGCACCATGAACGTTGAGAGGCGCTATTTGGCCAACACCGTGGCGATTTCAGGGTCGGGTTCCTGAGTTAGACGGAACAATGAGGCTTTGTGGAGTATTGAGACCCGCTGTTATCAACTAGATGATTTCCGCAATATGCCTACAAGTTGCGTGTTGTAGGCTCGTACACTGTAGATGAACAACTGCAGCTGACTGCGTTCAAGAATATGCTTCCGCTGAGACTTGGGCGAGAGGTGCCGGACAAGAGCAGAGTGTTTAGTACTCCTCACGTATCTCTAAACATTGAATTGTAAATATGGGTTGTCGGTGCAATATTACGACACAGATCCGTGTTGATAGTCCAGGTGTTTGCTACTGTATGGACCACTAGTTCATCTCCTCGCCGACATAAAGTGAGGAGGTCCGTACAGTTGCATCACAATACATGATGATGACATAGATCTATACTTAGATCTACTTGCAGCCGGAATTATTGCTATTCTGGGTTCTCATTTTTGTATCATTGATTGAGATTGCTCAAATAGCGGGCTTACTTCCAGTTTGGAGTCCAAACTCCAGTCACGGACAATTTCTCTCCTCAAACTACACTGTCAATTGCAGGATCACAGCAACGCGAAAGAATATCCGTAATTAACAGCTTACTGCGCTACTCTCATGGCTAGAGTGAGCAAGACGCGCCGGAAAGGCCACATCAAGACCAGGCTCAAGCGTGCCTTCGACTGGCTGCGCCATCCTTTTCGCCGTTCGGCTCGTACACGGAACAACTCTTTCACCAGATTGGCACACGGGGATGAGGTGGGGAGGAAGTACCGCCTTTTCCAAGAGGCCGAAAGGCCACGAACAGCTCAGCCAAACCACTACCGCGAGACTCGACCTGCACATGTGGAGCTGCCATACTCCCAAGGCTGGATCCCGTCAAATGGCCACACTGTTCCAGTTCACTGCCCTCGTGGTCCAAACACACAACAAGGTAGGCAACCACCCAAGTACGACAAACCGTACCCGGGAACATGGCCAAATCGATCAAAGTCCCAAACAGCAAACAACAAAGAAATGTCAAGTTCGCTCCTTCAACCGCCGAATAGGTCATATGTACAGAATATGAATACCAATCAGTCCAGGAGGAGCAATGACAGCAATCGCAGTCACTCTAGTCAAAGAGTTCCTACATCGATGACGCAGGTCGTGCCCAGACCTTCTAACCAGCAATTCTTTGCGCCCTCGGGAGTTGACCATCCTTATTCAGCACGCAGTCGCCGTGGTTCAGATGCAACACAAGATGTTCCAAGAACATGGAGCATGCAGTCTTCACGCGATCGATATGTCGGAAGCAGGCGCAACTCGAACGAGCTACCACCATCAACAAGGAGCAGGCAGTACTCACCACCGCCACCCCATGCTCAGTTTGGTTCGAACTCATGGCGCGGACAAACTCCCAACAGACAGGCAGGCTTGTGTCACGCTTCATCCTCGTGGGATGAGCAGCCCGCCTTCTGGAAAGCGAACTTCGGTGCTCAAGACGAGCCGGTCCCTGACCGGCCTCTTCGTCACAAACAAGCACGCACTCACATGAAGGGGTCTAGAAGCAGCGCTGTGAGCATGACTGGAGACGGCAATATGTTGGTGCACAATGCAGTCACATTCGAAAGCCTCCAGGAATTCTCCTTGCAGCAAGCCGGCATGTTGCAGTATCGCAGTCACATGGAGAGCGGCGCGCAGCGCTATCAGACGGGACCGCCAGGCTTTCACTACTGACGCTGAGATGTGGTACAGCATGGACGACTTGGGCTTTCTGTGCGCAGGGTTTAGCGTCTGATGTTGCTGGGAATGGGCGGCTTGGATACATTCATGGTCTGACATCTCGACCTACAGCATGGCTCTGAAGATCACATGGTGCTACGAACGTGTGAATAACGCAGCGAAGAATTTTGCTTCTGTAAGTATGTTCGACTGTCTCCGCAACGCAGGCGTCCAATGGACGTCAGCGTAATCGATAGAAGTTGTTTGCCATCATGATTCCGTCCACAAAGACTCTTACTGTGTTGTCGCGGTGACAGCCGTACCGGTTGAACTTGAAGAGGGGTACAGGTAATGAACCATGGGTCATAATCGGAACGACCCTCGTAGCGTGAACTACTCTCAACGGTCGAGGACGATCAAAGATGGATCGCTAGCGCAGGAACTCGGGGACCTTGCAGCAGGAAGGAATGTTAGTTTTTTTTCACTCCTTCTCTCACTACATTGCCATCAATTTTCCACCTTCACTTCACGGCGTCAATCCCCTTCAAACAGCCGTTATACCTACGCAACCCTTCACCCTCTCACCACTCCAGTCATGATTTTCAAGTCCTTCAGACGCCTCTTCACATGGCGTGTGCTGATATGGCAAGCCCCGGACTCTTCCACTCGGTGTCAACTACCAGGTAAGGATCCTAGAAAAGGCGATCAGCGCATCGAATCTGTCAGTAGCTGTAATTCTTCTGCTACTGAGGCTTCCAGCATGGAAGACATTGACGGACGGAACCTGATGGCTTATCTTCCACATACTCTCATTACCTCCAACCTCGCGGACAAGGACCGAACCCATCGCCTCACATTCAGTCACTTCCTAGCCGAAGACCCGACCATTGCAGTATTCTCGAAGTCACAGGATGCGGCAGTCCCAAGCGCATGGCGGCACAGCCGATCGTGGCGTACGTGGGTGAACAACATCTGCCAAGGCGTGCGAAAGGGCTACAATCCATTCCGTCCTTGCTCTGTTTGGGTCATCGTTGGCTCCAGGTGGCAGTACAAGGTCTCTTCGAAGGCAGTCCACTACTGGAGCGCTGCCGATGGGCTCTTACTGATTGACTGGAATACCATGTTCGACGACTACTTTATGAAGGAGCAAAAGAAGAAAAATAAGAAACGAACGCATGAGATAGTGAAGAAATTTCACAGCCTTGAGAAGAAGACACTGATAACCGAAACAGGAGCGCTCTGGAAGAGATATGATGATTGGGACATACATACACCGACGGCTGCAGATGTTGCGCTTGCATGCCGGTATGAGGGCCACGGGTTTGAGCAAGGATTGGCCCACCTGGAGGATGGTGTGAGCGTCCGTGAGGTCAGATCGCTACTGAGGCAGTTGTACAATGCCCTCAAGACTGAACTCGATCGGCGCATTGCGAAGAAGAAGAAGTTGCTCCAGCGAGATGGGCGTACATTCAGGATGCAACGTGGCGGGTACAGGTCTGAGTCGTGGAGTTCTCGCGGAGAGTAACGCTGTGGATATTTGGCATCAACGCAACATTCAAATGTTCCTTATTTAGTCACTGTCCATGGTGATGTGTCAGCCGAGTGTATGAAGCTGGAGGTTGACAACAAAACGCGTTGATGTCATTCAGCCCTACCCGGCTTGGCGCCAAAAAAAGTCCCTTGACCCAACAGCATGCCCACGTTCTCTCACAAACTTTAACGACATTCCACACTACTCCAAAATTTATCCCACCATGTCTGTCTGTGTCGCGTGCAACAAGCCTCTCGAAATCGAGATCGAAGCCGACGAGGAGGAAGATTACAACACAAGCGCCTCGTCCTCCGGCAAAGCACCAGCAGCTGCGCCAGAGACCGTACCCGACGACGTATTTCTGCAGTGTGGATGCCATTTTCACTGGTATGTGAGGTCATATATATTGGTACGCCTCTAACATCATGAGCCAGGGACTGCCTGCTCGAAGCATACCAGATTACAGAATGCCCGAACTGCGGCAAGACTATATCGTCCAATTCACCCACGGGCACACAACAAGTACTTGTCACTCTGAAGAACGAAGGTGGCGTCCAGGAAGACCTCGATATATTACCCCTCTTATCTGAGGAGAGCTACCTCAAAGCGTACCCCGAAGACCGAAAGTGTCGCGCCTTCCTCGAATTCTGCCGCGAAGGCGACTACAAGGCCATTGTTAGCATGCTACAAGATGACGAAGTCGAGGAGGACGATGAGGATGAGGAGATGACCGACAGTGATCAGCCAGACAAGGAGGTCGGAATCGACAGGATGCTCAGATACCAAGATCCCATTGGCGAGATGCAGTCGGGGCTGCACGCTGCAGTGCAAGCGCAGAGCAGAGAGGTGGCTTGGCTGCTGTTACTACTGGCAAGCAACCTGAGCCTGATGGAGTTTCCACCCTTGGTGTTCCAAGAAGCGGAGGCAATGGGAATAATGAGGGGCTTGACCGAGGACAAGGTGGACATCAGGAGCTTGCGAGACGCGAACGGCAAGACGGCAGAAGATCTCGCGAACGAGATTGGTGGAGTATGGGTCGGATGGACGGGAAACGGCCGGCTGGCGATATGAGATCGGGATGTGCGACCAAAGCGACAGCTTGATCTTTGAGCAACGCCATGCGAGCGCGTCCAGTCTGCTGTGATGCGTACCCTTTGCCACGGATACAGATGGAAGGACAGATCTTGCGTAATAGCCCTCAAGGTCCTGTCTCACGGCTGAGGCCGTTCTTAAGATATCGACTAGGGAAAAGACTTACAGGCTTCAAAGCTAGACAAATGCAGTACTTTTGCAGGCTTTGATGCTACTCTATAGTGAGGCGAGTTATTAGTAGGATTGTGGATAGACTGGGTATGTCCAACCTTTGGAGTTGCAGCACGTGACACGCGTTTTAGCGCGTCCGCTTGCCGTCGCGTCTCCGTCATTGCAACTTCAGACAACGTCACGACGACCACCAAGCGCATCTTTGATTCCCATTTTCGCCGTCACTCATGGCTGGTTTCAAGCGCGGAGGCTTTAGAGGCGGCGGCGGCGCTTTCAAAAAAGGCTACTCCAAGAAGCGGGCTGGTTCAGAGGAAGCGGGTGAAGATAGCGCGCCGCGCGCAAGCAAAAGGTCGAAGGAAGATGACGACGAGGCAGACTCAACACCAGTCGTGCCGGAGCTTAAGACCGATGAGGAAGGAAACAAGTATTGCGGGGTGAGCATTCTACACTACATTACATTGGAACTCAAGCTAACAGGTGGTTGAGCTTAACACAAGTGGGTTGCGACGCGTTACCGTCAGCAACTTCAAAGGGAAGACATTCGTAAGCATACGGGAGTACTATACCACAGATGGCGGCAGCGACGCAAAGCCTGGAAAGAAGGTGAGCTAAGCGTCTGACATCTT
>TARA_R110002003_G_scaffold284_2_pt1 | contig 13759 bp, 11 predicted proteins | sample TARA_R110002003 | Tara Oceans TARA_R110002003 (sample SAMEA4396441) | marine metagenome | biome: Westerlies Biome; feature: [SRF] surface water layer (ENVO:00010504); material: water (ENVO:00002006), including particulate matter (ENVO:01000060) such as... | depth 5 m | reverse complement strand
AACCAAAATCCGTTGGCACCCCATCGTCCACCAAGAGTAGAAGTTGCTATAAGCCGGAGCGGATAATCCGTCAACGTATGAACTCGGTCCATGATCCCTCTGTGATTGGTGCTGAGCATTTCAACCTCGCATTGGTCCAACGCAGGCAGTATGTAGACCAAAACCTCTTCGAATTCGTGGGGTACTCGATAGCTTGAAAGTTCGAGTGCTTTGGCACATGCCTCGATGTCAATAGAGCCCCAGCAACGGAAATTGTTGCAACTGCTTCTAGAGCTACTGGATGTACGATGTAAGCTAGAAGGGGCGTTGGACGTCGAAAGCCTTCCTAAACTGGCAGCTCCCACGCCTGCTAATGAACCGCCATCGGTGTCGCCCTCAAGATAGCCTCTCGGAATAGCAAAAAGAGCCAAGTCTTGCATGTGTGATCCTACGTGTCGCACGAATTGTGGCGGTGTCACGACGATCGTCTGTGCATTAGTGATTGCCGCGTTGCTTCTGCGTAGATCACGTTCCCACGTATCGCAGAAAGGGCAATCGGCAGCTGCGAAGTTCTCGATTGGTCGCATACTTGCATCAACCAAGACACCAAGCTGTTCATCGTTGATATCCTGAGTATGGGCAGAGCGGACGTGATGTCGGAAATTATCCGTTGATGAAGAGTCTTCATATCTACAGAAGGGGCAGTGAAATCGTGCCCGATGCTTTGTCATTTCGTGTTCAACCCAGGCTCTTCGGTCGGTGAACAATCTCGTGTCACAGGCGCCGAATGTGCAGATGTACGGGCGTAAGTCGGAGAAGGCGTGCTTCCGCCATGCACATTCTCTGCGAAAGCTTTGCATAGTCCAGCATAATGGACACTCGAATGACACCTGTCCGCGCGACACATCTGATAGACAAGGCAGATGGAGTCGATTTTCCTCCTCATTTTCGCCCACCGATTGAGCGAACGAAGTCTGTGACTGGTCCTCGCGAAAGTCTTGATCTGTGAATGTTGCTTCGTGAATGAGCAGGGTCGAGGCACTTGTAGGCGTCAGAGTAGGCCTGGTAGTGTTTGTCCTAGCGGCCTGAGAGCCTCCAATGTCATTGTACCGAACTTCAAGCGTAGCCAATGCAGGCTTCGCAGCATCCACAGATGGGCTCCAAAGGTCTTTTGGCGCTTTTCCAAGCTTTTCTCGATGGTCCCGGGCATATCGCAGATATTGTCTTCGCTGCGTGATGGCCTTACCAAGGCGCTCTTTCAGCCATTGCTTCGAGGGGTCGTCTAGCTTTGGATACTTGTGTGCGACGTGAGCGACATCATATTGCGCGTCGAACTCGAGACGTCCGCTCAGGGCTTTAGAAAACCGATCTCGAGGAGAGGCGTTGCGTATGATGACGGCTAAGCGGAAGAGGCTTGCAATGGTATCGCACATGCTCTCGAAGAGCTCTTCAGCTTCTGAAAGATCCTGAGGCTCGTCTTCTGAGTCTTGAGCCAACTGTTCAAAGTCGTCCATCGAGGGTATCATCTCCACCGGTACCTTGGTCGTCTTCATCTTCCGGTTCTGAACGGCGATTGGGTCGTTCCCCCGTGGCGATGGCCCGCACTGCACATGTTAGATCGATGGGTTGCGGCTGATCTTCGAGGAGGAGGTACCGCACCGTTCTCAGCAGCATCGTATAGATCTTTTAGCAGCTCCTGAACTTGCGCAGCAATTTTGGGCGACTCGAGCAACCTGTAGTCTAGCGAGGAAGCAGCGGGCAGTCGCTGAAAGGCGCCTAAATTGCCTGCCCATATACGGAACCTGGCCGACTGGTCTTCCGCAGCAGTCTGCTGCAAGGCTGAGCGTTCTTCACATCGCGAATCATGTAGGAGTGACGAAAGCTGATCGAGAAGTTGGGCGCATTCGACGGAGGAAGTCGCAAGTGAGCGCGGCATGATGTCATGACAGTTGTCGTGTGGTTGCTTCAAGACCAAGCAGAAGCATCGCAATTGTCGCTTCGGAGGAGCAAACTTGGCACGAGTCGTAGCCTCGTCTGAAAGGCGTTGTAGGACGATATACCCCTCACTTGTAGCACCCTGCTGAGGTCGCGCAGCATGAACACACCGGTGGACGCACCTGCTGTGTAAGGCATATTGCCTCTCCACTCTCCTCGGCGAGACTGGTAGGCCGTCATCGTATGCATCTCGTCTTCACCTGTTTCCTGCATCAGCACTACAATGAGCGGCATCGAGATTGCTGGGCTCGTTCTCGGGGCCTTCCCCTTCCTTATACGGGCGCTGGAAACCTATCGCGAAGGAGCCGAAGTTCTCAAGGATTGGTGGCAAATCGAGCGCGCCTACAAGAAGACCCATCAGGACCTCCAGTACCACCAGCTCTTATTTGAGGGCCACGTCGAGCGGTTACTGCTGCCATTGGTGGTCGATGAAGATGAGCTGCGGGCTCTAATGGCTGACCTAGCTGGCAAGGCTTGGGAAGACGTTGAGCTCGAGACGAGGCTGCAACAGCGTTTGCCGAAGAGCTACAATCTCTTCCTGGATATTATCGGAAACATCAATGGATTAATGGAAGCCCTGAAAAGAGACTTAGGCGTGAAGGGGAAGTACCAGACAAAGGTCCATGTAAGTCGACGACTCCAATGGCGCTAGCAGCGAGGATTAGCTTACACGTACTGCTCTAGGATGGAAAACTCGACAAAGCCAATGTCTTGCGGCGGGATCTCTTGAGTTTTGCGAACATGGAGTTCCAGGCCAGGCGCATCAAATTCACAGTTAGGAAGTCCGCTCGCAAGAAACATTTCGCACAGCTTCAAGACGCGAACAAGCGCATGCAAAAGTTACTCGAAAGCAGCGACCAGATATCAGCTGCGCGGCAGCGAGGAAGGCTCTCAACAGCACCTTCCCTGTTGAACCGGAAGTTGAACGAGTTCTGGCGACATGCGAAGCGCTTACACGAAGCTTTATCCACTGCCTGGCAATGCGCTTGTGCTGGTCACGTTGCGATCCTGGGCCTCGAGCATCGCACCTCCGAGGACGTCGAGTTCAATGTCCTGTTTCACCTCGACAACAATCAGCACCGTTTGGATTGGCATGGAACGAAGATCAAGATGGTGACAGACACAAATTCGTTGTCCATCGCTGTGCCTCAGCAGCTGGCTGGTGGGCGGGTACGCTTCGATGTTAGCAACGACGAAGGAGAGGTTGCCATGACGGAGAATATGGCCATAATACATGACCTTTGCAGCGCCTTGTCGTCCAAGTGCATCGATTGCATAAGCTTCCTTGCTGCGGAAGATCACCGCTTCATGCTGTACGCCGGTGGTCATGCGACTCCACTGAGCAATCCAACAACTATTACGCTCCAGGACGTTCTTTCCAACGCAGAGACTTTCACGAGACGTAGACGTTATGAGCTCGCGCTTACCTTGGCTTCATCTTACTTGCAGCTAGGCGCTACGCCTTGGCTTAACAAAGGCCTACTGAAAGAAGATATTGTCTTCCTCCAGAACCCCACAGAGCCGTTATTCGACCACCCATATATCCGTCAACGGATGTCGCCACCTTCAGATACGCCAGCCTCCGAGGTCATTCCAAGTCTTGGAATCCGACTGCTCGAGCTCTGCTTTGGAAAGCCTCTGGAAGCCACAAGCTTTCGCAGCCAGCTCCCGGCCGGCGACGACACTCTTGCGCCCATATTCGACTACACTGCAGCCATTCAATGGAGCCGACTTGTCAGCGAAGAAGCTGGCCCCGAATTCGCAGAGGCCATTGAGTGGTGCTTACATGCCAAGACACTCAATAATAATAGCTGGAGGAAGGAACTGTGGCAGCATGTTATCGTTCCACTCGATGCGTGCCACAAGCAGGTGTGGCAGAAGTTCATACCCATATAGGTCGATCACATCACAAGGGCTCGTTTGGCTCGATGTATGCCAGGGCAAGCTGCCAAAGCCAAGCGAGATCCGCGAATATATTTGCGGTCTTTCTCATGCCGCAGAAGAAAGATGAAGTTGATCTCAGTGCCCGTATTATGACGTGCGGATTTACACTTGTCGGCTAAGTTTCCCGTTCCGTCATCCTCGGCTCAACCTTCCTCACTGGAGAGGTAGACTGGATACATCATCAGCACCGAACCCATCAACAACACATCAAATAACGGCACTGAGGGGACATAAAAGTCGTATAGAAACCTCTCACCTTGGTTGATTTCAATGCGCAGGACATAGCTCTCAACACAAGTCAACGTGGTTTTGCGCTATTCGCGTCGCTTGGGGCGTCTCAAATCTGCGGAGGTGACTCAACTTTTGTAACCCCACCACTCAACGAACATTTGGCACTTCAGTGCCAACAACACCACAATGCCCACGAAGATTCATCTCGTGCGCCATGCGCAAGGCTTCCACAATGTTACTGTAAGTGCGGCCGACGGATTGAAATGGACCCAAACTGACCGGGGTCCAGCACGATTACGCGATTCGCGATGCAGTTTTGACACCCAAGGGCAAAGCACAATGTCGCGCCCTCAGTTCGGCCTTTCAATACCACAATGAAGTGGACATCATCTTTGCATCACCACTTCGGCGGACCATTCAGACGGCGGCGTTGAGCTTCGGACCGGCATTGTCGCGGAAAGATGTGCCATTCGTGCTACACCCGGCATTGCAGGAAGTCGGTGATATGGAAAGCGATAAAGGCATTGCAAACTCCAAGGAAGATCTGAAAAGACTCCTACCAGAATTATTCGCCGAAGACCAGCTCGACTTTGACATTGAAAAGATTGACGCCTCAGGTGTGATGGATGGGTGGAACTCGAAGGCAAGTCTCGCACCCAAAGGAGAGCAATGCCAAGGCGCCAAACACGAATACTAACTCGGTCCAACTCACAGCAAGGCTACTGGGCCTATGAGAAGAAGGCCATCTCGAAACGCGCTGCGGACTTTCGAAACTGGCTATTCCAACGCCCCGAAGCACAGGTACGTTTGCCGCTATCGTAGTTTGCCGTCTCATCACGCTGACTGCACATTGCTAGGTCGTTGTCGTAACGCACGGCGCCGTTGCGCACTTCCTAACCGAGGACTGGGACGTCGAGGATCCGATGATAGGCACGGCCTACAAGAACTGTGCGTGACCCACGACAAGCATTGGCACTGTAGCTGACACGTCCAGGTGAACACCGCGAATTTGTCTTCACACCCGAGTCCACCGCTGAAGACGCTCATGTGATCGAGACGGAAGAAAGTCGGGCACGAAGGGGCCTGGGCGAGCCAGAATCAGACCCGCACGTCTTGGAAGAGATGAAGGCGATGCAAGAAGAGGCCAGAAGCCAAGATTCTCACGCTTAGGTAGTGCAATGGACTATGCACGGGTAGCGGCAGCGCTGAATGTTTTGTCGGTACGCTTGCGCAAGTACCCCGCAACTGTTCAACGTCCAGATGCCAGCGGCCTGCGCCGGTGACGGAGGCCTCGAAACGAGCGATTATCCTTCCATGGATGGAGTTGCAGTGGTCGCATTTTGCATCCTCCCTAGGCACAATGTTCATGATTCGCCGAGGCAAACGCCCCCACCGTTATTGAGATAAGCGCATCTACATCCCTCCCTCCCGAGCTTTCGTGACCAATCCAAGGCCACGAATAGCGGCGAAAACCGCGCATTGCTTCACTTGAATTACTGCTTCTGACCTAGCCACGGTCAGCATCGGTGCAGAGTCGGTCACGAGATGGCAGGGTTGATCGCTCGGTGCCTGTTCGGGTAATTAGGACAAGGCGGGATGGCGCGGATCCAAAATGCTTGACTCGCTCAAGCAATGCCGTCACCATCGTATGCGGGTAGTGCTTCGGAGTATGCACACCTTGCATTCTTATCTGCATCCTGTGGGATCTGAGTGTGATGTCACTCCGCGCAGAAGTGAGACGCGACGATGTGACCTTCGCACGTCCCTTTTCCATCCACTCCGAGACGTAGAATTTTCAAACTTTTACGTCAATGGCGATGCGCGAAGTGGACCTCGCCATCCATGGGCGCCACTTGGACACCACCAGCATGCCCGCATCGCACGAGAACTTGCCAAATTGATACGAGAATTGATACACCCTGGGAGCTGGTAGGTGTCGGCCAACTTCGGTCGCCTGCTCGGCCTGTTCTTGGGGGTGTGCGGAGAGCTGTGAGTGCACCATTCTATTACACACTACGGCTGCGTAGATAAGGTCGTGTGATTTAAGGCCCGTGGGAGAGCCGTCTGCAGGAGTGCGGCTTTTCGTGGTCCGTTGTTGATATCGCACTGCAACTGTCCCACGGTTGCTGACCAGCGACCTGCACCCCAACTTCCGAATCGAGACGGCGCGAAGATAGTACAAGACCGCGCCCGCTCGAGTTCAAAAGTCGTCATTGCCCGGAACCACCAGCTTTCCCCAGCTCCAGTTGTTCTTCCTGCATCGCACTTCGAAACATTATTCACTATGCAAGAAGTCCCTCACGTCCCCGGCGCCCAGGTGCCCCGAAGTACACCTGCATATGCTGCTGCACACGGTAACAATGCGTACGCTCCGCCGCCACACTACAGGATGGACGACATGTCATCCGAGGGGAAGAAGAGTGACCCAGAGCTCGCACCGGTCGATAAGACGGCCACTGTTCAAGAAGGCCACGAGAAGTTTAAGCGACTGGGCTGGAAACGCCTGACCATCTGTTTGATTGTCGAGGCCATCGCATTGGGATCTCTCAGTATTCCCAGCGCTTTCGCCAAACTCGGCATGATCGCGGGTGTGATCATGTGTGTCGGACTCGGTCTCGTCGCAATCTACACATCCTATGTCGTCGGACAGGTCAAACTGCGGTACCCGGCTGTCAACCACTACTCCGACGCTGTCGAGCTCATCTGGGGACGATTCGGCAAGGAACTCACGGGTGTCATGTTTGCGCTCTTCTTGATCTTGCTGGTCGGCTCGCACGCTCTTACTGGAACCATCGCATGGATCAACATCGTCGACAACTACGCCATCTGCGCGCTTGTCTGGGGTGTCGTGTCGCTCATCATCCTGCTCGTTCTCGCGCTCCCACCAACATTCGCTGAGTTTGCGATTCTGGGTTACATCGACTTCGTCAGCATCATCGCCGCCATCCTCATCACCATTATCGCAACCGGAATCCAAGCCCATGATGCGCCAGGTGGCCTGAGCGCAGTGAACTGGTCTGCATACCCACCACCTGAGACGACTTTCTACGAGGCATTCCTGGCAACCACCAACATCATCTTCGCATACTCGTTCGCCGTCTGCCAGTTCTCCTTCATGTCTGAAATGCACACGCCCAAAGACTACGTCAAATCCATCTGGGCCCTCGGCTTGATCGAGATCTTCATCTACACCTTGACCGGCGCCTTGATCTACGCTTTCGTCGGTCAGGACGTCAAATCTCCCGCGCTGCTGTCCGCCGGTACCACCGTCTCACGCATCGCATTCGGAGTCGCCCTCCCGGTTATTTTCATCTCGGGCTCCATCAACGGTACCGTTGTCGGGCGCTACATCATGGGCCGCGCCTTCCCCACCTCGCCAATCCGCTACGTAACCAACCCCGCCGGCTGGGGTGTGTGGATCGCGCTCATCACCGTCATCACCGTGATCGGATGGGTCATTGCCGAGGCCATTCCGTTCTTCAACGCACTCCTCGGTCTCATTTCTTCGCTGTTCATCTCAGGCTTCACATTCTACTTCCCAGCCCTGTTCTGGTTCCAGCTCGTCAAGGTGGGCAAGTGGAATGCAAATGCGAAGAACATCAGTCTGAGCGTGCTGAATGCGATTGTGTTTGTCATTGGGCTGGTTGTGCTGGGTGCGGGCACATATGCGAGTGTGGAGGATATTATCACGCAGTACAATTCGGGGGCGGTGAGGAGTCCGTTCACATGCTCAGCGCAGAGTTACGCATGATTGCGGGAAGTCCTGGAGTGGACAGTCGTGGTGGTGTATCATGAAGTGTACGATGACAAGATCTGGAAGTAGAAGTCTTACGAGCATCTTGCGCCGGCGATAGCGGTAGCTGAGCGCGCGTTGATACCATCAATGAATTAATATTTTCAAATCGCAGATTTTTTCCCTTTCCCGCAGTCAACGCAGCATGGCTAGTCGAGACCTACGCAAGTCCTTGTGGATCAGGATGCGCCCTTTCGGGTTCCGCACCTCAGGCATCCTCAAGGGTAAATATTTTCATGAAGTCTATTTTCAACACAAAATCTGTTGAGCGGATTGGAAAAGTCGGGGACCTACCAAGGCGCTTGCCTCACATTCACCTGCATTGCGGTTCGGCCCGCTCAAGTCAGCCTAGCGCCAGATCGGAGTGACGCCACTGCACCGAACTTCAGCCTCCAGTGAGCCTCACCTCCGATGTAAGATTCCGGCGTCTAACGTTTCTTCAGCGCTCTGCGGACAACAGGTCCGCATCTCTCTGCCTTCTGTTGTCGCCTCTCTTTTCTCGTCATCTTGGCGCTCTGTTTCAGCCTCGCCCGCGACGGTCAGAGAGAACGGCAAACATCACATCATCATGGCGACCGGAGCCAATATGTGGCCTTCTCAGTGCGACAAGATGTTGGATGTTATCAAAATCACTCGCGCGCAATTCCTGGATTCACATCAATACATGCTTGATAGCAACAACAACACCGACGAGTCAACCGACATTATGCCGAAGAGAAGCCATTCTGAGATGGCGCTCGCCGACAGTATCCTTCACACTCAACCAGATCTCGTCATCAAAACCATCCACGCCTTTATTCAAGGCGAACGTATGCGCAACTTCTCTTTCCTCGGTCGGCACAGCCATCGCTACATGCGCCAGGCGGACCTTTTGGGTGTGTCTCGCGCTACCAGCTGCGATATCAAGCAATTTCGCAACCGCCATAGAAAAAATTCGCGCTTCGCTGCATTCTCTGATGAGAATTTCTTCATCTTCAGCGAGCCAATGTGCGACGCCGACTTCAACCGCCTCGTCGCAATCACCACAGACCCCGGCTGTATTCCAACGGTCGACAACATGACGGTAACAGTGCCTGCCGCTGGCGGTGCAGTACATACAAGCTCAGCGGCAGCTTGGATCCGCAGCACGTACGACAACGACGATGATGCTCGGATGAAGTTCCGAGCGCAGCAGTACGAAGAGCAGCAGCTTTGGTGGAAGAGCACTGGCAAGGTCTTCAGGCTCTTGCACCTCCCAGGCGAGCTTCGTGTACAGATCTACCTGCAAATAGTCGGTCCAATCCTCCTGCCCGACGTCGAGAACTCTCGCGTCGTGCTTGGACGAGGTCTAGTCCTGGGCAACGCCCACGCCACATGTCAATACCGCGACCCGGACATCGAGCCACCCAACCTAACCCTCCTGCGCGTCAGCAAGCAAGTCCACGCCGAAGCGCTCATGGTAGCGCATCGCGACACATTCAAACGCCTGCGGATGTTCAGCTCATCCGTGGCAGAAATCCAGCCCGGCCTTCTCTACCCCCAGCTCATCCGTCCCCTCCGCTCTTCCGCGCCGCACAAGGACTTCCTGCGCAACATCCAGCTGGAAATGTCGGCCGCGTGCTACTTCGCCAGCATAGACGTGCAGCCCGAGTTCGGCACGCCGCTCAAGATCCGACCAGGCAACTTCCGCCTCGTCACGCTCGCCGGCTTCCCCGCCCTGCGCAGGCTCGACTGCCGCTTCATCAGCCCCAAGCACCCGGACGCCGTGTGTCCGTGGGCGACGCAGACGGGCCAGAGCCAGCATGGCGCACACTCGTGCCAGAAGGTGTGGATCGAGTGGTTCTTCGCCATGGCGTTCCAGCGGCTGAAGGCGCTCGAGCAGCCGGGTAGACCGATCGCTTTCTCGCTGTCGGGCTGTGTGAAGACTTCGACGAGGGAGAAGTGGCACTACTTGCTCAATGATAGGATGGTAGACCATGTACCCGAGGTCAGGGACTTGGTGGCAAGGATTGCGGAGAGAGCGCGGGATGGCCCGATTGCGTGCGCGTGCTCGGCGCCGTGCTCGAAGGCGGGCGCGGCGAAGTTGAAGCGGTTTGAGTGGGATGAGGGCGATGTTAGGCATATTGATGGCTTGCAGGAGCATATTGATGATGGGTATTGGTGCTTTAGGGACTGAAGCACGGTAGAGCGGGGATGAGGGGGGCCTACTGAAGCGGGGGGTGAGGGCGATTGGAGATCTTGCGGATCTGATAGACCCGTGCCATTCATTTTGTAGTCTTTTGGGCATACTTTTGGATATTGCAACGAAGCATCGCGTAGTATCTTCCATCACGCCTGCAAGCCCGTTCCTAGCGAGATACTAATAATGGGATCCGCATCCAAATACACAGATCCAACCCAACTTTCCCAACTGTCCTCTAAACTCAATGCATCCATCCTATCCCATTGTATTCCCTAAATTCTTGCAGTCCTATATCTCACACAAACCACGATGTATGATTGTGACCTAACCTATCATTTTGATCTTCATCTTCATCTTCGTCCTCTTCATCGGCGCCGACACATCTACAACATACCATACCACCGAGCCCAGCCACCAATGTGTAACAAGAGACCCATCTATCACGTGCGAATCACCCGAATCTCTGTCAGGATCTGATCTGATCTGATCTGATCCTAAAACGCCACTAGAATAGGTAGAAGATAAACAAATAAGCAGCTGCAAGGCACACGTCCGAATGGCATCAATCGCGCCGTATATGTACAGATTACGATCTAAAGTGTAGCGACCTAGATAGATTTGCCAAGCCTTTCTGTCTTACTCGTAATAGGTAGCTATACAAGAGAACATTGAGGAAGGTAAGCATGGTCAGCCACTAGCCTGGAGCGTATATGCGTTCTTATATCTATTTGTTCCTCGTTATTTGCCTAGATTGCCCCAGCTGTCACAAGCTGTATCCATGGAACAAGAATCCGGAAGTTAGCATAATGATTGCTACCAGTCTGAGTGACCTCGAACCCTCGACAAGGTCAAGTACATTCTGAAGCCTGTCCAACACATCTCAGACAATCGATTTCGACCTACGCCGCATTGCTTTCACAACGCGATATCTCTTCGGCCTCATCGATCATTGAGCGCACTTTGACACCCCAAGCACGAAACTCCCGACCCAGCTCTACCAACGCCTCCATGTATCCATCGACCTGGTGATGGGCAGTAAGACACTCCTGCTCCGCCGCATACAGCACCTCGACTGTCGTCAGTCCATCTTCCCAACCCTGCGCCAGTCCTCGCGGACCGATGCGCAGCGCCCACAAGAACACGCTTATCTCAAACAAGTGTTCGCGGTACTCGAACTCCAAGAAACTGCTGCAGCCCGCAAGGGTGCTGAGGACATGGTACAAGGCTTTTGTATCCGGGACGGAGAGTAGTTCGACGTGCACGTTCATGATACGGCGAAGTTCGAGTCCGATGGTCTCGAGGGGTTTAGGCCACTTGTCTGAGATCTCCGCGAGGATCTCGAAGCCGCGCGCGAGAACGTCGTGGGTGGGCTTGGGTGCAGTGGTGCGTTGGTGGAGAAAGAGGTACTCGATGCAATGCTCAATGAGCTGCGTATCGTTGAGTTCCTGCTAGGCGTTAGCGTCGGGAGCGTTTGTGGGACAAGGTTAACTTACGGAGACGGATACAGAGGCTTTGGCTATGTCTGGTACCTCGATGCGGGTGAAGCCGAGCTTGAGCGGTGACAGAGGATCCTCGGATATCACGGTCGGTGAGGAGTGATCGGACGCTGAAACCACGTCGGGCACTTGTGTAACTTGGATGTGTTGTGTTGAAACATGCTTGTGGTCGCTGTCGATGGGGGTGTCGCTTCGCTTGGTTGAAGTCATGGTTGCTCTCAACTTTTGGTAGATTGAGGTGATGACTGGTATCATTGCGCAGAGATTCAGGCAGGGAACGTATAGTGGTCCAGTGACTTTTGCTCGTGGATCCCATGAGCTGGGTAGGTTTAGGCAAACAGACATTTCACCGGCATACTGAGAAGCAACTGGGCCTTCAAGGCAAATCGTTTGGTGCAATTCACGCGCTCTCTCCGATGCCTAACTCTTCAGGTATCCCTCCACGTTAAAGTATCCAGCATGAGCCAATGACCTCCCTCCTACGTTGTCGACGTTTGCCTCTTCAAAATCTTCGCGCCCCAGAGACGCAGCTCATCAACCACATACATGAGATGTTTCCTGGTGTTCTCATATCCAGCCTTCTGACGATTGCCATCAATCCACCGCCTTTCCTCAGAACGCAGCACCTCCAACACTGACCTTCCACGCTCCAGACCCCACGAGATGCCGATCGGACCAAGCCTTATTGCCCAGAGCACGGCTGAGAACACGAACTTCTCGTTATTCGTCGCGGCAGCAGTCTTGTCCCAGGTAGGCCAGTCGTCACAGCCGCAGAGGATGTTAAGCATCTGACAGAAGTGGAGTGCGAAGTTTAGTTTGAGTCCTTGCAGTGAGCCAATTGTCATGCCAAGTGCTTCCCCGATCGAATGGGTAGCTAGCCCCGAATCGATCTTATTGGCACAGTCGTTAAGTGTGTCAAAGCCATCGCGAAGGATCACGGTGTCTTGTGTGCTGGGCTCGAAGGAGGTGCACTGGATGAAGAGTCTGCGGCAATATGGAATCACCTCGTGTGGGTATTGGTCCTACGAGGTGTTAGTATGCCTCAATGTCGTCTGAAAGTTACGATTAAGTACCTTAACCGTGCTTCTGTCAGGATCGATTCTGACAATGATGCCCTCCCCGTTGCCCCGGTCTATTCTGAAAGCCACGTTGTAGTGCGCAACGAGCTTGCCCCAAGATTTCAGAGTCGTAATAAACTGCTTCAGCTCATTCTTCTGAGCTTGATCATCGTTATTAGTGCTGGTGACTCGCCATTCACTCTGAGCCGTGATCATAGCGTTGCGCAGTGACCACTCCCATATCCATTTTTTGCGGCGTGCATCCCAACCCGTGCGCAACCGGGAAAGGTCCATCCTGAAAGCCCAGACCAAGGGCATGACGATGAAGCCCGTCGAGTCCCACGTCGTTGAATCATGGCTTTCGTCTCGTAGATACCATTCAAGATCACCCAAGCAGTGGTAGATGATGAGTGAGAGGCCGTACTGCTCGGCGATTGTTGCATCCTTGATGTGATCAATGAGTTGCGACTTCAAAGCAGGCGTGAAACTGGCGTTTTGTGTCCAGATTTCGGCAATGGAGAGCAAGATCGAGACTCCATTGTTGTAGAATGTCGATCCTGGGGTATCGTCATCGTAGTGCACCCGCTTGAAGTGATGTGCACACTGATCTGCGAACGCGGTCTGTTTCATTGTGACCGAAAATTTGGTTGAGAAAGGATATGACTGGCCTTGCTCGGTCTTATCCTCTGGGAAGTTTGCTGAGAAGCTTGATGATGATGCGAGCAAGCTTCAAGGAAACATCCGGTGACCGCGATGCACATGACAGAGTCATCACAGATACGGCGGTACGCAGATGAGCTAAGTTGATCAGTGCAGCTTTAATGCCATCTCCGGTGACGTTCATCATTTGTCCCTAAGCCCATTTCCCCGTTCCTCAGTAGTGCCGCCAATTGGCGGTCGGATTTTCAGACATATTGTATTGAGATCATGGAGAGTGACAAGCCACTAATCAAGAGGTTCATCGTACTATCATCTTCGAGACTGGGCCTCGGATAGGATAACAATACAAACCCTCTCGCGCCAATATGCCTGTCTGTAGTGCCTATGTCAATGCAAATATGAGATTCGCTCCGTCGCGCAAAGTTTAAACGTTTGAGAAAGT
>TARA_R110002003_G_scaffold104_23_pt1 | contig 13759 bp, 15 predicted proteins | sample TARA_R110002003 | Tara Oceans TARA_R110002003 (sample SAMEA4396441) | marine metagenome | biome: Westerlies Biome; feature: [SRF] surface water layer (ENVO:00010504); material: water (ENVO:00002006), including particulate matter (ENVO:01000060) such as... | depth 5 m | reverse complement strand
AAACATAAGGAATGGACAATAAACCCCAGTGGTTGAGGCACAGCTGCAACGACGCTGAAGTTGCACAGGGCATGACAAAGTACATCGTACTGTTCGATCGCTCGCTAAAGGCCGGTGGCAGCAATGCGACGTAATGTTACACTCGAGCTGTTTTTGATGCGCCTCCAAAAGCTGTAGCATGGGCTGTTCGCTCCACCTATGAGTAAATATTGCATATACGGCTTCACGGCCATGGAGTTTGCACTTGACGGCAAGCCATGGTTGCTCTGGTACACGAATTTTGATCAATCGAGTTGGGAGTTATTCAATGCTAAAGGTATTGGCAGATCGAGAGCAGAAATGGAGATCGCGAAGGCATTTGTCAATCCACTTCTTGACCATAGTCAGACTCCCCTGGCGCCCTAACTCCAGAACTTGGCTTGAAGTGTTGATTTGCCATGTCAAGACCACAGATCGTTTCGGAAATCCATTGAGAAATACGGTCTCACACAAACTGCCTAATATGCGGCTGTGGAAGTTTAGCACGAGGCTCCATCTGGATCTTGAACGCACCTTGGACATGTGACTGCGAATGGCCAAGGAAGATGATTTGTCGGTTTGGAGATCGGTCTCGATCATAACCGTTGGTGCTGAACGTTTGAGACAACGATAATACATATTGTGAAATGTGAAATGGCAAATGGGCAAACAGATTCTCGGAGGACCGAAAGAGACTTGCTCCACATACTGTCAATCAATAAGTGGCCTTGTTGGAAACGACCTGGCCGATTTGCGTAGCGGCTTTCGTCGACATAGCACTCTGAGCAAATGAGGTGGCAGGCAAAGTCCTGCACTTTCCCCACTGTAACGGCAGCATTTTCGGGATGTCCAGGCGGGTTCTACCATCGTCGCTCCACCTCATCGAGGTTTGATAGATGAGGACCGGGAGGATAACCGGGCCGTGCCTTCCCATGGTCAACCGATACGGGCCACAGTGTAGGTGCAGGAAGTAGACCTTCAAAAGCCCAATCGTCTCATACCATTGGCTCATTTTGGCTTTCGGGCGACTCGTTTGCCACGAGTACTGTGGTATAGGTGGTAGGATCTGACAGTCCGAAAGCGCGTCATGTCGATACGCATAAAGCCGCTCCCCTCGTGTTTCTTAGGCGTCCTCATACGCGGAAAATCCGTTCAACCCATGAAACCTCAACAACACATTGATCAACGATGCGGATCATCGCTTAGCTGTCAATCAGCCACGGTGCATTAGCACGTGAAAGCGCCTTGTAGCGCATGCCATCGTGGCGTGAAGGCATCCTTCCCGCAGCTTCGCCGGCTTGGTGTCGCGATGCCGAGTGTCGAGGCTCTCAGGAGCTCCGCCGCGCCGCGGTTCCGATATTAAGCTCGGTTCCTTCTGATTCGCAAAGGATTTCAGGTCACTAATCGCGGTGAGGTGAGTGAAAAATCTCTAAGATGAGGTTCGCTCAGCCGCAACACCAAGCGATGGATGAATCAGCTCGCTCAAACAGGGAATCGCGCGGCATGTAACCCAGGCGCCACAACGTCGGCATCCGATTCTCGAGGACATGGATCAGGGGTCGCGCTCAGCAGATCCACATTCACATGCCAGGACGTTCATCAGGTTTCCTATCTTGGACCCCAAGGGTTCCCAACAACACTCGCGACCGTTTATGTTGACGCATATGCAGCGCAACGCTACGCCATGCATTGCGCAGTACAGCGGCGGCACGTCTGACGCACTGCGTCTCTACGACCGATAAGACACATGAAGCCAATGACTGGGTCACGACAATGAGGGGAACCATGGCAGAGGGAGGAGGCCAGGCTACATCCTCATTGAAGTGATCGAATGATGGGGGTCGCCTTATCGAACCCCACGGGCCCAATGACTGACTGGGGCAATTCAACACCGCAATTGTGTTCGCTGACTGCAGCAAGCAGAACGGATTGGAATGTACTTATGTATCTTCAGAGCTCCCGTCCAAGCGGGTTGCGGCCCGTGTCTACACTCGAATCGAGTAGAAATGTGCAATCGACGTGGAATGTTGCAAACGTTCTGTCATGGATGCTCTAGGTCCCTCCCAACAACAATACAGGCTTCAGTTGGCGCCTTCAGTCAAGGCAAATTCGCGCTTGCGAAAACACCTACCGGAGGAGACGGGTTGTGCACTCGGCAAGCTCGACCATTGGGCTAGATCCCTGGTCTGAAGAGAAGTTGCAAGACGTTCACAAAACGGGACGAAAGCTTGCATCTCTTATCGTGACAATTGGGTGGCCAATGCTCCTTTCACATGCCAGGCCGCGTCTTGAGGTGGTGCCAAACTCAATGACCAATGTCGCAACCCCATTGACGCGCCTGTTTTCTAGAGGGTGCAGGAGCAAGGCGGGGATTGAGGCTGTTGCGAATAGTGTGACGCATGTATGTCCGACAGCTCAAGAGAGAACCGTGATCGCCAGCGGCAGGCAGGAGCGTTCGCTTGGAGGCACAAGCAGGGCAGGTGCGTCACAGCAGCCCACCTCTTATCGATAAGGCCATTGGCCAACTTTCACATGCAATTCACCCATCCATTCGCCAGCGCCGTTTTCAGGTGAGGTCTTTGCTCCAATCAACCAAACACGTACATCATCGCGCAAGACCGGGACGTGCTCGCGTATAATAAGGTATGTTGGGATGAAATCCCCCTTCTCTACTATATCTTGTGCTGTTCTCTCACACTCTGCACTTTCAACGCGAGTCGTACTCACACAACTTCCACAACAGACACTGCACATTTCTAGCGACACTCGCTCATGACACCACACGCAACCGAAGACACGACATCTCCTCAGACGAACGGCGATATGAGCAACGACAGTGCTCCGTTGACTAACGGCGAGACGCCGCGCTCGAGAGCCCTATCGGTATGTGCCACTCCTACGGAGACGTGCATTCCTTGTACAGCATTCTTCCATCCCCACAAGATCTGTCGAGCAACGGGTATCGTGGGCTGGCCCGCTCTGGGCTTCACTGCGACCCCAAACGCGGGGCTGCAAGGGCGCCTTGGAACAGGCAATATCTATTGACCAGTTACACTGCGTCTTCCTATCACGATGCACACTCGGCCTCTTCCTCCCGCCCAATCATCCCACGCTTGCAAAACTTACTCAACTGTTGCGCATGCTAATGCTCCAATAGCATCTCCAGTCGTATCCCGTCGTCCATGACACCGTCGAGACACTCAAGAACACCCAGATTGGCGCCAGCACACTGAACCTCGCTTCCAACACCTATCAGAGCATCGTCGCACCCTTCCACCCGTACCTCCAGCGCCCGTACTCCGTCGCACACCCATACCTCACCAAGGCAGATGAGCTCGGCGACAGTGGATTGTCCAAGTTTGAGACGTACGTACCCGTCGTGAAGGAGGACACCAGCGTCTTGAAGGGTTATGCTTTCGCGCCATTCAACTATCTCACCGGAACTTGGAACGAGCAGTACCAGAGGACGTCGCACCGCAATGGCCTCGTCAAGACTGGTCTTGCGGTCATTAGCACTGAGCTCAAGATCCTCCAGGATGGCTGCACCGTGTTCCTCGACTACTGGAACAGCAACAAGCAGAAGGTCAGTGAGAAGGTCAGCGAGAAGGCCGACCAGGTAAAACAGTAGTCTGGTGATCCTGATGGGTCTTCTGTTTCCACGCACACTCCTCACACTTCATTACATCCCCCAGACGCAGACAACACCGCTGGACCTTCGAGGCCCAGACGGCGTAGGAAAAGTAATGTTGCGCAGGCACCATCTCCGGACACTGGTCCGGCAGATGTTCCCAGTGCTACTTCGGAGAGCTCGAGTGGCTCGACGAACTCAAAGAGCGGGAAGGAGAAGCATGTTTCTTGGGAGAAGGAGCTTGTCAAGAAGCTGGGTTGACTCTTCACTTTATTAGATACCTTTCGTTTTTCTCTCAATAGGTTTTTAGGGATGACTTGGAGGCTTCATGCGCTCGTCGCCAATGTCTCGTAGGCTAGTACATGGATATATCGATTAATGACGACAAAGCCAATTTCTTCGATACACTCCGCTTCTGCTACATCACAGCCGTGTGTTTGGGGTCAACCTTTAGCCCTAGGAACTGAATTCTATTGCCACAATCAGGATATTCGCACCAGCAAGCCTGAGGCTTGTTTTCACATGTGACGAACCCCTCCTCTGGGGATGTTCTCGACCATCGACATATGCCAGTGACAGACATCATGCGAGCCTTCAATGCGCTACCTTCGTGTCTGCATAGAGTTTCACATGTCTCTATCGATCGTCGCTCTCGGGTGACATCGGATCGTTGAATGCAAGGCCGTTGTCGCTAGATGAGCCTACGCATGAGCGACATGTCGCCCATATACGTGAAGCATGATGTCAGTTTGAGTGTCGCATGTGGGGATCATATGCGCAAGATGGACGATCGTGAATGTCGTGAATTGATCCCGTCGCCGGAGTTTCATGCTTTCATTTTCAAGCCGAAGTACACGCCCGGATGGCAGGCCTTTTCTGGGCTCTGTCCACCCAATGCTAATCCACCGACATGCTCATTGCAGGATGTCCACGCGTGTCAAATCATGCCTGTCTGCGCCCAGCCCGTAAACCCAAGGAAAGCCTAGAACTGTAAGGGAGTGAAGAACCACCTGTTCTTGCCCGACTGGTATCGCTCCTCGAACGCCTTCTTGACCGTCTTCTTGGCCTCCTCTCGTTGCGAAACCTCCTTGAATGTGTCGGCGGCGAGCACGCCCTTCAGGTTGTCGAGCTCAATGGTGTAGCGAGTGGGCATCAGGTGGGTGTCTGCCTATATCAGCACATGTCCTCCATGACCGTCTCAATCCCACGTACAGTTGACCTGCTTGACAAAAGGCTTGACCTTGCTCTTCTTGGCCTGCTTGGTCTTCGACATGCGGCGGGTGACCTTGGATGGGTAGCGCTCGATGCCGGCGACGAGGGCGTGGGGGAAGGGGTGCGACTTGGTGCCGTTGTCGAGAGGTGAGATGATCACACACTTCTTGCCGGCATAGCGGCCCCGGGTGATGATGACAACGCGTCCGACCTTGAGGCTGTAAATTGCGTGTTAGCAGCTGTGCTGTCGCATGCGTGTTTCTCGAAGCGTGGTGATGAAGATATTGGAGGGCACCCCGGCGCACCGAAAGCCCTCGCAATATGCCATTCGCAGCCCAGAACAATTCGTGCGGAGGGTAATCGGGGGCACTCACAACTTCATTGTGGCTGTCGTCCGGGTTGGTATTCGGGTTAGTGGTCGTGGAGTTCGAGGTTGTCGTTGTCTTGAAAATGCGCCAGCTTCGTCTGTGGGCCGGCGAAAAGAGGAAGCGAGCCCCGATGTCCTAGAAATCGCGCTAGCGCACCGGCGTCTCATTGGCTAGCCCCACTCGCCGCCTTCGAACTTTTGGCGTGTCTAACAAAAAGTTCGCGACGCCGAGCTCATGCATACTGAACCTCAAAGCCACCAGCAATGAAGATCAAGGCCCTCAGCCGGTCGGCCTCGTCGGCGCAGGCACCGGGATCGAACGTGCAAAAGGTCACGCGCAACCTCGACCCCAACCAGCATCCTTTCGAACGAGCGCGCGAGTACACGCGAGCCCTCAATGCGACCAAGGTCGAGCGCATGTTTGCGCAGCCCTTCATCGGCGACTTCGAACCTGGACATGTAGATGGCGTGTACTCCTTTGCCAAGGACCCCAACTCGCTCGAGCATTTTGCAAGTGGTAGCGGTGACGGAGTTGTCAAAGTCTGGGACTTCACTAGCAGAGAGGAGAAGTGGCAGGCACAAGCGCACGAGAACTTGGTCAAGGGCATGTGCTGGACAAGAGACAAGAGGCTCATAACATGCGGGTCAGATCGGCAAATACAGATGTTCGAACCATATTCGCAAGCCTCGAAGACTGCGCCGAAAGCGACATGGCACGGCAACGCAGCCTTCACTTCCGTGTCGCATCATCGATCAATACCCTCTTTCGCGGCTGCATCGAGCACAGTCTCTATATACGATACTTCACGCACATCTGGAGCTCCGGTACAGAGCCTGGTCTGGCCATCAGCTATCGACACGATCAATCACGTCTCCTTTAACCAAGTCGAAACCTCGATACTTGCAAGTTGCGCCACGGATCGCGCTGTCATACTGTACGATCTTCGCACGAGCATGCCTCTGCATCGCACTGTCCTCAATTTTGCATCGAATTGCATATCTTGGAATCCAATGGAAGCATACAACTTCGCTGTCGCTAACGAAGACCACAATGCATACGTAAGTTGCAGATAAGTCCCAAGATTGATGTCAACTAATTCGTGCAGATATTCGACATGCGAAACATGCAGCGTGCACTGCAAGTACTAAAGGGCCACGTCGCCGCGGTCATGAGCGTCGAGTTCAGCCCAACGGGCGAGGAGCTTGTGACTGGCTCTTACGATCGGTCCGTACGACTGTGGGAGCGACAGAAAGGACATTCCCGTGACATCTATCACACTAAGCGCATGCAACGAGTTTTCTCGGTCGCGTGGTCACCAGACAACAATTATGTTCTCAGCGGATCTGACGATGGTAATGTGCGCCTCTGGCGTGCGAGAGCCTCCGAGCGACGCGGTGTCAAGTCACACGCTTTGCAACAGAAGTTGCAGTACGACGAAGCACTCAAGGAGCGCTACAAGCACATGCCTGAGATCAAACGCATCGCAAGGCACAGGCATATTCCCAAAACAGTCATGAAGGCTGGCGAGATCAAGAGCGAGGAACTCAAGGCGATCAAGAGGCGTGAAGAGAATGAGAGGAGACATACAAAGAAGGGCCAGAGTCGAAGGAAGGCAGAGCGTGAGAAGATGGTGTTGGCGAGGGAGCAGTGACCCACGACGACCATTGATGACATTTTTTCTGCATAGCGACGGCGTTCACAGCTTCTCTCATGAGGCCTCGGAAAAGCTTCAAGACATTTCTACGATCTACCGCTATTCTACGCAATGTTCATAAAAAGTTGAACGGATTTGTGTCCGGCACGTGATGTGAGATTGCGTCATCGTCGCATTGGAAATACATCTGAAGGGCGCATCGAGCTACATATAGCCGACCATGACTCTTCTTAAGACATGCCACCATTCCTGGATATTGGCTTCATAACCCAAGTACACAAGCACTCACCCATTCTGAAGAATAAGAAAAAGTTGTGCAACAATGGCTTCTACAAAATCGCTCAAAATTCAAGATGACAAGTTCAGTAGCCTCGGCTTATCAAAAACGATCGTGAACAAGGAGGAAGTCGACTGCTACAGTAGGAGTCTGAGCTCCGTATCTGAGAAGAACCCCATCCTCGTCTTGATCCATGGCTATCCGCAATCAGCGTACATGTGAGCACTAATCATTCCCCATACGTGCTACAACTCCTGAACTCGAAGTGCAGGTGGCGCCATATTATTCCTCTCTTTCCCAAAGACGCACCAATCTTCGCACCAGATCTCCCCGGCTACGGAGGCAGCGCACCAATCTCGCAAAACGACAAGCTCAGTATCGGCAACGCCGTGTTAGCCGCACTCAAAACCGAGGTCAAGCGCACGACCAGCAGCTCTTCATCCAGCGCCATCCCAATCGTTCTCATTGGCCACGACCGCGGCGCTCGCGTCGCTCATCGCCTTGTGCTCAGCGGTTACGATGGCTTAGACATACTCGGTGTATGTTTAATCGATATTGTCCCAACGGCCACGCAATGGCAACACTTCTCCTCTCCAGTCAAGGCCGCAAAGGAACTTACAGGCTATTTCCACTGGCCTCTCCTCGCTAACGTTCCGCTCGCAACACGCATGATCACCGCATACGGCGGCGCAAACTGGTGCACTGAAATGATTCAACGCTGGGCTGGTACGAATCCCACCGGTCTCCAGTCCCTGAAATCAGACGATGCACTCGCCGTATACGGCGGCTTCTTTGAGCAAGAATCCGTCATCATAGCAAGTAACGAAGATTACAAGCACGGCGCGACCACGGATGTGGAAATGGATGAAGAGGATCAGAAAGCCGGGAGGAAGATTGAAAAGCCCTTGTTGTTGCTGTATAGTGCGGAATTTATTGGGAGTCGGTTTGATTTCGACTTTGGTGCGGTGTGGAAGGAGTGGGTGGCTGATGGGGTGCAGATTAGAAATCATGGGTTGGAGAATGGGATTGGGCATTTTGGGGCTGAGGAAGCACCGGAGGAGTGTGCGAGGGTGATTGGGGAGTGGTTGAGGGAGGTGGGGGAGGCTGGGGCGAGACTGTAGGACGGATTGCTCTGTAGGACTTCCTTGTCGAGCTTCGGGTACAAGTACCGTGTATCGCTGCCCTGACTCTAGGTCCAGAAGTATTGGAGTTGTACAACTTCGAAAGGCGTCCCAATATCTTCTGTGTCCGTATCACTGCTTGACACGAAGCGCAAGTAATGGGTGGTGTGATGTGATCATTAGCATGGTGGGACATTGGAGCGGGGCTGGCCACGTGCTTGATGAGGACTGAGAAGGTAGAGGACAGCTCATACTCTCTTTCCTCACGCTGACAATGGCCAGACCAATAACCGCAGAACTCCCCTGCATGGACGGAAGTCGTTGATATGACCCTCCTACGGCCGCAACTGCCGTAAAAACAGCACAGAGTGCCCGAACAGTAGCTTTTCAAAGATGCAGCGAACCGAACAATCACAATTGCGTAACGGATACTCGGGTCACAAGCGTCGCACAGATGTTCAGGGACGGTTGAAACCTCAACAGTGGATTGCCCACTGCTGAGCCGTGCGGGCAGAGTCAAGAAAAGCATCTGCACCAACGGCTCCAGGAAAAGCGTCCGAGCAATTCACGCAACGTTCTTTGGCGCTCATTCTCCGCCATGGCTAGGAACAGTAAGTCGCCGACGACGCTGGACCGGAGAATGCCTGTCTGCGCTCGTTGCCGAAGTCTCTTGTTGCGCCCTCAAACCGTTCCTGAATACACGGACCATATCTGTTTCTTGCAGCGCCCTCAAATCGATCCTAGATACACGGACCGTATCTGTTTCTTGCAGCGCCCTCAGGTAGTTCCTAAGTTCGTGGACTCTATCTCTTCCGACATCTCGAGCATCGCGGAGTCTGCCTCGAATGGCTGCGAAATCTGCAAGCGCGTCTTAATTGCTTTCGATGCTTGGTTCGTCTTGTTCTGGAGAAACGATCCCTTTGAGCTCAGATTATGCGTCAAGGACTTCCATGCAATCGCACACCCTCCGCATACTTCCAAGACCTTTTATCCGATGATTTCCCTCGAGCTCGGCCCGCGATTCGAGCCTCGAATCATCGAAGGAGGCGTGGAGAAGATACGCACACACTATGTCAGTTTCTACGGAAGAAATTTGTACGAACGCAGTACAGACGACAAGACATCGACGGCCAAGTCCCTTGTCTCCCAGAACACTCGAGATTCCAAATGTTTACAACAAGTTGACGATTGGATTACGAATTGTTCATTGAATCACCGACTCTGCAATTCACCTATCGACCCATCAAAGAGAGGCAATGAGTTCAGACCAACGCGTCTGATCTCCGTCGACAAACAAGGACCCGTACGCCTTCTTGAACCTGATCAAGCCAGGCCCAGCAACCACTATTATGCTACACTAACTCATAGATGGAAGGAGGAAGGTTGTCCGCGCCTGTCACGTTCGAATAAGGAGATTTTCAAGAAAAGGATCAATATCCTTGCGTTAGACGCTGTCTTCCGTGACGCTATTCGCCTCTGCCAGGCCTATGGGATACCTTATCTGTGGATCGACAGACTCTGCATTATTCAAGACGATCGTTCAGATCTCGCTCAAGAGATCTCGAAAATGGGTTACATATACCAGAATGCATACCTGAACATTGGAGCAGTGGCAGCAGCAAGGCCTTCGGCCACAAAAAGAGACGGACTCTTCTTCAACCGCGGCAAGTTCCTAGCACTCAACGAAGCATTTCCTGTGCGGGTGCGACGTAAAGGCTACGATGCTGTGACTTCACTGGAGTGCTCGTTCTTTAGTGTAGACCCAGGTCTAAACGACTCGGTACTTATGTCCCGCGGCTGGGTAATGCAGGAGAGGTTGTTGAGCTCACGATCGATTTATTTCGATCATCAGCTAGAATGGGAGTGTTGCGAGCTCCGCGCCAGTGAAGAGGCGCCTGGAGGGATACGACTTGGACCGTGGGGTAAGCCCTGGGGCAACGTGAAGCCGTTCAGACTCCAAACCCTGCTCTCGGAAGGTAGAATGACAAAAGATCACAATGGTAAAGTCGCTGAATATGACTACTGGATGGAGATTGTACAGCAGTACTCCTGCTGTACACTGACAAATGATAACGACCGCTTCCCAGCAATATCGGGGCTTGTGAAGTATTTTGCACGAGCGCTCGATGACGAATATGTTGCAGGCTTATGGAGGGGTGATCTGTTCAGAGAGATATTATGGTGTCGGAGCGGACATTATGAGCACCTCAAATCTTCCGAGACATATCCAAGCGAGGACATAGGTATGTGGAAAAAGGTTGCAAGCGTTCTAGTCACCAATATAACCAATGAACAGGAGCTCCGACGTGGTCATGGGCGTCAAGAAAGTTCGACGTACACTTCTTCCACCTCAGTCAGTACGGTCCGCTTCGCGAAATGATTCCGGTAGCTCAAATTGATGAAGCCACTCTCGTTAGGAAGGGAGGGGATTGCACAGCAGGATCATCGAGCGCCCAAATCCGTATTACCGGTCCAATGTACTCGGTTACGCGTCAACCTTGCGTCAGAGGCTCTGAAATCTTCCACGATGACTATGATTATGCTGATGGCATCCATACGGGCCCGCCTGAGGTGGAATATTATTTGGTCATGGGTTACACGGAGCACAGACCGGGCTGGGATACGCGGTATCATGGAAGAAAGATAGGGCTGATTTTAAAACAAGTTACGGGTGGTTCCAACTTCTATAAGAGGGTCGGCATATTTAAAAGCTTTTGGCAGCCGTGGGAAGAAATGAGTCCGACCGGGGAATCGCCCCTCCACGGTGAAGATGGGCCTCCTAGCTTCGATCCAAGCATATACGACCGGTGTACTGTCACAATCATATGACTCATTATCTCCAATATTATTATATGATTTAGTGGTGTGTCTAAATTCGACGCAAGAAGGAATTGCTGATGAGTGCAGCCAAACTTGGTTTGGTACAAGCAAGCTTGTATATGGCGCGAGAAGTGATCCAGCGAGCCTTCGAGTACTGCCGTACATAGCCCATTAGTGTAAGGCAGTGCGAGTGTTTCCTGGATACGTTCGCAATGTTTGGTACTCATGGTTGGTAGTCGTAGACCCTGATGAGGCTATCCAGCCCAACGGGAACTGCGAACCTTGGGACCGCATTGCAGACCATGCAGTTAGCGTGGCCGACCCGTTTAGTGAATATAGCTCCATCTAGTGCACGCTTTATTGCACTTGCAAAACACTTATAAGGCGGTCTTCCCCCTTTAATTCCTGTTCAGCGATCCATCACTCCACTTACATCAGCACCGACTCCACCCCAGTACTATACTACACTATACATCAACATGCCTTCAAATACATTCCAACCATTCTTACGCCTCCCACTGGAGCTGCGCAGTAGGATCTGGGTCTACAGTATGCCCAGCACCATCACCATTCACGTCACCGAAGGAGCCGAAATGGAAGTAACCTCCATCTGCGCACCGGGAATGGGCCAAATGCTAGCCAATAAGGAGGCACGTCAAGCATACCTTCAAGCCAAGTTTACTGGGCCTATTGGCGTCTACTCAGCAGCACTGGGAGACTTTGAAGATATAAGGGTTAACGAAGACACAACGCTCCAACTCCTCATCACGCCATCCACCACCACTCTCCACATCACGTGGACAGAAATCGAGTACATGCTGTCACAAGCATTGCCTATTGTAAAGAAGCTGCACATAGCTTGCAGCAAGCCTGAACGTCTAGTGAGGCTGTTTATGCTGCCAGAAGGCGGCTTAGCAAGGCCCGGCGCTAGCCACTGGGATGAGGACTTGTGGCCAAAGGACACAGTGGCTTCGGATCGAAAGTATCGCGAATCCCTCCGGGAGGGGCTAAATGTCACTACTAGTGTGGCTCCGCTGGAAGAGCTGGCGCAAGGTAGTAAAGAGGAAGTTAAGGAGTGGGGGCTGGTGGGAGAAGAGGTGTTGGAGGGGTTCGGGCCTGAGACCAGATTTAGCACCACGAAAGCTTTCAAGCTGGTGGGTGATAGAGAGGAGGTGGAAGTGAAGGAGTGGAAAGAAATGAGGACAGTGGAGGGAGAAGAGTCTATGGGTGGAAATGCGTTGACGGAGGAAGCGATTGCGAGGTTCATTCAGGAGACTGGATGGAAGCCCAAGTCTTCGACTCCGAGCAGTATTTATAGTGGCGACGAGGAGCTGTACTATGACGGTGAGCTATGGCTCACAGTGTCCTGAATAGATTCGCGACATCGTCGCTCGATGCAAAATCGATACCGACCAGTGAAAGGGTATGGAACCATAACAGAATGTGTGTGAACCTTGAGCAGAGGGTTGGCAGTCTAAGACGCCCTCTTCATAACCTGTATTGAATACGTTAGCTGCAAACAAAAAGGCAAGATAGCATACATAGTAGCTGGGAGATTCGAGGTAGTGGATGGATAAAACCAATCAGGCAACCGAAAAGGGATGTCACCCCTCGGCTCAGCTCAATGAATGTCATTGCAGGGACGCAAACTTTCTCTCTACGTACTAGGAACAATTCAGATTGATAATCTAAATATAGTTCTAAATGTCGAACATGGTGTTCAAGGCTGTGTGCATGAATGAGGATCGACAGCGTTTCAAGGTCTCCCGCCCCCACGAACTAAGCCCCACACAGCCGCTAGCGTCAATTTCAAACCTGAGGCACGAACCATGCTCTCACGCACTCCGCGTCTCAGTGCCTCATCCTCACCTACATTGCGCCGCGAGCACGAAGAACTTGACCTATCGCAAATCGCGTGAGGTGCTCCCGCCGCTAACCCGCACGAGCTGAGCAGCCTTGCCATGCCCAACTTATCTTCTTCTAGATGGATGAGACGCGAAACCACAGACCTCATCTGCATCCTTCGTACTGTGCCGTGAAGTGCGCAGCGGGTAGGATCGAGCTGTGCAGATAGTGAGTTTGATGGCGTTGCGCTGAGGCAACCTGCCTGCTGCTGCGACGCGGCGTGGATTAAGGTAGGTGGAGGGGATATGTAGGTCATGGGCAGTCCATTCCTAGCTCTGTGCGTAGTCATACGTTCTCTTCTAGGTGATTACTTTGCGCTCAATATCTTACTCTGCTCTTTCCATTAAGTGCTGTCCCTCTTTCCAAACACGTTCCTTCAGCCCCATTGTTGGTCTGATACTTGGCGTTGATCATCTCCGAAGCCGCAGCATAAGAAGACCACTCCTCTCCATCATCGACTGGCTGAGAAGAACAAACTGTAGAGTTGTCGGAAAAGAAAGACTCGTCATGCGTCTCCTTAACCTTCCACAAGCATGCGTGCTTCTGATAGCAGCACAACTTAGTGCAGGAGTCGTTGCAACGTCGTACAATGAGCCACAAACTCACCGTATGCTTCGAGCAGCGACGAAGAGAGCAGATCTCTATCGAAGAAGCATGAGAATCAGCAAGAAATTCGAGTCCGAATTTGTATACGCTCAAGGTAAGCACAAGTAGACAGCCAAGTTCAAGGACACTATGCTCACATTGCAACAGAGG